>Ga0315903_10007200_pt1 | contig 13965 bp, 7 predicted proteins | sample LakEriMetagenome_7_FD_203524 | JGI IMG/M metagenome (GOLD analysis project Ga0315903, IMG submission 203524) | Freshwater fungal communities from buoy surface, Lake Erie, Ohio, United States - Buoy 2 MA119 | ecosystem: Environmental > Aquatic > Freshwater > Lake | place: USA: Lake Erie, Ohio...
GCAGGGGCTTGCTCGGCAGACCGGGAGGCGGGCGGGCAGACTCGCGCTATCACCAGCCCAGCCCGAAGGGCGAAGCGCAGGGGGCCATGGGGGGGCGCCAGCCGCTGCATCTGCGCTGCACACCGTCTCAAAATGCGACCCCAAAACAGGGAATCAAGGGAAGGGTGGGAGCGTTGGGTTAGTGATTGCAGGGATGGAGGGTTGGCGAGGCTGCCGTTGGACCCGCCTACACCCTGGCTGGACGGTGGTTACACGCGGTCTGGATTCCGCCTGCCAGCACCCGTGGGAGCCACCCGGTCACCGCCTGCCAGCACCCGTGGGAGCCACCCGGTCACCGCTTGCCGGGACCCGTGGGAGCCACCCGGTCACCGCCTGCCGGGACCCGTGGGATCACCCTGAGCGAGCTCTTGCTGAGGCCCTGCCAGGCACCCGCGAAGCGGGCTTGCCCTTGACGCCCGTAGCCACAATGGAGGCTGGACGAGGCGGGAAGACTCCCTGCTGGATCACCCATCGTGTCGCTCCCGCCTCGGCCCTAGCCGGAGTGTGGCGGAGGGCGTCAAGGGTGCCGGTCAACGAAGCAGGCAGCCCCGGATCCATGGTGACGATCGAATCCATGGATCCAACGGAATCGAGCCGATGGCATTGGTTGCTGGGGTGCCCCTGTCGCTCACGCTCCCTGGTCCCCTATGACAGATTCATAGATACGCAACGCAAAACGGGCCTGTTGGGGACTGTTGACTCCATCCCTGCAGTGATGGCACCATATGAGACGCACACCACTCCCCTCTCCTGCACTGGGCTCAAAATCAGCGAAATGGCGACCGGTGCCCTCAGGAGAGAAATTCTTGGCCCATGGACCCCACCGAGACCGAGAGCTTCCACATGGTTTTCCACAACGAAGGGCTGGGCGTGCTGGAGGCGCTGCAGCGCAAGGAGCTGCTGCCCATCGACGTGACGGTGCTGACCGCGGCGATGCTGCTCACCGACCACAAGACCGGCGTGCTCGAGATCTCGCTGACCGAGCTGGGCCGTCGCATCGGCCAGAAGCAGCCGAACGTCAGCAACGCGATCAAGCGGCTCCGGCTGCAGCAGCTGGTGGCCACGGGTTACGAGCCAACCAGCTGCACGCGCATCGTGATGGTCAACCCGTACCTGTGCGGCCGGCGGGACGACACCAGGCGTTTCAACGTCCGCTGGGGCAGGTTCAAGGCGCTCATCAACGGCGACTGATCCCGTTGCTGCGCTGGTTACGATGGGACCACTGCGCTCCAGCCCTGCAATGGCCAGCTACGTCATGGTTTCGCCGAAGGAGGCGAAGCTGCTGGGGCTGAGCGGAACGTTGGTGGACGAAGCGGAGCTGGCAGCCGCCATTGCTGCTGCCCTCACGCACCCCCGCGAAGCCCAGGAGGCCGCGGCTGCCGATGCCGCCCTGTTTGAGGATGGCCCCCAGGAGGCCCAGGAAGACGCCTCTGAGCCGCCTGACGTGGAAGTGGAGGCAGGGGTCGCCAGGAAGCCCCGCAGGGCGCGCCGCCCGGCCGGTGGCGGCGATGGCGGCCAGTTCACCCCCGATGACCCGGCAACGCCGGAGAACGAGGCCTACGAACCGGTTGGGACCTGATACCGTGTTCGGTGGTGATCCTTGTCGGGTGAACCACGGGAGCCTCTCTGCTGCAGCAGGGAGGCTTTCGTTTTGAACTACCCCAACTGCATCCTCCCCGAGGAGCTGGTGCCGTTCCCGTACTTCCTGATGTACGTGATGCGCGGCACAGGGTTGATCGGGCCGGAGGACGAGCCCACCCGGATGCAGCTGCTGATGGCTGACTGGATGGACGATGGTTCCAGGGCGTCCATCACCGCGGCATTCCGGGAGGCGTCCAAGAGCTACATCGCCGGAAACATGGCGCTGCACCGGCTGTGCCTCGATCCGGTCAACGAGAAGGTGCTCCTCACCGGGGCGACGGCCAAGAAGCCGCAGGAGGTGTCCGACTGGATGCTCAAGACGATCATGGCGCTGGAGCTCTTCGAGCCGTTGCGGCCGCGCCGTGACCAGCGCCAATCGGTGATCGCCTGGGATGTTGGGCCCAGCTCGATCGATCAGGCGCCCAGCTGCCGGGTCTCCGGGATCTTGAGTCCTGGCCTGACCGGTTCACGCGCCACGTTCATCATTCCGGATGACGTGGAGACGCTGAGCAACAGCATCACGCCTCTGAAGCAGGAGCGGCTGGCCTCGGCCTTCAACGAGCTGGTGGCCATCCTGAAGACCCCAGCGCCGGGGCAAATGCCACGGGCCATCCGGGTGCTGGGAACTCCGCACATTGAGACCAGCCTGTACCTGGAGCTGAGCCGCAACCGTGGATTCAAGATCCAGTATTTCCCGGCTCGGTATCCCGATCCGACGGACGAAAACGCCTGGGATTGCTACGACGGCCACCTGTGCCCCCAGCTGGTGGAGGAGGTGCAGGCCCACCCGCAGCTGATCGGGATGCCAACCGATCCCGAGCGCTTCCCCGAGGAGGTGCTGCAGGAAAAGGAGCTCATGGGCACCAGGGCTTGGGTGCAGCTGCAGTACCAACTGAACTGCCGCCTGAGCACCGCCGAGCGATTCCCCTGCCGCCTGGGAGACCTGATCGTCATGGGGCTCGATGGGAAGGCCTTGCCGGAGCTTGTGTCGTGGTCCAGCAGCCAGGAGCACCGCATCCAGGGCCTTCAGTGCGTTGGCCTGGGCAGCGACCGGCATTACCACCGCCCCGCAGCGCTGGGGAACTGGCTGCAGCGCTCCGAGGTGTGGAGGGTGGCAATGGCGATCGACCCATCCGCCCGCGGCAAGGACGAAATGGGGTGGGTCGTCCTGGCCGAGCTGAACGGCAACATGTTCGCTCTCGACTGGGGGGGCACCCAAGCCGGTTTTGAGGACGAAACCCTCATCAATCTCTGCGAAAAGGCCAAGCAATGGCAGGTCCAGACCGTGATCCCAGAGCCCAACTACGGCGGTGGGATGTTCAACAAGGTCTTGCTGCCCCACATGCAGCGCATCTACCCCGAATGCTCGATCCTTGATGCCGATGAAGTGCCATGGAGCACCGCCCAGAAGGAGGTTCGCATCGTCAACACCGTGGCGCCGCTGGTGCAGCAGCATCGACTGGTCGCAAACGAGGCCCGGATCCGCTCGGAATGGGAGGAAGCAGAGCTGGACCAGGAGTCTGGGCACGAACGGACGCTCATGTTCCAGCTCAGCAGGGTCACCACCGATCGCGGCTGCCTCCGATGGATCGATCGGCTGGACGCCCTGGCCATCGGCTGCGCCTGGTTCGAGGACTCGGCAGCCCTGGACCAGAAGAAACGCAAGCAGGAGCGCGATGATCAGCTCCTGGAGGCCACCATCAACGCGATGTACCAGGATGGTGGCCGCGGTCTGGAGGCCTTGGCCATGGGCCTACCACTCGGACGCCTCATTGGGGGCCGCGCTGTTGGTGGAGTCACCCGCGAGCGCCGGTAACAGGTGCGGCAACGCCCTCTGCCGCGCTTCCAGGTGCCCAGGTGCCACCCGCAGGCCCTGCATCAGTCGTTGCATCCGATCCATCGGGTTATCGGGCATCGCGGCCGCGGAGATCGAGTTGTTTTTGAGCTGGGCCTGGATCACCCGCAGGTCATCGTTGCTCAGCGGGACGACATTGCCCTCAGCATCGGTCTCTTCCCCGTTGATTCGGGCCAACAGCCGATCGGTGACCGCTTCATTGAGCTGATCAAGCTTCTCGCGGAGCGAATCGCCGGCCATGAAACTGCTGCAGGTGTGGATGCCAAGCCATCATGCCCCCGATTTGCGGCGTCAGCCTTGAGATGGCGGCTCCATGGCCTCTTCTCGCCGTTGCGTGGGCGCAAGCCACCTGGAAGCAGCCTCCACCGGCGATGGCACCAGCACGCCTAGGGCCAGGGTCCACCTGTTTTCGCATGCTGTCCACGGCTGAGGAGCTCGTGCTTCGCAGATGCCGATGTAGCCAGTGACCAGCAGGACTACAAACCCCTGCATCACAGCCCCCCCTCCCTCAGTCTTGCCTCGTGGTCTTCCAGCGTGGAGGAGTGCCGCTCCAAGCACTCGGCGACCCTGGCCTCCGACGCGCCCAGGGCTTTGCCGATCTTGAACAGCGCGAAAACCCCTGCCGATGTCACCCCAAGCCCAGAGAGGAGCAGGGCCCCCAGCGAGATTAATTCCGCGACGCCCACTCGCCACCCCTGCAGAGCAGGCTGATCATAACCCAACAACGGCGCCCTGCCAGCGTCAGACCGTCTGGAAGACGCCAGCTGCAGTGATGCGGGCGATGACATCGCCGACGCCATTTCGAAACACGACCGGATAGTTTGCATCATTCCCCTGGACGATGCACGAGCCAGCGTTATTGAAGACGCCCGCGGTCGCATTCGCGAACGTAAGAACACCGGTATTTGACAGCGTAGCAATTACGGTTCCGCTGCTGTTCAGAAACTGTATTGGGTCTGTTCCGCTGCCACCCTGAAGCTGCAGTTGCCCTGGGGTGGAGTATCGGCCGGAGTTCCCGATCGATGCCGCCTCCGCATTGCCGCCATTGCGGAACACCACTGGCTTGCTTGCATCGTTCCCCTGCAGCACAAGTGAAGCAGACGCGCTCTGCACTTGAAGCGAGAAGGCCCGCAACAGCGCGGCTCCATCCGTGAGGCAAGTTGTCGAGAAATCAAGGATCGAATACGACGCTGTGACAGTAGCAGTGTCGGTGCTGTTGCCCATCACCACGTTGCGAGGGTTTCCATCTGGAATGTTTACGCCAACGCTGTATTTATAGGTTGCATTGTAGCCGCGTATTGCATTCCCGACAATGGTGTTCTCCTCTGAGCCACCGTAGACATTGATGCCAATCTCTAGCGTCGGGGTTTTTTCGGGATCGGTGTACCAGGCGTAGATGTGATTGCCCGTCACCGTGCAGTTGCTGCTGCCGTTCAGCCGGATGCCTTGGCGCAGGTTGAGCAGGTTGTTGCCAACGATCGAACAGCTGAGGCAGCTGTCCAGCTGGACTCCAACGTCGTTGCCGCCATTGTTGACCAGGCCCAGAAGCTGAGCGCCCCCGGTGACGTTGAGACCATTGACGTTGGTCGCGTAGATGCAGGGGCCCGGAGACCCAATGGGGGCGCTGACAAAATAGCCTCCATTGACCGTGACAGACCCAGGGCCGGAGAGGTTGAAAAGTCTGATCCCATGGTCAAAAAAGGCATCAATTATCGCTCTGCGAATCTGAATGTCCCAGTTGTAATCAGCGCCTCCTGACTCCAAGTTGCTTGTGGACTCGATGTAAAAGCCAAGCCGCGTGTACGCCGTCTCGCATCGATCAAAGAATATGTCGCGGACATCTTTGCCGTAAACATAGAACCCGATTGACGTGATCAAGTGAATGCCGCTTGCCTCTGGGGCACCTCGCCCGTCAACATTGACATTGACAATCTCTATGCTCGCATTGGGGGATAGCCCCCGATACGTTTTGGGAGTTGATTCAAGGTAGACGCCTGCAAACTTGTTGAGCGCACCTAGGCCGGTTGCGCTCCAGAACTGAGAGAAATGAACCCAGATGTCCGTCAGCCGGCACTTGGTCGTATTGTTGACGTAAACACCTAATCCAAAATCCATAATCCTGAGGTTCTGCACTGTGCAGATGACCGCAGCGCTTTGGTTGGCGCTATCGGACCCGTCGATCACCACCGCTGCATCAACAGCCGTCAAGGTTGCGGAAAATGCGGGCCTAGATCCAGTGGCTTGCTGAATGTATAAATTGCAGATTGTCGAATACTCGTTAGTCACCACACCTGTCGTGCAAGCGATGCGAAAGGCTGGCCCAGTTGTCGTCTTCTTGATGACCGGCATAGACAAGTCGCCGCATAACGCTTTAAATCCGTTCAGCAGATTGACCGTCGAAGTCAGCTTGTACGTGCCTGCCGGGACGAAAGCCGCCTTGCCTGAATTCACAGCAGCTTGAAAGGCCGCGGTGTCGTCATTGACGCCATCGCCAACAGCACCAAAGTCCTTGACGCTGCACCAGTCCGCCATCCGGCTGTGCACTGCCCTGGCAACAGCGCCAGCCCCCGGCTGGGTGTACGGACCGAGCTTCCCACCGGTAACGGCGCCATTGACAATCTTGGCCTCTGATACAGAATCGCTTGCCAGCTTTGATTGGGTTACTGAATTATCCTCAAGATTTGCGCTTGGTGTGATGCTTAAAGCCTGGACGTAGTCTTTTTGTTCCTGCACTACATAAAAGTTCTGCAAATCTGAAATGTCTAGCTCTTCCGCTGTCAGCGTGGAGCCATCGCTCCAGGAGACCAGGCGGCTTTCGGTTGGGGTCTCCCTCCTGATGGTCAGCACCGTGCCGACCGGAGGCGCTGGCGTGATGAGAACGGTGCTGCCTGTCGTCCAGCTGTAGTTCGGTCCATCAACCAGCAAAGAGCTGTACCCACCCGTGGTGAAGTTGAGCCCGTAGTAGAGCTTGACGTGCGCCTGCAGCAGATACGGGAATGGCACGGTGAAGCTCGCTGTGCTCCCGTTGCCGGTGATCTGGGTGTAGGAGGCCGGCACGCTGTGCTCCAGGGCTGCAGCTATTCTGCCGCCTCGCCGTGGTCTAGGGCCACCTGGCTGGCCTCTTACTGCCCAACCATCCGCTGTGCGTCGTTGACCGTCTGCCTCACGTTGAAGAGGCTGTCCTTGGCGACCTTGGCGTCTCTCAACGCCCGCCACTCTGCGGCGGCCTCGCTGGTGCTGGCCTCGATCTCGCGCTTCGTCAGGCTGGCGTAGTAGGCGTGCAGCAGGTTGACCATCCGGGGCCCGGGGAGCTGCATCACCTCGGCCCGGGTCCGATCCGTGACCGAGCGGTCGGTGGTGAACCGCGGGTCAGCCTCGAAGTTGCTCCAGGTCTTGCTGGCGAACAGCGCTCGCAGCGCTTGCTCCAATGTCTTCCCCTGCGTCAGTCGATCCATGAACCGGTTGACGTTGAGCTCCAGCGCCATGGGGGTGTCCACCACGGTTCGCCTGGCCCCCTGCCCCGCGACCGTCTTGCCAGTGCGGCTCCAGCGCAAGGAGCCGTCGAACAGCGGGTCAGCACCGATCGCGCCGCCCGTCACGGTGCCATGGATGCGGTTGTACTCCTTCTCCAGGTCTTCACCCATCAGCACGCCTTCCAGGCGGCCGTCGGCCAGGGGCTTGGGCTGGTTCAGCATGCCAATCCGATCAAGCACGGCATGGACTGGGCTCCGGCTGTTGCGGCTATAGGGCGCCCAGCTGGGCCAAACGGCCGGCGTGCCGACACCCATCTGCCGCTGCCACTCGGCCTGGCCGATCCCGTCCGGCAGCCGCAGCCTGTAGCCGAGGTAATCCGTCTCTCGGATCGGCTGCCCCAACGCCGCCGCCGCCGATGGCACGCTGTAGTAGGCGAAGTTGCGGAGGCTGTCGAGCGCCTGCTGCAGCGGATCGTTGGGATCCACCTCCTGCTGAAGGTCCCGATCGCCCTGGGTCATGTCCCGAGGAGTGAACAGGTCGCGGGAGCGGAGGCTGCCGAACCGTTCGATGTCGCGCATGACGCCTGAGGCTGGGTTGATCTGGCCGTTGGCCAGGAAGCCAGCAAACGCTTTCCAGCCGCGTTCCGTTGGATTTGCAAGCAGCTCAATCAACTGCGCCAGCTGGCCAACACTCGTCTGCCGCATGATCTGGCCGGCGCCTACCTGGGTAATTCCCATCCAGGCGTTGTATTTATCGTAATCGCTGTACTCTCCAGTAATGAATGCATCTTTGAGATCCTTGTAAAGGAACAGCGTCTGCAGGACAGGTAGCGCCCCCAGACTGAGGAGTGGGAGCCCGAACAGGCTGTTCGGCTTGTGGCCTTCCGCCAGCCACTGCCGCCGTGCATCAGTCCCTGGAGGTGGACCGTTGCCTTCGACCACGCCCTGGGAATCCAGGGCTGCAAACAAGCCCATCATTCCGGTGAATGTTGTCCAGCCTCCGGCAACCTTGGCAATCTCTTCAGTGCCAGGGTTCTTTTTGAACAGAATCCGCGCCGTCTCGATGATTGGCGGCATTGCGTTCTTCAGGGTCCAGATTTGCTGGTTGAACGGGCTGCGCCAGTACGGGAACAGCGCGTCAGCATAACGCGCTTGCCGCAGAGCCATTGCGGCATCATCTATCTTGCCGGCGTAGCCATCGGGCCGGGCCTGCAGCCTGGCCTCCCCGCTCGCCATGAATGCTTCCTTCTGGGCATCGGATGCCAGCACCGGCCGTCCAACATGCTGGGCCGCCAGGTAGTTGGCGATAGTCTCATCATCTAAATCCTCAAGTATGGGGTATTGCTTCCGTGCGTCCCTGATGTTTTGCGGGGATGGCGTCGCTTGGTACAGCTCATCATCCAGCTGCTTTGCAATCCAGTCCCTGCGTGCTGCCCAGTCCTCCGAAGGCCTTAGCTTGATGCGATCCAGCAGCAGCTGGTTGGCTCTGGTTGTCATGTAAAAGCGGAGACCGGCTCGGTGGTCTACAGCCCCCATCATCTGCAGGGCTGAGGTAACCGGCAGCTTCACACCAGTGGCTTTCTCAATCAGATGGTTTGTGACGACTTTCAGCCCAACATGAAACTTGTCTCGAATATCCAGCGGATATTCGAACCACTCGCCAAACCCCTTGAACAGGTTGCCAGCCGTGGGGGCGCCTGGATTCGTCGCAGGCGGCTCGCCATCTACGGTGAGTTGCGTGGCATCGCTGGCTTCAGACGGATCCCCAAAGAGCACCTTGCGTGCCATTTCGTATTGCTCCGCAATGTCCTGCGTCCCTTGGGTGCCAAGGGTGTCTGGATTCCCAGCGAAGGGTGTCCGGGAATCCATGAAATGCTCTCTCACGCTGGCGGCCCATGATTGCCGAATCGCGTCATGGGCCAAGATCCCTGCCTCTGCCGCTACCCGATAACCGTCCAGCCACCTGGCCGCGGAGGGCAGACCCCGATGCCACACCGTCGCAATGGGCTCGCGAACGTCGTTGGCTCCAAGGAATACGCCATTTTCAGCGCCCTTCCTGGCGCCTTCAGCGACAAAGATTAGCTTGCCGCTGAGATAGTTATTGACAAGTTGCGTATTGGCACTGAATAGCTGGGAGTCCTTGTAGTAAGCCTTTGCATTTCTGCGCCAGTTGTGCGTGAACTCTGTGTCCGGCGGCGACGCAAGCGGATCTGGGAGCTCTTCATCCAGTGTGTCTGCGATCTCATCCAGCGTCGGGAGCCCGTCAGCTCCTTTGACGCTTGCTCCCGCAATGGCGCCGACCACATTGTCTTCCCGCACCACCGGGTCCCCAAAGACCCTCGCGGCCTGTTCCGCCAGGCCATCATCCAGCTGCGCGGTGAAGCCCGAGATGTCCATGCCAGGGTCCTGCTGCAGCTGCTGGAGCAGCTGACCCGACACCCTTCGCGACAAGGCGGCGGATCGCACCGCAAAGGTCGCCGTCCGGTAGGAATGCACAAACTCTTGCTGGATCTGCGCAGTTGGGGGCGTTCCCGTTTCGCGGATGTGGCGTCGAATGAGCTCGAACTTGCTGCGCATGTTGGTCCGTGCCACATCAGCCAGGATCTGCAGGTTGGTCTGGTTCTGGAGGATGTGGCTGAAGGGGGCCGTGTTGACCAGCACCGCGCCGGCCAGCTTGTCCTGCTCAAGCGCAATGCCAGCACCCCTGAAACCGTTGGCGAGCTGCTGCGCGAAAGCCTTCGCATCGTTCTTGGATGTGACCCTCGCGAAGTCGGCCGGGCTGGCCTTCTGCCAGCTCACGGTGAACGCCTGGACCAGCGCCACCATCCTTTCGGCGCTGTCAACGCCAATGCGATCGACGAGCTGCGCGGTGTTGATGAACCACCCCTCGCTGCCCTGCGGCCTGAGCCGTTCGCCAACGGCCCTGGCGGCAAAGTCCCTCATCGCATCTGAATCCGCCAGCTCGGCTTCCTGCATGAGCTGCTTGAAGCTCACCTCCATGTCGTCTCCGGTCAGCCGATCGCGGAAGAACGCCCCGGAGGCATCGGAGTCCTTCCTGCTGGGCTCGCCGCCGGCCCGGGCCTTCTGCAGCTCGGCGGCAATCGCTTCCTTCTGCTGCTGCTTGCGCTGGATCTCCTGGAATGCGTCGTCGCAGTTGTTGGCCATGTCAGCATCCCTCGTTGGTGGCGCGTTGTTTGATGGACTCGATCTCCGCATCGAGATCAGCGACGCGGCGGTCGGCGTAGTCGATCAGCTCCCGCAGGGCCTGCTCAGGCTCGCCGCTCTCAGCAAGGCGCCAGGCCCGGCCGGAGGCGCCCTTCGTTCTGCCGTCGTCAGCCTCGCGCAACACCGATGACAGCGCTATCGCTTGGTCAAACTGCCCTACTTTCTGCCCACTCCATGTGGTTTGGGACCACCCCGTCTTAGTATGGTTGCGAAGCGGAGCGGCTGAGTATCTAAGGTAATCTATCTCCAAACCGTCTTTCCTTACAAGACGTCCCGAATAGAAGTCTTCGATGATCGACTTTGTGGAAATAAACCCATTGCCGCTAAGCGCATTCCAAGCTTTTTCACCAAAATCAAGAACAGTATCGACGCCCTGGAAGAACGCTCTGGCCAGGGCAGCCACATTCCCATTTTGCGGCCACCGGTACTGCTGCAGGATGTAACTGACCGGGTCTTTCTGCGTGAACTTGGCGTACGCATAGTTTTGCACGGCGACGGCTTGCGTCTCAGTATAGGAGATTCCTTGCGACGATGGGTAGTGCCCTGCGGCAATGGCCATTTTCAAGCGTGCCCATGTGGAGTTGAGTACTTTCGCCTGATCCTCGTTTAGCGCTAGGTGCTGGATTCGATGCCACGCCTCATGGAACGCAGTTTTGTGTACTTTGAGCAAGCCGGCCATCGTCCCTACGCCGTTAATCTGAATTAGATCATCAACGAACAGATTTGTCTGTCCGGTGAACATGAACTCTATTCGCGCCTGTGGCTGCTGGTAGAAGCCCAGCTCCAGGCCTTCTTCTCCCGGCTTGCCCCCCCATTCAGGAGGCACCTCGGACAAGTGGTAGAGCTTTTCAAATCGAACCATGGCATCATCGCCTGCAACTCTTCTTATGATTTCAATCAGCTCCTCTTTTAGTATTTTTTGAAGTTTCTCGGGCAGTATTCTACTTTCCAGAATTTCGTCTATATCCTCAGGGTCAACGCTGCTCAGCTTTTGCGGCGGCGCCGATTCCGGCATCTCCCATCCCTCGGCGATGCCATGCTCGGCCACTTTCTGGTCGAACGTTTTCTCCTCGTAGCCGGTGGCAACACGCTCCGCCCGCGCCATTTCCTGCTGCATGGCGGTGTCGCGCTCCAAATACTCGCCCTCCAGCCGCGCCTCCTCGGCGTCGAGCTTTGACTGGTCGAACAGCGGCATCGAGCTGTCAAACTCCTCGACGCCGAACAGGCCTGTCTGGGTGGCGTTGCGCCGCGCTTCGTCCGCCGCCAGGCGGCCCTGGCTGATCCGTCGGATCTCCGCATCCCATGCCTGCGCAGCAGCGGTGTCCCCGCCATCCAGGGCCGCCTGGCGCTGCTGCTGTGCCAGCTTCAGCGCCTCAGCGCTGTTGGTCACATCCTCGGCATTGATGCCGCGGGCGCTGGCCCTGGGTGCCTCGATCTCTGGCGGAACCGGCGGCTCAGGGATCGGGGTTGCTGATGGCCGCACCTCACCCTGCGCCGCAGCACGGTTGAGCACCAGCAGCTGGTCGGCCAAGGCGTCCTGCTCCGTGCGAGGCCGTGGCGCCTCAGTCGCAGTGGCTTCAGCTGCGATCGCTGGCGCGGGGGCCTCAGGCGCACTTGGCATCACCACCTTCTCGGCGGCCTGGGCCAGTTCACCCTGGATCCGGCGTGCCACCACCGACACCTTGGCGCCGGCTGCGATCTCCTCGGCGCCCTCGTTCAGCAGCCGGCTGATCTCGTTGCCGCCCTGGTACTTCAGCTGGTTAAACACCAGGCCGAGGCGTTCCGTGTCCATCCCGGCCCGCATGGATGCCTGTGCGTCGATCTGGTTGTTTCCCTTGGCCTCCAGAATGTCGGCGTTCCGTGAAGCGCCCTTCAGCGCCCGCTTGTCAACGCGGAGGGCTTTCCCGATCTCCCGGGCCAGCTTGAGCTTGGTCTTCGTCAGGTCTCGCGACCCGCCTTCCAGCCCTGGGATCTCGCCCTGCTTGAGCCGGCCGCCGCTGTCGACCGCCGTGGTCGGTGTCCCGCGCGCGAAATCGATCAGCTCCTGGAAGCCGCCTTCACTCCTGAAGTCCGTGTCTGTCTGAAACTCGCTCCAGACGGACTGCATCTTCTCTGGGCTGAGGCCTGATCCCCCCAGGGCCAGGGCCCGTGGTTCCGGCAGTTCGCCGGTCAGGCCAGCCTGAAAGATGTTGTCGGGCAGCTGCGCGAGCTGAAGGCCTCGTTGCGGGATCTTGTGCTCAGACTTGAGAGGAATGCCGGCCTGCGAAGCCTGGCTTTCATCGAGGATCCCTGCCTCCCTGAAGAACCGGGCCGCATCCCATGGCGTGCCGCCACCGCTGCCAATGTTGTCCAGGGCTCCCAACGCACGGGCTTGCTCAGCGGTCTTGGCCAGCAACCGTTTCACCGGCAGCGTGGGGATGCCCATTTCGATTGCCTTGGCCAGGCGGTTGTGGCCGTTGACCACATAGGTCTTGCCGTCCGCCGGATCTGTCCAGACCAGGAGCGACCCCTCCATGGCCGTGTTCCACTGCTCCAGCCCTTCAAGGCTGTTGCCTTTCTGCACACCCCGGCGGTCAGTGTTCATCTTGTATTGGAACCGAACTGGGTCGGTCCCTAGATCGCTAGTTCGAGCCAGCTCAATCCCTGCGCTAAGGCGACCGGGCATGACGGTGGCGCCACCTTCCGCCAGGGCGGATAGCGTTTCCAGTGCGTCTTCGCGGGTCAACTCCTCGAACGACCGTCCGGTGCGGGCATGGGCCACGCCAAATAGGCCAGGGTTGACCTCCGGGTGAAATACACCCAGCAGCTCGTTGTCGCGGAGATTGCCCCACTCCTCGCGTCGAGTGATGAACCGGTTGTCGGCCAGTTTCTCGGTGGGTGCCACCACGTCCGCAGCCGTCAACTCCGGCCGCGGCGCCACCGGCTGCCTGGACGCCAGGGCCTCCTCGATCTGCGGCAGCACCGGGCCAGGTGTCTGCGCAATCCTGGACACCACCTCGGGGTCGAGCCGATCCAGGGCCAGCGCGGCATGGTCGATCTCCGGCAGCTCGGGGTCGAAGAACTCCCCCTCAGGTGCCGAGGATTCCTTGGCCACTGGAGCTGGCCCCGGATCCTGGGGCGCCGCCACGCCTGCTTTCTGGCCCAGGGCTTGCTGCACGGGGCTGCTGGGGTCCGGCCCCATCCCCCATGGATCCGCCAGCCCCTCGCCGCGGAGCTCATCGCGCTGTGGGAGCGTCTGGCGTGGCAGTGGCGCCGCCGCAGGCGCTGCCTCGCTCTGCCTGGTCGGCGCGAGCTCCATGGAGCTGTTGCGCCTCAGCCAGCTTTGATAAGCGGCATCGTCCTGCCACGGGTCTAGGCGGGGGTCGCCGCCTCCCGGCAGTGGGCCAGGCAGCGCCTTCCCAAAGTCGGTGTAGTCGCTGCTCTCCCTGGTGGGGATTGGCCTGGCCGGTGCCGGGGAGGGAGCTGGCTGGTCGGCGCTGGCGCCGCCACCCACCTTCTGGCGATAGGAATCGAGCAGCTCGGCGTCGTATTCGCCAGGCGTCCGCGGCGCGGGCCGGGCCGGCGGCGGTGGCGGCGGCGGTGGCGGTGTTGTGGCTGCAGGCGTGAACTCGTGCTCTCCCGTGTCCGGGTTCTCCCGCTGCAGCCCGTTCTCCACGGTCTTCGCCCGAGCCCTGCGCATCTCCTGCGCTGCTCGGTTCTCCCGCAGGGCGCGGGCGACGTGCGGGGCCTAGC
>Ga0315903_10007203_pt1 | contig 13964 bp, 7 predicted proteins | sample LakEriMetagenome_7_FD_203524 | JGI IMG/M metagenome (GOLD analysis project Ga0315903, IMG submission 203524) | Freshwater fungal communities from buoy surface, Lake Erie, Ohio, United States - Buoy 2 MA119 | ecosystem: Environmental > Aquatic > Freshwater > Lake | place: USA: Lake Erie, Ohio...
GTTTGGTAGGTATCAAAATTTTCTGAAATCTCATTTAAATCAACCAAATAATCTTCAAATGCCGGAGTTCTAATATCCAAATTCCACACACCATCTAATGGCCAAGTTACAGTTTGATTAGATATTACAATATTACCGTTATCATCTTCAACAGGAACTTTAAACACCGCAGTGTATTTTGGTAGGATATATCGATTTAAAAGTAATTCCTCAACTTCGTCAAAATTTATATTATAAACTTCATTAACAATTGTATCGTTTGGTCTTATAACCAAATAATCACTTGTTGAAGATGCCCCTGAGAATGGATTACCTTTACAAGATAAAGTTAGAGTACCAGCACTAACACTCAAAGATGGTGTTATTGATATTATCTGATAAAACTCGTTATTATATTGTAAAACATAATCAACATATGTTTCAGGTAAATTTCTAAACTCAGATATCTGATAATCTAATGATGAAATATTTTGAGTAGCATAAACACTAAAATCAATTGAGAAGGGATTTCTAAGTGTTGTCACATCCAAACTAAATGTTGTAAATGTGGATGCACTGTTATATGAAATATTAAAAGCTGTATTACCAGTTAATAAATTACTTCTGTACTTTGATACCTCAATCGCCGCAGGGAAATAGTTAATAATATTAGTAACTGCCGCAGATATTCTTTTTGTTAACGGACCATAATTGACAAAATTTGTAACAACTGTTTGGTCAAAATTTGGATATATTTTAAAATTCCTATCATAAATTTCAGCGGCTTTTTGAACTGATGAAATATCTAAACTTTCTAATGATATTGGTTGTGAAAATACTACACTATCAAAACTTCTAACACTTCTATCCGTACTACCAATTGTAAAGGCAAAGTTAGCCTGTGTCAGTCCTCCTCCTTGTACTAGTTGAAATCCAACTAAATTATCTGAAAAAGTTCCCTGACCTGAGGGCGTTTGCGGTGGACATGTATATTTTATAACTGCCATTAAGTACTAATCTGTTCAAAGTTTTTAGTGAAATCAATATTGTTACCTCTATCTCTTCTAACCTCATACAACAACTCGTTGAATTGGTTTCTAATTTCATATAGATTGTATTGTCTATATATGTTATTGTCACTATCGTAAATTGTGTAAATTCCGTCCTCGATGGATTTTGTTTGATTACCGTAAAGAGCAATTGCTAATGTATTAGCGTCATGTTCAACCATTTCAACCTCAACCATAGTTGGATTAAAAAATGTATGGGTAATTATAATTTGTTGACCTTCAATTCCAATATATGGTGTAGCAGTTGGGTTATTTGTTCCTGACGCAGAAGGTGTTAATGTTAAAAATAATAAATTACTAGTCGTATCAGTATAGGAATATCTAATAGTTTGCCCAATACTATTTGATGTATTGGTATAAACAGGTGTACAATAAAACGCCGATGTAATAATTCTAAAAAAGTTTGGTACTTTTTCCTGTCCGTTTAAATACTCAATTCGATATCCAACAAGTCCTTGTGGTACAAATTTATACAGATACTCAGCCGGTACATTGTCTAAGTCAACAATAATACCTTTTACGTTTGGTAATGCCGCTAACACACCACAAGCAGCAATTGATGTTCTGATTTGTGGAGGTCTTAACATTAAAGTATATATCCCTAATCTATTAAATGTATCAGTTGGTAAATTTAAATTATATAGTCCACCTAACACCTCACTTGTAAATCCACCTGTCGAGTCGTTATTAAAATAAGGTGTAATTAATGAGCTCTCCAATCTGGACAATTCAAAGTTTTCAGTATCATCTCGTGACGGTGTGTAATGCAGAATTATTTCAATATCTGTGTTTGAACAATCTGCCAATCTTACCGTTCCATAATTTCCTAAGGCCATTTCTTACTTTTTTTATAAATAGTTAATTTGTTATTTTAACTTTCTAAATTTACTACATTAAAATAACCATATCCGTATCTGACAACGTCACCAACACTATCAACCTCTCCAATTCTCATAAAAGACTCCAATCCAGAATTTTTACCTCTTTCAATTTTCCCACTAACTTGTACTTCGGGTTGGTCAATAACATTCATTAATACCTCATCTTTGGTTATTGCACTCATTATTACGTCGTCATTTGTCAGTCCGTAAGAAGTTGCAAAAAACATTGTAGTACCACCACTATAATCAATATACTGAACATTGTTAATTGTGTAAGCAGTATATAATGGATTTATACTTGTTGTAACTCCTGTTACACCATTTAATATATTAACTGTTTTACCAATCACTGGATATTTTTGAACTCCGTATTGTAAAAATTCATCGTATAGAGATTCACAAAATCCGCTAATAGTATATGGTGTCAGTACTGTTGGTAAATAATTGTAAGAGTCCCCAGTAAAAAACGTATTAATCGACTCAGGGGTGTTTGACCACGAACCATTAAAATTAGTGAAATAGATAGTCCCAAGTGGGTTATTGATTGTGATACCAGTAAATGGTACTTGTATTTGTTTTTGTATAATGAAGGTACCAATAGTATTTGACCCCGTCATAGATATGGTGTAACCTGACTCAATTTGGGAATATGTATGTGTAACATATTCAGGGGATTTTACAGTAACATTTTGAGTAAACCCATCCCCCCAATCAACTCTATAATTGGTTTTTTTAAAATATTTTAAATTACTATCAGTTGTTACAAAGAAATAATAAACATAAGGTTGAGCACTACTTGCGCTATAAACAAAGTTAACCTGTTGTCCATATTGTAATATATTTCCATCAAAAGCTGAGTAGTAACCAATGTCATTATATTCTTGTTTTAATACAATTGGTATAGTGAGTCCCGTAAGAAGTGAAGTCCCATTTGTACCTCCTGATAATATCTCAGTCATTCCTGAATAATAACCAAAATTAAACCCATCATAAGTTTCAGGTCTAATTTCGTATTTTAATACCTCAGGTGATATTTTATATTTATATACTTCCATTATATTTTGTTTTTGTACTCATACCAAGTTAATTCTCGTATCACTTGTCCGTTTAAATCATTAAAATAATAAATCCTATTGGAATAATCTAAATTAAGTTGATAATAAAAAATGTTATTTGGCACATTGAATGGGTTAGCATAATAACTTTGGGGACTGTTTGAGAATACTGTATATTGCCCGTCTAATCCACTAAAAAATTTAACTTTCATATAAAATGTTGTTAGTTCAGTAACTAACACATTTTCAAAAAAATAAATGTAATACCCTTCTTTTTCTCCAACATGGTCTAAAATGAACTTCGGTATCTTTATGTTATAATTAATATTATTATAAGTCTTATTTTCAGTTTGAACTGTCTGTCTTGGGGCAAGTATCAATGAGAAATATATTCTTTGTTTTGTTGGGTCAATACTGTCGTAAAAATCCAACTTAAAGAAAGACTTTCTAATAGGTGCGGTGTTATAGAAGATTTGATAAGCGTTAAATTTACCATCAACAACATATGAATTTTCATATCCATTAGTTCCTGAAAAATTAAATGTATAAGTCATACTTGTGTCACCATTAGGATTTGGTTTACAAGAAAATCTTGTAGTTTCGTAATCAATTGGTTTTGCGGCAACGTCATCAATAACCTTTTCTTGGTATTCGTCAATGGTATCACCTCTCCCCAATAAATCCAAATTCATTGAAAATGGTATGGTTAGATTTTTTTCGGTATCCGAAACTAATATTTTATATTTATTCACAAGCATCGGTGATTGGGTCTTGTATTGAACCCGAAAGCGGTCCTTCGTTGGTACCTTCGGGGATTATTCTAAAAATGAAATTTTCATACGGATAGTGTCTACCATTCAAAAACGGATAATCAACACCTAATCCATCAGTATCAATAAATCCAAAATCATATAAATCTCTCCAAATAAACGAATTGCTCGCTTCTGAAAAATAAGCGTAATCAGGAACATTGGCAATTTGTCCTAAAATACCTTCTTCGAGATAATCAGAAAAAACTCTTAATGTAAATTTGTTGTGTGGTTTATAATAATAACCTTTATTAATACCTATACTAAAATTATTTTGATTAAATTCAAACTTGTGATAGTATTCTGAAATAACTCTTTCAGTTTGTTCATAATCATTCCATTCACAAAAATCACCTAACACCAAATCACCAACATTAAATGGTTGGTTATATCTAAATGTTTGACTACCTTTATTATACTGATTTGTTTTAATATTAGATAAAGATTGTAAATTTAACCACCAACTCGCAGAATTTTCTCCAATATTAAATTCCCAACCTTGTCTTAGTGACGGTGAGTTAGCAACACCTTCTAAACCATTAATAACAGGATTAAACCATCCAAAATATCCTCTATTAAAGACTGTGAAAAATAACTCGGTTACAGGTCTATTATTATTATCAATTAATCCAAGTAACGAGACCGGATTTTTTAATGAAACATTATATGACCTAGAACCTTCTTTAACCGCAATTCTACTTTGATTATTTGGTGTTAATGCTGCCGAATAATATTTTTTTACATCTCTAAATGCATTATACTCAAATCCAGCATTAGTTATATTAGTCTCATCATATTTTGTTAAAATCTTATGTACTCGAACATAATACTCTGATTTAGTTTCACCACTTAAATCATTAAAAAGAACTCTCTTAAATGTACTGTATTTTCCTTCGTAAAAATTTCCTTGTCCATTTGTAATATAATTTATATCCAAAATATTAAAAACAAAAAGTTCCGAATTGAAACTACCGTCACCAAGTAAATCAACCTGAAAAAGATTAGTTCCATTATATGAAAAATCTAATTCAACATACTCATCAATATTTAATCCGTGTGGAATAGGACATCTTAACTGCCAATAGTTTGAACCCTGTATTTGAACATACGTCATAGTATAGGGTATTCCATCTCCTGACTTAAAACTAAGATTTTGTTGTACATCTCCATTAGTAGTGATATACATCATATCAACATCTGTCTTACTCGAAAAAACGTAACTAGTTTGTATAAACCAATTGTAATACGATGAGTCTGAATTTTTAAAATTGACGTGTGGGTCTGTTCCTGTGGTATATCCCGTAATATTATTATCAGTTCTTATAAACGTAAACTCGTCATATCTTGGAAATCCTGCCCACGGAATGTTTAATGGTTCTCCATTTTCATTTGTTGAAGATGCTCTATAAAATTCCTCATTAACGTAATATAAATTGTTGTTAAATGGAGCATATGGTAAAGATTGTGTTAGAGCCAATCCTGAATACGAATTATCAAAGATAAAACTAAACTTAGCAGTTGGTATATAAACTGAACTTTGTTGTCTTTCTTTATAATATAAATCCGCCAAATTTATGTTTATGGTTCTATTATACTCGTCAATTTCTTTTTGAGTATTTACCAAAGGTACTGAAATATTAATTCCAACATCCTCAGCACCTTTGTATCTAAGGTCACCTTTTATAAATTGTATTTTACCAATATCACTCATATATTAAGTTGGGGTCAACATATTTTTGTCTAAATTTATCCATCGCAGTGCCACCATTTATCAATCCAAAGTAGAAGAAAAACGGTGTCCCGTGCGTAAACCTTTGGTTATTGTCATTACCAGGTTGACTAGTTGCGGTGGGTTCTCCATTACTGTCATAATTAATTAAATATCCTTTAACATATAACTGACCCAATTCGGTATTACCAATAAAGTAATCAGAGTTAATATTTAATCTATCTAATGACTGATATGGTGAACTGAAAAATCCTAATTGTGTGTTTTCAGAGTCTTCATACTTACTAGTCCAAAAATTGTTATTTTGAGTTCCAAAAATAACTGAGGTATCAGAATTAAATGGTGGTATGGTATTCTCAACATTACTTGTCCACTGATAAAATGGTACTGTCTGTGTTTTAACAGGGATTACTGTATAATCAGATGGTTCGACAGGGAAGTTAGCATTAACATTATACACAATTCTTCTTGGCGAAATTAAATCTCTAAGATTATTTTGTGACTCAAAATACAATCCAAAATTTGGGAACCCTGTCTGTCCCGCATTATCACTACCTAAATAAACTGATGGTACAGTTGAATACGCGTCACTTGTATACGGTTTAATTCCAAACTCAGAATTAATCGATATCATTTGAGAATAATCTCCGTCAACCAAATCTGGTGTGACATTAAATAAAGTATTAGGGTTAAAATCCCATCTTTTATTATTAAAAAATGCCTGTATTGATGGGTCAGAACTACCTTCATTTGGGTTTTCGGTAATAGGTATTAATAAACTAATAAATTTCTGATTAACAAATCTGGATAAAATAAAAATGTTCAAAATATCTGTAATATCATTAAATGTGGTATTTGGAAGTTTGTCAATTATATACCCATCATAATCATCACTATATGATATTTCTTGTAAATAACCATTCTTAGGTCCCAAATCCATAATTGTTGTTGGGAACATCAATTGTCGGTTATTACCTTTTTCATCACCCACATTAGTATTTTTAGGTTGCCCAATAAACCATCCTGTTGTCAAATCCGTATAATCATCAACCGCAAATGGGCTAGACCTATAATAAAAAGTATTTTGACCATCGTGGAAATAAATTAAACTTTTACAATAATTTCTAATAGGTTTGTTTTCAGGTGTGAAATTAGTAATATTTTCAAATGGAAATGCGTAAAGAGTACCATTAATCCAATTATTACTAAATGTATGTGAAAACACATTAAAACAAGCCGCAGTATTAACCTTAACTCTTTGTATCCATTCGATTGTGAATTGAAAATCTCTATATATGGATAACAATGGTCTTGAAACTAAATTATAACATCCTGCACCTTTAATGAAAATCTCTTTAACCTTATTTGCAATTTCCATTTTTTCACATTCTGTTCCTGTTTTTAAAACAGGAAGTCCGTTTTCGTCCACATCATAACATCTAAGTGGTACCGCCTTAGAACAATCACTTAAAGTCTCTATCGCCGTGTTAAAAGTCTCAGGTAAAACATCTGTATCAATTTCAACTCCAGATTGAGGTAATGGTGTATAATCCTCAACTACATTAAAGTTTCCTCCAACAGACTTTTCAAAACGATACATTGCAAATGAAGGGTTCATATGCATTTGTGGCCATACATTATGATATAGATATCCCGCATCAACATAAAATTCACTATCAGAGGTTGGTAACCTATCACTCCTCATTACGATTCTAGGGTCTTTTTGAAAGTCTTTACCACCAATAACAGTGTCAACATCATATGGAATAGTCATTTTCATAGCACTTGATACGTATGTTGACCTAAATGATGGTGAATGTGTCCCCGCAAACAACCCATATGGTCCCGATGGATTTGGCGTCCATTGTTTTTGAAAAAGATGGTCATTACCACAAGGTCCGTCATATGCTGTGTTAGATAAATATGTATTAAGTGTTGTCCCGTATAATGTCCAATTAATATACGAATAAGACCCTCCCGCAATATATTGGTATGGTGTATATCCCATATAGGTTATTTCTGAAGGATTTGTATTAAAATTTAAATCAGATGGGTCATATCTACGGTAAAAATCGTTAGGTCTTCGATATAGTCCTCGACATTTAGAACAATATGGTTCATCACTCGATACTCTATGAAAAAATGTACTAAAACTATTATAGGTTGTATTAGGTTTAATACCTTTATAGTCATCCTGCGTAAGTCCATAATAATTTAAATTAACGTTTTGTTCGTATGATGCAGAACCTACCGCGGAATAAAACCTCCAATTATCAGTTTCATAAACCACATAATCACTTGGTGTAATTTGAAACATTTGGGTACTATAAAATAATTTGTAACCTTCACTACTATAATTTCTACCTGTTTGATATTCCGTCCAAAACGATTCATTATCATATAATTTTAAATTGTTTTCTCCGTCATCCCTATTTCTAATAGGAATATTAACTCTTAAAAATAGTTCTTTTACTAATCCAGTTTGATTATAATCTGCCCATCCATAAATTCTACTTAAGTCCACTTTTGTTTTTATTAATGGTGAATGTGGGTCAACACCTCTTTGTAATATCACAACTCTTTGGGTACTTCCACTTTGGAAGTATGTTAATGGGTTAGCATATGTCAAACTATCGTTTTGTCCAAACCCATACCATTGCCAGTCGGCGTCCGTAACCATATTAGGGACACATGCACAATCTTGATTATTTTGATAGTTAGCAGTATTATTCTCACATCCATCACCATGAGGTAATATTCCATATTTTTTTATGAAATATGTTGGATTTAAGTTAACAACTGCAAATGAATTAATTTGAGCATTAGCCGGATTTTTCTGTCTAAATTCTTCAACAGATACGTTATCAATAACCTGAAAATATTCTAAGTCAGTTGGGTATCTATATGTATTATTACTATAATCAGTAATTTCATTAGAACCTGTTGATATTGTATATTGTTGTGATAAGTTTTCAGTTAAATTTTCTTTATTTGCGTAGGTAACTGTAAAGGTGCCTGATGAAAAAGTAACTCCAGTTAATGAACCAATATTTGGGTCTAAACTATTATTTGGATTGGTAAAGGTAAGCATGGTTCCCGGAGAGTATACCGCCTGAGCACTTTCTTCCATTAACAATATCATCACATTATCATAATGATGGGCGTCACCATTTTCTATCGGAGCATAAGTAACTTTAATTTGATTTGGCCCCTTTCCTATTCCACCACTAACATTCCCACTTTGATTTGGATACCCATAAATCGCAAGTGGTTGATTATCATAATACCGGTCTTTCAAACTGAACTGATTTAACTTTTCTCCCCAAGATACCTGAGATGAAAAATACATTCCCCAAGCTTGTGTACCACTTGGTGGGTTTTCATTAAAATTTAAAACACCAGTTACTAAATAAGGTGTCCCAAAACTTGACTCACCTTGTTGCCCTGTAAAAATTGTTGCGGGGTCTTCTAGAGGTTCTCCAAATTGTGTTTGAACATTAACATTCGATAACCTAGACGTGTTAGAACCAATTACATTAACAACACTTAATTGTCCAGCAACTGAATTATCATTAACGTTAGTGTCAATAAATTTACAGTCACATCTTGTACATCCGTCTTCGTTATATAATATTAAAGGTAACCCTAAATTTCTAAAAGGATTTTGTTTAAATATCTCCAAATCAATATCTGGCCTATCAGGACAATTTATATTTAAACCAAGTATGTTAGCAACACTATTAATACCCTCACAAATCACCGCAACTAACCATATAATTCCTTGAACAATAATAATAATTAATGCAATTATTGGCCATAATAACGCCAAAACGTGAACAGTAATTAATATAAGAATTGATAAATATTTTAAATAGGTTAGTAAAAAATTAATGAACACAAAAAAGAAATCAGTCCTATAATAAGCGTCATTAGTTGGGAATTTATTGTAATTACCCTCACAACTATCATCTTGTATATTTTTTATACCAACAGTATTTCTTATGAATTTTTTGGTGGCGTACCTATCAATGAACTGAGACACGGTATAAACTTTATTATATACAAATTCATAAAAGGTATCATCACAATTAATCGCTTCGGTTGGATTTGCATAATCCTCCCAATTTAAACTAAATGCATATGATTGTTCGACTTGGTATCGTTTAACAGGTATATCTTCATAGGTAATTATAGAAGGTAGTTCATTATCAGTTTTAGTAACCTCAACCGATATTGTATCAGTTGATGTAAACTGGAACATAGGTATCACATCATTATACTCAGGTTTTTCAACCCCATTAAGAAACACTCTGTAAGACTCAACATTTTCAAATTTTACAGGTCTTAATGCACTTGTCTCAAATGCTGAATAAGATAATGTTGTTGAATTATTACCCTCAGGATATAAAATAAATCCTTCTTCAACAGAATAATTTGCAGGGTCATCATCCATATTCTCAGTATCCCATCCATATTCCTTAATGTTTGGTACCAAAAAATATCCTCGTTTTGTTTCACCATTAACTCTACTTGGTTGTTCCCATTTAACTTTGAAACGATATTTTGCGGTTGTCGGTACCCCAATTGTTGGGTCGTTAGATATCACCAAATCCCCATTTTCATCATTATATACATAATTAAGGTTCATAGGTAGTTCAACCACCCAATTACCGTTATTGTCAATTATTTTACCGTTATTTTCTAATTTGTATTCTTCGAGTACGGGTCTACCAGTGTCATCGACAAACATAGTCTGTCTTATCGCTTCGATTTGACCAGGTCCTGTTGTTAACTCACAATTATACCCAGCCTTTGTTTTTGACTTACAATTCCCCCAATCCTCAGCACTTCTTTTTTTCCTAACTTTATTTTTATCAGTATCTGAAATCAATGAACCCATAAAAACTGCTGTTGGTTCAAATTTGATGTTGGCTTCTTTTGTTAAGTCAAAGTCAATTCTACCGATATTAAAATCACAAACTTCTTTTTGTCCAAAAAATGGTGCAACATTAATTGTTTTACTTATTGTAATAATTTGAGGTAATGTATCAAAATTTGTAGAAAATTTAAATTGAGTACCATCAACTTGGTCTTCGGTGGCAATTCCTAATCTTACTAAATCTTGCGGTGTTAATGAAAATTGACCTATATCTGATATGTCAACTTGCATTACAATTGTTTGTTGTCCCAATGGTAACCCAAAAATCATAAAGTCACCAGAGTCGTTTGTCTTTACAGTGAATTTATAATATTTGTCATAAAGTTCAATGACTGTTTTATCAATCAACACATCTAATCTATCAGGGAAAGTTCCAACAGGTGTATGATTAGAATATGATTTACTGTAAGGTAACAAATTATATTTATACCCATCCTCATTAAAATCATTTAAAGTTTTGTAAGGATATAATGTACTGATTATTGGATTGTTCTCGTCTTCCTCTTGTAATGGAATAAAAATAGATACTTTTGCATTAGGAATACCTAATCCGTTATTTGCAAATACCCTTCCACAAACCACTCCAAATCTTGAACAATCACGAGTATAAATGTCAGATTGAAACATTTGAAATGAAAGAATTTCTAACATTTCATAATTTTGGTCTAACTTAACTTGTAGGTTCATATCAGAACCTAATCTTGTTCGTATCCTATATGAATTTTGTGACTGACTAACGATTGGCATAATATTTTTTAATAAATAGTTTAGGTACTATTTTCAAAAAATAAATGATGTTAGTATATTAGGAAATATTTGTTGTTTGTAAAACTGCAACTTGTACCGTAATATCTACGGTTGGTTTTCTAACTTGGTATATTTGTGTTGGTAATGCGTAAATTGTTTCATTTATCAACCCAATTTCTTTTGTATTATCATCAACATAACTTTGTGAAGTTTCGTCAGATGAATATTCACCACCTACTTTATTAAAGAACTTAATTTCAGTCAAACTCAATACTCCTTCAACATTTTGTATTTCACTTTTTAATTTTGAAACATTAACATTTTGTCCAAGTAATTGTGTTTTTGGGTCTAAAAATGCCGCAACTGTTTGAGAAACCTTTGTGATTACCGCACCTTGTGTCTGAGAACCTGCAAATTGATTATCTAATACTACTTTAACATTAACTGCCAAATCAATTACTTGGGCAGTTTGTACAAATATGTAATCATTTATCATTCTATAATTTGACAAATACGTAGCAATATTTGATTTAAGTGTGTTTGAAACAACGTTGGTTAAAAGTCCATTAGAGTCGTATGATAAGATATTAATTTTAATTTTATTATCTTCCTCAACAATTGCAACTTTGGCAGGAGCTCCAAACTGAGCCGGCATTTTTCTAATTAAAGTCTCATAATCATTAATTGTTACCGCTCTGTTTTGTGCTGAAAAATTATAACCAACAAAGTTTCTAACTTCTTCTAACGACATTGCATTTGACCCACCAATTGCAGCGGTAACATTATTACACAATAGTGATTGTCTCACTCTTGTATTTTCAATTTGTAATGGTCCGTTAACCGCAAAATCAATTGTACCGATTTGTGTTATCACCCCAACACCAACGTTTGTTTGTAATCCACCACCTACTCTATATTGAACAAATAAAGTCGTATTTGGTGTTAATACGGAACCAAGAGAGAAGTTATTTTGAAATTTTCCCAAATCTAAATTAATCCCGTCTCTCGCATATTCTCTTAATAATTCATCAGATGATGTGTTACCACCGCCAAATGTTATTTTTAAAAATCCTTCGGGAGTAAACTCAGTAATAAAACGATTATTTGTCTGAACATATCTACCAACTTTAATTCCAGGATTATCAGATGGTTTTGATGGGTCTTCGGCAAATATTCTATCCTCAGCCAATGCTTGTACTTCATACCATCTATTAGCTGCTCCTAAAAATTCCAAAGATGATGGAACATTTGAATAATTAGTACCCTGTTTTAACAGAACACTTGTAACACCTATTATGTTTTTTTCAGGTAAAAATATTTCGTAAAAAGGTCTAGATTCTAAATTAGTAATTGTTTTTTTATAGACTTTGGTAATTCCATTAACAACAGGTTCTCTTTTAACAATTGTATAATTAATTAAAGTATCATTTGTGTCGAAGTTTGGAATAACCAATCTGTTTGGATAACCATCTGCATCAAATGGATTTGCAAAGTCCACATCGTTTGCAAGTTCAAATGTTTGTCCCGCACCTAAAACCTGACTACCTCTTAATAACTTACCACAGTAATCCAAATTTTCTTTATCACCATTTGCAGGAACAGTAATTGACAAATCAACTACCGCAACCGAAGGTTTAACTCCTGGAATTTTTAATCCATAAGTTTTAGCAATATTGAAAATTGAAGACCTTTGTTGAGCATATTGTAAAACAGTTTCTTGTAAACTTCTATCAATGTGATAATGTAAGTTATCAGTTACCGCAGCGTTCAAATCCATTAAAACACTAAACACCGCAGCGTCGTTAAAATTTGAAACTAAATCAGGATAATACTGTTTTACATAATTTATAAGTTCAGTTCTTACTCCCTGAAAATCTCTTGTGGTATATGAAATCTGTTTTGCCATGTTATATATTAATAATTATAAAATCTTTTGAATTAAATACACTACTAGTTAAAGTATAGTCAATTCTAACTTTTGCAGTGTGTTCTAATTCATTTCTATTTGGAACCGAGTAAATTCTTGTCGACTCAGTTGGACTTAATTCGGAAGACGCATCAATAATCGTGATATTATTTACCGTCAAATTAGGTATATATTTTTCAATTGAGTCTCTAATTTCTGCCTCAATTTCTGTAAATGTTGGACCATCCAAAGGTTCGAAAATATACTCATATAATCTTGTTCCAAAATCAGGTAAAAAATATCTGGCCCCTTTTCTTGTTAATAACAAATGAATTAAATCCGTCCTTATTTCTTCATTTACAGTATCTGACAAATCCAAATACTTACCATCAAAGGAATCTCTGAAAGGAAAATTTATACCATAAGTTTTACCATTTGCCATATGATATAAATATAATGTCGCGTTTTTTTCAGTAAACTACTAATAAAATAAAAATCCCGAAATAAGTCGGAATTAAATCAATACAATAATTTTACCATCAATTGTTTTTGGAGTATCATTATCGTATTCAAATTCAACAAAGTCTTGTTTTAACAAATATTCTGTTATGAACTCATTTATAGGATAATAATTTAAACAATCAACAATCGGTGTTTCCTTTGAGGTGTACTTATAATACCCAACCTCATAATCCCATATCGTCAATGAATTTTTTGTGGGACTTTTTGTAAGAAGATTTACTTTCGTCATTAACATCTGTTGTATATTGCCAATTCCAATATAGTTTCTTATTTGGTTCAAATCCATAGAATTTATGAACTTCCATTTGAGTTTCTGTGACATTCTCA
>Ga0315903_10007206_pt1 | contig 13960 bp, 8 predicted proteins | sample LakEriMetagenome_7_FD_203524 | JGI IMG/M metagenome (GOLD analysis project Ga0315903, IMG submission 203524) | Freshwater fungal communities from buoy surface, Lake Erie, Ohio, United States - Buoy 2 MA119 | ecosystem: Environmental > Aquatic > Freshwater > Lake | place: USA: Lake Erie, Ohio...
TTCGATCGGTAATTACGGATATGTTGGCGGACCGACACCCGATTTGTGGCGGTACGATCCGGCCACCGACAGCTGGTCGCAGGTGGCGAGCTTCATCGGGCCCACCCGGCTCAGCCCTGTAGCATTCAGTATTGGCAACAAAGGCTATATGGGAACCGGAGGCAATTACAACGACTTTTATGAATACGACCCCGCCACCAATGCCTGGACGCAGAAAGCCAATTTTGGCGGAAGCGGTCGCGAAGGTGCCCTGGGCATTTCAATTGACGGCAAAGGATACATCGGTACCGGCGGCTCTTATCTCGGCGACTGGTGGGAGTACGATCCGAACACCGATTCCTGGACTCAAAGGGCGACACTTGCGGGTCCCACACGATATCACGGCGGCGCTTTCGCGATTGGCTCGAAAGGGTATGTGTGTACCGGATTCAACGGATCGTTCTTCAATGATCTCTGGGAATATGATCCCGCATCCAACTCCTGGACACAAAAAGCCAATATGCCCACCGTTACACGCGACAGGCCGGTAGGACTTGCGGCTAACGGTAAGGGCTATATACTGACAGGCTGGACCGGTGGTCAGGCCCTGAATGATGCATGGGAGTACGATCCTCTCACCAACACCTGGACACAATTACCGTCGATGCCCACAGCCGGACGATATAACGCTTGCGGATTTGCCATCAACAATAAATTGTACGTAGGAACCGGTTATATGGGAAACACCGTCTCCGACTGGTGGGCGATTGGTCCCGACTGCACAGCGCAAATTGCCGGTCAGAACGCTTCGTGCGGAGGTACATGCGATGGTGAAGCCTCGGTTGCCATTCCGGCTCCGGGAGCAGTTGTTTCTTATCTGTGGTCCGACGGGCAAACAACACCAACCGCCGTTAATCTGTGTGCAGGCAGTTACACCGTTGCCATCACCGACACCACAGGCTGTACATCCATCACCGCGTTCACCATCACTGAGCCGGTGCCTGTTACCGCCATCGCTGTTGTGACAGAGCCGACATGTGCAGGCGACAGCAACGGCAGCATCTGTGCCATTCCGAATGCCAATCAGGTGAGTTATCTCTGGGCAACAGGCGATACCACTTCCTGTTTGCTGAACATGCCCGCCGGCGTTTATACGCTGACCGTTACAGACTCCCTTACGAACTGCAGCGGCACCATCGCGATGACACTGACAGAACCTGACTCTGTTAACATCAACTTCAATTACAACAATGCCACCTGTCAGACCTGTCCCAACGGCTCTGCTTCCGCTCAGGTAACAGGCGGCACACCTCCGCTCAGTTATCAGTGGTCGACAGGAGCCACGCTGGCGTTTCAGAACAATCTGTTGCCCGGAGTTTATACGGTTTGTGTAACCGATGCGAACGGATGTTCCAGCTGCGACAGTATCAGCATTGGCTATACGACCTCTCTTTCGGATGTTTTACCTGAGGGCATGACAGTCGGTCCGAATCCATTCAGCAGCGAGATCAAAATTTCGTGGTCAGCGCCGGAGCTGGCAGTGAAGGATGTTATTGTAAGTGATGTCGCCGGAAGATGGATGCAGACAGAAAAAGTGATGGAGGGCAATCACATCAGCATTAGCACCGGTAATTTTTCGGCAGGTGTGTATACGATGGAAATAAGTACATCGCAGCAACGGTACTTTCTGAAGGTTTTGAAGAATTGAGAGTTGGTCGAAAAAAAATCACAACCAGAGTTGACATGATTTAACAAGAAAAGGAACAAGAGGTATTCTCTGGTTCCTTTTCTTGTTTCTTCTGGTTCCGTCTTGTTGTATTTTTTAATTCAACTTAATCAGCGGCGCGCGATACACTTCATTTCTGTTGCGGAGGATCACCTGATAATTTCCGTTGGCGAGATGAGCGCATGAAAAACGGATTCTCTTTTCCTGATCCGCGCTGACGGTTTTCACTTCCACCATTTTACCGGTGTTGTCGGCAAGGATCATTTCAAATTCACTTCCGGAATGTTGCGGCAACAAAACCTCAATCTGATCTGATGCAGGGTTCGGATAAAGGCTGATCGCCGGCTCTTCTGCTATTTCGTTCAATGAAGAGGAGGTGGAGAGATCAGTCAGTTTAATGTTATTCGCATTCAGTACATGCCGGTCGAGTTTGGTGGTGCCGTAGCGTGCCACAAAGGCGATCAGGCTGACCATGTTTTCGTTGAAATTCAAAGGCACATCCACCGTCACATAGTAATCGTAGGAAGTTCCGGCAACGGGATTCGTCGGAATGATTCCGGTCGGTCCCCAGGTGCCGCCGCCGATGGGTCCGCGCTGCACATAACGGTGTGGATAACCGGAGATGTAAGTGGTGGAGGCATTGTACTGTCCGGGATAATTCGTGTTGGCCCAGTTGGCATCATAGCATTTCTGGTCCCAGCCGTTGCCGCTTCCCAGAACGCTGTCTTCCACAAAGAACACGTTGAGTCTGTAATCACCTGCAGGAGGTGTTTGCGTAAATTCAGAGGAAACGGTAATCGTGAGTTTGCGGGTATTCACATTGTAGCTGCCGCTGAAATCGATGCCTACAATCGCCGGTTGCTGCATGACGGTGGTGGCAATCGTATCAAATCCGTTCACCGACATATACGGAATACTGTCAACCCACGGATACACATCGCGGTCGATCATGATGGCGGGGGCGAATCCGAAGGTGGCGGGAGAAAAAAACTGTGCAAAGGCGGAGGCCTGGGCGTTCGTCATCGAATCCGTTCCAAAGCCCGCATGGTGGGTCATGAAGAGGGTGTTTGTCAGGTTCGCTTCGTGGAACTGAATGATCTCTTTCGACTTCGGCGGACAAAAGCCGCAGAGGGTGGTGGTGAATTCTTCCAGCAACACTTTCTTAACCGGAGTGGTTTGTGCTGAAAGAGAAGTGGCTGGTACGAGCAAGATCAGAAGGGCAGAAATGAATCGCATAGGGGTTGGATTATGCATCAAATGTAACAATTACCATCGAAATAAAAAACAACTGAAAGATACCGCAATCTTTATTGCAGACATTGATCAAAAACAAAAGGAACAAGAGCATCTCTTGTTCCTTTTTTCGTTTTAATCCTTACCCGTTGTTCTGTTTTATTGTCTGATAAATTTTCCTGCCGACACGCCATCTACCGTAACCAGATAAAGTCCGGCAGGTAATGTAGCCACACTCACGGAACAACGTCCCGTGGAGGATGAACAATCCGGATTCAGTCCGGTTAACGCCCTTCCGCGGGCATCAAATATGCGGATGGCCGAAGATTCGTTTATCGTTCCGGATTGTATGTAGATGATATCCCGCGAAGGGTTGGGATAAACGGAAATGTTTTTGATATCGGGAGCAGAAGCAAGAGCTGTAGGCAGAACCACTTCGGTAGTCGCCGTGTTAGTGGCCACCGGAGCATTGTAGTCGAAATAGATGAAGGCTCGCGAGTTGATCAGACTTCCGAGGGGTATGTTGCTGAACGGCCGCATCCGGTAACGGACAAAACCATGGCTGGCCTGCTCATTCACGTTACTGTCGGGAAGCAGAATGTTATTGAAGGTGAAACGAAGCGTGGAATCATAAGGCATCCAGCTCACCACACACTCATGCGATGTGGCTACGAGTTCCAGCGTAGAAAGATCTATGAGCGGAGAAACCGTGTTATTGATTCTAACATAAAAGGCTGTGTCATTTCCGGTGTTCTGAAACCTGATGAGGTATTCGAGCTTGGGCGGACTGAGCGTCTCGAATGTGTAAAGCGTATCACGATCTACCTGAATGTCGTTAGGGTCAAATGATCCGATGATGGTGGTGGTGAGTGTATCGTAGTTGCAGGAGGGATCCGCATCGCCGGCAACGGGAAGTATCTTAACGGATGAGGTGATGGTCGTGCCGAAGATCAGACCCGGTGCCGTCAGAAAAGTCACCGTGGCACTGCCGCTCTCAAAAGGATTCATGGTTGGGAGATTGAATACAACGGAATCAGGGCTGACCGATCCCGCCAACGGAACTGAAGAAACAAAAGTCAGATTCGCATCAGGATACAGTATAACGGTAGGTGTAAGTGTTGTTGTCCCTTTGTTGGTATAGTCAATACGGTAAGAGGCCTGCTGTCCGCTTCGGAAAACCGTAAGCGGAGAAAGGGTGATGCACAGATCATCAAATGTGCCTGCAGGCTGAAAGGCGAAGTCATTCAGGGAATCAATCTGATTCATGGCGGTGAACGTTGCAGTGTGCACGGATGGATTCACATTGTAGTATGGCAGACTGTACGTCGGAGAAACAGAATAAGGGCCGGGATTTTCCACCAGCACTGAATACCATCCCGATGATGAAGAGATGCCCGGAATGCCTGAAGTCGGTTCGGTGACGGTGATTCCCGGCAAAGAAATCTCTCCTGCATCCTGTACATTGTTTCCATTGATATCGGCAAACAGTTTGCCGTTGATCTGATTGAAGTTGCCGTTCAGTTTCAGGACCCAGTAGTCAAAAGCGCCTCTAGAAATTTCGGATTTGTCGAAACCGATTTCTGAAAACGAATTTCCTCCGAGAATCATGTTGCCATCAGACGACAGAATTACCGAAATACCGTTGTCATTTAAATCACCTATGATAGTATTTTGCCACAAAACTATTCCGGCCGAATCGGTTTTGACCAGCCAGTAATCGTAGTTCACGCCCTGTTCCGATTTGTCTCCGGAAGCCGGTGAACGGGATGCTCCGTTAAATAAAAATCCGCCATCCGCGGTTTGAACGAGGTCTCTTCCGGCAGCTTCATCATTCTGGCCCCCGATGACATTTTGAAAAAGAATATTACCAAGCGAATCGAGTTTCACCATCCAGTAATCGAAAGCGCCTGCAGGATCTTCGGTTTTATCGCCGCTTATGCCGGATTCAGAATTGCCCAAACACAGGTAGCCCCCATCTGATGTCTGAATCACGGAAGTGGCCACATCATCTACTGTCCCGCCAATGGTATTTTGCCATATTATGTTTCCGGAGGCATCCAGCTTTACTACCCAGTAATCGTACAATCCTATCAACGGTTCCGTTTTATCACCACTGGCTCCCGACTCACTGTAGCCAAAGCACAAATAGCCGCCGTCGTTGGTTTGAATGACTGATGCCGGAAAATCGTTGGAAGAACCTCCGAGGGTTTTGTCCCACTGTACCTGACCGGCACCATCCAGTTTCACCACCCAATAGTCCAGGCCTCCTCTGGAATTTTCTGTTTTATCGCCGGAAATATTGGATGCTGAAAAGCCGATGGTGATGAAGCCTCCGTCGGCGGTGCTTTTGATATCCGCCAGGCTTTCGCTGGAGCTGCCTCCGTAGGTATTCTGCCACAGAATGGAACCGTTCTGATCCAGTTTCAGTACCCACACATCGGTGTTGGCTGAGGCCTCTGTTTTGTCGCCCGATACCGGCGAATTGGATTGTCCGGCCACCACAACACCATTGTCAGGAGTCGTGACAAGGGAATAAAGTTGATCGGTACCGGAACCGCCAATGGCGTTTTCCCAGAGGATGCTGCCGGTAGCGCTGAGCTTGACAATCCAGTAATCATCCTGGCCGTTTAAGGGCTCGGACTTATCACCTCCGACACCCGACCAGGAATACCCGCCCACGATAATACCACCGTCGGCTGCCTCTCTGATTTTACCCATATTTTCGGCCTGGGTGCCACCGATCGTTTTATCCCACAGGATGGATTGAGCATGAGATAAAGTTGCAAAAGCTAAGAGTAATGCTGTTGACAGTAATCGCATAAACGAAGGTGTTTTGATGGTTGGGCAGATTCTCCAGAGGATTACAAATACGTAAAGATGCTAAAATAAAAAAAACCCGAATAACATTAAAATGCCCAGTGTCGCAGAGCGAAAACCGACAACAAGTGGTAACAGAATTTAACAACCTGCTTGTCGAAAGCTTGCAGGCAGGGAAAAGGAATCAAAGTACTCTCTTGTTCCTTTTCTGGGTTCCTTTTGTTTTATCTGGTTGTAATTTTTACGTACCCCTCAAAGCACTTCCAAATCCTCCAGCAGCTTCTCCGCATACTCAATCGTATCGGCTTTCTCTGACGACGGCATTTTGTTGAGCAGCTGGTACATCATGCCAATCCGCGGATTTTTTTCAAAAACATCACGGTGGCGGTCGTAAAAATTCCAGTACAGGCTATTGAACGGACAGGCTTTTTCACCGTGGCGTTTTTGATGATCGTAAAAGCAGGTGCCGCAGTAGTTACTCATCTTGTTGATATAGTTGGCCGATGATACGTAAGGTTTCGTACCCACAATACCGCCATCGGCAAACTGACTCATGCCGCGGGTATTCGGCATCTCTACCCATTCGATGGCATCAATGTAGATGCCAAGATACCACGCGTCGGCTTCGTCGGGATGAATACCCGCCAGCAGCATGAAGTTGCCCGTGACCATCAGTCGTTGGATGTGATGCGCGTAGGCGTGCTGCAGCGATTGCTTGATGGCATGACTCATGCAGTTCATTTTGGTTTCGCCTGTCCAGAACCATGATGGCAGCTTTCGCTGATGGCCCAGAAAATTCAATTGGGCAAACTCCGGCATCCATCCCCAGTAAATGCCCCTCGCATATTCCCGCCATCCGATGATCTGCCGGATGAAACCTTCCGTCTGAGCAAGCGAAATGACTCCATTCGAATTTTCATATGCCCGCAAGGCGTGAGTCACTACCTCTGTGGGCGAAATCATTTTGGTGTTCAGCGCGAACGATAGTCTGCTATGAAAAAGGAACGACTCATCGGTATGCATGGCATCCTGATACATTCCAAAATAAGCCAGTGAGTGATCGCAGAACTCCCCGAGCAATCTCAGACTTTGTTGACGCGTCACCGGCCATTGGAAGCCGACAGGGTCAATTTCGCCGAAGCAATCAACGCCCGCCTTTTTTATTTCAGCGACTATTTCACTCACGTTATTAACCGGCAGTTGCAGAACAGGAACGGCAGGCTTTCCCTTCCAGGCCTTTCGATTTTCGGCATCGTAATTCCATTTGCCGCCTTCGGGAGTTTTACCGTCTGACATCATTAGCACGCCGGTCTTCACACGCATCTTCCGGTAGAAAGTCTCCATTAGCGGTTTGCGGTTGCCCGGAAACAGGTTTCGCAAATCATCGCGATCGCTGAGGAAGTGTTCGGTGTCGTGAGAGGAAAAGGGGATAGACAGTGATTTACAGAAATCCTTTAGCTGAGTATCAAGTCTCCATTCATCCGGAAGTTGATATTCAAAACGGGTGATGTTGTTTTCACGGATGGTTTGAAGCAATAATTCCGGTAGTGTAAGTTTCGCTTGCGCGGACGTGATGCGGTGACTGATGACGGTGTGACCCTGGTGCTTCAGCTCCTCCGCAAAAGCACGCATCGCCGCAAAGAAACCCGCCACCTTCTGAATATGATGACGGGTATAATCTGTTTCCTGACGCATCTCTGCCATCAGGTAGATCACATTACTATCGGTTTTACTGAACCAGGAATGACCGGCGTTCAGCTGATCGCCGAGGAGGAGACGAAGGACTTTTTGTTTCACTTTCATGGGAAGAAAAGGGAACAATCGGCTGAGGAAATAGTTTTACTCCTTCCTTATAGCTGACAAATGAACCTGTAAGTTGACACCAAAGGCCCTCAAGACGAAAAATCAGACCGATGGACTTGAATTCATTTTTTTGTAATGTAGGCCCCTGTCAAAATTTCTCCCGCTTTATCAAGCATTTCTTCGGTCGGTGTGATGCCGATAAAAAAGTAGTTGATTTCATAGAAATTCATGTATTGGTAGTTGAACTGGCCGGCAAACATTCGGGTGTAAGCCACCCCGGGCTTCTGACGTCCGCAACGGTCTTTGTAAACCGTTTTAAAAATAATTGCTTTTGTTCCTTTTGCCAGAATTTCATTTTCTGTAATGTCGGGGCATTCCTGATTCAGATTTTTAACGGCTCTGTTGTACCATCCATTGGGAGTAGTATTATATGAATCCCGGTAAGGAGTGACAGTCAATCGAATTACTTGCGTGTATTTGCCTTTAATTTCCGCCCTCAGTGCGTACTCCCAGATGAGCTCATTTTGGTAATCATCCATTCCCGTCAGTTCCCAGATGGTGCTATCAAGATTTAGTTCGCACCGCTCCATTTTGTTAAAAGTCTGCGCGGATATAAAAGTTCCCTGCAGTAGCATCCAGGCGAATAACAGCATCGCCAACAGGTGTCGAGAAACAAAGGATGGATTTGATTTCATCGTAAAGATGTTGATGGTATTGTCATTAATAAACAAGTGCTGCGCTTTTCAGATAATCAATAGCGACACTCCGCTCTGTTTCCGTAAAGAACCTTCCCTTTGTAATGTAGGAAATGACATACGCATGTCTCATATTATCATGCCTTTCCCCGAAAAAGATCCGCACCACTCGTTCTTCTGTTTTGTATCCAAAACACCGGTTGCCGAACTTACCGGAAAATATCAACTCTCCGTTGCTAGTATCCAGTACCTTGATCTCTTCGTTGCCGATACAATACTCTTCACGAATCCGGATCAGTTCATTCATGTAATCGGTAACGCTTGTTCCCCTTTGATAGTCCTTCTGAATGACGATGCTTAACTCCAGCGCCGGATCTGTCGATGTACTTTTAAACACAAAATATTTTCCGCCACCTTGTCCTTTAGCGACCAGAATATTGAATAAATAGTAATCATCACCTCCTGCCGATTCCCCAAATCTGACTAACATCCAGCGAGCGGGGTCCGTATCCAGATGAAGGTATTCCTTTAGCTGGTCAGAAGAATTCTGTTGTGCAAAGGCTCCGGGTGGGCTGGTAATCTGACCACACACAAGAGCAACAATAAGAAGGAATCGTTTTATCATGCTTATCGGAAATGACAGTGCAATTTTAAGCATATATCCGTCAAGATGACATGATAATTGTCAGCATCGAACTCAGGCATTTCCTGAACGCCGTGGCTGTATTGAAAGAAGGCGGGGTTATGAGCCGGTCCTTTGTTATGAAACACCGCATACAAACTGCCGGGAAGTGTGAAGACTTCCATTCCCGGAGGCACCTGATCAAAACCCGTCACTTTCACAGCAGCCCATTTCACAAACTCCCGCGCCGGACTGAAAGCCGAAAAATAGCCGGATGGATACACCTGAAGCGAGATCAGATCGTGATTAGGAATACCCTCCTGTCTTAAAACTTATGACGGGATTTTCTGCGATAGATCACATAATAGATAAAGGCTACAAAGCCAGACCCTCCTACCAGGTTTCCTAAAATGACCGGAAGTAAATTTTTGAAGAGTCCAATCCAGCTAATTAAATTATAGGCGGTTGCTTTTTCACTCTGTAAAAAAATTCCCATCGGGACAAAGAACATATTGGCTATACTATGTTCGAAACCTGCAGCAATAAAAGCTGAGACCGGGAAAATTATGACAATAACTTTATCCCAAACAGATCTTCCTGCCTGGGCCATCCATACAGCAAGACATACAAGAATATTGCAAAGAATGCCACTGAAAAATGCTTTTTGGAAAGATATGGTGCTTTTGGCTTCAGCTATTTCCAAATACAATTTTCCAACAGCTCCATGATTCATTTCCTGATGCCCCGCTTTGAATAACAAGAATGCAATTATCAAGGCTCCAATGAAATTGGAAATGCAGATTACCAGCCAGTTTTTTAATACTTCTCCCGAACTAATTTTCTGATCGGCCCAGGCCATCACAATAAGATTGTTCCCTGTAAATAGTTCAGCTCCTGCAACAGTCACCATTACTAGACCCAGAGAAAAAGTAAGCCCTCCGAGCAAACGACTTATACCAAAAGTTATATTGGTATCAGAAGTAACTGTTACAAAAAACATCGCGCCAAGAGAAATAAATGCTCCCGCAAGTATACCTAGCATAATCATGGATAAAAGCGGAAGTTTGGTTTTATTCACACCAATGGTCTCAACTTTCTCTGCTATTTCATCGGGAGAAAAAGCATTAAATCCGAACAAATTATTTTTTTCTGCATTCATAAATGCTAAAGGTTATGCTTGCTGCCTACGATTTATATCCTCAGATACATTTCGTCAATTAAACCATAACAGGTAAAAGACGATGAATAACTGCTTTTTGCAAATAACGAAAATTCCTCCGGATTATCAGCTCAAGGATTACCCTGATAGAAGAGTCAATTGGCTGGAAATCCTGAATATTATTTTAGAGGGCAACGGAAAGGCCTGAAACAGGAACAGATACAGGGTGGAAACGGGAATGAGAATGATAACGGGAGCGGCGGTGGAAGCGGAGTGAGTATGAAAACAGCAACGATCCTGCCAGGATGCCGGGAAAGGCACCACCGCGGCTGAGGATAGCCAACCGATATTGTCAAAGCAAGTTTTACGGTTAAACGTTAATCAGCCCACTAAAGCATCATGCCAATGGCTGGGATATCCGCATGAGAAAATCAGCCGGGCTTTCACATCTTATTAAACACCAAAAACGGAACCTTTACATTAAACGCATAATTGTAGGCATTGCTGGGGAGAAACATTCTTTCAAAAAAGGTCCTGTTTTGCTGAGTGAACATGATCAGCATGGAGGACTTAGACTTTCTGATGGCGCCCTCAATATTGGTGATGAGATTCTTTTCAAGATCTATGTTTTCCAAATGCAGTTTGATGTCGTGCTTCGAAAATTTCTTGACGGCTTTATTCAAAAGTGTGCCTTGCGCATCCACCACTTCACTTGGATAAACGAAGTGAAGGAGCTCGACTTTCGATTTTAATGGCTTGGCGAATGCCACTACTTTTTTCAATTCGTTTTCAAGATTGCTGAGATCGGAAGCATACAGGATGTTGTTTACCTTGGCGGGACGGTATCCTGATGGAACCACTATGACAGGAACAGATGAAAAGCGGATCAGATTGGAAGCATTGGTCCCGAATATTTTTCTCACGGTACCGGCTCCCCTGGTGCCCAAACAGATATAATTGAATTTATTGGCTTCTGCAAATTCTCTGATATTGCTGTCCGGAAGCATGGAGTGGCTGATCACACATTTCAGTTTTCCGGGCTTCAGATTCATCTTTGAATAAACATCTTTGACAAAGCTTTCCAGTTTGTTTTTGATTTTTACCTCCTCTTTTTTCGCAAAAAGTGAATAGGTTTTATCATCCCAGGTAGCGGGCCGCATCACGTAATAAGAATGAAAAAACGTAAGGTCAATTTTATGCTGCGTGGCAAGTTGAATGGCAAAACGCAGACCGCTTTTTGAGTTAGCAGAGAGATCGGTAGTAACGAGGATTTTCATGTTTAAAGAGAGTTTTTGAATATGGGCAAAACTAACAACTGATGAATATAACGGGATGATATAAATCAAGAACGCATTTGACTATTGTCATTTACTCAAAATATTTTCAGGGAATCTTCTTGGAGATTTCTGAAGGATACAACATGAACGAAAAAATCTCCGTTGACATCTCGTGTCAATTAAACCTGATGCAACCGGATCCCTAATCCGTAGTTTGCATTTTGCAACAAGGGTCTGATGGAAAAGTTATCTGCTTCGCTAAAGATTTCCTGAAAGTGCTGTCTCAGCGATTCTGTAATGCTGCCTGCCGGATTGCAGGGCCCAGACAGGCCACAGGCAGGTTGCCTCCTCAACTTTTCATAATTTTCCACCCGGTTTGCAGTTATTGAAGTGCAGCCTCATCACTTTTGATCCGAAATCTTTTCATAATCACCTCTTTACTGCTTCTTATTCAAGGAGTTAGCATTGCTCAGCGCGCCTCCGGTCTGCGGCAAAAGACCATTTCACTCGGGTCTGATACCATCATTCTTGATACCCTCAGCATCGTTCCCGGCTCTGTCAGGCTCTTTCTGACATCCGGCACCCCCATTACAGATACGACGTTCTTCAGGCTGCTTCCCGCGGAAGGCAAACTGGTGTATGACAGAAAGGCAGCGGCGGCAGCAGCGGCTGCGGACACGGCAGCCAACTCTCCACTCAACAACTTAACCACTCAACCACTCCCCACTCTCGACTCCATTGTGGTTTCGTACCGCGCCTTCCCCATCCTCTTCACACAGGAATACCGTCGCAGAGACCGAGGTGTGATCGAGCAGACTTTCGGCGGACTCTACAATCCTTTCGCTTATGATGAGCGCGATAAGGGTCAACAGTTTTTCAAAACCGAAGGACTACAGTCGAACGGGAACATTTCGCGTGGCGTGAGTTTTGGTAACAACCAGGATGCCGTGGTAAGCTCGAGTTTTAATCTTCAGTTGTCGGGGAAGCTGAGTGATGATGTGGAAATTCTCGCCGCCATCACCGACAATAATATTCCCGTTCAGCCCGAAGGCAACACGCAGCAGATTCAGGATTTCGATAAAGTGTTCATCCAGCTTTCGCGGAATAAGAGCAAACTCATCGCAGGTGATTTTGAACTGCGCCGCCCCGACAGCTACTTCATGAATTACTTCAAGAAAGCACAGGGCGGCATCATCACCACCGAGTACCAGCCGTTCGACAGAAAAGATCAGGTGATGCGAACAGGCGTGAGCGGCGCCATCTCAAAAGGTAAGTTCGCGCGCAACGCTTTCAACGGCATCGAGGCCAACCAGGGTCCGTATAAACTCACCGGCAACGATAACGAAACATTCATCATTGTGCTCGCCGGTACCGAAAAGGTTTTCATCGACGGACAACCACTCACCCGCGGCGAGCAGTCCGATTATGTAATCGATTACAACACCGCCGAAATCCGGTTCACGCCGAAACAACCCATCACCAAAGACAAGCGGATCACGGTGGAGTTTCAGTACTCCGACAAGAATTTCTCCCGCACGATGTTCACCATCAATCAGGAGTACGAAGATGCCAGGTGGAAAGTGAAAGCAAATATTTTTTCGGAACAGGACGCGAAGAATCAGCCATTGCTGCAGGAGCTCGACAATGAACAGAAAGCTTTTCTGGCCTCCATCGGCGACAGCGTCCAGCAGGCGTTCTTTCCCAACATCGACAGTGTGGCGTTCAACTCGTCGGAAGTGCTTTACGCGAAAATTGATTCCGCTTCGTATACGTTCTACCGTTACAGCACCGATTCCACCGTTACGGTGTATCGTCTCGGCTTCAGCTTTGTGGGAGCCAACAAGGGCAACTATGTTCCGGTGGCATCAGGAGCGAACGGCCGGGTGTTTCAGTGGCTCGAGCCTCTCAACGGCATCCCGCAAGGGAGTTATGAGCCTGTTACGCTTCTCATCACACCCAAGAAGCAGCAACTGATTACGCTGGGCGCGGATTATAAACTGTCGGCGCGGAATAAAATATTTATCGAAGGCGCATTGTCGAACAATGACATCAACCTTTATTCGAAGTTCGACAAGAACAACGATGTGGGTCTGGCAATCGCTGGTGGCATGGAGAACACCTGGCGACTCAGTGCCGATTCGGTGAAGGGGTGGAGCCTGACTTCATCAGTACGTTTCGAGCATGTGAACCAACTCTTCAAACCGGTGGAGCCTTACCGTCCCGCTGAATTTACGCGCGACTGGAACCTGGCCGCCTCTCCCGAGCCGCAGGATGAGAACATGGCCGGGATAGCGCTTTCGCTGAACAAACCCCAGCAGCAGATCGGTTACCAGTTTCGGACTTTCCTTCGCGGGAACGCTTACCGCGGATACATGAACACCGCCAATGCCAATGTCGGTTTCGCCAAGTTCAGATTCACCGGAAACGGCAGCTTCCTTCTCAGCAGCAGCGATGCCATCAACACTGCCTTCCTCCGTTCTCAGTCGGCATTATCGCGACCGGTTGGAAAGATCCTGGTGGGGATCCGCTACGAGCAGGAACGAAATCGTATAGCCGATGCCGTGAGCGACAGCCTGCGTCTCAATAGCTTCTCGTTCGACATGGGAAAATTCTTTCTAGCCTCGAGCGACACCGCGAAGATCCGTTACA
>Ga0315903_10007212_pt1 | contig 13957 bp, 11 predicted proteins | sample LakEriMetagenome_7_FD_203524 | JGI IMG/M metagenome (GOLD analysis project Ga0315903, IMG submission 203524) | Freshwater fungal communities from buoy surface, Lake Erie, Ohio, United States - Buoy 2 MA119 | ecosystem: Environmental > Aquatic > Freshwater > Lake | place: USA: Lake Erie, Ohio...
GGGATATGACTACTTTGGTGGAACTAGAACTGTTGATGTTCATATCAGACGACTTCGCTCAAAGTTGGGACCAGAGTTTGAGGCAATTATTGGAACAGTTCGAAATGTCGGATATCGCTTCTCAGTACAAAACAATCAAACAACAGCTGATATTAATTAACACCCCTTGCAACACTTAAATCACCTCTCTAAATCCCAACAAGAAAGTGTTTTATCCTTAATAAAGGCTGCCCATGATTTTGATGGCACACCTGCCATCGCAGAGCATGTGCTGCTTCACCTTCGCCATGGTGGTGATAAATCAGATTCACACCTGGCAATTGAAGAAAACCAACAAGTAATTGCCTACGCCCACCTTGATACAACAGATCTGGTTGCAGGCCCAAGTGTTGAAGCAGTTGTTCATCCACAACATAGAGGCAAAGGCTTGGGAGCTTTGATTTTAAAAGAGGCCATAAAAATATGTGGTGATAGGACTCGAATCTGGTCACATGGTGATCTACCCGCTGCAAAAGCAATTGCAGCCTCACTCAACCTTGAACGGCTTTGGTCAAATCTTTTAATGAGTAAGTCCCTTGGTGAAATACAACCTGTAACCTCCAAATACCCAATCCGCACATTTATCCCATCACTTGATAATCAAGCATTTCTTGCTTTAAACAACAAAGTCTTTGCTAATTACCCAGATCAGGGTGGGTGGAGTGAGGATGATTTAAAGGTAAGGCTTAATGAAACTTGGTTTGATGATAAAGGCTTTTTTGTAGCAGAGGATAAGGGTGAGTTAATTGGTTTTTGTTGGACCAAAATACATGGTGCTCATATCCATTCACACAACGGTGGCGATGATGATCATGGCCATGAGGCGTTAGGTGAGATCTATGTTTTAGCTGTTAACCCAGATTACAAAGGACAAGGAGTGGGACGAGATTTAACAATCACTGGCCTTAATTACTTAAAGTATCAAGGTCTAAACAATGTGATGTTATATGTTGGGGTTGAGAATAAACCAGCATTTAAACTGTACAAGTCACTTGGCTTTAATGAGTTTGGCAGTGATGTTATGTATCGGGTGGGTAAGTAAGTATCCACAGATTTTGTTTCTATTGCATTATTGCTTGCTAAATCTTCTATCTTCAGCAGGCTACCTGTGTAGCTCAATCGGATAGAGCCGTTCCCTTACGAAGAACAGGTTGTGGGTTCGAGTCCCACCACAGGTAGCATAAAAATAAGGGACCCGAAAGGGTCCCTTATCTACGAGCATTCTCTTACGAAGAACATCCAAATAATACAACAAAAAGTTAAATCAAAAATCTTCACTGAATGTAATCAAGCACTCAATATAACTCTCACCTTGGATCTTTAAGTTTTGGGCATCAGGGGGTGCGGTCACTGGTTCAATACAAATACCATCCTCATCTTGATCATATATATGCCAATAAGGGGTATCACTTTCTACCGTTACCTTTGCCGCCCCTGGCCAGATAATCTCAGGAGTTCCTAAAACCTCAACAAATGTGTCATCCCAAGGTGGAATAGATGGTGTCATTAACTCACCAGTTGGTATCTGATCACTTAATCTTTTAAACATCTTATTTGCTTTAAATGATAACTCCGCTGAATCACCTTTTCCTATCTCACGAGCAAACCAGGGGTGAAAACCTAGAGTCACCGGCAACTGGCACCCATTTGCTTCATACTCAAGTGACCAGCGAATAGCGTTATCTAAGATCTCATAACTTTGCGTAACTGTTGCACCATCATATGGTGAAGGCAGTTCTAGGAATTGCCTTCCGCCTCCTAAATCCTCCCAAGAGGAAAGAACTGCTTGGCCATTTAAAGCATGTGGTGGATCAAAGTTTGTTGGCAGTTGATACTCATTACCCTTTAAATCTCTAACCACACCGTTTTTTACTCTGCCAGCAAAGGGTGCCATAGCAAACCAACCCCAGGTTAAATCTTGGCCACGAAAAGGAACTGCAAACTGCATATCCCGCCACTGCACAGATGCCAGGCGTGCTCCTTGATCTAAATCAATTGCAATTGAGATTTGATCTGAATCAATATTTAACAATTACTCAATCTCCTCACTCGTTGGCGGGTTAGCACCAGCACGAGAGACTGTGATCGCAGCAGCCTTTGCAGCCCGTTTCAGCATCATTTCAAGTGGCCTACCACTCAAACTAGCCAAACCATCTTTAACAATCGCTTCAACCAAAATAGCACCAACTGTGTCACCAGCACCAACGCTGTCAACAACCTTAACCTTTATCGCATCAACTTTTATCTTTTCACCTAACCGGTAAGCGGCTAATCCTTGATCACCAAATGTGACTACAACTAGTAAGGCTCCTAGAGTCAGCCAATTATTAACAATTTGATCAATCTCAAGTGATGGATAAAGCCAGGTTAGATCCTCTTGGCTTACCTTCACCGCCGATGAAATTGCCACCCAGCGCTCCACCTGGAATAAATAAATCTTGCGATCACTCACCACAGCAGCTCTGATATTTGGATCAAAAACTATTGGTGCACTATTTGCTACAGATTGTGCCCAAGTAAATAACTCAGAGGCACCTGGCTCAATAATGGTAGCTAAGGTTCCGGTGTAAAGAAGAGATGGTTTTAACTGGGCAGGATTTGGCAGCCACTGCTGGCTAAAATCAAAGGTTGCCGTGCCCTCAATTACAAACTCATATGAGGCAGAGCCTTTTTTATCTAGTGAAACTTTTGCAAGGCAGGTTGGTTTATCTGAATACTTAACGTAATCAAGTTTTATCCCTGAGGTGAGTAATTCATCTTTTATCATCAATCCATAATCATCTGTTGAGATGCCATCAATAAATTGGGTATCCACCCCAACTCTTGCCAAAGCTTTGGCAGTATTTGCCGGTCCACCCCCAACAATTGGCTTAGATGTATTTCCATTGGGAATCAAATCAATTAACACCTCACCTGCCACCCAAACTTGAGCCATTAAATCTCTTCACCCTTACGGGCTAAAAACTCAGTTAATACCTCAACTGCAAATAGATGATCTTCAACCTGTGGTAATCCGCTAATAATTAAACTACCTTTAAAACCTTCATTTGTTATCAAGGGAATTGCTCCACCATGAATTGCATGGGTCTCATCTGGCAAGTTGTTCTCAATATGCCAATCAACCCCACGCTCCTCTGCCGATACTCTTTCATACATAGTTGAGTGTTGTTTTAAGTTCACAACCGCTGCCTTACGTCTTATCCACCAATCATTCTCAGGTTTTGAGCCCGCCAATGAGGCGTGATAAACAATCCACTCACCAAGTCTTACCTCAATAGCTATAGGTAAGTTTCTGTCTCTACCTAAATCTGTTGCAATCTCACCAATCTCAATCGCCTCTTTATTACCTAGGGTTGATAGCTTTAATAGCGACTCCTCCGCCAAAAGTTGTTTGGTTGTAAAGCCACCGGTACTCATATCTCAAACCCTATTACTAATTGTTAATTTGGGTATGAAGCGGCAATATCTTTGATTATTTGATCAAGATCTAATTGTGGTGACCAGCCAAGTACTCTTTTGATCTTAGAGATATCAGGAACTCTCCTTTGCATATCCTCAAACCCTTGTGGATAAGCATCTTTATAAGAGATTCTCTCAATCTTTGATTTTGAACCAAGGAGTGAAATGACTCGATCAGCTAATTGATTAATTGAGCTTTGTTGATTGTTGCCAATATTAAAAACCTCACCCACCGCCTGATCTGAATCAATCACTAAAAGGAGTGCCCTAATTACATCTGAGATATGGCAAAAACATCTGATTTGTTCACCACTGCCATATATTGATAATGGCTCATTTTTTAAAGCTGCTTCGATAAATCTTGGAACTACCATTCCATAATGGCCTACCTGACGAGGGCCAACACTATTAAAAAATCTTACAATTCTTACCGGCAGCTTATTCTCAAGGTGATAAAAGTAGGCAAGACTTTCATCAACCGCTTTGGCCTCACTATATGACCAACGTGATTTAAGGGGGTGGCCAATAATTCGATCATCCTCTTCATTTAAAGGCACCTTTTCATTTTTGCCATAGATCTCACTAGTTGAGGCAATTAACACCGGCTTGCGATACTTATCTGCTGCCTGCAGGATGATCTCAGATCCTTGCAGATTGGTCTTTAAACTCTCTAACGGCTTGTTTACAATGTTAAAAACCCCAAGGGCAGCAGCAAGGTGAATTACATAATCACAATCTGCTACTAATTTATCTACTAATTGTTGATCCAAAATACTGCCATTGTGAACTGTGATTTGATCTGCAACTTTACTTAAGTTCTTACTACTACCAGTTGATAGATTATCTAATACCACTACCTGATCAGAGCGCTTGATCAAGCTTTCAATTAGGTGTGAGCCAATAAATCCCGCGCCCCCGGTAACTAGGTATCTCATACGGATGACCTGGTATTAAGGATTGGCACATTCTTTAAAGCTGATAACTCCAAGTAATCATGAGGGGTGGCAATAATGGCTAAGTCAAAGCCTGCACTAATTGGGGTGCTTTCTTGTCCATTCCAACTTTTAACTAACTCATCATGCCAAGAAACCTCTGCGCCAGCTTTTTGCAGCTGCTCAATTAACGAAATTACTGGACTCTCTCTAACATCTGCCACATTTGGTTTATAGGATAAACCTATTATCAAAATCTTCTTACTCTTTACTCCGCCAATGATCTGCTTGGCCCGTTCGACAAAGTATGAAGGTATGGCTTGATTAATCTCATCTGCTAAATCAATAAATCTGCTACCTGCTCCTGCTGATTTCGCTGCCTCTGATAGATAGATAGGATCAACCGGAATGCAGTGACCGCCTACCCCAACACTTGGATAAAAGGGCATAAAGCCATATGGCTTGGTAGCAGCCGCCTTTACTACCTCATTTATATCAACACCAATCTTCTGGCAAAACATTGATATCTCATTGATAAATGAGATATTCACTAACCGATAAGAGTTCTCAAGTAATTTTGCAGTTTCAGCTACCTCCAATGTTGGGCAGATAACTACCTGATCAACAAACTTTGAATAAAAATCCTTGGCCAGCTTTGCTGCCTGATTAGTTAAACCTGCAACTAACTTTGGGGTATTTTTGATGTTCCACTCTTTATTCAATGGATCAATTCGCTCTGGAGAGTAGGCCAGGTGAAACTCCTCTTCAGATAACCCAGAGGAATTAATCAAAATTGGCAATAACACTTTCCTTGTAGTGCCGGGCGAGATTGTTGATTCAACTATTACCAGCATTCCTGGCTTTAAGCTTTTGCCCACAGTAGTTACTGCTTGCTCTAATGCAGTCAAATTTGGTTTGTGATCACTTCCTAATGGTGTTGGAACACAAATACAGATTACCTTTATATCTTCTTCAAAGGCAGGATTACTTGTAACTTTGTATCTACCAGATTGAGCAACATCACTTATCTGCTTATCTGAGATATCCTCAATTGGAGACAAGCACTTAGCTATTTGTGACACTTTGCTGGAATTAGTATCAAAACCAATGACATCAAAGCCATTTTGAGCTGCAACTATTGCAAGTGGCAAGCCAACATAGCCTTGCCCAAAGATAATTACTTTAGCTGTCATCTTAACTCTGCGGAGTAAGTTCAGGTACAGCCTTAATAACCATTGGATCTGCAGCCGCAAAGGTGAGCACCTTATCCAAGTAAATTTGTTGCTGCGCATTGTTGCCTAAGAACTTGTAGTTAAATGCCATTTGCAGATAGTTGTTCGCATTCCAAGGATCTAATTTAGAAATCTTCTCACGCGCTACTAGCGCGTTATCAACCTGGCCCAGATTTTCATAGAAGCTTGCTAAAAATGTTAAGGCGTCTAGATTATATGGATCTTCAAGATGAAGCTGTTCAAGTAAATTCAATGCCTCCTGTTGAAACCCCATTCCATGAAGATATGTCGCGGTCATGACTTTATACTGCAGATCTTGTAATGGTGCTTTTAGAGTTTTCTGTGCTAATTGATAAAAAATGTCTTTTTGGGCAGGAGCTGCTGGATTATATGCAGCCCGCTGTTGAAACATTGCAGAGTCTGCGCGATATAAAAATACAACTAAAACTAAAGTAAGTGCAGTAAAAAATGTTGAGATAACTGGCTGTAATAAGCCTAGCTGGTTTTTTCTCACCCGATTTTGTCGCTTGGCCTGTTGATTACTAATCTGCTCATTTATTGGTGTAACTGATAAGCCAACTACCACTCCACCTAATACCCAGCCCCAAATGCTGATTCCTATATTGTCTATTGAGATCAATGATTGAGCTTGGAATGCAAGCCAGGCAATGAAAAATACTGAGCGCAATACACGTTCATCCTTTTCAAATCTAAGCAAAGAAACTACCCCACGCCAAAAAATAAAGGCCGTAAGTATTAGATAAATACTGCCGACAAAAACTCCCCCCGTGGCAAAGTGTTGAATAAAAACATTATGTGCATTTGTACTAGTCAGGCTGTAACCATATTTAAGTGGGTACCCAACCTCTCGATACTCTTTGAAAAAGGAGCCATAATTATCTAATCCGACACCGAATAAGGGATTGTCTTTAAACATTTCAATGCCAGCCCGCCAGTAATACCCTCTAACTGATACTGAATCCTTATACAAAAATCGCTCAAGAGGGCCAACTTGAAGCATCCCTAGGATTGAAAGTATGAAACCAAACGCTGCAAAAATTAGCCCTGCCAACCCCAATTTTTTATTGAAGTTATACACCAACACAAGAAGTAAGGAAACTATTCCAAAAGCTAAAAGTAGTAATCCTTGTCTGGCATTTGTTGGAAAAATTGTTATTGATAAAATTCCAAATGCAATGAGGGAAAGCCACAAAGTAATTTGATCTTTTCGATAAGCATAAGCCCCACCGAGTGACAGAATAGCCAATAATGCCATGGCAGAACCTGCAAAGTTTGAGTTACCTAAGGTTGAAAATAAAGCCATTCCAGATGAAGACCAATTGATAAAATCATTTCCGCTCATCTGTAAAAGTGCATAGCCACCAACTACATATGCGCTCAATAGAGTGAAGCGATAGAGCAAAATCAAATTACTTGAATTAATAAATACCGCAACAGCCCAAAAAAATATTACTAATGCAAGGTATGTTAGATAACCATTTTTGCGCATGTTATCCCCAAATAGAGCTATCTGGCTATTGTCAGCTGCTAAAAGAGCCAGTGTTGATGCACCAATAAACAACAAAAGTAAGATCTGGGTAAGCTTTAAAACCCTACTATTTAAAGAGTTTGATTGCTTATGGAATGAGGTTAGGTGGCCAAGTAACCAGGCAGCCCCTAGCAGCAAGACCCAGAATTTGGGTGAATTAAAAGGATCTTGAGTTTGAGCGTTAAAATATGTTGTAACTAAAAGTAAAAATGCACCAACCCACCAAATAACTTTTCGATCAATTGATTTCACTTTGGTTGCAACCATGCTCACGGGGCAATGCTATCTAATGATGAGGGCCCAACCCCTATTTCTAGGAATTGGGCCCTCATTTAGATCAGTTTACGATAGAAGCTTATTAAGCTTTTACCTTCTTCTGAATCTTTAGTACCAAGTTTGTCAAAGTGACAAGCAAGGTACGTAGTGAAGCAACTGCTGTTTGTAATGATGCAATTGCCGCAGCATTAGCAGCACCTGCATCAGCAACGGTTACATCAAGAGTCTTTGCAACTTGATTAGCTGTTGCAAGGGCTGTTCCACCGGTCCAGCTGAAAGTTAACTTTCCGCCAGTTACTGGTGCATACAAAGTGTATGTCTTTGTATTAGTTGTATTTGAGTAATCAGTTACAGTGCTAACTGGCAAAGTTCCACTTGCAAGTGTCATGTTTGCAGTTACGCCTGTTGAGCTGAAGATATTAGCGTATGTATTTAATCCTGTCACAGCCTTAGCTGTTGAATCAAGGATTGTTACAGTCATTGTTATCTTCTCACCTGGTGCATAGGTTGCCTTGTCTGTTGTAACTGTTACGTTACTTGGAGTTGCACTACCTACACGAATAGCAGCTGATGCTGTTGATTTAATTGTGGATGCAGCAAGAGTTGATGCATTACCAAATGTAATAGTGGCTGTACCAACGGCAACGCCTGTGACTGTAAATGCATATCCAGTTGTTGCGCTATAAGTTGAATAGGCAACTGTGGCAACTGCAGTGTCACTTGAGAATGCAAAGAAATCACTTGTTGACGCTGTTCCAGGTACTAGTCCAGAAACAAGATTTCCTGCATCATCTTGAGCAAGCACAGAAACCGTTGTGGTATTAGCGCCTGTTGCATTGATTACAGTCGAATCTGTTGCTGCAATTGTTGGTGCAGCAAACTTCTTCAAAGTAACACCTGAGAAAGTTACAGTTTTTGTTCCAAGTGCTACACCACTGGTCGATCCAGTGAAAGTAATTGTTCCAACTCCTGAGTTTCCATCCGGGAATACTGCGATGTAATCAGTCAATGGATTGATAAGTAATGAACGACCTGCTGCAATAGCACTTGCAACAGTTGGATTTGCACCAAGTGTTCCAGCACCTGTGATAGTTGCTGTAACCGACTCTAAATTAGCAAATGCTATGTTAGAAGCGTTTCTTGCATTAATCCAGATGTTCGCAACATTTCCTGCCGCTAATCCATTTGCAGTACTCAGTCCAACAATTGTTGAATCTTGTGCAGCAAGCTTAGCATCAGTATCTCCGCTTTGCATCCAGATTTTTGTATTGGCTGCAGACAGAGTAGTTGATTGTGCTGCAGAAGCAGTGACGTTAATTGTCAAAGTTTGTGCAGTTGCACCAACAAGTGGTCCAACGCCAATTGCAGCAGGAGTTAACTTAACTTGATACTCACCAGCAACGGTTGGAGCAGCAGTATTTGTGTTAGTTCCTGGTGTTACTAGGTAAACCGCATACTTTGCAGTAGTGCGTGCAGTTGAAGATAGCGCTCCAATACGAATTGAGCGGTTTGCTACAACTACGCTGCTGTCCTTAACGTTGTTAAGTCCATCTGCTGCTGCGTTTGTACCATTCCAAGCTTGTGAAAGAGCGCCGGTACCAGATAGCAATACTACGGAATCAATAATTGCTGATGATGTTTCAACCAATCGTAGGATTGGCAGAGCAACTGATCCTGCAGGAGCCTTAGTTAATGCTGCAGTTAGAGTCATTGAGTCTCCAGCTGCACCAAAGAAATCAACAGTTACCACAGCAGAAGTTGCTGTATAGGTCTCAGTTGTTGTTTGTGCCGCAGTAGTCGCTGACAATGTCACCGAATCTGCGTTGATTGTTGCTTGCGCGGGAACTGAGCTAAGTACTCCCAGACCCAACGATGCAACAGCAACAAGCGCTATGCGCTTGAAGTTTGTCGTTGTAGACATTTGTTTCCTTTCGATAGTCGTCTCTGAGTATTTCTCAGAGGCGGCTTCGAGATGAGTCGCACGTGCTGACGCATCTCTTTCCCCCTGTGATATCCGGATCACAGGAGAAATCTGTTTGTTAAGGGCCATTTATTTGACCCCACTCGCCGAAATATTGATTGCCTGGGCAAGAATTTGACTCTTGCCAGAGTCCATAATTATACGGGTAGTAATCTCATTTGGAATCATATCGACATCTTTGCCAGCCTGAGTATCGATGAAAACCTCAGTTTCCACGGTGGAATTGACCGATAAAGTCGCTACCAGTAGGTAATTACCGTTGGCCAGCCTTTGGGATTTAAACAGGGTTTGATTCAAAGTCAATGGATACCAGTTGCCAGCGATACTAATAGAAGGAGAGGCTATGTAGGAGGTTCCAGCGCCATCGACGGTAATTGTCTGTGATATCAAAATGTTAATTGACTCATCACCTTGTGATTGAGCATAAGAAACTAGGTCGTAACCATCTGGATTTAAAATAGTAGATGGCGAGGTGACTAGAAGTGGTCCTACCTGACCAGTTAGATCTGAGACTGTAAAACCAGTTGGAATACCATCATCTGAAAGGCCAGCAAATATAGATGTAAGTGCTCGGGCATTAATCATTGAGTTATCGATAGCACTCTTATTGCTGACTGCTGCAGCCTCATCTGTGGAAGGAGTCGGTAAAATTTTTGCTTCCTTATCATCACTGTTAGCCGGTGCCTCTTCAGTAAAGTTTGAACTTACATTTGGAGTATTGAACTCACTTCCTGTAACTGAATTAAAGCCTAGAAATGCAACCATCACGATTAGTAATGAGAGTGCAACCTTTGAGGATTTTTGAGCAAGCTCTGCTGCCTTCTTATATGTTGTAGAGAGAGCATCAAGTGCTGTTGCACCACTTTTCTCATCCACTATCCACTCTGAGAGAACTCGAACAAAAGAGGCGCGAGCGCGCTGCACAACATGTCGTACATTTTTCTCACTAGTTCCAATTGCCTTTGCAATCTCCTTAGTAGAACGACCTTCAACCTCCCACATCACAAGGGCTGTGCGTTGCGTCTCAGATAAACGAGATAACGCTTCACGGATAATTGATGCATCCTCTGCTGCTGCAAGTGTTGAATCCATTGGGATATGGCTTTGAGCTGCAAGTTCAGCCAGTCGCTCCTGTGTGGCATCTGAATCAATTGCAACTAGGTTAGGACGTGATCCAGTTGCACGGATTACATTCAGGCATAGGTTGTTAACTGTGGTGCGTAGATATGCCATGGCACGGTCTGCGGTATCTAACTCTGGGGCGGCCAAGATAAATTTAAGAAAGGCATCTTGGACAACCTCTGCTGCATCAGCATCGCTTCGAAGAATTCGGCGGGCTTGAGCGATCAGTGATGAGCGGTTTTCGGTGTAAAGCGCGGATAAATCAGAAACAGACCACGCAGCAACACTGGCTGGGGCCTGAGCCTTCTTACGAAGTGACACTTTGATTTCCCGCTTTCAGTTGAGCCAACGTCTTGACCCCTCTACTTAGTAAGACACCAGATGAGGACAAATGTTGCCCTTTTGGGTGAAAAACTGCTCAAGAAATGGTGGGATTTGTCCTAATTAGGCTCAATCTCAGGAAATTGGCTCTAAGTATTACTAGGTTAGCCTCTTTTGCCATCAAGGCTGCTGGGATATGCCCCGCTTTCAGAGCCCTGGATAAAAGTAACTGGCTCCTGCCAATAAGCTTTGGCCCTTAATTTTCGAAGAGCTGCCTGGTAGGCCACATCAATAGGGAGCCAATTAGGTATCCCATGGCGGTTAACCAACTCTAAAATTTTCTTAGCTAGATCCTGCGACACTAAATAGGCCGTAACACACCTAGTCGATGCAGGTTTGACCCTAAACAATCCAAATTGATCAGGATGTGGATCACTTGATGTGTGTTGTAATCCAGCTCCTGAGTTTAAGTTGATCCAGGTCCTGCTCGGCTTCCTAGTTTTAATTATCTGGCTCAGCACATTAAACGCTTTATCTATGGGTAGCGCATCATCTTCTAAAACCAAGATCCAATTGCTGTTATTTTCAACTCCAGCTTTTAGCGCGGTTAAGTGCATATGCTGAACCTCAATTTGCTCGCGCGGTAAAGATTTTCCTGCAGGTAAAGAGCCTGTGGTGAGAGTATTGGGTTGCTTTGAGATGTAACTTCGAAGGAACAATATGTATCCTTGTAATCTAGCCCTTCGGCGAGAGAAAACAAGAGATCTCGAATTTACGCCCAAATCCATACCTATAAATTTGTTAGAAACTCCAAATATCTTGCTGGTGCCGAAACTAGATTCTGAGAAACTTTCTGCATCCTTCTCCGTTATCCACCTAACATCAATACCGTTATTTAATAGGCTTCGATTGAGAAACTCTCGTCGGTCTTTAAGTTTTGAGTAGTGAACTACGAAGATACTCAAATTTCCTTGATTAATCATGATGGCTAGTAATATACAAGATTAATCAGTTCACTTATCTTCAATGATTTGATCCGCAGGAAGAAATTTCTTCTCAATATCATCTACTTGGCAATACAAATTGGGCAGGTGATGTAATTTGGCATCATCTTGAATTTTGTAATAACTACCAGCTTTTTTGACGGGGACCACATGCCTTGATTTAAAGCCGTTTGGCGGATTAACAAAGCACAAACCCATAGCAGCCCTGGCGCCGATATCCCACCAAGTCAAATCCCTGCTAGTTTTTTCATCAAACGCTTTTGAATTTACAAACTCTGTTGCTAATTCCTGATTGAACAGGTAGCAAGCACAATACGGATTATCTAATTGAGCATAAACCTCATCTGCCGTTGAGTACTTTGGCAGATTTTTATATGTGGATGGCCTGCCTCCAAAATGGTCAATAGCTACCCATTGATTTGACTTAAGACTCTCTTCAACTCTGACAAATGCTGGAATCAATGATGTGCCTGCTAGTTTAGATTTTGCCTTTAGCCAATAGTCAAGATTTACCTGTGTAAATTTCATATCATTTTCTATATACAAAAACAGAGTATTTTTATCGGAGTCTAATAGATCTCTTTTTAAGACACTTTTATGCTCCCAAGTTAACAGCCATGGTGATCTCTCATCATCGTATACCCAAGGTGAGTTATTAAAGATATTCATCTTGTTGTACTTTGCGAAATAATGGAATTTTACTTTTGAATAATTGCCAAACTTTGCTAACTCTAACTCAACTTCGTTTGAATTACTAAAAATATTTATAACTAATTGATTCACCTTAAGACTTGCTAACTCATCTAAAACTTTAGATAAATACTTATATCTGTTCGGATAGTCATTAGCCCGAACCTGGGTCATTACATCTTTCTTCCATGGTTGATGACCCCTAGTTCGGTGCTTTAATAATCTAGCCCATGACCTTAAATATGCAGTATTCCAGCGTGGAAAAATAAAGTCCTTAACTTTGTTGAGAAAGGTTGTTTTCGGTGGCGTAAAATGAGTTATGTACACATTTAGATTGAAGGTTTCACTGTCCATAAATTAAGAATACGCTAACTTCACTGCGTGGGCCCTGTCGGGATCGAACCGACGACCCACGGATTAAAAGTCCGTTGCTCTACCGACTGAGCTAAAGGCCCCTAGATGAATAAATGCTTTTGTTAAGTGTAACGGCAATAATTAATGCCTCAAACCTGAGGCTGCTTTTTCAACTCTGTCTTTGATCGCTTTTTCTAAACCCTCACCATTTGGCACAATTATCGAAATCTGGCCAATTCCAAGGTGATCAGCATTGCGTAGTGCTTGATATAGATTTCTTGCAAACTCTTTGGCATCACTCGGTGAAGCAAGTCGGGTGACTCCAGGTGGCGTAGGCACAGATGAAAGGGCTATCAAGCCATCACCTGGCTGAGCATTCTCGCCAAGCACCACCTTAGCTTTAGGTGCATAATGAGATTGAAAGTGGCCAGATACTCTCACAGAGTTGTCATCTGCAGTTTGCATTAGCTTGATATTGATCAACTCTTCAACCATCTTTGTAGTAATAGCACCTGGCCTTAAGATTTGTGGAATAGCTCCCGTGCAATCGATTATGGTTGATTCAATTCCAACAGTTGACTGATCCCCATCTAATATTAAATCAGAACCTGTTAAATAAGCACCAAGCTCTTGATCAACAGCATCTGCAGTAGTTGGTGAGAGTGCGCCAAATCTATTTGCACTAGGTGCTGCAATTCCTTTTCCACCTGCAAGCTCAAATTGCCTTAACAACTCAAGAGCAATTGGGTGTGAGGGAACCCTTAAACCAACATTTTCCTGGCCGCCGGTAATAAAATCTTGCGCAAGCTTTGTTCTAGGCAGAATTAAACTCATCGGCCCAGGCCAAAAGGCTCTGGCTAATTCAATTGCGTACTCTGGAACCTGAGTTGCCCAATCTGCTAATCCATTTATCGAAGAGATGTGAACTATCAATGGGTGATCACTTGGTCTTCCTTTAACTGAGTAGATCCTGCTAACCGCCTTTTCATTGGTTGCGT
>Ga0315903_10007215_pt1 | contig 13955 bp, 14 predicted proteins | sample LakEriMetagenome_7_FD_203524 | JGI IMG/M metagenome (GOLD analysis project Ga0315903, IMG submission 203524) | Freshwater fungal communities from buoy surface, Lake Erie, Ohio, United States - Buoy 2 MA119 | ecosystem: Environmental > Aquatic > Freshwater > Lake | place: USA: Lake Erie, Ohio...
GCTCCCGGACCAGAAGTGCCGACTGATGAGATGCTTAATTATGAACGAGATGGTTCTGTTGCAGAAGGTGGAGAACTTTTCCGCACTAACTGCGCAATGTGTCACAACTTTGCAGGTCAAGGTGGAGCGCTAACTCAAGGTAAATATGCGCCATCTGTTATGGGCGTTCTGCCAAAGCACATCTATGAAGCGATGATCACCGGTCCTCAATCAATGCCTGTTTTTAGCGATAAGACAATTACCCCAGAAGAGAAGCTCTCCATGATTAAGTGGATTAAATCAGTGGAAGCTGAGCCTCAGCTTGGTGGAGCAGCTCTTGGTCGAGTTGGTCCAGTAACTGAAGGTTTACTTGTATGGACACTAGGAATCGGATTGCTCATTGGTTGTGCAGTCTGGTTAGCGATGAAGGCGAGATAGGGATATATGTCTAACGAGATCGAATTAATTAAAGATCCAGGACTTCCAGCTCACGTTCACCGCAGAGCTGATACCGATCCAAAGGCTGCTGCACGTGCAGAACGCCAAGTTGCGATTCTCTTTGCCTTATCTGCACTTGGGACTCTCATCCTTATCTACTCTTACATCTTCATTAAGGATGATGTCTTTATCTTTATTCCAATTATGGGTGATACCAACCTTCACCAATTGGGTATCGGTATGGGAATGGCGATTGCTCTCTTCTGCATCGGTGCAGGTCTCATTCACTGGGCAAAGACGCTGATGCCAGATGAAGAAGTTATCGCGCAAAGACATGAGTTTAAATCTGAAGAGGAAGATCGTGCAGAGTTCGTTAAGACCGTTAAAGCTGGAGCGGCGGACGCTGGCTTAGGCCGTCGCCCTCTCATCAAGAGAACTCTCGGTGCAGCACTTGGTTTGTCAGCGCTTACACCTGTATTGCTTCTTCGCGACCTTGGTCCACTACCTGGAGATGATCTTAAAAAGACCAACTGGAAGAAGGGCACTCGCCTTGTTACGGATCCAGGCGATCGTCCAATTCGTCCAGAAGATCTAGAAGTTGGTGCAGTTGCACAGACCCTTCCTGAATTTCCTGCTGGAAAAGAGCGCCACCTCGATGACGTAGCTAAGGATGCGGTTCTCCTGATCCGCCTACGCCCTGAAGAGTTCAATCTCGATGCAGAGCGACTCTCGTGGACACATGAAGGCATCATCGCTTTCTCAAAGATTTGCTCACATATGGGTTGCGCTGTAGCCCTTTATGAGCAGCAGACCAAGCACCTTCTCTGCCCTTGCCACCAATCAACATTCGATGTCACAAGAGCCGCAAAGGTCATATTTGGACCTGCGGCGAGACCACTTCCACAGTTAAATATCACAGTGGATGAAGAAGGTTACCTGGTAGCAGCAGCACCATTTAACGAAGCAGTCGGACCTAGCTTTTGGGGGCGTTTAACATGACAGCACGCGAAAGAGTCGCCGGTAATGTCGCAGGATATGTAGACGATCGCACAGGCGCTGCAAAGTGGATGAAGAAGAACCTGACAAAGGTCTTCCCAGATCATTGGTCATTCCTTCTCGGAGAAATCTGCCTCTACTCATTCGTCATCCTCTTACTTTCAGGAACTTTCTTAACTTTCTGGTTCGACCCTTCAATGAAGGAGGTTGTCTACAACGGTTCATATGAACCGCTTCAAGGTATAAAGATGTCTGCGGCATATGCCTCGACTCTCGATATCTCCTTTGAAGTTCGTGGTGGACTTTTGATGCGCCAGATTCACCACTGGGCAGCCCTTATTTTCATGGTTGGAATCGTTGTTCACTTGATGCGCGTTTATTTCACCGGTGCATTCCGGAAGCCACGTGAATTTAACTGGATCATTGGTGTTGGACTTCTCACCCTTGGAATCGTTGAAGGCTTCTTGGGTTACTCACTTCCTGATGACCTTCTCTCAGGTACGGGAATTCGAATTGCAGAAGCGATTATTCAAGCGTTGCCTGTTGTAGGTTCTTATCTCTCCTACTTTGCATTTGGTGGAGCATTCCCTGGAGAACTATTTATCTCACGCATTTATACAGTGCATATTCTTCTGCTGCCAGGAATTTTCCTCGCACTCATCACAGTTCACTTGATGCTCGTCTGGTACCAGAAGCACACACAGTTCCCAGGGCCTGGTCGCACAGAGAAGAATGTTGTTGGTTATCCATTGATGCCTGTCTACATGGCTAAAGCTGGTGGCTTCTTCTTCATCGTCTTCGGTGTAACAGCATTCCTTGGGGCGGTGGCATCCATCAACCCCGTCTGGCTTTACGGACCATATACGCCAGGACAAGTCTCGGCGGGATCGCAACCCGATTGGTATATGGGTTGGCTCGACGGATTAGTTCGAATGGCGCCGCCACTTGAAAGTTATATCTTTGGCTACACAATCTCTTGGAACATTCTTATTCCAGGGTTGATCTTGCCCGGAATCATGTTTACTGGTCTTGCTCTCTATCCATTTATCGAGAGCTGGGCTACCGGAGATAAGCGTGAGCATCATCTCTTGGATCGTCCACGCAATGCGCCAAATAGAACAGCAATCGGTGCGATGGCACTTACATTCACATTGGTCTCATTGATCAACGGTGGTAATGACATCATTGCAACAACTTTTGATCTCACTATCAATCAGATGATGTGGTTCTCCCGAATTGCAATCATTGTTCTTCCACCGATTGCCTTTGTTGTAACGAAGAGGCTCTGCCTCTCACTTCAGCGAGCAGATCGCGACCTCGTTCTCCATGGCCGCGAAACAGGTCGACTTGTTCGTATGCCTAATGGCGAATTTATCGAAGTTCACGAGCCAATCTCAGCAGAGAAGGCTTGGCTACTGACCTCACATGAACAGATCGCTCCCCTAGAGTTACCTGAGCACGATGGTGCAGGAGTTCGCCGACCAGGTGCGCTGAAGAATAAGTTACGCAATCGCATTTCACGTGCAGCAGCTGTAGCAGTTCCTAAAGCGACCGAGACAGAACGTCGCGAGCTAGAGGGACACCACTAGAAAGTAATTAGCTTCGCAGAACTAAGGCAACGCCCAGCGAGGTCATCACAATTCCGATGATCGCTTGGGCGTTTACCTTTTCGCCAAAGAGCACGAAGGCTTGAATAACTGCCATGGGTGGCACAAGATAGAGAAGACTCGAAACCTTTGCTGCAGTGCCTCTATTTAGAAGCCACAGGAGCAATAGAACGGCAGCAATCGATGTCACAAGAACTGCCCACGCCATGGACCAGAACGCGTGAGCAGTAAATTCGAACCGCGTGCGACCCAAGGCAATCGAAACGATGAGAAGCACAATCGCTGCAACTCCAAATTGAATCGTTGTTCCAATCATCAGCGGAATTGTGCGGCCGATTCTCTTCTGGAGCAAAGTTGCAGCTGTACTGCCCACGAGAGCCATGATGAGAAAGGCTAGAGATTCAGCGGTAAAGCCATCGCTTGCACTAAGTTTTGGAAGAACTACGAGAATGACGCCAAAAATTCCTAGAACGAGTCCCACTGTCTGGATCTTGGTGAGAGACTCCCCCAACAATCTGATTGCAAAGAGCGAGACAAGTACGGGTTGCAAACTTGTTACAACAGATGAGAGGCCTGCTGGTGCATCTAAGTCAATCGCATACCAAACCCCAGCCAGGTAGAGACCATGCAGGCATAGACCAATAATGATCGATGTATAAAGGTCAGCGCGAGAGATCCTAATCGGCTGCTTCATGACTAGCGTCAGTAGAAATAGAATTGCAGTTGCAAGCAGTAATCTAATTGCTAAGAAGAAGAGTGAATCTGCAGATTCAAGGGCGTACTTTGCAACAACGAATCCAGAACTCCAGATAACTATGAAGAGCCAAGGCGCTATTGATATGGCGCGCTTCACTGCTCGGATAGCGCCTTTAGTAAGACTAAAGATTTCGCCATCCATTTCGGGCTTCGTTCTAGAGAATTCGTTCTCTGGACCCACCATTTACCGAGCGCTGGCGCTGGATTGAGATCGAAAACTTCTGTTACTTCAGTCAGGTTCTCCCCCAGCGCCTTAAGTTGATACGACCATGTCCAGCCACCGAAATGGCACCACGTTATCAAGCGGCCTTCTTCAAATTCGACGACCTTGTTTGTAATCCGGTATGGGACGCGAATCTTCATTCCCATCCCAAACTTAGCTCCCAAATAGAGTCTCTCGGGCGCGCGAAGAGCTTTATGCACTGTTCCAGAACCATCGAAGTATGCATGAGCATAAGGATCTGCTAAATACTCAAATATCTTCGCTGCAGGCGCAGCAACAGTGATTCGCGCCGCAGCAGTAAGCGGATAATCCACCTTCAGTATTTCAGCGCGAACTTTATCCATGGATTGAGTGGCTGTCAGTTATGAGATTCAAGGGATGGTTTTTCATACTCTGTAACCATTCCAATAATGCTCAGGACTAGGGCACCTAGTGCGATAAGAGTTAGCCACCAACCAATAATGAGGCCCAAGCTCATCGCTGTTGCGCTCAGTGCAACCGGTAGTGGCCACCAAGAGTGGGGACTGTAGAAGCCAAGTTCGCCAGCATCATCTGCGATTTCCGCATCATCATTATCTGATGGAATTGCAACGCCGATTCGCTTCTGTGTAAACCAAAGATAGAAACCGACCATTCCTGCAAGGCAGGCAGCCAAGATCATTCCTGTAATTCCGACGGCTTCTCCACCAACGTAGTAATAAACAACCGCCATGATGACGTAAAAGACTGCTAGGCCAGAGAATAACTTCCAATTAGCGTTCATTACTAGTGACCTTCTGTCTTAATGTGTGGATGATGCAGATCGAATGCTGGACGCTCAGATCGAATGCGTGGCATCGATGTGAAGTTATGGCGCGGTGGTGGACATGATGTCGCCCATTCAAGAGATGATCCGTAGCCCCATGGATCGTCCACATTCACGAGTGGAGATTTACGAGTAATCCAGACATTGATGAAGAATGGAATCATTGAGAGAGCTAGTAGGAATGAACCGATTGTTGAAACCATATTCATGCCAGTAAATCCATCAGTAGCCAAATAATCTGCGTAACGACGAGGGAATCCCTTAATTCCTAACCAATGTTGGATCAAGAATGTTATATGGAAGCCAAAGAAGAGGGTCCAGAAGTGGATCTTTCCAAGACGTTCATTGAGCATGCGCCCTGTGAATTTTGGCCACCAGAAGTAGAAGCCTGCAAACATCGCAAATACAACTGTTCCAAAGAGCACGTAATGGAAGTGAGCTACTACAAAGTAAGAAGCCGATACAGCGAAGTCGAGTGGAGGCGATGCCAAGATAATTCCGGTGATTCCACCGAAGAGGAATGTTACGAGAAAGCCCATAACCCAGAGCATCGGCGTCTCAAAGGTGACGTGGCCACGCCACATTGTGCCGATCCAGTTGAAGAATTTAACTCCAGTTGGAACGCCGATAAGGAATGTCATAAATGAGAAGAATGGAAGAAGTACCTTTCCGCTTGCGAACATGTGGTGCGCCCATACAGCTACAGAGAGAGCCGCAATGGCAATCGTTGCTGCAATCAAGCCCTTATAACCAAAGATTGGCTTACGGCTAAATACCGGCAAGATTTCTGTTGCAATTCCGAAGAATGGAAGGGCAAGGATGTAAACCTCGGGGTGGCCAAAGAACCAGAAGAGGTGCTGCCAGAGCATCGCACCTCCATTTGCCGGATCAAAGATATGCGTTCCAAAGAGTCGATCTGATTCAAGGCCTAGGAGCGCTGCTGCAAGTGGTGGGAATGCAAGGAGTACAAGAATCGAAGTGAGAAGTACGTTCCAAGAGAAGATCGACATACGGAACATCGTCATACCCGGTGCACGCATTGTGAAGATTGTCGTGATGAAGTTGACGCCACCAAGAATTGTTCCGAGGCCAGAGATTGCAAGGCCCATGATCCAGAGGTCTCCACCGATACCAGGTGAGTAGGTTGAATTTGAAAGAGGTGCATAGGCGGTCCAGCCGAATGATGCAGCTCCACCTGGAGTAAGGAAGCCTGCAACCGCTTGGATAGAACCAAAGAGGAATAGCCAGTAAGAGAGCATATTAAGTCGAGGGAAAGCAACATCTGCTGCGCCAATTTGAAGCGGCATGATGACATTGGCAAAACCAACAAAGAGCGGTGTCGCAAACATCAACAACATGATTGTTCCGTGCATTGTAAAGATCTGGTTGTACTGCTCAACGCTCATGAACTGCATTCCTGGACGGGTGAGCTCCACGCGAAGAAGTAAGGCGAGAAGGCCACCAATAAGGAACCATGCAAATGATGTTGCTAGATAGAGATAGCCGATTCTCTTATGGTCGGTTGAAGTAATTGTCTTTACAAATTGTGATCCCAGTGATGTTTTCTGGACTCCCTGACGAGGCGCTGCGATTGTGGGACGTTCTGCATACGTGGTCATGCTGTGCTCGCCTTCAATGAGTCAAGATATTTCTGATAACGCTCGGGTGTTACAACCTTTACAGTGAAGAGCATCTGTGAGTGATTTCTTCCGCAGAGGATGTTGCACCGTCCTGGATATTCGCCAAGCTTATTTGCAGTGAACTGAAGGTGGTTTGTCTCACCTGGAAGATTCTGCATCTGAATCATGAAAGCTGGAATCCAGAATCCATGCACGACGTCATTTGAATTAATCGTGAAACGAACGCTCTCACCCTTAGGAAGGTAGAGGGTTGGAGGATTAGCAGTTGTTCCGGTAACAAGCGCTTTATCGCCTGCTTCGGGATAACCAAATTGCCATGACCATTGGAAGCCGTTAACAGTAATTTCATGCTTTGTTGGAGTTGTCTTATCTACGATTTTCGTCTCTTTAACAACCGTGAAGTAGAAGAGAACAGCCACGATGATAAACGGAATTACGGTGTAAAGAATTTCAATAGGGACGTTGTACTGAGTCTGCTTTGGAAATTCACTCTGACCTACTTTGGCTCGATGAAATACCGCAGGCCACAAAATAAGAATAAGAGTAAATACTCCGACTACTGCTGCAGCAATCCAGGCGCCTTGCCACAACGAGATCGAAATATCGTTGACGCTCGAAACTCCCTTTGGAAAACCCATTCCAGAAATACTGTTGGCATCAAATGAGCAGCCCGTGAGAAGCACAATTGCCGGGCCTATCAGCGCGATTGCGCGTAATGGGCGCCATGAGCGGCGAGCTTGAGAAGACATGGGTAAAGGATAGTGGCGAGATGTGCGTGGTTCTCTCCGAGCGAGTAGCGTTCACCCGGTGGTTCGTGTCACAGGAAATTTCGCCTCGGAAAGCCCGCTTTCCCCACCCGTTCGCAATGCGCTTTTAGCCGCCTTTGACCAAGGTTGGGCAGACCCTAAGAAACAATCGCAAGCGGCCTCGAGGGCTGCGATTCTTCGGAATCAATCGATTGAAAATATCGCTTCCCGACTTCAGATTCCTGCGCAGAGTGTTGAAATTCTGGGAGAGCCCTCACTCGGCCACTTCCTTGCTATCGCAGGCTTTCTCTCAAAAGAGTCTACCTTTGCTTACGCTTCAATTGATAAGGGCAAAGTGCGGGCGATAGTTCGTGGCCATCAAGGCAAGAGCCTTGAACTTCCCGTCGAAGCAGATGGACAGATTTCATTTCCTGAAACCTTACCCCCTGCAACCACCTTAAGTTTTCAACTAGTAAATGGTGAAACTGGAATTACCCAACTTCACAATCGGGCAATGGAGAGCGCTCGATATATCTCTGTCGATGCAACTAGTTCGGGTGCCCGAGTTGCCCTGCCACCTCGATGGGATAGCGCGCTCTTTGATGCGCGATCTTGGGATGGGCCAGCGGGGCTTTCAATCCTTGCGATTGCTAACCGCGCAGATTTCGCCTATCCCTTGCCGCACCTTGCACCGATAAGCGCACCTGGTTCTTACTCATTGCCACTACTTATCGCAGCATCTGTCGCGTTAGAGAATTTCACTCTTGAAACCCCTGGAAATCGCGATTACCTAATCTCCGAGTTAAAGAAGTTGGAGGCGGTGAAGATTGTTGGCGAAGGTGCGCCCTCAACAAACTCCGTACTCTCATGCGTTGTTCAAGGCGTTCGTAATGAGGTAATTGTTCGAGAGCTTGCAAAACTCGGGATTGATATTGATGCGGGTTCTGCCTGTTCGGCTGCGGATTTACAGCCGAGCCATGTCCTGGCCTCTATGGGATATGAGACAGGTGGACATTTACGCTTCACGATTCGACCAGATATCACCAAGGAAGAAATTCAGAGAGTTATTCAAGCCCTGAAAGAAGTTATCTCGGTTATTTAGGAAGGTGGGCTGCAATTTCTCCTGCTGCATCTTGGCCATAGGCAGAGCTAAATCGATCTACAAATTCAGCACTGGTGAATCTGTACTCCTGGGTTCCAGTTGTCTCAATCACATATGTTGCAATCATTGAACCAAGTTGTGCACAGCGCTCCAGTGAGAGACCCCAAGCAAGGCCAGCTACAAAACCTGATCTAAATGAATCGCCTACTCCCGTTGGATCAACCTTTGCCTTCTCTTGTGCGCAACCGACCTTGAAAAATGTTCCATCAATACTTTCGACGCGAGCACCCTCTGATCCCAGAGTGACAATTCTGTACTTCACCCGTTGGAGAATTTCGTGGTCGCTCCAACCGGTCTTCTGAATCGCGAGTGCAAGCTCGTACTCATTCATAAATAGATATGTAGCTCCATTGATGAGTTTCTTAATCTCTTCCCCGCTCATACGTGCCATTTGCTGCGAAGGATCTGCTGCTACTGCAATTCCCATGGAGAGCGCTACTTCTGTGTGGCGCAACATCGCCTCAGGATCATCTGGAGATACAACCAAGATATCGAGGAGTCCAACCTTGTCGATGATCGGCGCCAACTCAATATTGCGAGCTTCTGACATCGCACCCGGAAAGAAAGATGCGATCTGATTGAGTTCGGTATCTGTTGTTACCGTGAAATGGGCCGTGTGTTGCTCTGTCGAAACAAGTGCGTGGGAAGTATCTACGCCATGTCGTACAAGCCAAGCATCGTAATCAGCAAAGTCTTTTCCAACGGCTGCGATGAGAATCGGATTGAGCCCGAGAACTCCTAGCCCAAATGAGATATTGGCGGCGCAGCCTCCACGTCTAACATCGAGGCCATCGACTAGGAATGAGAGGGAAACCTTCTCAAGTGAACCAGCAACGAGAGAATCAGTGAACTTCCCCGGAAAGGTCATGAGATGGTCTACGCCGACAGAACCTGCAACGCCGATTTTCATGGTCGCAATCTATCTAGGTAGAAGAGTGAAAGTTAAGAATTAGTTAAATGAATCGCCGCATGCACATGAACCCTGTGCATTTGGATTATCAATTGTGAAGCCCTGCTTCTCAATTGTGTCGACGAAATCAATTGATGCACCCATCAAATAAGGGTCGCTCATCTTGTCTACGACAACCTTGACGGAACCAAATTCGCGAGTGATATCGCCTTCTTGATTACGGTCATCGAAGTAGAGTTGGTACTTAAGACCTGAACAACCACCAGGTTGGACTGCAACACGGAGGTAGAGATCATCTCGACCTTCTTGAGCTAGGAGCGCTGAGACCTTAGCTGCAGCGACATCGGTCAAGGTGATGCCAGTTGTAATTTCGACTGGAGTGCTTGTTGTTTCAGTAGTCATGAGAGAAAGAATACCCGCGTCAGGTTGCCGTGGCTAACCGAAACACATGAGAATAGCCCTATGACAATCTCGCTCAGCGACCTCCTCATCTTGGGGCAGGGCAAAGATCTCGCATCTGAGCGCGGCGTCTCTTGCAGCGGGACACTTCCAGAGGCGAGCGATCCTCAGTTAATTGAACGAGCTAAAGCAGCCCGTGCCGCACTTGGCGATAGAGCTCTCATTCTGGGACATCATTACCAGCGCGATGAGGTTATTGCCTTCGCTGATATCACAGGTGACTCATTCAAGCTTGCTCAAGCAGCTGCAGCCCAAAGCGATGCAGAATTCATATTCTTCTGTGGCGTTCACTTCATGGCAGAGAGCGCCGACATCCTTACAACTTCAAAACAACGTGTAATTCTTCCTGACCTTGCCGCTGGTTGTTCTATGGCTGATATGGCTACAGCTAATCAAGTTAATGAGTGTTGGAAGCAACTAGAAAAAATCGGAGTTGCACCACAGACAACTCCTGTGACCTACATGAATTCATCTGCTGCGATCAAGAGCTTTACCGGGGAGCATGGTGGAACTATTTGTACATCATCTAATGCAGAGAAGAGCCTACGGTGGGCATTTGAAAAATCTGAGAAAGTCTTGTTTCTGCCTGACCAACATCTAGGAAGAAATACGGCAGTTCGCTCACTTGGTCTCTCGATAGATGATTGCGTTCTGTGGAATCCATGGAAACCAATGGGTGGCCTCACTGAAGATGAGATTCGTGGCGCCAAGATGATTTTATGGCGTGGGCATTGTTCGGTCCATGGAAGATTTACCAGAGAGTCGATCGACGAACTGCGAGCACGTATCGATGGCATTCAAATTATTGTTCACCCAGAATGTCAGCATGAAGTCGTTACTGCTGCAGATGTTGTTGGAAGTACAGAGAAAATCATCCAGACCGTTTCTCAATCCCCTTCTGGCAGCATTTGGGCTGTGGGAACCGAGTTAAATCTTGTCTCTCGATTGGCGCAGCAGAACCCCGATAAGCAAGTCCTCTTCCTTGATAAGACAGTCTGTTACTGCTCCACTATGAATCGCATCGACCTTCCCCATCTCGTGTGGGCGATGGAGTCGGTACTAGCTGGCCATATTGTCAACGAGATTAAAGTAGATCCCACAACGGCCCGATTCTCGAAGTTGGCTCTCGAGCAGATGCTCGCTCTATAGTTGCGCCCATGACTGAATCTAAAGCGGATAAGACAGCAGGCAATAAAGGTCGTCCAACTCCAAAGCGCAAGGATGCAATAGCAGCTCGCAAAGTTTCATCTCTTGCACCTGCTTCCACCAAGGAAGAGAAGAAGAGAGTGAAGGAAGCCGCTCGCGTAGCGAGAGTTGCAAACCGCGCTGCATACCTTCGTGGCGATGAGAACGCTCTTCCGATTCGCGATAAGGGTCCCGTTAAGCGCTATGTGCGCAACTACATCGATTCACGCCGATCAATCGGTGAATACTTCCTACCAATCATCTTCATCGTTCTGATTCTGACCTTGATTCCCTCTCCAATATTCCAAGTTGGCAGCATCATCATCATGTACTCAGTTTTGTTAACGTCAGTTATCGATGGAATTTTCCTGGGGCGTAAGCTCAAGAAGGCGGTAGCTGAGAAATTCCCAGATGCTTCAACTAAGGGAATTGCTATGTACGGCTGGTTGCGATCAACTCAGATGCGACGAATGCGTACACCTAAGCCATCTATCAGCCGCGGCGACGCCTACTAATTTTGCCTAACTCTCTACGCTCTCGGGCGAGGAGTTCTATCGAGAGTGTCATCCCGCTCAGGAAGATCTCCCAGCACCTTATCGATTGCTGAGATGGCATCTGCGGAGAGCTTTACCCCTGATGCCTTTGAATTCTCCTTCACTTGCGACGGCTTAGTTGCCCCCATAATTGCCGCTGCAACATTCTCATTGTGCAGCACCCAAGCGATTGCTAATTGCGAAAGCGTTAAGCCATGAGCATCAGCTATCGGACGTAAATTCTGTACCGCTTGCAGGACTTCATCCTTCATAAATGTTGAGATGAAGTTAGCGCCACTCTTCTTATCGGTAGCTCTCGAACCTGCTGGTGGCTTCTTTCCAGGTAGGTACTTGCCCGTTAAAACACCTTGCGCCATTGGAGACCAGACAATCTGACTGATTCCCTCTCGCTTGGATAGTGGAATCACCTTTCCTTCAATCGCTCGAGAGAGAGCGGAATATTGAGGTTGGCTTGAAATAAATCGATCAAAGCCGCGAGAATCTTGAATCTTGAGTGCATCTGAAATTTGAGGGGCAGTCCATTCAGAGAAACCAATGTAGCTAACTTTGCCTTGTCGAATCAGATCATCGAATGCTCGTAAGGTCTCTTCAAGTGGAGTCTCAACATCGAATCGATGGGCCTGATAGAGATCAATATGATCCGTATTGAGTCGCTTCAAAGATGCGTGGGCCGACTCCATGATGTGCTTTCGCGAAAGGCCGCGATCATTCTTCCCAGGGCCTGTAGGAAAATACACCTTGGTAAGGAGCTCATAAGATTCACGTCGCACGCCCTTGAGCGCTTTACCTAAAACGCTCTCCGCTTTCGTTCCTGCATATACATCTGCAGTATCAAATGTAGTGATCCCTACATCGAGCGCGGTACGAACACACTTAATCGCAGCTTCAGACTCAACCTGCGAGCCGTGGGTAATCCAGTTTCCGTAAGCAATCTCTGAAATGTACATTCCTGAATTTCCAAGGCGGCGATATTCCATACTGGTACCTTAACTCCTAGCGTGGCTTGTTGCCAAGAGAGCTTGCCTATGGTTTGGTTACGCCACAAGTCAGTACAGAACTACAACGCAGTACAAAAACTTAATAGATAGCTCTTTAGGGGAAGTTCGGTGCAAATCCGACGCTGACCCGCAACCGTAAGGCGGTTATTCATTTAACTGTTCAAGTCGGATTACCTACTGAGTTATTTGCAATTGACCATCACCCGCCGAGGTTTGCGGGGTGTAGTCCAAAGGTCTTTGGTGCACCTTACGCACCGAGCGCTTGCGAGCTACCCCTGTGAGACTCTTCTAATTGGAGACTCCAGTACATGAATACAAGAATAAAAAGCACAATGGCAGTTTTAATTCTGCTCATCTCAACGACAACTTCTATCGTCTCATCCGAGGCCGCTTCAAAGGGCTATCGTTATTGGGGCTACTTCCAGGCAGCACCTGGTGCAACCACATGGACTGCAGCCATGACAGGGCCCACCGTCGACATTAAAGATGGCGCAGTCGAAGGTTGGTCATTTGTTTTCAGTAGCGATGACATTCCTTCCGAAGCACCTTCTGTGAAGCCTGATTTCGCCACTATCTGTGCACATATCAAGGCAGTTCCTGGAAAGAAACGAATTGCACTTGTGATCGACTTTGGTAAAAAGGCATATGCACCTGCTGGCGAAAAGGTGAAGCGCACAATGGTTCGCTGTGTTCGAACTGATAAGAAATCTCAAGGAATCGATGTGTTGGGCCAAGTAGTCAAAGTCCGCGCAGAAGCATCAGGTCTCATCTGTGGATTTAATGGATACCCTCGCCAAGAGTGTGGTGTAGAAATTGAAACTCCTGCAGCTCTACTCAAGAAGTAATTAAGAGAATTCTGAGTTAGATAATGAAGAAACCGCTACACCCATTAACTCTCTGGATTTGGGCACTTCTCACCGCAATCGGTGTTGTGACCCTTGATTCGACATGGGTGGCACTTGCTGCGATGGGTGTAGCGGTTCTTATCGTGAAGGTGCGAGCTGATGGATCGCCGTGGAATGCGACTTTCTCCTGGTCACTTCGTATAGCTGCCTTCATTATTGCCATCCGCGCCATCGTCGGAGTACTTATAGGTGTTCCTATTCCAGGAACAGAACTCTTCCGCCTGCCGATATTGCAACTGCCTTCATGGATGCCTGGTATTCGAATTGGTGGCGCTGTCACTGCGGAAAGACTCTCCTCATCACTTCACGAGGGAATCATCATCGCAACGATGATTCTTCTCTTTGGCGCTGCTTCTGCTCTAACGAGCCCACATAAACTTTTACGAGTTCTGCCCTTCTTCATCTATGAAATTGGAATTACCTTGGTGATCGCTGCCTCAGTCTTTCCGCAATTGGTGCAGAGTCTGCAGAGAATTAGAAAAGCCCAGCGACTTCGAGGGATTGAGAAAATTGGCATTAGAAGTCTTGCGCTTCCATTGCTGGAAGAAGCTCTAACTCGATCACTGCAATTAGCTGAATCTATGGATTCACG
>Ga0315903_10007217_pt1 | contig 13949 bp, 12 predicted proteins | sample LakEriMetagenome_7_FD_203524 | JGI IMG/M metagenome (GOLD analysis project Ga0315903, IMG submission 203524) | Freshwater fungal communities from buoy surface, Lake Erie, Ohio, United States - Buoy 2 MA119 | ecosystem: Environmental > Aquatic > Freshwater > Lake | place: USA: Lake Erie, Ohio...
CATAGTTGCATACAACTGATACTTTTGGCGGTCAATAAATAATGATTTTATGAGCCACAAGAGTATTGGAGCGCAATTCTATAATGATGTGCTCTCCTATTTCGATAAGGCAGCCGCATTCACAACGTTTGATGAAGGCTTGCTGAATCAAATCAAAGTATGCAACAGTGTATACAAGTTTTACTTCCCATTGGAGATTAATGGAAAGATTGAGGTGTTTGAAGGCATTCGCGTTCAGCACAGCCATCACACCACGCCCACGAAAGGGGGAATCCGTTTCAGTGAAATGGTTGATGAGGAAGAGGTGAAGGCACTTGCCACCCTCATGACCTTCAAATGCGCTGCGGTTGATGTGCCCTTTGGCGGTGCAAAAGGGGGAATCAAAGTGAAGCCTTCATCTTTGACTGTTTCACAATTGGAAAGGCTTACCCGCCGATACACTACCGAGCTTATCAAGAAAAACATGATTGGACCTGCCGTTGACGTTCCTGCTCCCGACTATGGCAGTGGTTCACGCGAGATGGCATGGATTGCTGACACGTATGCAACTTTCAAATTTGATGATATCAATGCATTGGGTTGTGTAACCGGAAAGCCGGTTGCCCAAGGTGGTATTGCCGGTCGAACAGAAGCAACAGGTCAAGGTATTTTCTTTGGTATTCGCGAAGCGATGAGCCATGCAGAAGACATGCAGGAACTCGGCCTAACACCGGGACTGGAAGGAAAGCGGGTTATTGTGCAAGGTTTAGGTAACGTTGGCTTCTACGCAGCCAAATTCTGCAGCGAAGGCGGAGCCATCATCACAGGTATTGCTGAATACGAAGGCGGCATCTACAACGAAAACGGACTTGATGTTGAAGAAGTATTCAAACATCGTAAAGCTTCAGGCTCTATTCTGAACTTCCCCGGAGCCAAGAACTTCGAACGTTCCTCCGAACTATTGGAAATGGATTGCGATGTATTGATTCCCGCAGCCTTAGAAAATCAAATTACCGCTGAAAATGCACCACGCATTAAAGCGAAAATTATAGGTGAAGGAGCCAATGGTCCTGTATCGAAAGATGCAGAAGACATTTTAAATAAGCGCGGCATCATGATCATACCCGACCTTTTCCTCAATGCCGGTGGAGTGACAGTGTCGTATTTCGAATGGTTGAAAAACCTGTCTCACGTTAATTTCGGACGACTTGAAAAGCGTTTTCAGGAAATGCACTCACGTCAGCTCATCAGTGGTGTCGAAAAGATGACCGGTAAGTCCATGGACGCTAAGGAAAAGAAAATTCTGATTCAAGGCGGGGGCGAAATCGACTACGTTCGCTCAGGACTGGAAGAAACCATGATCTACGCCTACAATGAAATACGCGATATCAAAAAGGCCAACAAAAAAATTGAAGACTTGCGCACCGCTGCTTTCGTGAGCGGAATCAATAAGCTAGGTGTAGCGTATCAATCGCTGGGGATATTCCCATAATAATGACGAGTGGCGAATGACGAGTGGCGAGTAACCATTCGTCATACGCCACTCATCATAAGCCAGCCGTCATTCGCCATTCATCATTGGTCATTCACCATTCGTCACTAATTAGCAACTTTTATCCTAAGTTGACGTATTAAGCATATAAATTAGTGCTATGGATTTCGCACCCAATAAAAATATCAAGCCAGCCAAAGGCCAGGTACTTTTAGCTGAGCCCTTCTTGAATGACCCCTACTTTAAGCGCACGGTTATTTTTCTTTGCGAGCATAACAAAGATGGTTCATTCGGATTCGTGTTGAATAATTACATCAACATCGACTTGGAACAAATCATGGAAAACATGCCTACGTTCAAAGGAAGAATTAGCATTGGCGGTCCCGTGCGCAACAGCAATCTCTATTACTTACATACGCTTGGCGATAAGATATCCGATAGTGTGGAAATCATCCCAGGTGTCTTCATGGGGGGCAACTTCGACATTCTGAAGAAAATGCTTTTCACAGGCGACGTAAAAAAAGACGAGGTGCGCTTCTTCGTCGGTTATAGCGGATGGTCGCCTGAGCAATTGGAAAACGAAATAGAAAGCAAGTCCTGGTTTGTAGCCAATGTGCCTAAGGAGTTGCTGATGAGCAGCGAAAGCAATGACCTCTGGAAAACCATCATGAAAAGCATGGGAAAAAAAGGCGAAATGATTGCCAATCTCCCCGACGATCCTTCACTCAACTAAACTCTCCTGTTTTTTCTAGCCCTTTTGGTTATGTTTGTGCTGCACAACTTAACCATACGGGTCTATGCTCTTTAATTCAACAGAGTTTCTGTTTTTCCTAGCAATCGTTTTCGGTTTATACTGGACCGTTTTCAAAAACCTTCCACGTGGTAAAACGTGGCTGCTTCTTCTCAGCAGCTGCATTTTTTACATGTTCTTCATTCCGAAGTACATCCTAATTCTGTTCATTACCATCCTCATCGATTATTTCGCAGGAATCAAAATCGCCGCAACAGAAGGCCGTGCGAAAAAAGTTTGGCTCATTATGAGCATTATTTCCACTTGCCTGGTCCTATTTGTATTTAAGTATTACAATTTCTTCATAGACAATACCAACGCAATAGCTCAACTCATTGGGTGGAATTACTCCATTGATGCGATGGATGTTATTCTACCTATAGGACTTTCATTTCATACGTTTCAAAGTCTAAGCTACGTCGTAGAAGTGTATTGGGGTAAGCAAAAACCTGAGAAAGACTTCGTGACTTATTCATTATACGTGATGTACTTCCCGCAACTGGTGGCCGGTCCTATTGAACGTGCTGCCAATCTGCTTTATCAGTTTCATGCAAAACCGCTTTTCAATGGAGCACTTGCTGCAGAGGGAATGCGCCAAATTTTATGGGGATTCTTCAAGAAAATCGTGATCGCCGATACATGCGCTGCCTATGCAAACGCCGCCTTCGGATCTTATGAAAATCTTTCATCAGCAAGTCTAATTTTAGGTGCCGTAGCCTTCGCTTTTCAGATTTACGGCGATTTCAGCGGCTACTCCGATATAGCCTTGGGTACTTCTAAACTATTTGGAATACAACTCATGCGCAATTTCAACCTGCCCTATTTTGCTACAAGCATTCCTGATTTCTGGCGGCGTTGGCATATCTCCTTATCCACCTGGTTTCGCGACTACGTCTACATTCCGCTAGGTGGCTCGCGCGTTTCAGGTTGGAAATTTTACCGTAACGTATTCATCATCTTCCTGCTCAGTGGCTTTTGGCATGGTGCTAACTGGACTTTCATTATCTGGGGATTAATACACGCTATTGTCTATTGCATCTATTTCGCGATTTGGGGCAATGCCAAAAACACGCAGAATGACCAAGTATCAGCGCTAAAATCGTGGGTAGGTGGACTGTCAACATTTGCCGTCGTAGTGCTGGCTTGGATTTTCTTCCGCGCCAAGAACGTAGACGAAGCATGGGCTTACCTGCATGCCATAACAAACAATCCGTTTGTAGCAAAAGATATATTGAATTTCCTCCCCTTATTGATAATCCTGATTCCGTTTCAACTTGCGGAGTGGATTAATCGCCATTCTTCGAATGGCGTGTTCCTCTCATCATTTAAGCTCAACAAAACAACAAGATTGGCCATTGAAATGATTCTGGCTCTTCTCATTATTGACTGTTTCTACTCACTCGACCATGAACAATTCATCTACTTCCAATTCTGAGTTTCGTCGCTTCCTCTCGAAAATGGCCGGGCGATTGGCCGTCTTGGGTGTATTGTGCACGCTGGTATTCTACAGTCCTCTCCCACGGGATTACTACTTCTCAATTCTCCAATATTCAGACTATTCCAAAATAAGCTGGATTGAAAAAAAACTGAACGACACGCAATCCTTGGATAGCACCGTTGTTTTTCTGGGATCATCCATTTGCCTCAATGGCATCAATGACAGCCTGCTAAATGCCATGGACACTTCTTCCACGCAATACCTCAATCTGGGCATGACACACACCTGCTTTGCCATCATCGATGCCTTGCTGGAGGATATGCTAGAAAGAAGAAATCTTCGACCCAAAAAAGTGATGCTCTGTTTTAAGGGCGACGCCATGGCACGTTACATACACACCATGTACCCAGTGCAAGCTACTCCCGGGCACATACAATCATCGGCATTAGCACTCAACACACAATATATCCCTTCCTTTTTAAAGCGCGTTTCATGGAATGTGCATTCATTAACCCGGTATACCAAATACGAACCTGTAGAAACTGAAAACGAATTCATATCCTCACATGGTTTTAAACCACAACCTTATAATTCTCTTGAGAAGGTTGAGAAATCATACAAAAATCTCCGAGCGGGTTCTGAATCGAATTTCAAAGCTATACAAGGCGAAAATGAAGGCAATATGTTACCTCTGAAATCACAGGTGTTGTTGGCCTATACAGACATTACACAAAATGTGCTGTTTCAACGCGCCATGTTCGCAAAAAGCGCGCAACGCCTCGATGAGCTCAATATACCATACGACATCATCGTATACCCCAACCTGGTGTCTGCGCGAATGAATCAAAAGGAAATTATGGCCAACTACGTGCGGCGCACATTTACCTCCATTGACTTCTCCAAACACCGAGTCATTGCCATGAATGATTCTTCATTTGCCAACGCGCGCTACTATGTCGATATGAACCACCTCAACCCCGATGGTGCTGCGCTTCTTACACAGTATGTCTATAACCAATTGCACTAATAGGTCATGTCGCAACGCCGCAAAGGTTTTCGAAATAGATACAGAAGCAATATGCCTTGGACAGAGGTGCTTCTTAAAGACCTTCAGGGCTTAATTACGGACGGACTTTCCTGGTTACGCAATGGCTTCACATTACCTATCGTGGTTGTTTACCCCGATTATCCCAGTAAAAAAACAACCATTTACAAGATCTGCAGAAAGCTTGGATACCGCATCACCAACAAACGTCTTAAGCGCGCACGACACGCAATGTGGTTTCACGACACCACATTCGCAAGCTCTGAATTACTCGTACAGAGTTATCCGAATAAGCAAGTCATCAACAGAAAATGCACCGACATTTCTAAAAAGCTTGTCGATGCCGTTCATCAAAACGTATTTGGTTACTCCACTATTATTGACCCAACAACCCATACTGGAATTGCTGTTGCTAAAAGTGATATCAATGCGCTGCACGACGGAGAAATCATTCGCTGTCCAATTAGCGCGGTATCTGAAAAAGCAGTTTATCAAATTGTCATTGACAATGAAACTGACCATGGTGAGTTCGTCGACCTGCGAGTGCCAGTAATAGGTGGAAACATCCCATTGGTTTATACCAAGTATAAAAAAGCTACTGTTCGCTTTACTAATCAAGTTCACCGTTCAACACTTCATGCACCTGAAACCATTTTTTCAGAAAAAGAGCTTGCGGCCATCCGCGAAATGGCGGTTCAAATGGGCGCCGATTTTTGTGAATTTGATGTACTGCGGGATAACAGCAGCAAGCGCATATACATTATCGACGTGAACAAAACGCCGTATGGTCCTCCGGCCGGCTTATCAGCGTATGAATCTAAACAGGCCGTAAAGCTTCTGACACAAGCATTTCAAGACTCATTTAACTCCTAACGAGTTATCGACTTTATTTTTCCACTGACCCTCATGCTGATGAAATCATGATCCGGTGAAGCGCCGCGTGCGGGCGAATACTCTCGAGCATAAAAGATGATTTGAAGATGAAGTTTAATCCACGTCGACTCGGGAAACAATCGCTTTGCATCGCGCTCTGTTTGCTCCACACTTTTTCCGTTGCTCAATCCCCAGCGATACAACATACGATGGATATGCGTATCGACCGGAAATGCAGGCACACCAAAAGCCTGGATCATGACTACGCTTGCCGTTTTATGTCCCACACCGGGCAACGCCTCTAACTCCTCCAAGGTAGCAGGAACATCGCCGGCAAACCGTTCTATGAGCAACTCCGAGAGGCGATGAATGTTTTTACTTTTAGCCGGAGCCAAACCGCATGGCCGCACTATTGATTCTATTTGTGCTACGGTCAATTTTACCATGTCAAAAGGATTATCAGCAAGTGCGAAAAGCTTCGGAGTCACCGTATTCACACGAGCATCGGTGCATTGAGCACTAAGAAGTACAGCAATCAGCAAGGTATAAGAATCTTTGTGATCGAGCGGAACAGGAGGGTCGGGATACAAGCGCTCCAGTTCCTGCAGGATGAATGCCACCGATTCCTTCTTCTTCATAGCCTAACGCTGGAAGGTTTGCTGGGTGCGATCCTTGAAAAAAACCAAGGTTTGCGTAGACCCCATCATACTGAGGTCGACTATATTCTGTTGATCCGGAAAATGAGCAATTAATAGATCATTGGTGACAGTCAAGGATGAGAATTCAGGCTTCCTGTATAACTCCAAATAGCAATAAGTCAGATCGTTCTCGACCTCCTTCCCTACCCAGCGCCACTCCGCCGCTGCACCGTCTATACTACATTGAAAATGATGTTTCATATAAGTCTCCAACAACGCATTTGCTTCAGAGCTTTCGTGATCAGTACCAAGATGCATAGCTACACCTGCTGATTTTTCAATGGTAAGTTCCAAATCATCCGTAAAAAGTTTGCATGTCATTTCAAACTGTTGCGTGCGTGGATTAAACTCTATAATAGTCTTGGAGATGTAGAATTTATGATTGACTTCAGCTGCCCCAAGGCTCAGTAGACCGACCACGAGAAGGGAAATAATTCTTATAAGAAAACGGGGCATATTCAGGTTGTTTAAAACAATACGCAAGTTAGCAAAAGAAACCGCATAGCCTTCCTGCCGACGATTAACTTTGCCTCATGTCGAGGATACTGACCCCAGAACAAATAGATACAGCGCAGCGACACATTCTGAATGCGGAACGAATCGTTGTCACTACCCATAAAAACCCCGATGGAGATGCAATAGGCTCAGCTATGGCCATGCATCACTTCTTGCAAAGCATTGGTAAAAATCCAATCACTATTTTACCTGATGCTGCTCCTGACTTTCTGCATTGGGTGAAAGACTACAGCCACTGTGTCATTGCAGAGGAATTTCCTCAGAAAGCGAGCGATGCCATTGCAGAAGCAGATCTCATTTTTTCACTCGACTACAATCATTTACTGCGGGTGGGAGAATTTGTATGTGGTCTATTAGAAAAAAGCAGTGCTCCATTTATTCTGATCGATCATCATCAGCAGCCGGGCGAATTTCCCGTTGTTACATACAGTGATACAAAAGCATGCAGCACATGTGAAATGGTTTTTCGTTTTATTGAACAGTGCGGCTGGAAAGGACATTTGAATATTGACATTGCATCGTGTATTTACCTCGGAATTATGACCGACAGTGGATCCTTTAGATTCCATAACGTTAGCGATGATACCCATCGTATAGCGGGCGAACTCATTGCCCTGGGACTGGACCATGCTGAAATACACCGCAATGTTTACGATACGAATCTCATGGACAAGTTAAAGCTCATAGGTTACGCTTTGAGTGAAAAGCTTGTTGTAATGGCTGAGCATTCTACTGCTTTTATAAGCCTCGATAAGGAAGAACTGAAACGCTACAATTACCGCCAGGGAGATACGGAAGGATTAGTAAATCAAGCGCTTTCGATACGAGGTGTTAAGCTGGCCGCTTTTTTTCGCGAAGGAAATAATGAGATAAAGACTTCGTTCCGATCAAAAGGAACTTTCGATGTGAATGCCTTTGCTCGCGCTCACTGGCAAGGTGGTGGTCATATCAATGCTGCGGGAGGTATGAGCTCCGAGAGCATGACCGACTCACTGGAAAAATTTCGATCATTGAGCGCCCAATACAGCAGCCAAATCAACGCATCATGAAACCAACTTTTTTTCTAGTCGTTCTCACTGCCGTTTTCCTTTGCGCCTGTCGCGGGAAAAGTTCAAGTCCCATGACCGATCAACAGTTGGCTAAAGCTCAAAAAGACTTGATAAGTGAGAATAAGCGGCAGCATGCGGAAGAAATGAAAGCCATAAAAGATTTCATTACCACATCCAACTGGCCAATGAAGGAAACATCCTCCGGTCTTCATTATTGGATCTATGAAGATGGTGTGGGCAACGCCGCTCAAAAGGATCAACATGTTTGGATTACTTATTCCATCAGTCTGTTAGATGGCACCCAATGCTACTCCAATGACTCGTTGAACGCTAAACATATCCATATCGGACATGACAATATTGAAACCGGTCTTCATGAAGCACTTCAGCTCATGCATACCGGCGATAAAGCCAGGTTCATTTTCCCCTCTCACCTGGCATTCGGTTTCACGGGTGATTCGAAAAAAATACCGCAAAACGCCTCGGTCATCTATGACCTTCACTTGCTTCGCATCGAGCCATGAAGAATTCTCGCATTTCGATATCGTTTGCCACTGTGCTTTTAGCTGCTTTCACAAGCTTCGTTAGCTGCAACTCAAACCCGGGATTCGATCGCGCCGGTGATGGCGTTTACAAGCGTTTAGACAAATTTGGTGATTGTGGTCCTGCTTTATATGATGCAGCGCACTTCATCATGCAGGTACGTTTTGAAAGTCTCGAAAGGAAGGAACAGAAATATGAATTCCAATTGCATCATTACTCCCTGCATCATACCCGATTGAAGGAAGGAGAAGATAGCCTTGGCTCCGATCTTTCACGCATTCTGCTCAGCATGAACTGTGGAGATGCCGTCACGTTGAGACTTCCTTTTTCCATGTTCGACCGAAGTTTTCTAGCCGCCTATGCCGATGAGTCCATGTATGGAGCAAAAGAAAACATGGAATTATCGATGGAGGTGTTACACACATTTCAAGCTGGCGAATACGCTCAATACCTCATGAGTGCCGCTCAGCAGGGCGAAATCTCGGAAAGCGAAGCCATTGAGTTGATGTTGATGAATGAAACTGATCAAGAATATGAAAAGCATGGCGACTGTTTCATTCAGTACTTTTCGCGTGGCGCAGGCGACACCCTTGCCGCAGGCGATCTTCTTACCATTTCCTACAATACTTTTCTATTGAATGGTAAAAAACTGGATGAGCCTACCGAAATGCAATTCGAATACGGCATGCCCGGGCAAATTGTGGATGGTATGCATTACGCTTTAAGCTTCATGAGAAAAGGCGACGAAGCGATGGTCTTCATGCCTTCACAACTCGCTTTCGGTGATAAAGGAAGTGCCGGAAAAGTAGTGCCGGGAAATACCCCGGTGTTCTTCAGAATCAAGGTTCTTGACGCGGTCTAAAAAAAAGCGAAAAAAACAGAACATTTTCAGGTGTGCGCTCGTTCAAAAGGAGGAAATCTATCCACCCTGAATGAACAAAGCGCACCATATTATACTCTTACTGCTCTTCAGTATACGTCTAACAGCTCAGGATAATCTGGGTATTGCCGGTAGCACAAGATCACCTATCAATACCGTATGGAACAACCCGTCGACTATTGTCGACTCACGTGCATTCATCGATTTCCAGTTGACCGGCTTCAGTTTATTTGCAAAAAACGATCTGGTTTATCTCCAAGGAGGGCAATTGTCCGTTGCCAATTTCGATACGATGACTACCGTGCCTCTGCGAAAGCAAAACACTCCTTACACTGCTTTTATTGATGCTCAAATTGGTGGACCATCCGTGGCATTTGCCGTCAAACAGCACGCCTTTGCCATAAGTACTTCGGCTCGTGTTATGGCCGATGTCAGAGGTATTCCGGTTAAAGCCTATGACTGGGCTATGAATGGCTTTGACTCTCCGGAAGAGAAAAACAAACTAAATACGATCCGAAATGTCAGAACCAATGCCTTGGCTTGGGGAGAATTGGGCCTGACTTATGGGACCATCATAAAACGTCAAGGATATTCTATCACTCAAGGGGCAATTACCGTAAAGCGCTTGTTTGGCTTTGCGGGTGCCGGTGTGCGTCTCGATTCCTGGACCTATAAAATTCTCGATAACAATTCCATTCAAACTCAAGAGTTCATTGGACAATATGGATTCAACGATCCCACAACAGCACTTGTTAATGGAAAAGGATGGGGGGCCGACATTGGCATCACCCACAAGGTACGCTACAAACAATCAGATGGATATAAGCCTCATGATCCTTGCACCGACGGTGATTATCGCTATCGGTTCGGATTATCACTGCTCGACGTAGGGCGCATAAACTTTACAGAACCTTTCTATACCAATAATTTCTCGCAAAACCAAAGCACGATGTGGGAGGACTATCAAGGTACTCAGGCTGACGACATTGAAGACATTGATAGCCTTATCAATAATAATTTCGAGCTGGTGAAGGAAAACGGATTCATGACCAAATACACCATGCTTCTTCCCGCCGCCGTTTCAGCGCAGGCCGATATAAACTTGATCAGCAATTTTTATCTCTATGGTGTATTTACCTATGGTGTTCCATGGCTCAATCAACTGGGAGTTCAGCGATCAGGCTATATGGGCATTGCCCCCCGCTGGGAAACCAAACGATTTGAAGCAGCTTTGCCTCTATCGCTTTATCAATACAAGCGTCCGCAGGTTGGACTAACCTTGCGCCTGAATAGTATCATCATTGGCAGCGACGACTTAGGTGCATTGCTCTTCAATAAAGACATTTATGGTGCTGATATTTACTTCAGCTTGAAATACACCATCTTCAAACACTGGAAATGTGGCGCGAAGCCGAAAAAAGTCAACTATAAGCGCCATTTCGGAGGAGCTCCACCTCCACCTTGCCCCGCTTGGCGAAAATAGAATAGCCTCATTTTCAGATGTACTATTTCCTCTGTTGCCACTTAAATTCGCAACATGACGGAAGCCCCCATTGACGTTTTCGACTTTCATGACATGCGTCCGTATAACGACGCAGAATTGCAAGAAGCCATAGAGCGTATGGTACAAGAACCCATGCTCATTAAAATGATGAAATGGGTGTATCCGGGTCTTCGGAAAGCGGAGATTCTTGATATGTTCCGGGAAGTAAAAAGTGTGCAGCAATTCCAGGAAGAGATTAGCGCTCCCGCCGTAAAGGTTATCACTCAAATGACAACCAGCGGTGTAAGTTTCAGTAACGAATCTGAAATAGAACTCGAAAAGGCATGCTTGTTTATCTCAAATCATCGCGATATTATTCTGGATAGCGCTTTGCTCAACGTCAGTCTGATTGAGCGTGGCATACCGACGACAGAGATTGCCATAGGCGACAACTTGCTGAAGATGCGACTAGTCCGCGACATTGTGCGTTGCAACAAAAACTTTATTGTGAGCCGCGATGTGAACGCCAAAGAGATGCTCTATTACTCGCTGCGCATGAGTAATTACATTAGGCATACAATACTCGAGAAAAACACATCCATTTGGATTGCTCAAAGGGAGGGTCGCAGTAAAGACGGGGATGACCGCACGGCCACAGGGCTTCTGAAGATGTTCAGCCTAAGTTCCAAGCTGGCTCCCGAAGATGCACTCTACGATCTGAATATCCGCCCTATGTGCGTCAGCTACGAATTCGACCCATGCGATCTGCTCAAAACAAACGAATTAATGCATGTAAAGCAATTTGGTAAATATGAAAAGAAACCCGGCGAGGATTTTCTTTCCATGGTAACGGGTCTTACAGGACATAAGGGGAAAGTAAACATAACGGTAGGCAACCCGATGGATGTGGCCTATATCAAAATGAGAGACATTTCCAATAAAAATGAAAAGTTTCGCATCCTGAGCGAGGCAATCGATGAGGAGATGCACCGTATCTATCACTTATGGCCAAACAACTTCATTGCATATGATCTTCTGAATGGAACCCGTGAATACAAAGACCGATATTCCAATATTCAGAGAATTGCCTTCGTGAACTATATCCGTGGTCATGTATTCAAACTTGCGATATCGCGCAAAAAACTTGGCCTACCTTCAGAGAATTTCAACACAAATGCTCGAGAAATCCTCTTACAGATGTATGCCAACCCTGTGACTAACAAGCGCAAAGTGGAAGACTCAGGCCGATTGGAATCAAATCTGACTGCTCAAGATGTTTAAGCAATTCTTAGTACTCGTTATCATACTCGTTGCCACTCCTCGCTCCATGGGTCAATGCGGTCCGTGTGAGTCGCTTATAAATCGTATTACCAATGGTGATTTCGAGAACGGCAACACAGGGTTCACCACTTCCTTCGACTACGTCACTTTTTTTCCCTTCATCTGCACGCTTTGTCCTGAAAACAATTATGCCATCGGCAATAATGCAACCCTCTTCCATAATGGGTTTACGGGAACCGATCATACCAATCCGCCAACAGGCGATTTCTTCATTGCCAATGCACCAGGGCAATACGGTGCCGTGGTTTGGTGCCAAACCGTCGACGTGCTGCCACAAACAGACTATGCTTTTACTTTTTGGGCGCGCGACATAGCCGATAATAACGACCCTCACCCTCTAGCGAAATTGAGACCTTCCTTTAACGGAACAATCAGCCCTGACTCACTTGTGGCAGAAGGCGATTGGTCGTCGTTTTCAATGTCATGGTTCAGCGATACGTTAACACAAGTTGAGATTTGCATACTAAACTACCAAACAGAAACAGGTGGAAATGACTTTGGTTTGGATGATATAACTCTTACGGCATGTGAACCCATTCAACTTTCACAACCAGTATTTGCAGGCAACGACACAACTATTTGTAGTCGTGATGCTTTAAGCCTCGGCGTAACACCATTCAACGGCTACTCTTATAACTGGTCAGCAGTTGATGGACTATCCTCTTTCACCATCGGTAATCCTGTTTTTCAAATCGACAATGTGAGCGGAAATACAATGGAATACTCCTTCTGGGTATCGCGCGATTCGGCAAACGTTGGTTGCATCGAATCCGATACAGTTACCATTGAGGTTTTATCGATGGAAGATTTTTCCCTCGCAGGTGATTTTACGATTTGTCCGGGCGAAAACACTGTCATCAACTGTCCAGGCACGTGGGATAGCATTGCTTGGTCTACCGGTGATACCGCAGCGTCTATTTCGGTCATGCCTGGAGTCTATTCGGCTACAGTGTTCACCGGAATTTGCTCTGAAAGCGACACGTTGAATGTGTTGGAATACTCATTACCTCAAACGAATCTACCCCTTGAAGTTAATCACTGCAATTCTGAACCCCTTCTGTTGGAAGCCGCAATTGATGGCCAGTGGTTCAGTAATGGAGTTGCATTCGACAATCCCATACTCATTACAGAATCAGGCACATTTACATTTCAATACAGTGATACCAATTGCAGTGCTGTTGACACGGTAGTGGTTGGTGTATTCGAGCAACTTTTTGCTAATTTGAGTAGTGATACTACCTTGTGTGCCGGCACAATTGCAACGCTGGCTTCAAGCCAGCCGGGTTCGTGGAATACGGGAGCATCCGGCGCTTCAATATCAATAAGTGAACCCGGTACATATTCTATTGCCATTACAAATGGTCCCTGCATAACCAATGACTCTATTGCCGTAATCGGCCTTACAACGCCTGAATTGTACCTGGGATCTGATACTACCTTCTGTGAGGACTACCCCATTGTGCTCGACGCCTGGAACGAAGGAGCCCTCTATCAATGGTCAACCGGTGATACCACTTCCTCTATCACCACATCAGGCTCAGGTACTTATAGTGTTGAGGCAACTAATGCCTGCGGATCTTCCATTGATGAAATTTTAATTTCCAATTTCCCCTGCAGTTGGGCAATTCACATCCCATCTTGCTTTACCCCGAATGAAGACACATTCAACGAATCCTGGGGAGTAAGCGGATATAACATAAAAGAAATTGATCTAACTATCTACAATCGATTTGGTGATGCCATCTTTCACGGTGACTCGCTGGATAGCCTCTGGATGCCAAACTCCGGAGTAGGCGACGACACCTATAATTACAGAATTGAG
>Ga0315903_10007221_pt1 | contig 13945 bp, 9 predicted proteins | sample LakEriMetagenome_7_FD_203524 | JGI IMG/M metagenome (GOLD analysis project Ga0315903, IMG submission 203524) | Freshwater fungal communities from buoy surface, Lake Erie, Ohio, United States - Buoy 2 MA119 | ecosystem: Environmental > Aquatic > Freshwater > Lake | place: USA: Lake Erie, Ohio...
TAAGTGGCGACGCGAAGCGTCGCCACTTATCTTTGCGCAACCAAATATTTTTGTAAGAATGCTGCTTTGCAGCATTCTTACAAAAATATTTGGTTTTATTTCAGTGTAAAGCGCTATAACGTCCAAAAAATTTGCCGCAAAGTATTGCAAATAATTAGACAATAGGATAGATTACTATTAGACCCATCCTATTCCCCCCCGTGTGGGTCTAGTATCCCCGAAATGGCAATTACTTCCGAAAGGGGTAAGCGCAAATTAGTAGACCTAAAGCTATCCGCTACACATACGGTATGGTGGCTACTAATGCCGAAGGGATATTTCGTATTTCTAAAACAAAATAAACAAAAAAGACTCGCGATGCGAGTCTTTTTTGTTTGGAGAAAAATCTCACGATGCGATATTTTTGGCTTATCCGCCAATTTGAGACATGGTGCGAAGATAGCTTTTTTGTTCGCCAGTCCCCCGATCGCGTTCTTTAAAATTAATTTCATCCTTGAGATTCAGCAAATCACGTACCGCGATTCTTAGCTCAGTAAAATCTTGCCCTTGACGTAATGCCGTTTTGAGATCGATCTGTCCAGTTTCATTTAATAAACATGGGCGCAATAAGCCATCCGCAGAGAGACGCATCCGATTACAGCGATCGCAAAAACATTCAGACATTTGACTAATAAAGCCCAAAGTCCCTTTCGCATTAGGAATTTGAAATACATCGGCTGGCCCATTGCCTTTGCAATTACCAGCATTTAAGCCATAGCGATCGCCTATTTGTTGGCGCAAGGTTGCCGAGTCTACCCAACCTTTATGGGTAAAAAGGCTGTCATTACCGATCGGCATAAATTCAATAAACCGAATATGCCAATTGCGATCGATACTCAAAGCCGCTAAATCTAGTATTTCGCGATCGTTCACATCTGGCACAACCACCACATTTAATTTAAGTGGATCAAAACCCACTTCGTGAGCCGCTAAAATTCCCGCCCATACTTTCTCCCAAAGATTGCGCCCTGTGATCTGCCGAAATACATCGCGATCGAGGGAATCAAGACTAATGTTAATTCGCCGTAAACCTGCTTCGTACAAAGGTTTCGCTAATTCGCCTAGCATAAAACCATTAGTGGTCATCGACAGATCTTCGACACCCTGTAAATTTGCGATCGCCTCTACCAAGCTCACCAAATCTCGCCGCAGTAAAGGTTCACCACCAGTTAGTCGAAAATTCTTAAAGCCAAGGGGAATAAATACCTCTTCTAATAACGCGATTAATTCATCATTGGTGAGGCTTTCCTGCGCTTGAATATAATCAACTTCTGCGCCTTCAGGCATACAGTAGGTGCAACGAAAATTGCAGCGATCGATCAAACTGATGCGAAGGTAGTCAACAGTATTCACAGATTTATGTCCTTGTGGTGTGCATTGCGGCAAGTAATTGTGGCGTTTTAAACCACGATTAATCTCTGTTTTTTCAGGCACGGCGCGAATTGCTGCCGCTAATTTTCTGAGTTTTAATTAATCCTAGTTATATGATAGAAAAATAATTGATCAAGATGTGTTAAACCATGACCTTACAGTACGCCTATATACGCGGAACATTCGTCCCTCTCGAAGATGCCACTATTAATATCCGCACCCACGCATTTCTATACGGCACGGCTGTTTTTGAAGGTATCAAGGCGTATTGGCTACCAGAAGAAAACCGTATGGCGGCTTTTCGCCTTAAAGAGCATTACCAACGACTGATCCAAAGTTGCCGCATTATTGGCTTACAACATCCTCTCGATGTTGAGACGATGATTCATCTCACTTCTGAGTTAATTCAGCGTAATCAATGCAACTCAGCTACATATATTCGTCCGATTATCTACAAAGCTGACCTTCGGATTGGACCAATTCTTAAAGTGCCTCATACCCATGATGATTTCTGCCTGTTCTCTGTGCCAATGGATGGATACCTTGATACTAGCAATGGCATCAAAGTGGGTGTGTCTTCATGGCGACGTTTAGATGACAATGCTATCCCTGCTAGGGCAAAAGTGAATGGAGCTTATGTAAATACAGCTCTGGCTAAAACTGATGGTTATGCTTCTGGCTTTGATGATGTTGTGGTTTTAACTAATGAAGGTCATGTTGCCGAAGGAAGTGCAATGAATCTCTTTTTGGTAAGAGATGGAAAACTAATCACTAGTTCTATTACTGACAATATTCTCGAAGGTATCACTCGCAGCTCGGTCATGGAGTTAGCGGCAAAAGAACTAGGAATAGAGACTGTATCGCGTACGATCGATCGCACTGAGTTATATATTGCCGATGAAGCGTTTTTTGTCGGTACTGCTACGGAACTCGCGCCAATCACCAGTTTCGATCATCGCCCTGTTGGTGATGGAACTATCGGTGAGATCACAAAGAAGCTCCGCGACCTATACAGCAAGGCTGTCCAAGGACTTCTACCCGATTATCATCACTGGTTGACCAAAGTCTAAGCGACCTTTAAGAATGGTCTAGATCTCCCATTGCAAAGTCGGATTTACCCCATTCGCCGTTACTCATTCAACTGCGCCAGCGTAAGATGCGCTCTTTGACAGGATTCTCAAAAGGACGATTTTCATTGTTGGCGCGGGTAAATTCGGCTTTGAGTTGATAGTACCAACGAGCTTGAGTGTCAGCATCCTTAATTAGCATCAAAGATGGATCGGATTTTAATCCAATTTGCTGCTTAACTACCATATCGCGATCTTGATTGAGAAAAGTGCGAACAAAGGGTAGCAGTATCGGTTTGAGCACCTTTACCCAAGGGAGAGTAGTGTAAAAAAGAGTCGTTACCTCGGTTTGGTTTTCGGATACTGGCGTGATTACAGTCATATTGCAAACGGTATGCTGTTTAGTTGTAATTGTTTCAATTCTGACTCCTGGCAAACGGAAAGAAATCTCGACTTCGGGGTTACCACCGATTAGATCATAGAAAAAAGTCGATCGCAAAAGTTGATGTCGCCGCATTGTAAAGCCGTAGGGAGATGGATCGAAAGCCTTGACTTCTTCTGATAAGTTAGGGTCGGCACGCCACCACCATGCTCGGTGCACAAAGGGAACATGGGCGGGGTCCATCAAACCGACGACAGCATGATCGATATGACAAGGGAAACTCATGATTTGGATCGCTTGTGGCGTAGCAAATTTGTCAAATCCTAGAATCTCTGGAATATCGAGTTCAGCGGCTCTAGTTTCGAGTTCGCTGTAAGTTGAGCTATTTACTGGCATGTAGATCCAAATATTGCCTTGGATTTCTCGAACTGGATATGACTTCACCCGAAAGAGGTCTAAGTTGAGAGTTTGGTCATCGGTGAGCGAGGGGATTTTGGTGCATTGTCCAACCCTGTCAAAATGCCAGCCATGATAACTACATTCGACTTCATGTCCATCAAAGCGTCCACAGCTTAGGGGAATGGCTCGATGAGGACAAATGTCACGTAGTGCAAAGACTTCGCCATCAAGAGTACGCCCAAACAAGATTGGCTCATTGAGTATTGTTTTTGCAAGCACTTTTCCGCGCTTGAGTTGCTCTCCTAAGAGCGCATAGTACCAAATATTATTTAGGAATACATTCTCGATACTCATCTAAAAGATTGCTATAAGTAGGTGGGCATAATTAAACTTACAACGATTTTAGCCACAATAAAGCCTAAATCGCAGCGCTTTAATAATGAACTTCTTGTAGCGCGGCTTCGCCGCACTACAAGAAGTTCATTACGTGAAAATTGCGCCGCCTTGCAAACGTTGATAATGCAGCTCAAATTCAGCTTTTAAGGCGGGGAAATTTTCTAAGGTGGCATCTTTTTTGATGATTCGTTCGGCAGCTTCACGGGCAATTTGGAATATCTCTTGACGCGCCGCTTCATCAGGCAAACGATCCTCAATTGAGAAGCCTGCATGACCTGATTGCTCAGTGCCTTCGTCTTTGCCTTTACCGCGCATTTGAAAATCTCGCTCAGCGATAAAAAAACCATCCTGAGACTGTTCGAGAACTTGTAAACGCTCTTGAGAAGTTTGGGATTTAGAGCTACTTAATAATAGGCAATAGGACTGCGCTGCACCACGTCCAACTCTGCCACGTAATTGGTGAAGCTGAGCAAGCCCAAAGCGATCAGCATGTTCGATCAGCATTACCGATGCATTAGGAATATCTACACCCACTTCGATCACCGTTGTCGCTACAAGGATTTGAGTCTCACCTCTGCGGAAAGTATTAATCGCTTCATCTTTTTCGGCGGAAGACATTTGACCGTGAAGTAAGCCAATTTGGAAGTTAGGGAAAACTACATTTTGCAAATGCTCACGCTCTTGGGTTGCTGCCTTAATATCTTCCATTTTCTCGGATTCTTCTACTAGAGGAAAGACAATATATGCTTGTCGATCTTGAGCAATTTCACGACGAATTAAATCGAAAGCATCTTTTCTTTGAGAAGGTTTTAGCAAAACAGTTTGAATTGGTTTGCGTCCTGGTGGAAGTTCATCGATAATGCTAACTTCGATTTCGGAATTAGTTAGATAGAGAGTACGTGGAATTGGTGTAGCAGTCATGATTAATACATGCGGATCATTCCCTTTTTGCAAAAGTCGCGATCGCTGATCTCTGCCAAAACGATGTTGCTCATCGATTACCGCTAGTCCTAGCCGCGCAAAGTTTACACCATCTTGAATTAAGGCGTGAGTACCAATTACTAAAGGCAATTCGCCTGTTTCCAATTGCCGCAAAGTTTCGCGCCGTTTTGCTGTTTTTGTGGAGCCAGTTAAAATTTCTACGGGCAAATTTAGCTGCATAAACCACTCGACAATCTTGCGATAATGCTGCTCCGTGAGAACTTCGGTCGGAGCCATTAGCGCGGTTTGATAGCCTGCCTCGATCGCAGTTAGCAGTGCATACACTGCCACAATGGTTTTACCTGAGCCGACATCACCTTGGACGAGACGATTCATCGGCGTTTGTCCTTGCAGATCGGCACGAATTTCCGCGACAACTCGCTTTTGGGCATTAGTTAATTCAAAGGGAAGTAGCTTTTCTAATTGGGCGATCGCTTGGCTTTGGGGGACAAACTGAATTGCTTTTTGTTGATGGCGGCGATAGAGGGAAACGAGGCGACGATAGAAATATTTATCGAAGGTGAGGCGAATTACGGCTTGTTCTAGGGTTTCGCTGGTGTCGGGATAATGAACTTGGGCAATCGCATCGGGTAATCGCATCATTTTATAGTCATTCAAAAAGCGATCGGGCATCGGATCGTGAATTTGAGAAGCTGCGGGTAAACATTGGGCGACAAGGCGACGAATTGCTTCGGGGGAAATTCCTTCGGTAAGTGGATAAACTGGTACGACTCGCCCGACGGTTTTGGACTGGATTGTATCTTGAGTATGTTCAAGTACTTCCACTTCATAATTCTCTAATGTCAAACCATATTTGCTCTGTTTAACCACGCCTGAAGCCGCCACGGTGCAGCCTTGTGGATAGAGCTTTTTCTGTGACTCTTGCCAACCACGATTGGCGTAGCGTTTGCCTGTCCAGAAGCGACTAAGTTTAATCTGCCCTGTATAGTCGCGCAGAATAATTTCGACAATCGTGAGGTTAGTATTTTTTGGGCTAGTAAAACATCCAAATCTTTTAATCGTGCCGATGACTGTAACCGTATCGCCATCTTTAAGGTCACGGATGGGGATTTGCCTCGCATAGTCAATATGATCGCGAGGATAGTAATTAAGCACGTCACGCACTGTATGCAAATCGAGCAGCTTAAATTTGGTTGCCATAAATGAACCAACGCCTTCTACGCTTTTTAATTCCGTATCGGGTGTTATTTTCTTGGTGGCTTTGGGTTCAGTCGCTGCGATCGCTTCGGTCTTAGGTTTCTTTGTTTTTGGGGCGGCGCTAGTTTGTGCGATTTCACGACGACGCACTTCGTAGAGTAGACGGCGAGTTTCAGCGACTAAATGTTGTCTGCGGGATAGGGTTAAATCGCTGTATTGGGCATATTGATTGGCAAGGGTGTTGGCTTGAAGGCGATCGCTCATTTCCCAGTCTTCTGGGATCTCTTGCAAGCTCACATTTAAAAAATCTGCAAACAAAAATTGCTTTCCCTGCAAATTGGAAAAGCCTTTCTCTGCCTCGATGCTCAAGGCTTGTTGTAATCGGTTTATATCAAGCGGCACAAGTTAGGCTGATTGTCGTTAATCCCTATATTGCCATATATCGTCCTTTTCAGTCCTATAGGCGATCGCGATCGCAATCTGCCATAAACTGCGATCGCCTATCAAGCAATAAGGATGGACAGTGACATTCATCGAACGTAGGAGTCGCTATTGGATTGTTGCCAAGGCAGGACTCAAAACCACTGAGTTAATGGTGAAAGACGCTATGCCCAACAACTATGGCAAATGGCAAGTGTGCGCCTCAAATCCACCGAAGTAAGTCGTGAGTATGGACATCGGAAAGTATGGCGACATGGATTAGAAGTTGCTATCAAAATTAAAAGTTCACAGGGCAATCGGCGTGTCGAATGGCTCAAACCAGAGCATCCCTATACGGCTATTAGCGATAAGAGTGAAGTTCATGCCAATCACAATGAAGCAAACAACAGTGCTTTGAGCAGGAGGTGTAGCGCTTATCGCCGTAGACAAAACCTGTATGCGAAGAATACCGAAGGATTACAACGAGCCGTCACTGTGCAAAGATTAGTTCACAAATGGATAAGACCTCATGTGGGTTTAGGAAAAAATAAGACTCCAGTTATGGCGATCTGGCTATATCATCGACTGCTTTCCATGCTGGAGTTGCTTTCACTACGGGGTTTTCTCTCCCTCACGATTTAACTGACCATTGCCTTGCATTTTTACTATTCTAAATTAACTACTCCCTTCCTACCAAAGAAATAGCCATATAAAACCAAGAATTAGATGTTGCGGCGCTTCGCGCCGCAACATCTAATTCTTCACTGGGAAGGGAGTATATTTTAAGTTTACCATGTCGTTCTTTTTATTCTTTATATAGATAACGATCGCCCAGTACCGCCACGCCTCAGCATGATTAACTCTGCACCAATGCTAATCGCGATCTCCGCAGGAGTTAAAGCACCGATATCTAAACCAATCGGCGCATAGATAGATTTAAGTTTATCGGCAGAGATTCCCATTTGTTTGGTTTGCTCGTACACCTGCATCACCCTCCTCTCGCTGCCAATCATGCCAATATAAGCACAGGGTAAATCGCGATTTAGTAAAGCCGTTAAAGCATCCAAATCAAAACGATAGCCACGTGTGACTAGCGCTACATGGAGATTCGGGTGATTTGAGAGTTCCTCCAAAGCTTGATCGATGTGGGAATAGATAAAAGTAGCTTGAGGATATCTTACAAGGTTAGCCCATTCAGGACGATCATCCTGAATCGCAATCTGAAAACCGATTAAATGCGCCACCTTAGCAAGCTGTTCACCCACATGCCCCGCACCAACGATTAGCAACGTCGGCGCAGGCTCCAAAACCTCAATAAAAGCCTCCGAATCTTTTTCCTTTCTCCTTTCTCCTTTTCCCTTAATCAAGTAGGGATTTGCCTCATCAAAAGGCATAACCAAAGTAACTGATCGCCCTAATTTTAATTCTGTCAGTATCTGCTGCGCGATCGCGATCGCTGCCTCGCCATGCCACCGATCCAAAAGTATCTCCATCCAACCACCGCAAACTCCCTCAGTCTGACGCTTGGGAGATCCAGTGAGGTCGATTTCTATGCGCCTTTTTTCTCCAGTTTGTAAAACTTCCCTTGCTTGAACGATGACCTTTGCCTCGCCAGCACCACCACCGATCGTATCAATGCAGCGATCGCAGGTAATTAGCATTTTCGCACCCAGCTCTCGAGGAACCGAACCCTTATTGCTAATTACCGTTGCCACGACCACAGCGCCTTGACTAAGTAATGATCGAAGCTCATCGTAGATCATACTTGCAGAGCCGATAGAGAAGCAGCCTTCACCGACTCGATCGCCCAGAGAGTTGCTTCAGGTGTAGCAGGAAGCGCCAAGGGCACATAGTCAGCATTACCAAAAGCAGCGACAGCATTGCGAATTGCTTCTCTGACAGATATCGCCAGCATAAATGGAGGCTCTCCGATCGCTTTACTGCCAAAAATCACCCCATCTTGAGCGGCGCGTTCTAATAGATTGACATTAAACTGTTCGGGGATTTCGCTAACGGTAGGGATTTTGTATGTACTTGGCGCATAGGTCAGCAATCGACCGATTTTATCCCAGACTAGTTCTTCCATCGTTAGCCAACCCATACCCTGTACAAATCCTCCTTCGATCTGACCTTTATCAATTAATGGATTAATCGATTCGCCAGCATCTTGGACAAGATCGACCTGTCGCAGTTTAAATGTCCCCGTAAATCCATCTACTTCCACTTCACTCACCGCCGCACCGTAAGAGAAATAATAGAATGGACGACCCTTATTCAGCTTGGCATCCCAAAAAATATTTGGCGTGCGATAGAAGCCATTTGCCGAGAGGCTAATCCGCTCGTTGTAGGTTTGCTTTACGACTTCTTCAAACGCGATTCTTGCGCTGGGATAGGTGCGGCAATAGATCCAATCATCCTCGAAAACAAGATCTTCGGGGGCATCAAGATTAAGCATTTTTACAGCTACGGTTGACATGCGTTTCCGTAGGATTTCACAGGCATCTTTAACTGCTTGACCATTGAGATCGGAGCCACTAGAAGCCGCTGTTGCGGAAGTGTTTGGGACTTTATCGGTACTTGTGGGCATAATCCGAAAGCGATCTAGTTTGACCCCAAGGGACTTGGCGGCGACTTGGATCATTTTAGTATGCAGCCCTTGCCCCATTTCTGTACCACCATGATTTACCTGAATACTGCCATCGGTATAGATGAGAACTAGTGCACCTGCTTGGTTGTACTCTGTTTTGGTGAAGGAAATCCCGAACTTCACAGGTGTAATTGCAATGCCACGTTTTTTGTAGGGACTAGTTTGATTGAATTGCGCAATTTGGGCTTGCCGATCGCTAAAATTCGATTTTTCCTTAGCCTCAGCCCATACCAGATCGATGCGGTTATCAACTATATCCTGTCCATAGTGAGTGGTTCTAGTTTCGCCAGTACCATGATAGAAGTTCCGTTCGCGCACGACTTCGGGTGACAAACCAAGGTTACGCGCGATGCGATCGATTACTTCCTCGCAAACTACCATGCCCTGTGGTCCACCAAAACCGCGATAGGCGGTATTTGATACCCGATGCGTCTTTGCAATCCATCCTTGTACTTCCAAATTGGGAATGTAGTAGGCGTTATCGATATGCATCATCGCTCGCATGATGATCGGTGGTGACAGGTCAAGGCTCCAACCTCCATCTGCATATAACTCAGCTTTGAGCGCCGTAATTAGCCCATCATTGGTAAAGCCAACTTTATATTTGCCTAAAAAGTTATGCCGCTTGCCTGTAACAATCATGTCTTGATGTCGGCGTAAACTGACTCTGGCAGGACAACCCGTTTTATAGGCTGCTAAAGCTGCTGCGGCTGCAAAGGGATTAGCCTGAGACTCTTTACCGCCAAATGCGCCACCCATCCGCAAACAGGTGACGACAACATGACTACTGGGCAATCCTAATACCCGCGCTACGATTACTTGAGTCTCACTGGGATGTTGGGTTGAGCTATAGACTTTGTAGCCATTCTCTCCATCAGGAACAGCCCAACTGGTATGGGTTTCCAAATAGAAATGATCCTGTCCGCCGACTTCTAGTTCGCCTTCAAGGGTGCGATCGCAATTTTGAATAGCCGTATCAGGTTCACCCCGTTTAATCGCCTGTTTTTTAAGCTGGTAACTCTCCGCAGCGATCGCTTCTTGAATAGTAACAATGGCTGGCAGAGGCTCATATTCCACAATTACTTTGGCAGCAGCTTGACGAGCCGCATCTTCAGTCTCACCTACTGCCCAAACTACCACCTGTCCCCAATAGCTCACCTCATCGGTGGGCAGCAATACTTCATCGTGAATGATTACACCTGTATTGTTTTCACCTATTACATCATCCGCCGTCAGGATCGTCACCAAACCTGCAACTTCATAGGCTGCGGTGCAGTCAAGCTTGGTGATTTTGGCATGGGCATGGGGTGACAGCACAGGATAAAGGGAAAGCATTCCTGCGGGGAGACGTTGATCGTCCGTATAGACTGCGCTGCCGCTAACATGACCTGTGGCGCTTTCGTGGCTTTTTTTGTTGCTGACTTTTTGAACTGTAATCGTCATTTTGTATTCCTTCCATATCTACAGAAAATCCATCACATACCAGTTGAAGTAAAGCCGCAACTGGTATCTTCAACTATGTTCAACAAAAAACTTCTCAAATAGATTCCCTACTAGCATCTTGCGATAGTCAGCACTTCCGCGCAGATCGCTAAGAGGTGTAAATACTTCACGCAAAGCAGGCTTTACCGATTGCACAGTTTCCATTGTCCAAGGCTGACCGACTAGCATCAATTCGACTGCGATCGCTCGAATCGGAGTTGCTGCGACCCCACCATAGGCAAGACGGGCATGGAGAATTTTTTGGTCAGCATCTAGATCGATGACAAAAGCTGCTGCCACGATACTGATATCGTCAGTGCCGCGTTTGCCAATTTTATAGGACTGACTAAGGCGCTTTGTTGCGCCAGAGGCGATCGCTTTGGGAATTGTCACGGAATGGATAATTTCGCCTTGCTTCAGTTCTGTTTGCCGATAGCCTTTAAAGAAATCAGCTAATGGCAAACTGCGATCGCCTTCGGTACTAACTAACTTCAAGGTCGCATCAAGGGCTAACAACACAGGTGGCAAATCGCCAATGGGAGAAGCCGTGCCAATATTGCCGCCTAAGGTCGCCCGATTGCGGATCTGCCTTGCCGCAAACCAATGCAACATCTCATCAAGGCTAGGGAAAATACCATGCAGCAAATCTTCAATATGACTAAGGGGAACTGCCGCGCCAATCTCCACATAGTCATCGGTTTGGTGAATCTGCTTTAGATCTGCAATTGCTTCCAAGGAAATAAGAACTGGATAAGTCCGCCGATGCCAACTCATTTCTAAGCCCAAATCCGTTGCCCCCGCCACCAAAGTCGCTTCGGGATATTGCTGAAGTAGTTGCAGTGCTTCTGACAGCTCTGTGGGGCGATAAAATTGCTGCTGCGCATTTGTATAGGCGATCGCAGCCAAATCGGAAGTTTTTTGAGCTAGCTCATTACTGAAATGGTCATCGGGAATTGTTGCCGCTAATTGCTGAGCTGCTTTGCGGATCGGTACATAGCCTGTACAACGACAAAGATTTCCCTCAATGCAGATGTCATTGCTCAAGCTGCCATTGTAGTAAGCGGCAAACATACTCATGATGAAGCCAGGAGTGCAATAGCCACATTGCGATCCTGCCGTTTCTACCATCGCGGCTTGGACTGGGTGCAGTTGCCCATTGGCGATACCCTCGGCAGTAATCACCTCACGTCCTGCGATCGCACCGATAGGAACTAAGCAACTATTGACGGCTTGATATTGCGGCTGACCATGACTATCTTTACCAATGATAGTGACCGTGCAAGCACCGCAGTCGCCATCGCCACAGCCTTCTTTGGTTCCCACATAGCCATTTTGACGTAAATAGTGCAGCAGAGTGGTTGTGGGTGAAATATCTTTAACACGAGAAGTTGCACCGTTAAGGGTGAATGTAAAATTTTCTACGGAAATAGGGTTTACCTGTTGAGTCACGGAAATCTCTCGGCTGGAGTAACAAATTGACAGGCTGATATAAATTAATTAATTAACGAATAGACTTTGCTTAAAGTGCGCCAAGATACAAAAAAGGAATAATTAATGTTGCGCGGCTTCGCCGCGCAACATTAATTATTCCTCTGAAGACAAAACTAACACCGCATGAAATTGGGTTTATATTATGAATAGTTAAACTCAGCTACTCATCTATGAATATCCGCATTGGCAATGGTTATGACCTGCACCGACTCGTTAGCGATCGCAAGCTGATCCTCGGTGGTGTCGAAATTCCTTACGAAAAAGGACTGCTAGGACATAGCGATGCCGATGTGCTGACCCATGCGATCATGGATGCCATGCTGGGAGCGCTTGCCCTTGGCGATATTGGACATTATTTCCCACCCACAGACCCCAAATGGGCGGGAGCCGATAGCATTATGCTATTGCAGCAAGTACAGGAACTTATCGGGGCACAGGGTTGGCGCGTAAATAATCTTGACTCCATGGTGATTGCCGAAGCACCGAAGCTCAAGCCACATATCAAAGCAATGCGCGATCGCCTAGCCCAAGCAATGAATTTGCCGATTGATTGTGTCAGCGTCAAGGCAACCACAAATGAGGGTATGGATGCGATCGGACAAAAAGAAGCGATCGCCGTTCATGCAGTAGTTTTATTAGTAAAAAGCTAAAAGCTAAAAGCCAAGAGCTTATTGACTCTTGTTAATCATGTTTATTTTAAAATTTATCTTTTAAGGAAAAGAGCGATCGTGAAAAGAAGTATGCAGAAACGAACTAAGGTTAAACAGTGGAAAGCAGTTGTATTACTGTTGCTTATTGGCATGTGTTCGCTGCTACTTTGGGGTTGTGCGATCGAGCCAGAAACTATAAAAAATCGCTTAGTCGTGCCCCTTGATGGCGACATCAAAACCTTTAATCCAGTCTTAATTCAGGAAGCTTATAGCGGCATTGCGATCGGCTATACACTTACTGGGATGCTTACTGAGAATCCACTTACCAAAGAGGTTGAACCTGAATTAGCCGAGAAATGGGAATTTCAACAGGAAGGTAAACAACTGATTTTCACGATGCGCCCTGATTTGAAATGGTCAGATGGTCAACCTCTCACCGTTGATGATGTTTTATTTACCTATCAAAATGTGATCTTCAATGAGAAAATTCCCACGGGCACTCGTGATGTCTTGCGAGTTGGACAATCACAAACTCTTCCCAAAGTTGAGAAGCTCGACGCTCGCCGTATTTCCTTCTTCCTTAGCGAACCCTTTGCACCAGCTTTACGCACCATCGGTGGGATTAGTATTTTACCTAAACATGTTTTTGAACCCACTCTCAAGGAAGATCCGAAAGTTCCTAATCAAAAATTAAAGTTTTTAGAAACATGGACTCTTACAACACCTGTCAATCAACTAGTTGGCAATGGACCCTATGTAATCCAAGAATATCGACCTTCGGAACGCATCATCTATAAGCCTAATCCCTACTATTGGAAAAATGGATTGCCCTATATCAAACAATTTGTCATGCAGATTGTGGAATCTCCAGATACTGCGCTGCTTCGCTTTAGATCCCAAGACCTTGACATGTATCGCTTACGCGGTGAAGACTATCAACTACTAAAGCGTTTTGAACAGCGCGATCGCTACAAAATCTATAATGCTGGTCCCGCCACAGGTCAGGCTTTCATTATGTTCAACCTCAATAAGGGCAAAAATCCTAAAACTAATGAACCCTTTGTTGATCCGAAAAAATCAAAATGGTTTAACGATGTTATCTTCCGTCGCGCTGTCGCTTATGCAATCAATCGTGAAGCAATAATTACCAATCTGTCGCGAGGCTTAGCCCAAACCCAAAATTCACCAGTTTCTATCCCTAGCCCCTATTTCTTCCCTCCCGAAAAAGGACTTAAAGTTTATGATTATCAGCCTGAAAAGTCTAAAGAGATCCTTTTGCAAGCAGGATATAAATATAATTCTGAACAACAACTTCTCGATGCTCAAGGTAATCTAGTGCGCTTTACTTTGCTGGCTCCTGCGGGTGGTAGGGTTGCGATGGGAGCACAAATTAAAAGCGATTTAGAAAAAATTGGCATGAAGATTGACTTCACTCCCGTTGATTTTCGGATTATCTCCGACA
>Ga0315903_10007222_pt1 | contig 13944 bp, 16 predicted proteins | sample LakEriMetagenome_7_FD_203524 | JGI IMG/M metagenome (GOLD analysis project Ga0315903, IMG submission 203524) | Freshwater fungal communities from buoy surface, Lake Erie, Ohio, United States - Buoy 2 MA119 | ecosystem: Environmental > Aquatic > Freshwater > Lake | place: USA: Lake Erie, Ohio...
CTTCACGCACAACCCTCCCGGCAAAAAGCCAGTGCGGAAAATTTACTCGACGCTCAAGCAAGCGCAGGCACCGGGCGGCGGGCGTGCGCGCTACGTGTTTTTCGCGAACGAGGGCGGCAAGGACATTCTCGCCAAGCATCGCGGCGGGCACTCGGCAACGTGGGAGATACCGGACGACGCTGGCGTTGACTACCACACGCACATCAACAGCGAAATTAAACGCGACGTGATTCAGAAAGTGACGAAGCAAATCATTCGCCGATGGTGCCGCATCGGGAGCAGACCGAATCATGGCTGGGACTGCGAAGTGATGCAAATCGTCGCCGCGCTCATCAAGGGCGTGATCGCCGCGCCCGTGTCGGATGCGGAGAAAGTTGTTGACGTGCCAGAGGCAGCGGCGTAAAAGCTCCACATCGCATCCGCGATTCTTGCGTGAAACCAAGCAATCCAACACCAAATCAGCCGCCGTCACGCCGTGCCCATTCGGGCGCGGGTTTCACCGTGGCGGCGGCACTTGGAACCAAATGAAAACCCACACGACCACATGGACGGGCATTCGCCCGCTGCTGCTCTCGAACCCGCAGACGGTTCAACTCAGCAACAAATACGCGACCAACTCGCGCCGACTCAACACGGCGCTCAAGGCCGCACGCAAAAAGCAAGACGAGCACAAGCTCGCCGAACTGGAAGCCGCGCAGATTCGCAACGACTGGGAGGCGTCCGCATATTGGGACGATGCCAAGTCGTGCTTCTACGTGCCTGACACGCTCCTGCTCGCGTGCATCCGCAATGGTGCGGCGGCGGCGAAGAAGGGCAAGGACATTGATCGCGCCGTGATGGTGACGGAAACCGAGGCGCTTATCGAAACGGAAACGAAGCATCGCACGCTGGATGCCTACTTCGCCGACTCGACGTTTCGCCTTGAATGTCCGTGCAAGGTGCCGCCGAAAACCGGCGCGCTCATCTGGAAGGCGCGGTGCATGATTCCGACCGGATGGCGCATCACGTTCACCATCGAGTATGACGATAACATCGTCGCCACGAAGTCGCTGGAAGAGGCGCTGGAGATGGCGGGCAGGCTCTCAGGACTCGGCGGGTGGAGACCGAAATTCGGGCGCTTCCTCGTCAGCTAATCACCGAAGCGCATCAATGTCGTGCTAGGCGAAGCCCTCCAAAGCCTGCCAGACACACCGCGCACGGGCAACCGTGGGCGGGAGTCTGGCATTGCGGGGATCTGTAAGTTCGGGCACAGACAGGCGCGGCAATGCGTGGCGCAATCTAGCTTTGCAGACACACCGCATCCGTTCGCGGGTGCGGCAGTCTGCTCAGCGGGGCCACGCCCAGTCGAGTCGCGCCTTGTTATGCTCTGCTCTGCTGTGCGCAGCAAACACGCCGCGCATCTTCGGGTGCGCGGAAGTTTGCAGGACAATGCGCGGCATGGCGCAGTCAGGCAGGGCGTGGCGATGCACTGCTCCACACGCCGCGCATCTTCGGGTGCGCGGAAGTGGGCGCGGCGCGGCATGGACATGTCCAGAGCTGCGATGCTTAGCGCAGCATGGCCGGGCATGGCAGACACACAGCGGCCAGCGATGGCCGTTGCAGTCTGCGCGGCTCGGCGCGGTATGGCACAGCGCAGCCAGCCAAGGCTGGGCGCGGCACGGCAGGGCGCGGCAAAAACATCCGGCTAATCACCGGAAAGCTTTATGAACAACAACAACGAAGAACAAATCCAAGCCGAGGTTGAGATCACCACGGACGACGCCTATCCCGCATTGTGGGTGCGGCTGCTCGACGAATTGATCGACAGCGGCATCACATTCGGCACGAAATACACGCTCAAGTATTTCGAGGAAAGGCTGGCACTGAAAGCCGACACGATGTCGTTCGGCATCGCCATCGGAAACATCAACGATGAACTCTGCGCAAGCGGACTTTACCTCTCGCAACGCGAGCAACTCGGCGAGGGATACATCGTGTTAAAGGAGGACGGCGCGGAGGAAATGGCACGCTCACGCGTCCGCCGTTCCTTCCGCGAGATGGCCCGCGCGGCAAAGTTGTTCGGCGGAATCGCACGAAACCCGCAGGCCGAAATCAGCGAGAAAACGAAGGAGCGACTTTTGAAGTGCGAAGAAAAAGCCGCGATGAGACTGGCGCTTATGCGCGCGCCGATTGCCACGGCCAAAAAGATTCAACGCCTCGAATGAGGCAGCACGCGAAAGATTTTTAGGCGCGGTGGGGCGTGGCATTGCGTGACAGGGCTCGGCGCGGCATAGTAAACCGAACACAAGGGCGGCATCGGCAACGGTGCCGCCCTAAGTTTTGACACGATGCGCAAGGCATGGCCGATTTAAGCATCACAGCAGCATCAGTAATTCCTAGCGCAAACGCAGTCATCGCCATCGGCACAGCCGGTGCGACAATCGTAGCAGGGCAGACGCTCTACATCGACACCGCGAACAGCAACGTGCTGAAGCTCTACGACGCGGACGGCTCGGCGCTCACCTCCACGATGGCGGGCATCGCGCTCGGCGGCGCAGCCAGCGGGCAGCAGGTGCGCTATGTGACGCAAGACCCGGCGTTGGTGCTCGGCTGCACGATGGCAGTCGGCGACACCCTTTGGGGCAGCGACACCGCAGGCGGCATCACCTCGACCTTCGCGGACTTGGAGGCTGGCGACTACATCACCTGCATCGGCGTTTGCACGGTGGTCAACAGCACGATCAACTTCAAGATGATCCCGGCTGGCGCGGTGAAGGCGTAGTTTGACACCGCCGAAAAGGCGTGAGCATTGACGCCGAATTTATCCTCGCCCTTTTGCGAGTCATCAAACTTCGCGGGCGAGACGTGATCGAAACCGTCTTTCTCGGCGAGTTTTCGATTGTCAGCGGACAGGGCGGCGGGAAGCTCGTCAACACCTCAGTCGGCGGCAAATCCTTTTCGTTCTCACTCCCGGCCAGCATGAGCAGCGACGCACTCATGATCGCTTGTGACCGCGCACTGAGGCACTGGGACAGCCTCGACGCCACGCAGCGCGCCTTGCTTTTTACGACACGCCGCCAATCAACCGTGCGGGCATCGTTCTAAGCTATGGCATCGCTCGTTGACCCTCAAGGCTTCCCGGTTTCATCCAAGCTCCTGCACGCTGCGCACAAGAACAGCGGCGACCGACCATATTGGCGAGACGGCATCCGCGACACGGAAAAGGACATCCCATTTCAAGACTGGCGCACCGTTGTCAGCTACTCGCGCCGCCTCTACGCCAATGACGGACTTGTAAAAGGCGCGATTGACCAGATGGCACAGCACGCCGTGGGGCGCGCGTGGAACCCGAACTACACCGGCGAAGATGCCGAGTGGGGCAAGCAAGCCGAGCAATGGCTGACTGAGGAATGGTTCGGAGTGTGCGACGTGCGCGGCGACCAGTGGGATTTCAAGACCTCCCTTTTCAACGACTCTGTTGCGCTCGACGTTGACGGTGATTTCCTCGTCATCCTCACCGAGACCGAAGGCGGGTTCCCGGCGATTCAGCACTTGCCAGCCCACAAGCTCGGCATCCGCGACACGAATAAAACGACCGTGGAGAAAGGGCCGCTGCGTGGATTCCGCATCGAGCAGGGCATCATCCTGAACGACCTCAACCGCGTCGTCGGCGTGCGCATCCTCGGCGAGACGGAAAAGGACGACCGCGACGTGATCGCGAACGATTGCATATTCTGTTTCAACGCCACGCGCGCAGACCAGATTCGCGGACTGCCGACGTTCAGCCACGCCATCAACGAACTGCGCGACGCATGGCAGAGTCAGCAGTGGGAACAAATCACGCATCAACTCGCCTCGTCCATCGGCCTCATCGAGCACAACGAGCTCGGCGCGGCAGACCCGAATGATCCCGGCACCGTGCTTGGCGAGACCGGAACGAACGAAGAGACGTTCACAAGCAAGCGCATGGAAGGCGGCATGATTCGCTACTTCAAAGCCGGCAGCGGCGCGAAGCTGGAGGAGTTTCTGAGCAACAAGCCCGGCCCCGCGTGGGAGGCATTTCAAGAACGCATCTTCAAAAAAGCCCTTGTCGGCGCGTGCTGGCCTTACGCGCTGTGCTGGCCGGGCGCGGGACTCACCGGGCCTGCGGAGCGTTCGCAAATCGAACTCGCGCGCGCAACTATTCTCGACCGGCAGGAGCTTCTGCAATCGGTGGCGCTGCGCGAGATTCGCTACGCACTGAGCAAGGCAATGAACATCGGGCGCATCCCGCGCTCGACAGACTGGTGGAGGTGGAAGTTCACGCTTCCGCCGAAGTTCAGCATCGACAACGGTCGCGACGGGATGAGCAGGCGTGAGGATTACAAGCTCGGGCACAAGAACCTTCGCGGCATCCTCGGCGAGCAGGGCATCGCATACGACCATCACCGCCGCGAGCGGAAAGGCGAAGTCGTGGACTTGCTCACCGACGCGCTGGAAGTGGCGAGCAAAAAGGAAGTGCCGTTCGGATTGGTGCTCTCGCTCATGCAACAGCAGACCGCCACGGCGAGCGTCGGCGGCGGTATGAACGGGCAACCCGTGGCAGATCCGAACGACCCTGAGCCGGAACCAGCGCCAGTGGTTACGCCGCCCCAAGTTTGACACCGCGCGAAAAGAAAATGAAGGCCACTTGGTATGAGTTTAAAGCCAAAAGCGACGAGACTGAAATCTTGCTCTACGACGAGATTGGAGGCTTTGGGATTTCCGCCTCCGCATTCGTTGCTGAACTCCAATCGGTGCCAAAGAATCACCGACTTGTTCTGCGCATCCATTCCCCCGGCGGCAGCGTCCTCGACGGCAATGTCATCGCCAACGCCATCAAAGCTCACCCCGGCGGAGTCACCACCCACATTGACGGACTAGCCGCGAGCATGGCCAGCGTGCTGGCCATCGCTGGCCGTCCCGCGCGCATGGCAGCGAACGGGCTGCTAATGATTCACAACGTCAGCGGTGGTGTTTATGGCGACAGCGCCGAGATGCGCCGCACCGCCGCGCTGCTCGACAAGGTGCAGGAGAGCGTGATCGCCGCATACGTGAACCGCACGGGCAAGCCGCGCGACGTTATCACGAAGATGATGGATGACGAAACATGGATGAACGCGGAGGAAGCCAAAGCGTTTGGCTTCGTGGATTCCATCACGGCGGATACCGAGGCAATCGCGGCGAAGTTCGACCTGAGCAAATTCCGCAACGCTCACAAATTTGACACCACCAACAATCAACCAAGCAAACCTATGCTCATCGAAACTCCAGAATATCTCGCCCTCGTCGCCGAACACAAGACCACCTGCGAGCTTGGCGTGAAGCTCAAGACCGATCTCGAAGCGGTGACCGCCGAGAAGACGGAACTGAGTGCAAAACTTTCCGAGGCTCAGAATAAACTAACCGACGCTGACAAAGCGATCACTGAACTCAAAGCCTCGATTGAAAAGACGGCGGCAGAACATGCCGCCGCTCTTTCCGACTTCGACAAGAAGGTGAGCGCCAAGGCCGCGACGATGCTGGCACAGACTGGCACCACGCCAGTCGTCATCGGCAGTCCCGCCGCGCCGGAACCGAACGCAATCATCACGCAGTTCAACGCAATCACCAACCCAATCGAGCGCGTCCGGTTCTATCGAGCCAACAAGGTCGCAATCGACGCCACATTCTCCAAGTAACAATCACCCATAAACCCACATGCCATACACTAATCTCAATATCGCCCGCCTCGCGAATGCCGCGCTGGAGGGCTTCGTCAAAGAGCTTCTGCCGCTCAATGTCTTCTCGCGTTCCTACTCGCCCGATGTAGTCGGGCGGACTCAGGGCAACGTCGTTCTCGTCCCGCTCATCGGTGGCCTCGTTGCTACCACGTTCGGCGGAACCTACGCCATCACGACTTTCGCCAAGAGCGTCGTGACCGTTACCATCAACCGCCACAAGATCGTGCCCATCGGACAGACCGACTTGGACGCCATCAACAACAGCGATTCCAGCCTCGAAAGCTTCGGCTTCCAGCAGGGCGCAGCGCTGGCGCAGGCGGTCATGGAAGACGTGCTCACGCTCGTCACCACGGCAAACTTCACATCCGTCACGACCTCGCTCGCGGCGAATCTGAACGTGCCGCATCTTCGCGCCGCTCGTCTCGCGCTCAACCAGGCCAACGCGCCCAAGCAGCCGCGATTCGCGTTGCTTGATGCGGTGGGCATGGATGCGCTGCTCGGCGTCACGAACTTCGTGCAGGCGCAAATGTTCGCAGATCAGAACGTGCTCACGGAAGGCAAAATCATGCGTGCGCTCGGATTCGACTTCTACGAACTCAATTCCAGCTTCGTTTCCGCCGCCTCCGTCAACGCCTTCATCGGTCACGGCTCGGCAATCGCAATCGCGATGCGCTACCTCGCACCGCAGCGGCCCGAGGAATACGACAACGCGCAGGCTTACAGCGACCCGACCACGGGCGCGACGGTCGGCCTCCGCGACTTCTACGACCCGGCCACCGGCACGCGCTACATGGCGCTGGAGTGCAACTACGGCTACTCCACCGGCATCACCAACGGCGCGCGCATCATCAAGCGTGATGACTAGCCTTTAGGGATAGTTCATACAGGAGCGCCGAACTCAGCAACGGGTTCGGCGCTTTTGTGTCTTGACGTTGCGCGGTTGGAGCCGTAGAAGGCAGGCTTATGAATGCCCATCCCGCAGACTCTCCGCCGCCCGCGTCCACTTCGGAACCTCTCAGGGATGGGCCGGAACCGGGTGGCACGGGCGCGCGGACTCCGCTGATTTCCCTTTGCATCATCGTCGGTAACGTCGAGGAATACATCACCCGATGCCTTGAATCATTCGCGCCCATCGCGGATGAGATTGTAGTTGTGCGGGCCATCGGCAGCGCGACTCCGGACAGGACGCTCGACATCGCCCGCGACCAGTTCGGCGCAATCGTCGGCGAGTATCGCAACGCAGCCGGGCACGAAGATTGGCCCCACGTTGACAACTTCGCAGCGGCACGGCAAGCAGCCTACGACCTTGCGACCGGAACTTATTGTTTCTGGTGCGACACCGACGACATCCTATTGAGCGGCGCGGATCTCATCCGCGAGCACGCCGAGCGCGGTGCCTACACCTGCTTCATGTTCCCTTATGCCATCCACGGCAAAGGGCTGGCAGTCCCGCGCGAGCGCATGATGCTGCGCGGCTCTGGCAAATGGGTTTGCCCGGTGCATGAGCATTACGAGTTCAACATTCAGCCGGTGCAAGCCATCGAAGACGAGCGTGTGGTGATTCAACATTTGCCTCACCGCGAAAAGACGGGCAGCAACGACCGCAACCTTCGCATTCTCCGCAGCATCCCAGACGCGGAAATGACCACAGGGCTGCTCTACCATTTGCACATCGAACTTCTGGTTATCGGCGACATCGAGGGCAGCGTGGAAGTGGCGAAAAAGGTGCTCGCTTGTGACGACCTCGGAAGGCCGGAACGCATGGAACTGTTTATGAACCTCGCGCAAGTCAGCGAAGATCCGCGACAGAAGGAGGCGCTGTATCATCAAGCATACGCGGCAGACCCGCGCAGGCGCGAGCCGTTGCTGATGCTATGCAACAACGCGATGAACAACTGCGAACCGGACATTGCGCTCGCGTTCGCGCGGCAGATGATGGCGACGGACAGGCCGGACGTGAAAGAGTGGAACGAACGGGCGGCGCTTTACGAATGGCTAGGGGACGACATCTTCGCGCAGGCACTTCGCGCTAATCGGATGTTCGGCCCGGCTGAGGTTGTCCGGCAAGAACGATTTAAGAAGGAAGGCGGCGCACGCATCGCACTCGTCCACGCCACGCGCGGCAGGCCGAAACAGGCGGCGCTGGCGCGCAAGGTGTGGCTGGATTCGGCGGCACGTCCTGAGTGTGTGGAGCATATCTTTGTGTTCGACACCGATGACACGGAAAGCCATTGCCTCCGCCGCTTCCATCACAGCGAGATGCCCGCTGGCGGCGGGTGCGTGGCGGCATGGAACCGCGGCGCAGGCGTCGTGCGCGCTCCCGTCATCGTCCAAATGTCAGACGACTGGACGCCGCCGCACAAGTGGGATGACCTGATTCTGGAGCGTATCGGCGACGTGACGCAGCCGCGCGTGCTGGCCGTGAGCGACGGACACCGCAAAGACTCGCTGCTCTGCATGGCGATTTGCACGCGCAAATACATAGACGACATGGATGCGTTTCTTTTCCATCCGTGGTTCACCGGAGTCTATTCGGACAACTGGTTCACGCACAAAGCATACGAGCGCGGTGCGATCATCGAGGCGCGGGATTTGGTATTCAAGCATCACCACCCGGCGTTTGGCTCGGACAACATGGATGCGACCTACGAACAGCAAAACGCGCCGGATCGATACGAGGAAGGGAAAGCCATCTTCGACGAACTCCTGCAAGGCCGCGACTGGTCAACCGTGCCGGGGTGGTTCAACTACTACGGCTTCTATGGCGCAATGGCGAAGCGACTGAATGACGGCGACACCATCGCGGAAGTCGGCGTGTGGATGGGGCGCTCAATCATCTTCATGGCGCAGACGCTCAAGCGCATGGGCAAGCGCGTGAAGCTCATCGCCGTGGACACGTTCAAAGGCGAGGCAGGCCAGCCGGAACACGTCGAGATTGTGAAAGCCCACGGCGGCAGTCTGCGCGCCGTATTCGAGGCGAATCTCGCGCGATGCGGAGTAGCTGACATGGTGCAAATCATCGAAGGCGACAGCGCCGATAGCGCGGCACAAGTCGCGGACGGTTCGCTGGCGTTCTGCTACATCGACGCGGCGCACGAATACGACGGCGTAAAGCGCGACATCCTCGCATGGAAAGGCAAGGTGAAGCCGGGAGGCGTGCTGGCAGGGCACGACGCGCAGCATCCGCCGGTGATGAAAGCCGTCGAGGAGTTGCTACCCGGCGCGGCAGTCATGCAACCTTGCTGGATTCAGCCGCTGTGATTCTCTCCATCCTCACGCCCGCAGTCCCGTCGCGCCTAGATAGTTGGGTTGTCGGACTTGGTGAAAGTCCGCTTGCGACGCTGATACAAACAATAGGCGAACAGATCGGCACGCTACCCGTCGAGCACTTGGTTCTCCTCGACAATAAGCGGCGCACGGTGGGAGAGAAACGCGACGCCTTGCTGCGGATGGCGCGCGGGCAATACGTGGCCTACGTTGACGATGATGACGACGTGAGCGATGACTACGTTGCCGAGCTTTTGAAAGCCGCGCGGGAAGGGCCGGACGTGATCACCTTCAATCAGCATTGCACAGTCAACGCTGTGCAGTTCGAGGTGCAATTCAAGCTCGGCAATCCGAATGAAGCGCCGAATGGAGTAGGCACGATCAAGCGCAACGCCTGGCACGTCTGCGCGTGGCGGCGCACGCTGGCGATTCAGTCCCGATTCCCGGCAAGCAACTACGGCGAGGACTGGGCATTCGCCGCACCGCTATGCGCGATTCCCGGCCTGCGCGAAGTCCACATCCCCAAGGTGCTGCACTACTACCGGCACAGCAGCAAGACGACTGAGGCACCGCCGCCGTAGTTTGACACGGCGCGGAAAGTGTGACCTTTTCGACGCTTTCCGCAGCGGGCCTCAAGACGGCAATGCAGACCTCGCTACTCGGCGAGAGTGTCACCATTCGCGGCGACGCCTACCGTGCCGTCATTGACGACGTGGTGGCCTCGGAGATGTTCGCGGCAGGCGGAGCGATACCGAGCGAACCGATTTCCATCACCATCAAGACGCAGACCTTCCGACCCGAGCTTGCACTCGGCGAGCGCGTGACGGCGCGCAACCGCAACTACACCGTGCGGCAGATCACTCGCGACGAAATCAGCATCACCTTCATCGCGGAGCACACCTCAAAGCGATGATGCAAGTCAGCATCAATTTGGACGACTCAGGGCTGCGAAACCTGATGGCGCGATGGATGGTGAAGAAGCGCAAGCCCATCGAAGAAGGGCTTCTCATCGCGTCTCGCACGCTTTGCAAGGCGTTCATGGATTACAGTCTGCCGAGGGACAACGTGAAGATGGAGCACAAGGTGCGAATGGACGTTTGGAGCGCATACGCTACGCCATCCAAAGTCTTTATCGACATTCGCACCCGCGATCCTCAGGCGGCGGAGGCGTTCTGGTATTTTCAGAAAGTCGGTAAATACGCCACCGCTCAGAAAATCATGGCTGCGGAATCGCCGTCATACTCAGACTTGAAAATCCAGAAGTTTGACGGTGGCGCAGCGCACAAGGCTGCTCGCGGCGCGCGTGGTCACGTCAAGCGAGGCACAAGGCCCGCGTTTGTAGTTAAAGACAGCGGCAAGACCAGTAAGCTGCTCAACTACATTGACCAAAAGCGTTCGAACGTCGGCATGGTGAAGGCGGGATGGTTAGCAGCTTGGCGCGACCTAGGACGTGTCCGCGACGTGCCGCAATGGGTGCGGCGCATCAAAGGCGACACGCTCGGCAGTTCAGAAAAGCAATTCACTGGGCAAGCGAGCAAGCACATCATCATCCACAACGCCGTGCGACATGCGGACGAGGCAATCGACCAGCGATACCAGAACACGATTGAATCGGAGGCTGCGGACAGACTGGCAAAGTATTTCAAGATCCAACTCGGAATGCTTCAACCCAAATGAGCGAACCCCTCAAATACAAAGCCGAAACCGCCGTTGCATCCTACCTCGGCACCGTCGCCGCTCAAAACGGGCACGTCATTTTCAAAGGGCAGAACCCCGGTGAACAGACCCCGCCGTGCATCGTCGTTTCCGTGGGCAGCGTAGCGGAGGCATTCGCGGACGCGATGCCAAAGCGGATTCAGATCGGCATCGAAATCATCTCGCCGATTGACACCGACCAAAATCAGGACGGCATCGCAGGCGCAACGAACGACCGGGCGCTCAACTGGAGCGCGCACCGCTCTACCGTGCAGGCCATCGAAGCCGCAATGCAGGACGTGGTGGCGCTGCAAACCCACGCGAACAAGGGCAACCTCTCGACCTCGCGACCAGTGACCGGATTCTACGTTTACGACGTAGAGGAGGAAAGCCAGCAGAGCAACTACGCAGGCGCGGAACGGATGCTCATCAGCGCGCTCGGCTACGTGGTGACGTGCGAGGCGCAGGACAACTGACCGTATTTTGACACCGCTGCCTTGGCATGGCAGCAATCTCAATCACAGCCGGAAGCGTTATTCCGTCGAGTTCAGCCGTCATCAAATACGGCGTGGCCGGTGAAACGATCACGGCAGGCCAGGTGCTTTACGTTGAGCCTGTCACACTGCTGCTCAAGCTTTGCGATGCAAACTCGACCGCCGCCATCGCCACGGCGGTTGGCATCGCGCTGAACGGTGCGAGCGTCAACCAGCGCGTTTACTACTGCACCGAGGACACCGGCGGATTCGCCATCGGCGCGACTATTCTTTCCGGCGACACCCTTTGGACGAGCGCCACGGCTGGCGGCATCACCAAGACGGCAGCAGACCAGACTAGCGGCGTTTATTCGACGGTCATCGGCGTGATGACTTCAACCACTCTCGCGAAAATCAAAATCATCGGCGGCGGACTCATCGCCTAAATTTGACACCACCCACCCTATAACATGGCTGCAAAAACTCACGGCACCGCATTTTACTTTGGCATTGACGGCGCATACCTCGGCGCGAGCGCGCAGATTATGTCCATCTCGCTCGCGAAATCGGACAAGATCAACGAGTTTGTCACCAACAACTCCGGCCAAGTCGCATCCTCAATCCACGACGACCAGACCGACACGCTGGAGGTGACGTTCACTTTTGCCAGCGGCTACACCCGGCCGGTCATCGCTGCCAAGATGACGCTCGCGGCGACCGCGCAATTCGACGGCGATTATCGGGTGGAGAGTTTCACAGAAACCAAGGCATCGAAATCCTTCGTCGAGGGCAAGGCGACTCTCGTAAAGGACGAATACCTCACGCTGACCTAAGATGTGGCCGAGGAACGCTTATACCATTCCATCGTGGCAGACGCAGCCTGCGCAGCGGGCCATCACGTCGTTTGCGGCAGGACGCTAAAGCCTTTCTGCCTTCTGCATTCGTTCCAACTTTCGCAGTTGGAAAACAAGCTCTGGACTGGCGAGGAGCCGGAGCCGCACGAACTGAGCATTGCCGCGCAAATCTGCGCATCGGATGAGCCGGTGCTGGAGTTTGCGGATGACGCCGAGCATTTCGACGCGGCGACCGAGCTTGCCAAGTGGAGAGCCTACATGCGCCTTTGTGCGGCCTCTCCGATGATGAAGGAGCGCATCACGGCCACCGTCACACTTAACGACTACGGAGCGCCCGTGGAGCTTTGGTGCGCGGCGTTCCTGATGACGAAGCTACGCATTGACGAGCGCCGGGCATGGCGAATGCCCTACGGACTCGCGTGGTGGTATGTGCAGACCGCGCACGAACAGGAGACCGGCGAGACCTACATCCTCACGGAAGCGGAACTGGCCGACATGGAAGAACGCAGCACGCCGGAAGCCATCGCCGAGCGTGAGCAGTTCGACGTAAATGCGCGCTGGATTGTCGAGAATGTGAAAGACCCGGCAGCGCGCACGGCTTTGCTGAAGCAACTCTCGGAAGGCACACTGGCGGGCGACTGGAGGGCCGAATATGTCTGACGTTACGGTTACACTAGGCGCGGAATCAAAGCTGCTTCTGAGTGAGTTCCAGAAGGTCATAGCAGAAACAAACCGGCTGAAGAAGAAAGTCGGCGATGTAGGCGGTGTGCTCGAAGGAGATCGCCGCGTCGAGAACAAGATGACGGCATTCGTGGAGGGTTTCAAGAGCGCGCAGAACGGCGCGGACTTGCTGGCAAACACGATGGGCAACCTCGGCGACGTGTTCAAATCGAGCCTCGCAGTCGGCGTCGGGCTGAACGTGGGCTCAGCGTTGGTGGGGATGTTGGGCAGCGCAATCGCGAAGGCGGATGAGGAATGGAAAAACTTCCAAAAGGACGGAGTGAATGCAATGGCAAGCATCAATCAGGCGATGGCTGGCGGCGAGGCTGAAAAGGCACTCGAAGAAATCGCGAAAAGGCTTGAGCAAATAAGTGCGCAGCGCGAGAAGATGAGCGGATTCTTGGGCACTATGCCAAAAGACCTGAAGAGTTGGGCTGGCGCTCTATCAGGTGGAATGGGCGGCTCCATTTTGCAAAAAAATGAGACTGCGTCTAATAATGCGGAAATTGCCAAGGAACAGGCAAAGCTCGAAAAAGACCGCGTCAACAGCGCTGAAATTTTGCTTGGAAAAAAGGAGCAGGAAGCGGAGATTGCAACCCTGATAGCGAATGGAGAGACAGAGGCGGCAAAGCAAATCGAAGCGCAGAACGCGTTAGTTGCTGAACTGAACAAGATCAAATCGCTGAACCTGAACAATACGAAAGAGGAGCTTGCGCTGCAGGAAAAAATCATTGCGGCAATCGGTCAAAAAGGCGGGGCTAAAGCAATTAGCGACTCAGAACGCGTCAAAAGTGAGGAATTAGCGAAAACCCAGGAAGCGGAAAAGAAGGCGATGGACATCGCCGAAAAGTTAAGGTTGGGTTTCATCAACAAAATCACCGAAGCGGAAATCGCGGCGATGCGGAAGATCGCTGAAGACGAAGCCAAAGCCCTAAAGGCTGGCATGGATGCGTTTGGGCGACATGAGGCCGAAAAAACACGCATCGCCGAGGAAGCCGAAAAAAAACGACTCAAAGCAATCGAAGACGCAGACAAGGACGCACTCGAAAGAAACAAACAAGCGTTGCAGGAGGCGCAGGACATCGTTAAAAAAGCCGAGCAGGAACAGAAGCAGCGCGATGATAGGGCGCTGCAAGGACTGCTAGGCGGCGAGAACATGGTGGCACAGCGCGTAAACGATAGGGCGAAAGAACTCGCGCGGGAGAAAGCGGCAGG
>Ga0315903_10007223_pt1 | contig 13942 bp, 19 predicted proteins | sample LakEriMetagenome_7_FD_203524 | JGI IMG/M metagenome (GOLD analysis project Ga0315903, IMG submission 203524) | Freshwater fungal communities from buoy surface, Lake Erie, Ohio, United States - Buoy 2 MA119 | ecosystem: Environmental > Aquatic > Freshwater > Lake | place: USA: Lake Erie, Ohio...
ATCAGCCCGGCCATCCAGGCGATGACCCCGATGATGTGGATCGCGCGAAACCATTCGAACATTTGCAGTGCCCCGGATCGTTCAGGCGGCGTTGGTAGCCAACGCCCGGCGGTTCGGACAGTCCTTCCGGTCGGCCGGGCAGATGCGGCCGCCGCAGGACGAGCGGATCTTGTCGGGCGCTGTATCTCCAACCGCATCTTCGACCAGATCGGCCAGCGTCTCGATGAAGCCCGTATCGATTCCGAGGGCGGGGGCGCGGAGATAGGTTTTCACGCCAAGTTCGTCGGCGAGGTGGCGATACTCGATGTCGAGTTCGACCAGCGTCTCGATGTGTTCGGACACGAAGGCGACGGGTGACAGCAGGATGTTCTTGCCGTCGGTCGCCGCCTTGCGGATCGACTCGTCTGTCGCCGGGCCGATCCATTTCAGGGGCCCGACGCGCGACTGGTAGCAGACCTCGACCTCCCATTCGGGCGGCAACAGGGGTTTGATCTTCGAGGCGGTGAGTTCGACCTGCCACTGATAGGGGTCGCCCGCCTGCACCACAGTCTCCGGCAGGCCGTGCGCCGACAGCAGGCAGCGGATATTCGCCGGCTTGCCCGCGGCCTCCCAGGCGCCGATCAGGGCGCGCGCATGGGCGTCGATGAACTTTTCCCCTTCGGGATAGCAGCAGACTGTCACGCCGGCCGGACCCTTGGCCTCCGCCCAGCTTTTCATCGACGAGGCCGTCGTGGTCGAGGAAAACTGCGGGTAGAGCGGCAGCAGGACCACCCTGTCTGCGCCCCAGGCTTTGACCTCACGCACAACATCAGCGGCATAAGGCTTCCAGTAGCGCATGGCGATGAAGCTCTTTGCGGTGTGGCCGCGCTTCGCCAGTTCGGCGTCAAGCGCCGCCGCCTGCTTCCGCGTTTCGGGGAGAAGGGGAGAACCGCCACCCATGAGGCCGTAGTTCTCGCGTGCGCTTGCCGCGCGCGTCTTCGAGATCAGCCGCGCGATGAGCCAGCGAATGGGCGTCGGCGCGCGAATGATGGCCGGATCGCTGAAGAGGTTCTTCAGGAAGGGCTGGACGTCGTCGGGGCCGTCAGGTCCGCCCAGATTGAAAAGGACGACGGCGAGTTTCTCGGGCTTCACACATGGCTCCGCAGGGCCTGAAGCACGCGTTCTACGTGAGGAATCGGCGTTTCCGGCGTGACACCATGACCCAGATTGAAGATATGCGGCCGACCCTTGAGCCCATCGATGATGTCGTGGACGCGCGCCTCGAGGCCCGGCCCGCCTGCAACGAGCTGCATTGGATCAAGATTGCCCTGCACGGCCATGCCCTTCGGCAGCATGGTGTTGATACGCCTCAGCGGGATGGCTGTGTCGAGACCCACCGCGTTCACGCCCGTCCGCTCCGCATAATCCAGCACCAGCATGCCCGCGCCGCGCGGAAAGCCGAGGATCGGCTGGGTCACCCCAAGTGCGCGCAGACGCTTTACGAGCTTCGCCGTCGGTCCGATCACCCAGCGATCGAATGCGTCTTCCGCGAGGCCCTCGGCCCAGCTTTCGAACAGCATGAGGGCGTCCGCGCCCGCATCCGCCTGCATTTTCAGATAATGCGCGCTCGCCTCGACCAACTGGTCGAGCATGCCGTCCAGCTCTTCGGGATGCTCATATCCGAACTTTCGCGAATCCGCCTTGTCCGTACCGCCGCGGCCCTCAATGGCGTAGACGCCGACGGTCCAGGGCGAGCCAGCAAAGCCGATCAGCGTAACGCCAGGATCAAGCGCCGCCTTTACCCGCTCCACGGTTTCGCCAACGGGGGCGAGCTTGGCGAGCAGCTTTTCCATGGGCACGCCGGCAAGATCCTTCGCCTTCGTCGCCGGATCGACGCGGGGCCCCTCCCCTTCGAGAAAGCGGACATTCCGGCCCATGGCGTCGAGCACGAGCAGGATGTCGGCGAAAAGGATCGCGCCATCCATGCTGTAGCGTCGCACTGGTTGGAGCGTCGCCTCGGCGGCGAGGGAAGGGGAATAACAGAAATCGAGGAAGTCGCGCGCACGGGCTCTCACCTCCCGGTACTCGGGAAGGTGACGCCCAGCCTGACGCATCATCCATACAGGAACGGGATCGATGCGTTCACCGTTCAACACTCGGAGCAGGGGCTTCCCGTTCACACATCACCCGGCGGACAAGAGAAAAGAGAATCTAGATTCTGAATCATATGGACTCTGGTGGTGATTAGTCGGTTCATAAGTCGAGGGGAATGCCGATCCCCAATCCACTCACACAACCGCCCACCGTGAATCACCTAATGTTCCGACTCCAGACGGCGCGTTTACGTTTCATTAAGCTCTTCGTTAACAGGACCTTAACGCGAGTCGAGTCCCCGTGGCCGGACTCATGGGCGCCGAATCGAAGAGTCTTCTTCAGTCTCTCCACCTGAGGACAAGCGTGTGACTCGTTCGTGCGCCGAATCTATCCCGGTGCTTGTCCACAAACCACTCCCAGCGGTAATGGGGATGAACGTCCGCATCGGGGCAGGGCGGGGATGCCGGGGAGCTGATGACTTACGAGACGTATTTCAACGTGCACCTGGTCTCGGATTCGACGGGCGAAACGCTCAATGCGGTGATGCGCGCCGCCTGCGCCCAATTCGACAACATCGCGCCGCTGGAACACAACTACTATCTCGTCCGCAGCCCGAAACAGCTCGAGCGCGTGCTCAAGGAGATCGAGAACGCGCCGGGCGTCGTCCTCTACACCATCACCGACGAAGAGTTGCGCGCGCGGCTGGAAGAGCGGTGCAGGGAGCTTGGCTCGGCCACGCTGGCTGTCATCGATCCCGCCGTGAACATGCTGTCGCGCTATCTTGGTCTCGCCTCGGCGCACAAGGTCGCCGGCCAGTATCACCTGGATGCAGAATACTTCGCGCGCATGGAAACGATCAACTTCGCGCTCCAGCATGATGACGGACAGCACACCGACCGCCTGCGCGAGGCGGATGTCGTGCTTGTCGGCGTTTCGCGCACATCCAAGACGCCGACCTGCGTCTATCTCGGCAATCGTGGCGTGAAGGCCGCCAACGTTCCACTGGTTCCCGGCGTCGAGGTTCCCGAGATCCTCACCGGACCAAATGCGCCGCTCGTCGTGGGGTTGAAGATTTCTCCTGACCGGCTGGTGCAGATCCGACGGCATCGCCTTCTGTCGCTGAACGAGCAGCCCGATACTTCTTACGCGGACGAGGAAACCGTCCAGCAGGAGATAACCGAGGCCAACCGGCTGTTCGCGCGGATGAAATGGCCCACCATCGATGTCAGTCGACGCTCGGTGGAGGAGACCGCGGCCGCGATCCTGAACATCATCCAGGAACATAACAGGTGACAGCTGCGCCAGACCACCGCCTGATTCTCGCGTCAAAAAGCAAGGCGCGTGCAGCCGTACTGCGCGGGGCAGGGCTGCAGTTCGAGCAGATCGGCTCCGGCGTCGACGAGGAGGCGCTGAAAGACGCGCTCCGGGCCGAAGGCGCCAGCGTCGCGAAGCAGGCGGATTTGCTCGCTGAAACCAAGGCGCTGAAAGTGTCAATCTCGCATCCGGGCGTCGTGCTCGGGTGTGACCAGATGCTCGATCTCGATGGGCAGGGGCTGGATAAAGTCTCCACCCGAGAGGAGGCGGCCCACATTCTTCGCCGGTTGCGCGGCAAGACCCATATACTTCAGGGCGCCATCGTCGCCTGCATCGATGGCGCGCCGGTTTGGCGTCATCTTGCACAGCCGCGGCTACGGGTGCGGAACTTCTCCGAGGCGTTCCTTCAGGACTATCTCGACGCGATTGGCGATGCGGCCTTCGAAAGCGTGGGCTGCTACCAGCTTGAAGGGCTCGGCGCGCAACTCTTCGATCGCATCGACGGCGATTACTTTTCGATTCTCGGCATGCCGCTCCTGCCGCTCATGGAGTGGCTGCGCGACCGCGGCTCGCTTCCCCAATGAAGAATTCGCCTGAACCCGCGCGCTACGCAGTCGTCGGCGATCCGGTCGCGCACTCGCTATCGCCGCTGATCCACAATGCATGGATGGTCGAGGCCGGGCTCGACGCGCACTATGAGCGCGTGCATCTGAAATCAGAAACGGTCGCGGCCGACATCCGCGACATGGCGCGCGCCTATTCAGGCATCAACGTCACGCTGCCGCACAAGATCGCCGCACTTGAGGCTAGCGCGAATTCTTCGCCTGAGGCGCGTGTCGTCGGCGCAGCCAACACGCTTGTGCGCGCGGGCGATGGGTGGACTGCACACAATACAGATGTCGCGGGCTTCGAGATTGCGATGCGCGCCGTCGCCGGCGAGGAGTTGCAAAATCTTCGCGTGCTTCTGATCGGCGCCGGCGGCGCGGCGCGGGCGGTCGTGGTGTCCCTCAATCGAGCCGGCGCGCAGCTCACGATTGCGAACCGCTCTGCGGTGAACGCCGCAGCGCTTGCGAACGAACTGGCGCCGCAGGCGGTTACGGCCGGCCTCTCCGAAGTCGATGCGCTGTCCGCCTCGGCTGACATCATCGTGAACTCGGCCAGCTTAGGCCATGCCGGCGCGAGCCTGCCGCTGCTGGCGCCGGGAAAAGGCCGCCCGTTTCTCGATCTCAGCTATGGCAAGGCCGCAGCCGCCACGCTTCAGGCAGCCGCAAGTGCAGGCTGGGCGCCGCATGACGGCCTCACCATGCTGGTGGGGCAGGCGGCTGCGGCGTTTCATCTGTGGTTTGGCGTCGCTCCCGATCAGGCCCGCGCGCTCGCGGCCTGCCGTGCAGCGGTTGCGGCGCGCACATGATCAAGCTGGCGCTCACCGGTTCCATCGGCATGGGCAAGTCCGCCACCGCCGCCATGTTCGCGGCGCGCGGCGTGCCAGTCTATGACGCCGACGCCGCCGTCCACGCCGTCTATGCGCCGGGCGGCGAAGCCGTTGCGCCGATCGAGGCGGAATTTCCAGGCGTCACCAACGCGCAGGGCGGCATCGATCGCACGATGCTGCGCCAGCGCGTGGTCGATGATACCGCCGCGATGAAGCGGCTGGAGGCGATCGTCCATCCTATCGTCGGCGGATTGCAGCGGGCCTTCCTTGAAAAGGCCGCAACCGATGGCCACGCTATGGTTGTGCTGGACATTCCGCTCCTGTTCGAGACCGGCGGCGAGAAGCGCGCCGACGCAATTCTTGTGGTCAGCGCGCCGCCGGATGTGCAGAAGGCCCGCGTACTGGCGCGTGGCCAGATGACCGAGGCCGAGTTCGAGGCGATACTGGCGCGGCAGGTTCCCGATTCGGTGAAGCGGGGCCGCGCCGACTTCGTCATCGACACCAGCCAGGGTTTCGCCCACGCCGAACAGCGGGTCGATGAAATCCTGGCAGAGTTGCGGGTGAGGGCGGCAGGCGGACAAGACAAGACAGGCTGATGCGCGAGATCGTCTTCGACACGGAAACCACCGGCCTCAACCCGGATCACGTCGATCCGGCCCAGTGCGACCGCATCGTCGAGGTTGGCTGCATCGAACTGTTCAACTACCTGCCCACCGGCCGCGAATTCCAGATGTACATCAATCCGGGCCGCCCCGTGTCCGAGGCGACCGTGCGCATCACCGGCATCACGAACGACACGCTGCGCGGCAAGCCTTCGTTCGACCAGGTCGTCGACAAGCTGATGGACTTCTTTGGCGATGCGCCGATCGTCGCGCACAACGCCGAATTCGACCGCGGCTTTCTGAACGCGGAACTTGCTCGCCTTGGCCGTCCCACGCTGGCTAAGGAGCGCTTCATCGACACGCTGGTGCTGGCGCGTGAACATCGCCCGGGCTCGCCCGCGTCGCTCGATGCGGTTTGCAAGCGCTTTGACATCTCGATCAAGGACCGCGTCCTGCACGGCGCGCTGCTCGATGCCCAGCTTCTGGCGATGGCTTATCTGGAACTGCGGGGAGGCCGCGAGCGGAAGTTCGAATTCGCCAATTCCGGCGCCGGCAGCGGCCGCTCGGCCCATGTGATCTATGCGCCACGCCTGCCCCGGCCTGCGCCGCTTCCCTCACGCGTCCGCCCGGAAGAAGAGGCCGCACATGCCGCCTTTGTTGGCGGGCTGGGCGAGAATGCGATCTGGAAGAAGTTCTCCTGATCTCGCTGCCGCTATGGCTGTTTTCCGTGTCGCAGGCTTAAATGCGCTCCTGACTGGAGGCGGCGCATGAAGGCCCTGACGTACCACGCACCCAAGGACATCCGCTTCGAGTCCATACCCGACGCGAAAGTGACAAAGCCGCACGCAGCACTCGTGCGCGTGAAGGCTTGCGGCATCTGTGGCAGCGACCTGCACATCTATCAGGGTCACGGCTTCAGCGAGGACGTCGGCTTCTGCGTCGGCCACGAAGCCGTCGGCGAAATTGTCGAGATTGGCTCGAGCGTCGAAACGCTGAAAGTCGGCGACCAGGTGATGATCTCGGCCGCCGTCGGGTGCGGACGATGCGCTGCGTGCCGGGCAGGGGATGCAGTGCGCTGCGCTGATAATGCGACCGGATGCTACGGCCTCAGCCACGCGCTGCCCGGGTGTCAGGCCGAAGCGGTGATGGTGCCGCACGCCGACCAGAATGCAGCGATCATTCCGGAAGGCCTGAGCAGCGATCAGGCGCTGATGCTGACCGACAACCTGCCGACCGCCTATCTTGGCGCGCTGAACGCAGACATACGCCCCGGCGGCACGGTGGCCGTCGTCGGCCTCGGGCCGATCGGGCTGATGGCGGTGGAGATCGCGTTTGTGCTCGGCGCATCACGCGTCTTCGCTGTCGATCTCGTGCCCGAACGCCGCGCCATGGCCGAACGTCTTGGCGCAACATCGCTTCCGCCGGGCGACGAACGCGCCGTGCTTAAGGAGCTGACGCGGGGTCGTCTCGCCGACAGCGTGGTCGAGGCTGTCGGCGCGGACGCGACGTTGAAGCTGGCGCTGGCGCTGGCCGGCAAGCAGGGCACGGTGTCCACGATCGGCGTAAATCAGACGAAACAGTTCCCGTTCCCGATGGCGCTCGCCTTCAACAAGGGGCTGACCTTCCGCACGAGTCTCTGCTCGGTCGTGAGGCACTGGGCGGAGCTTGTGCCGATGGTGCGCAGCGGCCGGCTGAAGCCGGAGCAGTTCATCTCCCACCGCATGGCGCTGTCGGACGGTGCACACGCCTACGCCCTGTTCAACGACAGGCGCGATGGGGCGATGAAGATGGTGTTGACCTGCTGAAGCGGCTCAGGCCTGCAGCTGCGCGGCGGCGCGTTGTTGCTGCTGGCGGTAGAGGCCGACGAAATCGATCGGATCGATCATCAGCGGCGGATGGCCGCCTTCTCGTGTGATGTCCGCAATGATCCTGCGGGCAAACGGGAAAAGCAGGCGCGGGCACTCGATCAGCAGCATCGGCTCGGCGTCCTGGGGGCTGGCATCCTGCAGCTGGACGACGCCGGCGTAGACAAGCTCGACGATGAACACGACGGTTTCCTGCCGCTTTGCGCGGGCGGAGAGTTTCAGCTCGACTGCGAAAATCTTTTCAGCGGGCGGCCCCGGCTCGACGCGAACGTCGATGCCAAGTTCGATCTCGGGCGCAGAGCCAGCATTCTGACCGGCAAAAAGCCCCGGGTTCTCGAATGAAAGGTCCTTAATATACTGAGCCAGCACGCGGATCATTGGCGGGCCAGAGGGCGGCGTGACGGGAGGAACAGCCTGTTTGTTGTCCGGATTTGCGGCGTCGGTCATGGGATTGGAGGTCCGGAAACAGCAGTTGAACGAGGCAGGGCGGCTATCACGCTGACGCGACGGCGGCAACAACGGGCTGACTCTGCGAGTTTTGTGTCTATATTGATGTCACGGACCACAAGGACTGTACCTTGTCCGTCCCCCAAGCGTTTGAAGGCCGGCCTTGAACATTGATCTGATCATCCTTGCGGCGATCGCGGTTTTCGTGATCTCGCGTCTCTATGCCGTCCTTGGTCAGAAGACGGGGGCCGAGCCGCGGTCGCGCCAGTTGCGCGAAGCGCCGGTCCGGGCGGCCGAGCAGGCGGATGAAGGTGCGGCCGAGCAGGACAAGCGCAATCTTCGCCCCGCCTTCACCGGCCCCGCCGCCGCAGGCATGGAAGCCATCGCCGGCGAAGACCCGTCCTTCTCGCCCGACGAATTCGTCCGCGGCGCGCGGAAAGCCTACGAACTCATCGTCACGGCCTTTGCCGAAGGCGATCGCGATGCACTGCGCGCCCTGGTCGACCAGGATGTGTTCGAGGTCTACAGCGACGCTATCGCGGCCCGCCAGCGCGACGGGACCGAGCCAATGCGCCTCATGCGCATCCGCCAGGCCCGTATCGTCGAGGCGTCGGTCGATTCAACACATATGGGCCGCGTGCTGGTGTCTTTCGAAAGCGACCTGTCCGATGGTGAAAACCTTCGTCAGGCCAAGGAAATCTGGACGTTCAAGCGCCCGCTGCGTTCGGAAGATCCGAACTGGCTGCTGGACGAGGTGGCCACCGCCACCTGAGCGGCTGCGCCAGACCCTCGCATGACCCGCCGACTGACACCCGAGGAGCGCAGGATCTGGTCCCGCGTCGCGCGAACCGTTCGCCTTGCACCGGGCAAGGCCATCGAGGACGAGCCGGAAGCTATTGATGCTTTGGAGAAAGCGCATCGCGCCGCCGCTCCTGCACAGGCTCCGCCAGCAAAAGCCAACCGGGCCAAACCCAGCCCGCCGGAAGACATGTCCGGCCAGCGCAAGATCCGCCGCGGCCAGAACGAGATCGACGCCCGGCTCGACCTGCATGGCCACACGCAGGACAGCGCGCATCGCGAACTGATCGAATTCCTGCTGCGTCAGGCCGGCAATGGAGCGCGTTGCGTGCTGGTCATCACCGGCAAGGGGCGGCTGGGCACGGGCATCCTGCGCACCCGCCTGTTCGACTGGATCGCGCATCCGGACCTTCGTCCGTTCATCGCCGGGTATGCACCTGCGCATCCGCGCCATGGCGGGGCGGGGGCGACGTACATCTTCCTGCGCGCGAACCGGTAAGTCAGCGAAGGTCGAAACGCTTACGGATGCGGTCCACCGGCGCGCCCGTCTTGAGCGGCACGCCGACCAGCCGGCCGTAGTCGACAAAGCCCTGCCGCGCATAAAAGGCGAGGCCGCCTGTATTGTCGGCGCGGATGGTCGCGTCGATCACGCTGATCCCGGCTTCACGCGCCGCGCCGCGCGTTTTGTCGAACAGGGCGGCGCCAATGCCGCCGCGGGTTGCGCCGACGCGCGCAAACGTCCCGATCGTCGCCCAGCCGTCGGGCAGGGGATCGTCCGGATCGAACGAGCGCATCAGACCCTGGAAGCCGACGATCTCGCCGTCCGCTTCGGCGACAAAGCACGACACGAGTTCCGGCAATGAGATGTAGGCGGCATCCATCGACGCCGCGTCGAACGGATCTTCATAAGCTGTCGTGCCGCCGATGGCGATGATGGCATTGATCAGCTCCGCCATCCCGGCGGCGTCCTTGCGCGTAGCGGGGCGGACCTGAAGCGTCATGCCACTCAGCTCGTCCGGCTGGCCTTCTCGGCGATACCCGATGCGCCCTGGCGATCTGCCAGCACCTTCGCCACTGCATCCAGCGGCACGCCACGCGAGCGCAGGGCGACGAGCAGGTGATAGAGAACATCGCCTGCTTCCTTGGCGACTTCGACATCGCTCTGCGAGGCGATGGCCAGCGCCGCTTCGACGCCTTCCTCACCCAGCTTCTTCGCCGTCACGGCAGGGCCGCCAGCGAGAAGCTTCGCCGTCCATGATGTCGACGGGTCGTCGCCAACGCGAGCGTCGATCGTCTTGGCGAGATCGTTCAGCACTTCGCCAAGATAGGCGGCAGGTCCGAGCGGATCATGCTGCATCATGCTGGCTCCGTCATGCGAACAGGCGCGCCGGCCGCCGCAAGCGCGCGCTTGGCGTCCGCAACCGAGGCTTCGCCGAAGTGGAAGATCGATGCGGCAAGCACGGCGTCGGCGCCGCCCTTCATCACGGCGTCCGCCATGTGCTGCACATTGCCGGCGCCGCCGGAGGCGATGATCGGCACCCGCACCACGTCGCGGATCGCGCGCAGCAGGTCGATGTCATAGCCGCTCTTTGCGCCATCCCGGTCCATCGAGGTGAGAAGGATTTCGCCCGCGCCAAGTTCGGCGGCGCGCTTCGCAAACGCTATCGCATCCTTGCCGGTCGAGTTGCGGCCGCCATGGGTGTAGACAACCCAGCCGTCCCCATCGCGTTTCACATCCAGCGCCATGACAACGGCCTGCGATCCGACCTTGCGCGCGCAGGCGGTGAGGATCTCGGGTTCCAGTACGGCGGCCGTGTTGATCGCGACCTTGTCCGCGCCGGCTTTCAGCATTGCCACCATGTCATCGGGCGTACGCACGCCGCCGCCGACCGTCAGCGGCATGAAGCAGGCGTCCGCCGTGCGCTCCACCACATCGATCATCGTGCCGCGCTTTTCATGGCTTGCCGTGATGTCCAGGAAGCAGAGCTCGTCCGCTCCCTGCGCATCATAGGCGCGGGCAAGCGCCACGGGATCGCCCGCGTCGCGCAGGTCGACGAAGTTGACGCCCTTTACGGTGCGCCCGTCCTTCACATCGAGACATGGAATGACGCGGACTTTCAGCATTTGTCTCTAGTCGCGCGCCAGGGGCGTCGCGTCAACTTACCCATCATCCGCCCCGATATCGCGGCGCAGGTGAGGCGGCAGGCGCGTGCGGAGGCTGCGGGCGGCGAGCGCCCGGTCGTGCTGGTCGTCCGGTTCGGGTGGGCTGGCCTTAGGCCAGCGCAACCTGGAGGCGCAGCGCGCCATCCAGCGTAAGATGTCCATGTGATCCTGAAGCTGTGAGATTGAGGCGAGCGGTCGCGCAATGAGCGTGATGCATCTGCGTCTCCTCTTCAGGCTTCAGGTCGCGCGCTGAATCGCGCTGGACGGAATGACGGGCTCCTAGCTCCAAATCAGGACTGCGGCAACGCGCCTGCGGGAAGGGCGAACGTCGCGAACAGGGGGAGGTGGTCCGACCCGATGCTGGGCCCCGCGCGATAGTCGGTGAGCGTCAGGCCGCCGCCGAACTTCACATGGTCGATCGGTAGTCCGAGCCAGCCGGCGAAAGCGGGGAAGGTGCCATCAAAACGCGGATCGCCTGCACGCACGCCTGGCGTGGATTGGTAGGCGCGGCCCCACGGCGTGGTGTTGAAGTCGCCGGCAATGATGAAAGGACGCGAAGCGTCGAGGCCGTCGGCCAGCTGCCCTAGTTGCAGGTCGCGATCACCTTTCAGGCCGGGATCGCCGGGCGAGGGCGGATGCGTGGTCACCAGCTGCAAGCCATCAATCTGCGCACGCATGATCACGCCATGGCTGCTCGGAAACGGGGTGTAGGCGATGGCGTCTGCCTCGCGCGCAGCCAGCATGGAGCGCCGGATCAGCTTCAGCTCGTGACGCCCGACACTGGGCATCTCACGATCCCGCAGATCGGGGAAAAGCCGCGCGATGTCGTCCGTCGTCAGATCGTCAGGGACCTCGTGGGCCGAGACAATATCCGCACCGTATGATTTCGCCTGAAGCGCCAGCTGCTCCAGCGCCGCCATCGACCCGTGCACATTCGCGCTTGCCACGCGCACCAATCGCGCGTCGGCTGGCGCCGCCTGTGGCAAGGCAAAGCCGCCGAGCCCGAGCACGAGCGCAAGACTGATCGCTGCGGCCGCCGATGCGATCCCGGCCGCGGCGACCATCCGGCGCCAACCCGCCAGCGCAGCTGCGAGGAGGGCCAGCAGGAACACGTGCTTCGGCCAGTGTGCGACAAGGTCGAGCACCCAGCCCGGACGCCCGCCGAACCCAAGCCTGTCGCCAAGGCCAAGCGCTGTCAGCCCGGCGGCAAGAAGAGCCAGCACCCACAGAATGATACGAACAGGATCCCGCACGACTGCAGTCTACAGCAGGATCAGCGCGCCGCCAGCAGGGCTGCAGCCGGGTCTATGTCGCCATCATAGAGCGCCCTGCCAAGGATGGCGCCCGCAATCGGCTTGCCTGCGCGGTTCTTGAGCGCCGTGATGTCGCCGACATTCTTCAGCCCGCCCGAGGCGATGATCGGGATCGACACGGCGTCTGCAAGCTGGCCCGTGAGATCGACATTGACGCCGGTCTTCAGGCCGTCGCGCGCGATGTCGGTCACGATGATCGCTGCGACGCCACAGCCCTCGAACGCCCTGGCCAGGTCAACCGCGTGCATGTCGGTCGTCTCGGCCCAGCCCTGCACGGCGACCAGCCCGTCGCGCGCGTCGATGCCGACCGCGACCTGTCCGGGAAACGCCTTGGCGGCTTCCTTCACGAAGGCCGGATTGCGCACCGCCGCCGTGCCGAGGATCACGCGCGAAACGCCGGCGTCCAGCCAGCGCTCGACGCCGTTCATGTCGCGAATGCCGCCGCCGAGCTGCACCGGCGCCTGCATCACGTCGAGAATGGAGGACACCGCATTGTGGTTCACCGAATGCCCTGCGAAGGCGCCGTTGAGATCGACAACGTGCAGGGCCTCGAACCCCATCGCCGCAAAGCGCAACGCCTGGTCGGCGGGATCGTCGTTGAACGAGGTCGCGCTGGTCATCTCCCCGCGCAGCAGGCGGACGCACACACCGTCCTTGAGGTCGATCGCGGGATAGAGCTTCATGTCCGTGCGCCTTCTCCGGGCGTTCTGGGGAAGGGTCCTTGGATGCGGGAACGCTAACGTTGTCAACGGAAATGGATGGGCAGATCCGTGTGTCGTGGATGGTCTCAGGGCTTCCAGCGCAGGAAATTCGCCAGCAGGGTCTGACCCGCGGCCTGGCTCTTCTCGGGGTGGAATTGCGTGCCGAACAGGTTGTCGCGCGCCACAGCGGCTGTGAACTTGCCGCCGTAATCGCAGCGCGCCGCCACATGGTCACGGCGCTCAGCCTTCAGGGCGTAGGAATGCACGAAATAAACGTGCGGCTCAGGTCCGAGCCCGCTGAGGCAGGGATGGTCGCTGATATCGGTCAGCACATTCCAGCCCATGTGCGGCACGGGCAGGGGCGGCGTCGGCGTGATGCGCTCGACCGCGCCGGGGATCCAGCCGAGCCCCCGTGTCTCCGCATCCTCGCGGCCGACCGTCGCCATAAGCTGCATGCCGACACAGATTCCGAGGAAGGGCCGCTGGCTCCTGAACACCGCCTCATTCAGCGCTTCCGTCACGCCGCGGCGGCTGGTGAGGCCCGCCGCGCAGTCCGCGAAATGCCCGACGCCGGGCAGCACGATCCTGTCGGCATGCCGGATACGGTCCGGATCGTCGGTCAGGACGACATCGAGCCGGATCTCATGATGGTTCGCCGCTGCTTCAAGCGCGCGCTGGACGGAACGGACATTGCCCGAACCGTAGTCGATAATGGCAAGGCGGGTCATGACCTAGGGATAGCGTGTCCCCCCCGAACTGTCAGGCGCCTTCGACGAAGATAACCTTCGCGCGCGCTGTCCTCTGGCGCAGTGCGATTAGGGGTGCGTACTCCGGCGATGCGTACCAGGTCTTCAGCATCGTCATGTCGGGGAACTCAAGGACCACCTGACGATGCAGCGGCCCGTCACCCTCGACGACCTCGGCTGACCCACCGCGGACAACATAGCGACCGCCATACTGGGCGATCACGGCAGGAACCTGCCGTGCATATTCTGCGAAGCCGGCCAGATCGGTGATGTCGAGGCTGCCGATGAGGTAGGCCGCCATATCACACCCTTGCGGTCTAGAGGCTGCCCTTGGTGCTTGCCACCTGGCCCTTCAGCCGGTCGTCGACAACAGCCGCTGTGCGCAACGCCCGCGCCAGCGACTTGAAGCTGGCCTCGGCGATGTGGTGCGAGTTCTCGCCGTAGAGAAGTTCGAGGTGCAGGCAGACGCCGGCATTCATCGCGAAGGC
>Ga0315903_10007226_pt1 | contig 13936 bp, 15 predicted proteins | sample LakEriMetagenome_7_FD_203524 | JGI IMG/M metagenome (GOLD analysis project Ga0315903, IMG submission 203524) | Freshwater fungal communities from buoy surface, Lake Erie, Ohio, United States - Buoy 2 MA119 | ecosystem: Environmental > Aquatic > Freshwater > Lake | place: USA: Lake Erie, Ohio...
CTTCGCTCGACATGTCCGGCTTCAGCTCGACGCCGAGCTTGTTCTCGACCCATTGCTTGCCCTTCGCCTGGACGGCGTTGGCGACTAGGTTGAGGCCGGCCCCGAGTAGCGGCGCGAGAATGGCTGGGAGAGGCATTACCGGATGAGATCCTTGCCACTGAACAACATCAAAAGACCGACAGCTGCCGCGCCGAGAAACCAGAGGATCTTGTGGGCTACGTTCTTGCCGATCTGCTGGTACACCTTCTCGAGTGCCTTCTCGGCAGCACGTTCTGCGATGTGTTCGATCTCGGCTTCGGACAGCTTGTCGGTCGTCATCTCGGTCACTCCTCTGGCTTTTCTTCGGTCTTCAACTGCGCGTCGGCTTGGCCCTTGATCTTCACCGCCAGAGGGAATGCGCCGGATTTGGTCGGCAACTCCCCAAGCACGTTCAGAATCGAATTCACTTCGGCGACGGTCAGCTTCAGTTCGATGATGGTTTCCATGTCTGCTCCTGTGGTGGTTGTCACACGTCGCGGTTATTTTCTCAACATGCTGCGCAAATTGAAAGCCACGACGCCGACAAACACCACGCACCCGGCAAGGGTGATCTGCCAGACGTCGATCCACCACAGCACCCATACGCCTGCGAGTTTGACGATGACCATGACGGTCAGCGGGTCAAAGCGTTTGAACAGTGCCGCGAGAAGCGGGTTGAGTTCCCGCCCGCCCTGCTCCAACACACGCACGGTGGTGTAGATATCAGCGGCTTGCAGCAAACAAAACAGAATCAATAGTGCTGTGTTCATCACGGCCCCGCATCGCGCCAAGCGCCGCCAGAGTAAAAGTACAACTTGTTATTCGTGGTGTTGACCACAATCGGGGCCATGCCCGTGATGGCGGTCGGCACTCCGGTCGGCGTACCCGCACAGGTCGGCACATACAGGAAGCCGTTGGTCGCGGTGGTGGCGAGGGCTGCGGATGCACCTGCGACAAAGTTACCCGCGCCTGTAATTTGTGCGCGGTCAATGCCGTTCGTTCCAAAAATTATCGGCGCATTTTCAAGGTTGACAACTTTAAGGTCTGCTCCGCTAATGGCAACGTGACTACCATCGGTTGACGCTCGACCAGTCGTGTTGTTTTGCAACACAATACCGGCAAGCGAAGAAGCGCCGGAGTCAATGACCACAGACGTGTTCAATACGTTGGGATTTGCAGTTGCGCCGACCAGCAGGTTGCCGGAGGAGTCGAGCGTTAGGTTCGTCGTAGATGTGTCGCTACGGCCAATAGTAAAGTTTCCACCTGTAGCCATGCCCAATCTGTAAATAGCGCTAGTTTCGGTAAGTGTGGAAAACGACAGCATTGACGCTTCGTAGCCAGCGCCAGATTTTTCAATGCGTTGTGTCCCAACCACATGCAACTTGTAAGCCGGACTCGCCGTGCCGATGCCAAAGTCTCCCCCGTCTACGAATCTAGCCACCTCAGTGCCGGTGCCAATCGCACCGCCCACGGCAAAAATAAGCGAATCTGCTCCGGTGCTAAATGTATGTTGAATCGTAGTTCCGCTACTGCTGCCGTAAACAACAAGGCGCGGATTACGGGTGCCGTCATTGGCAAAGAAATATCCGGTCACGCCATAAGACGGCCGTTCAACATGAAATTTATATGCCGGGCTTGACGCCCCCACGCCCACGTTCTGCGAAGAGTTAACCCACAACGCACCAACACCACCCGTCGCAATCGCAAGCTCGTTCGCGCCAGGGAAATAGATGCCGGTGTCGGTGTCGTTAAACGCCGCAAGCGACGGAGTACCCACCGCACCCGCCGCAGCGCGAGTCGTGAGGCCGGTGTTCGTGAATCGCAGGTTCTGCACACCCGCAGCCACCGCCCACCACTCGTTCGACCCGGCGCGGTACAACCCGCTCGAGGGTTCGTTGCTGAATGCCAGAGCAGGCGTCGCCTGCACACCGTCCGTGATGCGCAGCGGCGCCAGCATCGCACCTTCGCCCGAGCGAGAGAGGCTGTCTGTCATCTCGTTACCGAGATCGGACAGCGTGTTATTCGCCCAAGTGGCGTCGATCAGTGTGCCGCTGACGACCGGGTTGCCTGCGGGAAGTGTGTAGGTGCCGGATGCGTTACGAGCCATTATTTACTCCTACTGCGCGTATGCGTCTAAAGATTGATCCAAGGGACGACGCTCGTTGGCCTCGTCCGAAACGGCGGTGATTCCAGCGCCATACAAAAAGGCATTCATCTGGCGGGTCAACTCACGCGCCTGCTGGGCAGATTTTGGCTTCTCGAGAAGCATTGCCATAAACCGCGGGTTTTCGGCAGCTTCGATCAGCACTTCCTGCACTTTGTTGGCAGGCAATTTCTGGAACCATTTGCGCATCAACTTGGAGCCGGCTGACGCCGCCACCAGCGTAGCCCCGCTGCCACCACCGGCTTTCGCGCCGATGTTTGCGCCAATGGTTCGAGTCAAAAAGTCCGTCAGCGCATCTGGATCGTCGACCAGTTGGTTCGTACCGGCCGGTGTACGAAGCGCATTCTCAAGACTTGTGGCGCGATTGACGATGGCCCGTAGACGCTGATCTGCCGCCTCATCAAGAACACCATTGCTGCGCATCATCTCGAGCAGGCTCGGATCACGCCCAGACGGCCCTTTGTTCAGCAACTGCTGCGCCAAGCGGGCAAAGTCAAATTCGCCAGCCTGGTTTGTCGAGTTCCTAAACACGCCTTCCAGCGTAGACGAGCGAAGCCCGGCAACCGCTTCTGGGCCGGCCTTCTGAGCAGACCGTGCCAGCGAAGCGTATTGGCCAACCCTGTTCGGCCCGGCAACAATTTTGCTGACTTCCGATGTCGGGTTTTCAAACCCAGCCACACGCGCAATCAGCGTCTTTCCTGCGTTGCGAGATGCCTTGTCGGTGATGGCCTGCACACGGTCAAACGTGCGTTGAGCCGTTTCGGCGTTGCCAAGGTCTGACTTCAACTGCGGAAACCGCTCGAGAATCGACGCATTCTGTCGCTGCCATGCAGCAAGACGGTCGGGGTTTACACGCCCGGTCGTTTGGTCAACTACTGACTGCACAGCCCCGCGCAAAAATTGATCCTGCTGCGACATCATGGCGGCGCCTTCGCCGCCGAATTGTGCCGCTTCGCCAAGCTGACGCATCCGGACATCGCCCAAAGTCCCGCCGGTGCCAAATGCGCGGGCCAGAGTCTGCTCTGGCTCAATACGCGGTGCCCCTGTTGCATCACGTGCAAGCACGTCGCCAGCAAAGCCGCGGCGGAATTGCTCGTTCAAGTTGCGTGAGAAGGTACGGGCCTCATCGCTCAAGCCGCCAAGGTCGTTCAACGCCCCTTCGGCAATAATGTCCATCTGATTGGCAAGGTCGAGATCACCCTTTGCACGAGCATCCCTAGCACGAGTCAAAGCGCGATTGCGCAAACGCAGCAACTGCCCGGTGGTTGCCTCTGCCTTGACTTGGCGTGAAGTTGGCGGGATGCCAAGCCCGGCGCCGCCGGACGAAAGCAAGTTGCCCTGCGCGTCGAACACGCCAACCTGTTGTTCCCCGCCCTGCCGCGCAAGGCTGCCGGTAAACGTTTCAACAGGCTGCGGCATATTTTCGTTCGGAAGCAGTCGTTCTCGAATCTGCTCACGCGCCGCCAACACGCCTTTTGGCTCAATGACTGTGTCACGCGGGACTTGACTCCACAACTCGCTTTCCTTTCCACGAGCCGTTCTTTTTGCCGTGTCAATCACGTTTCGCGCTTCAACGCTGGCAGCAGCCATGTCAGGCTGCGTGACGTTGCCAATCGCCTCACGCCCACGCAAAGCCTCGATTTCGGCTTCACGACGTCGGCCTGCAATGTTGCCCTGCGTCTGGCCGAGGCGGCTTCTCATGGCGGCGGCAAAATCAACCGGCTGCCCAGTTGCAACAACCTTCTGCCCTTGCCGCTGCAGCTCCTCTCGCGCATTGATCGGACGTTCTTCCATACGAGCCTTGAACTGTGGCTCCATGTCGGCCAAACGTCGCTCGACGGCAAGCAAGCCGGTGCTGCCGGTTCTCTGGCCTGCAGTCAAGTTCAAGTTGAATGGGTCAGAGGCGCGAAGCGCCTGAATGACGGCGTCAGGGCTTTCGCCAGTCCTTTCAAGCGTGTTACGCAGCACTTCCGCCGCCGCACGTTCACGGCCCTCTCGAGAAAAGTTTGTAGTGACGGCATTGATGGCAGAACCGCCTGCGTTGGCAGCGCCACGCACCACTTGCGTCGGGTTGACAAAGCCGCCGACCGTCTCGCCAACAAACCGCGCAGTGTCACTGCCAGGCGCCACCAGCTCTGCAATCGTGCCGCCTTGCGCGGCGCCAAGCGCCATGCCCGCTTCCGTAGCAGCAAACCGCCCAGGCGCCTGCCGAGCCATTTCAACAGCCGGCCTCAAAAACGCAGGAGCAGAAGCCCCAGTTCTTGCAAGCGCAAGCGGCACCGCAGCGGGGATCATTGAGCCGCCAAGCACTTCGCCGCCAACCGCCCATTTACGATCAGAGGGGTTCAGATCCTCCATCTTGTCGTAAGTGACATTCGACATGCCGGGAACGGCGTCAAACCCACGCATTGCCTTTCGCAGCCAACGTGAGCCGCCAACCGGCATGTCTCCAGACAGTCTCGTTCCTGCAACACGGTCGACGCCAGACAGGGCGAGATTCGCCACATCCACTGGCATTCCCAACACGTTGGACACGCCAGCGTTAAAGCCCTGCGCTGCAGAAGACAAAAAGCCTTGCTTCTGCCGGACACCCTGCTGAGAGGCAATAGCAGCGGCAAGTTTTTGCGCAGCAGCGGTGTCGCCTGCGTTATGCGCAGCGACTAAGGCTTTTTTCATCTCGTCAACGGTTGCCATTCTCTGCTCCGTTATTTCGGCGACGGATTAAGGTACTGCTGAACCAGCGCATCAACTTCGTCACTAGGCGCTGCGTCGCGGTTAAATCCGCCCAGCAGCGCGGTGTATTCTGACTTCAACTGGCTCAACCGATTGTAACCGTCAGTAGCCTTTGCAACATCGTCCTTTGAATAGCTGGATGGGTTGTTGATGATCCGCGCAAGATCAGACAGCCCGGTGTCGATTACGGCAATAGTCGACTGTGCTCGGGTTTGTGCCCCCGCCTCTCCCATGAAAATCTGATTCGGCCGAACCGCCTGTTTCTCAAGCATCTGCAACAAGTAGTTCGACGGACGGCCAGGCACTGCATCTTGCAAGTAAAGCTGCGTTTGATTGCCAAGCGCCTCAAGTCGATCTGTCGCGACTTTGTTCGGGTCTTGCGGATTGCCGGCTCCAAGCGCATCAGCAATTTTGTTGATTCCGCTTTGCCACACTCCCTTTAGCCCAAGAGCTTCGCCTGGCTGAACCTCTGGCGTAATGATTTTCGGCTGCGCGTTTGTTCCAGAAACAGATACGGCAGGAGGCGCCGCCTGATTGCCATACCGCCCCTCAGCCATCATGCGTTGAGTCTGCGCATTCATCATGCGAATCTCGTTCATGACCTGATCTTGCTGCGCACGAGCCGCAATACGCTCGGCATTGGTTTCTGCAGACGACGCCAACTGCTCAAGAGAAATCGCACGGCGACGCAAGTTGTCAACCGTTTTCTCACGCTGATACATCGGGTCAATCACGACCTGACCGTCGTTGCCGACAAAACCGTAGTTGCCAATGTTGACCGGTTCCTGCGCAGCCATTGCGCGTTTGAGGTACTGCCCCTGCAGCGGCGCAAACTTCTCGCCTGCAAACTGGGCAGCCAGCGCATTCAGCATTGCCGAATCGCCCATCGACTTGCGCGTCTTGGCAAGGTTTTGAAACGCGCTGTAATCAGGCGTTTGGTTGTCCATCTCGTCGGCACGATCCATCAGCGACTGGCTCATGGATCTGTACCGATTGATTGCGTTGTTCAGGACGGCCATGCCAATCTCCTACTAGAATCCCAGGCTGCTCATCAAAGACTTGTATTCTTCGTCTTCCGGCTTCTTGCCGCGCAGTGCCTCGAGCATGGACTTCTGACGCGCATTGAATCCTGCATACTTGGTATCGACCTGCTCTTGCCCCTTCCTCGCGCCGTAGGCGTTGGCCAGTTGGCCGGCATACTGCGTAATCGACGGCGCGACGTAGTGCTTGCCGACCATCTGCCCCTGCGGGGACTGCATGCTCGATGCGCGGAGCTGATCCACCATGTTCTGCTGACGCATCATCTGAGCCTCTTCAGGCTGCATCGCGCCAATGGAAATCAGGTACTCAAACATCTTGTCGTCGTTCATCGCCCACCTCCGAATCCAAACAGGCCGGGTGCACCAAGCGCCGCACTACCCAAGCCAAACAATCCGCCCATCAAGTTGCCGAAGCCAGCCTGCTGCGCGTTGTACGCACCCAGCGCGGCGTCGTAGCCCATCTGCGTCGCGCCGAGAATGTTCGGCGTTTCCGCTCGGCCTGCCTGCATGAAGTTCGGCATCTGCGGCATACCGACCTGCTGGCCGGTGAGCAACGCATTCATCTCGTTGAGCGACATGCCGCGGCGCTGCATCTGCTCGGCGATTGCTTGCTGGCGCAGCGCGTTTTGCTGCGCGGCAGACTGCGAATTCAGAGCAAACTGCTGTTGTGCAGCCTGGTTGCCGGCCTGCATACGCGCCAAATCCAACGCCTGAGCTTGCCCCAGCGCCTGGTTTTGGAACTGCGACGCGGCAAGGTTCTGCCCGAAGTTCTGCGCGGCGGCGCGGTTGGCGAGATCCGCCTGCCCCATCATCTGGCCGTACAGCTGCTGCTGCGCCTGGTTGCCAAACTGCCCAGAGGCCAGCCCCTGCTGGAATGCCTGCCCAGACGCTTGGTTGGCAAACTGCCCGCCTGACAAGTCTTCGTTGAAAGCCTGCTGTCTGGCACCCATCTGCATGCCATACAAACGCTGCGCTTCTTGGCCGGCCATGTTCAACGCGTTGAAACGCTCTGCAGCCTGTCGCTGGTTGAGATCGTCCATCGCCCGTTGATACCCGGCAGTACCAACTTTGAAGCCGCGGTTGGAAAGGTCGGTTTCCAAGTCCATCTGCGACTGGCGCTGTGCCGGCGCCATCTGCGCCATAAGGTCGTTTGCGACTTGGTTGCGGAAATCGTTAGAAAGCGTCGGCAGAGCCGGGTTATCGCCAGTAGCAAGCCCACGCTGCACCGACTGCTGCGCAACGCCCATTTGCGGGCCACCAAAGTTAAAGCCGCCAACGGCAGACTGCTGCGGGCCGGCGCTGGTCGTAAGGCCACGCGTGTAGTCGCTGACGCTGCTCTGCAACTGACCAGGCGCATTCGCCTGCGCCATGCGAGGAAGGTTCTGCCAGTCGAAGGGCTGGCCGTACTCGCTCGAGACGCGGTTCATAAACGAGCCGGCGAGATTGCTCCGGTCCTGCTGCAGCCCGAGCTGCTGATCTAGCGCCTGCTTGAGCGGGTCAGCCAGCGTCGTGTTCTGAGTCCACTGCGTGACCTCTTGCCCCGTTGCCGGGTCGACCACTTTCGCAGTGTCCCACGACGTGCTGCCCCACGGCGTGTTCTGCACAGGCCGGTTGGCGTAGTTCTGCATGTTGAGAGCTTCTTTCGACAGCTCACCCTGCAACTGCGCAGCGCCGACGTAGTCAGGCGCCTTCGGTGCTGAACCCTTACTCATTGCAACGTCTCCTTCGTGAGGTAGCGGCAGTCCTCGCGCCGCAGCTCAAGCAGCACACAATCCACCGTCTCGCCAATCTGCTTGAATCCCACTCGCTTGTTGAACTTAATGGCCCGGTCAAAATCCTTCGGCGTCAAACCATAAATTGCCTTCACGCCGACAGACTCAAACGCATACGACAACGACGCCTTCAGCAACGACCGCGTGAGCGAGTGCGGTGTGTCAAAGGCGACATGAATAAAACACGCGTGCGGGGTCCACGAACCCAGCGCCACGGCAGCGGCAATCGTGCCGTCGTCGCGGATCGACGCAATTGTGCGAAGGTCCGTCGACCACGGGATCTGCGTCTGGCGCGTCATCCACTGCCAGATCACAGGCGGCTCACCAGGCTGGTCGGTAGCAAGTTTCACCCACGACCCTCCTCGTCAAGCATTGCAAAAAGCATCATCAGTTGATCTTCAGAAAGCTGAGGCATTTCGACAGCCGGCGCCGCAGGCTCGGCCATCGCGGCAATGATCTCCTCGCGCAGCGTCGGCGCTTCCATGATCGGCTGCGGCTGCTGCGACGGCGGGACTAGCCCCGCAAACATAGGCTGCGGCTCTTCCTGCAGACGGTAGTCGCGAGGATCAAGCCGCGCAGGCGGAGCCTCCTCAACAGCCGGCGGGGGCGGGGCCGGAGCCGGCTCAATCTCGGCGAAGCTCGACGCCGGGTACTCAGCCTCGAGGTCTGCCATCGTCTTCCCGGACGACTCCAGCAACTGCTGCTGTTCTTCAACCAGCGCCTGCAAATCAGGCGTCAGCGGGTCCGGCTCACCCTTTGCTCGAGCTTCGATGATTGCTTCCGCCGCTGGCATATCCGGCGCAGGCAGCAGCTTGTTCTCCATCTCGGTCGGCCCGACGAAAGCGAAGTCCTGCAGCGGCTGGCGCATCTCCTCGGGCATGCTCTGCTCGAGATTAAAGACCGGGTTGCCAGTTTCAATCGGCTCGATCCGCTCTTTGTTGGCCTCGATCAAAACCGCGACAGGGTTGATCCGATCGCCTGTCGGCCCGCCCGTCTGCTTGTCCCACAATGCGTTTTGCTCGCGCTGCTTCGCCAGCGGATCTCGCGGCGTGTGCTGCGTGAACTTCAGCTTCTCTGGATTTCTCAACGCCGTGGTCGTAGCAATGCGCTGGCTAAGGGGGACCGACGCCGTATTCATCCACGGGAACTGCAACTCGGTAAAGCCAGCGTTGCCAACCGCTGCGCCAGGCACACCAGCGCCGCGCAGGGACTCAATCAGCGAGCTTGCGTAACCTTCGGCCATTACATGAATCCTCCCTTTTCACTCATCATGTGTGACGAAGTGAAAATGGTTTGCGGCAAGCCACGCACTTTCATACGCAGCGACGCGTAGTACCCAAGGCCAGTCGTGCCAGCCCAAGCCTGATAAGTGTTGGCAGAGCCTGCCCACACAGCGACGTTCCACAATCCCGTGTTCCAGATGCCGCCAGGCGTCTGCACGAACGACGGTGAGCCGCCGACGTTGACGAACGTGTACTGCGTGTTGATCTGCAGCTTGACCGACGGTGGGCCAGGCGCAATAAAGATTGGCCGAGCCATCGTGAATTTCTTCAAATTGGCCGGCGACTTAAAGGAGTTGAACGACGTTTGCACATCGCCTTCAAGCGTCTGCCCTGGTGTACCGTCGGTTTCAATGCCGTCGGTGTTGCCAAAAAATCCCTTGGCTACTCGCCCGTCTTCAGTGCCGAAATACAACTGCCCGTCGAGCAACGCCGCGCAGGTCATTGGCATTCCGCTGAAATCGCACCACGCGCCGGTGTTTACGTTCATCGCAAACTGCTGATAGGTGCCTGTTACCTGCTCCGGCAGTTTAATGACAAGGATGTCTTCCGAAGGCAACAGGAACACGTCCCAGCTGATTGAGTTGATGTAACTCCGCACGAGCGGAATCAGCACCGACTGGATTTTTTGCGCCGGGCCAGGTTGAATCTCGCTGAACTGCCCGTTCACCAAACGCGACACAGGCACGAGGCCAAGTTCCGAAAGGATCATCACCTCGCCACCGTAGCCGGTGAAGAATCGACCGTACTTTGGCACCTTGCCGACGTACCACACGCCGCGCAAAAAGAACGTCGTCGCAGAAGAAGGGTTGGTGCCTTGCCACACGCCGATGTCGCCTTGGCTGCCAACGACAACAAGGTGATCGTCAATGCCTGTACCGGCGTCAAGAGTCCAGTTGACAAGGCCACGCACATAGCCGCCATTGCGCAGCAACGAACCCATTTCAAACGGGTCTGCATGACCGTTGATTGCGTCAACGGTTCTCATGTAATAAACGGTCGAACTGTCAGAAATAGTGAACCAAACGCGGTTCTTAAACACGGCCACTGTCTCGGGACTGCCGGGCAGGCCCGTTACCGTCTGCTGAGTCCACGTCGTGCCGTCAAACGTCCAGTACCCGGCGCCAGGCGACACCGCAAGCAAATACATGCCAGAGCCGTTGGCAAACTGCGTCACGCTCCAAACGTCGTTGGTCGAGCCAGTCGACGATACGGCCACCGTTGCAGTGCCGCTAGTTACGTCGTAGATGTTTCCACCCGCAGCGGCAAACAGTTTGTTGTCGCCAATCGTTGCGCCGTTGTAAGCAAAGATTGAGTCAACGGAACTCCCGACGCTGGCCGTGTGGTACGTCCAGCCCTTGCGCAGCTCCACGCCCGTCTGGCGCGGGATCAGGTTGGTCAGCACCAACGCGTCGGTTGGCTGCATCGCCGAAATCGGATCTCGATAGTTCAACCCGCCCACAGGCGCAGGGATGTTGAACAGCTGCGCCGTCTGCGCGGCTGCACTACGCCGCGGAACCTTGTATGGCGCAAGCGGGACAAGAGGCATTACGGGCCTCCGAATCCGGTGTCAGGCACGCTGTTGAGCGGAGAGATGTACGGGAAGCGATACATGCGCGTCATGGACAACACGGGTGCACCCTTCTCGTTGCCCTTGCGGTTTTCGTAATTGACTTGGAAGTCGCGCATTGCAGCAGACGAATCCAAGCCCTTCATCTCAAGCCATTTCACCCGCGCCAGCAGCGTGACAAGGTACGAGTCAAGCAGAATTACATCGCCGTTTTTGACGGCGCGGTTCTTGTACAGCGTGGCGTCGTCCTGATCCCGTACCCACGCAAACGACTGGTAGAAAAACGACAGCGTCTGCGCAGACGTCGGCGGAACCAAAATGTAAAGCTGCCCGCCACGCACCTGCCAATAAAATGACAGCGTCGGCAGCGTTTGACGAATCAGCAGCGTCTGCCACATCTGCGGCGACACCGGGCCAATCGCCGGCCACTGCATCGTCGAGTTCCACTGCGTCTGATCAACGAACTCGTAGAAGTCCTCGGGCAGTGCAAACGCTTGTTCACTTACGCCAGGCGGCGACGCCTGAATACTGATCGTGTGCCGCTTGGTCATCTCCTGCCAATCGGCAAGAGACAGTAGGTCAGTACCGGCAAGGTTGACGGCCTGCACCATCTGGATGACGGCGGGGTCAGTGTCACCCGCCGGATCAGCGGGGGTCGGAAAGCTCACCAACTGCGCGACGTTTTGAACAATCGCTGAGAGGGTGCTGTCGTTGATGATCTGGTAAGCCATCCGACCCCTTCCTCCTAAGCCGCTTTGTTAGGCTTGTCCTTAGTCATCATCTTAGTCAACGCGTCGATCTGAGACTGAAGCTCCTCAATCTTCGCATCGCGAGTCTTGAGTTCTTCGTTCATCTTCTCAATCGGCGCATTGCCCTTGGCAATTTCCAAGAACGTCTTTGCCGAACGTTTGTCCTCGTTGAACCCGAGGAACTTCTGCCCGACGTTGTCCGGCGCCTCGGCAAGCTGCTCGACCGTGTGAATGTTGAAAAACTTGTATTCTTCAATCTTTGCCGGAGTCATGCGCGGCAGCGAAGCAAGGGGAGTTCCCTCGACGACGTTGCCAGCGCCAGCAAGCCACTTGGCATACCGGTCAGCAAACCGACGACGGTCAATCTCATCGACCGGACGGTCAATCATCGACAGCTTATCGCCCGGAACCATGATCCGAACGAAGTCCGTCTCCTTGTAAATCGCTCGACCGGCATCGCGGCTGAGGCCAGGCTGAAGCACGGGCTTGCGATAAAACTGCACAAAAAGCCGTTCGTCACCAACGAAGCGAGACTCATCAAGTCCCGGCGCGTCGGCAACTGCAGACCAATCTGTAGGCGCTGTGGCGGTATTCACCTGCATATATTTTTTCCTTATGTGGTTGAAAAAAAGGGGACAGCGCGGGTGTTTCCCGCACTGCCCCCCGTTGCTGGATTACAGCGTGGTGCCGACCGACGGGTACGTCAGGTACGCGTCAGCGTTGGTGGCAGCCGAAGCGCCGGTGGCGGTGCCAAGCACCACACCGAAAATCGCTTCAGAGCCAGCCGTGCCGTCATCGTCCAACGCGCCATCAGTGGCGGTGGTGTTGAGGCGGGTTCCCTTCGCGGCAGAAGCCAGCGTGCGGACGCTGCCCTTGCCGTAAATCTGGAACCAGCCGTACTGGTTGTCGGACAGAGCCGCCTGCGCCACGCCAACGCGAGAGCCGAAGCCGGCGGTGCCAGCAGTCGTCTTGGTCGTGTTGATCATCGCGTAGTCAAAGCCCGTCTCTTCAACGCAGACGTAGCCGACAGCCGTCACGGCGCCGTTTGCACGGCCGTAAACGAACTCCTGATAGCCGACAGACGGGTCGTCGTACCCGCCCACGGTGCCGAGGCGAAACTCAGGCGTGGCGGTAGCCGCCGTCACCTGATCCTTCGAGATACCAATTACTGCAGAAGCCATGATTCTTTACTCCTTCAAAAAAGCCTTGCCGAGTGAAGGGTCACCCCACCCGGCAAGGCAAGGGTGACCCCACCACGGGCCAATTAGTTCTGGATACGACCCTGGAACTGTGCACCCGAGCAAGTGAGGTTGCCCGCCCACGCCAGGATCTGCACTTCGGCATCCTGGTTAATGGCGTACCGCTTGTTCGGAGACAGCGCCACCATGTTCCGGTCCCGGTGCGGACGGAGGAACAGGTACTTGGTGTTCAACATGAAGCCAGTCGCAGACGGGCAGAACCCGCCGATGCCACCATCAAGGACCACGTCGGCATCCATGAACTTGAGCGTCGGGAAGCCGAGGTTGCCGGTCGAAGGATCGGTAAACCGCTGGTTCGCCTGCAGCGAGGACATGTAGTACGACCAGTAGGTGTTGTCCAACACGATCAGGTCAGGACGATCCGCGCCGCGGACAAGCGATGACCACAGCGTGTTGAGACCCGCCTGAATCGTCGAGGCCGACGGAGTCGGTGCACCCGGAGCAGCCGAGAAATCGTACAACTTCGACTGCCAGAAGGTCCACGTCGCACGGTCGATGCCACCGTAGGTGCCGCTGGTCGGCGAGGACGGGACAGCGGCGTTGAGGCCGGTCACTTCCTTACCGCCCGAGCCGGTGCCGTCGCTGTAGATCGACTGCGCAAGCTTGTTGGCCATCGTCGCTTCGGCGACGTTCAAACGCGCCTCGAGCAGGTCGATGAAAGCCTCACGGCCGCTGTTCTGCAGCATCTCGAGACCCGACATCACGACAGGGCAGGCGAGCTGCTTAATTGAGTATTCGGCCGCCGAGATAACATCCTGAGCGGCAACCGGCAGCAAGTCGTACCCCGAATAAAATCCGGCGTTGCCGTTCTCAGCGAACGAGAGTTCCTGAAGAATGACGTTTCCGCCAGTGAAGGGCTTCACATTCCCGCGCTGGTTGAGCCGGGCAAGGAGAGCGTTGTTCTTGGTGACGTTGTCAGCAATCTGACGGGTACGCGACTGAATCGTTGTCGCAATAATGTCCGTAACGGACGCATTTGCAAAAGACATTGAAGTTACTCCATGAATCGGTTGCCCTTTCGGGCGTTATCTTCACGCGAGAGCAACTGCAAGTTGTTCTCGACATGAAGGCCACACACATTCGTCCCTCGCAGCGGAACTATGTGGTCAACCGTCATGTTCTGACGCCGCGCCGCGGCGTAGATGGCATTGATGACCTGCCTATTCGCCCAAGTGGGCATTGCCTTCTTTCGATGCAATGCTCTCAGGTGATTTCGCTGCAATATCGTGTCGCGGTGCCGGCGGTACTTTTTGCGTTCATGCCAGCGGAATCGTTCAGGGTCTTCACGCCTTTTGTTCTTCATCCAGATTCGCTTACGTTCCCGAACATCGGGATGGCGCTGCGCTAGCCT
>Ga0315903_10007235_pt1 | contig 13931 bp, 6 predicted proteins | sample LakEriMetagenome_7_FD_203524 | JGI IMG/M metagenome (GOLD analysis project Ga0315903, IMG submission 203524) | Freshwater fungal communities from buoy surface, Lake Erie, Ohio, United States - Buoy 2 MA119 | ecosystem: Environmental > Aquatic > Freshwater > Lake | place: USA: Lake Erie, Ohio...
CAGTGTGTTGAGTGACTGCAGCCGGTCGAGCACACCCCGCCGTGCGGCACGGTCCACTCCGGGAGGATCCGAGAGATACAAGACCGCATCCCCTTTGTTGCGGAACTTGACCCCCTGATGACGCGAGGGAAGGAAACCGGCTCCCCACAAGCGGTCGTAGAGGGGTTGGTCGTCGGGGCGTCCGCTGCCAAACGAGGTCAGCACCACGTAAGCCGGAAGGTCTTGATTGACGCTTCCCAGTCCATAAGCGACCCAGGCTCCAATGCTGGGACGCCCCGCCAATTGCGCGCCCGTCTGGGCGAAGGTGATGGCCGGGTCATGGTTGATCGCCTCGGTGTGCAGCGTACGGATCTGGCACCAATCATTGGCGAGACCGGCCATGTGCGGCAGGATCTCGCTGAACCACATTCCCGAGTCTCCGTGCTGGGCGAACTGGAACATCGAGGGGGCGACCGGAAAGTTCGCCTGGCCCGAGGTCATGGTGGTCAGTCGCTGCCCCTGACGGATTGATTCGGGCAGATTCTCACCCCGCCGCGTTTCCAGCCCCGGCTTGGGGTCGAACAGGTCCAGTTGCGAGGGGGCCCCTGACTGGTACAGGTAGATCACCCGCTTCGCGCGGGGAGTGAAATGGGGCAGCCCGGGTTGCCCCAGAGCGGGGTTGGCCTGGGCATTGTCTGGCGCATCATTCGCGGTGGCGGTTTGGGCCAACAACGAGGCGAGGGCGGCGACCCCCACGGCCCCCACTCCAGCCGATCCTTCCAGAAACATCCGGCGGTTGAAAGCCTGCACGTGCGACAGGGGAGACAGCGGGATGTCATTCACGGGTGGTGACCTCATCGAGATTCAGCAGCGTGTTGGCGGTGAGTGTCCAGGCAGCGAGCTCTTCGGTCGCCAGCCCGGCCGTCGGGGGGGACATGCCGAACGAAACCAGTTTCGATGCCTGTTCGGGAGCTGCCCGAAAACGATCCCGATCGACGGCCAACCCCCGCTGCAGCAGGTCGAGTTCCTCGGATGTGGGACGCCGCGCGGTGGCGAGCCTGAACCCCAGCCGCAGACGGTCTTCATCGGTGGCCCCCCCTTCCAGCAGCATCCGTTCGGCCAGCTTCCGCGCCGCTTCGACGTAGGTGACTTCGTTGAGCAGGGCGAGGGCCTGCAGGGGAGTGTTGGTCCGCGACCGTCGAACCGTACAGACTTCCCGGTTGGGGGCATCGAACAGCAGCATGGTCGGGGGAGCGGCCGTCCGTTTCCAGATCGTGTACAGGGTCCGGCGATACAGCCCCGAGGGACCATCGGCCTTGTAGTTCAGCAGGTCACCGTAGCGGCTGGTTTCGTCCCACACCCCCTCCGGCATGTAAGGGCGCACGCTGGGCCCCCCCACGGTGTCCCGCAGCAGTCCGCTGACGGCCAGCGCCTGATCGCGCAGGGCTTCGGCTGACAGGCGGAACCGCGGGCCCCGCGCCAGCAGACGGTTGTCGGGATCCCGCTCCAACAGTTGCGGGGTGACCGCCGAAGACTGCCGATACGCCTGGCTGGTCACCAACAGTTTCACAAACGCCTTCATGTCCCAGGGACGGGGAGCCTGCTGACCCACCGCAGGGGTCTGGGTGGGCTGCATGAATTCGCAGGCCAGCCAGTCGAGCAGCTCGGGATGGCTGGGATACTCGGCCTGCGAGCCCAGATTCTCGCTCGTCTTGACCAAGCCGGTTCCGAAGAACCGTTCCCAGGCGCGATTCACCCAGACGCGGGCTGTCAGGGGATGTTGGGGACTGACCATCCAGCGCGCAAGCGCAAGGCGGTTGACCGGAACCCCCTCGGGGAGCGACGGCAGCACTGCGGGAACACCGGCGGTCACGACCTCGCCGGGCTGGTCGTACTGACCCCGCCGCAAGACTCGCGTCTCCCGCAAAGGGCCCTCGACCATCACCATCACGTTGGGAAAGCTCTTGGGCAACTCCTGCAATTCCTGGCGGATCGCGGCGGCCCGCACATCGGCCTGGCGCACGGGACTGTCGACCGTGGCCCGGAAATAGGCCCGCAGTTCCACCTCCTGTTCCGGACGGCGCTGCTCGGGGGCGATCGCGACAATCTGGCGGATCGAGTCGGGAATCTGCGGGCCATCGAGTGTGACCGTGGCGGGGGTCAATCCGGTCGTCGACAGGCGGAACCGGCCAATGTTGTGCTGATTGATCGCTTCATGAAACAGTCGGATGGTCAGCATCGCTTCCGCAGGCACGCTCACTTCGGTCTCGACCAGGAACATCGCCTTGCGTGGTTCCCGGCGGGTCGGGCCATCGACCGCCCACCCCTTCGAGCGGTCACCGGACAGCACCAGACCGATCTCCCACCCCGACTGCGAGTAATCGGCCGCCACCTTGTGGAACTTCACACGCACCGGCTCCGTCAGGCTCGGGGCGGTGATTTCGGCCTCCACCCGACTCAGCACATAGTTGCCATTCGGAAACCGTCCCACGCTCTGCATGGGGAGGGACGGATCCGGGAATGTTTCGAGCAGCAGTCCCGAGAACGGGCCCGGCAGCAGCGGGCCAGACACCTCGTAGGTGTCGTGGGCGGGGTTGTCTCCCGACGCCAGCCAGGTGGCGTCTGGCTGGCGGGTGAGGGTCGCCCCACCCAGTGATTTGACCGATTTGGGCTGCAGCGGGACCCACGCGGCGGGATTGTCGCTCAGTTGTTTCCGGAACCCGGGTTCCCAGTCCCGGACCAGTTCGGGCAGTTTCTCCGCCAAACGGGTCGCCTCGTCTTCGGCCTTGGTCAATTGACCGGCGAGTTCGGCCAGACGGGCCGTGTGGGCCGCGGTGGGGACCGGCTGCACCGGCTCGGTGTTCCGCGATTCGCCCTGCAAGGTCCCGCTCTCGGGGACGTTGTTGAAGAATGAAAACAGGCTGTAGAACTCCCGCTGGCTGATGGGGTCGTACTTGTGGTCGTGGCAGCGGCAGCAGTTGAGCGTCAGGCCCAGCCAGGTGAGGCCCACCGTTTCGACGCGGTCGATAACGGTTTCGACCCGCCATTCCTCGGCAATAATCCCCCCTTCTCCATTGAGGCGATGATTGCGCAGAAAGCCGGTGGCAACCTTTTGGCTGGTTTGGGAGTCGGGCAGCAGATCGCCGGCCAGTTGCTCGATGGTGAACTGGTCAAACGGGAGGTTGCGGTTGTAGGCCTCGATGACCCAGTCGCGCCAGGGCCACATCTGCCGACTGCTGTCGATCTGGAATCCATTGCTGTCGGCATAGCGGGCGAAGTCGAGCCAGGTCTGCGCGAAGTGCTCCCCAAACCGGGGTGACGCCAGCAACCGGTCGACCAGGATGCTCCACGCCCCGGGAGAACTGTCCGCCAGGAAGGCGTCCACCTCGGACGGGGTGGGGGGCAGCCCGGTGAGATCGAGGGTCACCCGCCGGATGAGGGTCGTCCGGTCGGCCTCGGGGGCTGGCGACAGTCCTTCCCGCTGCAGCCGGCTGACCAGGAAGCGATCCACGGGATGCGTGATCCCCAGGCCGGCCTCCAGGGTCGGCAGGTCGGGACGGACGGGAGGGCTGAAGGCCCAGTGTCCCGTTGTAGAGGCTCCTTCGGCGATCCAGCGTTCGATCAGTTCGATTTGTGCCGGTGTGAGTTGCTTCCCCGAGTTGGGTGGGGGCATCTGCTCGTGCGGATCGGTGCTGCGCAGCCGGACCAACAATTCACTCTCGGAGGGCTTCGAAGAAGCGATGGCCAGGGCTCCCGAATCTCCCCGGGCCCGCGACCAGTCGACCTGGTCGAGCCTCAGCCCTCCCCGGCGCTGCTGCTCATCGGGTCCATGACACTGGAAACAGGCATCCGACAGCAGCGGCCGGATGTCGCGATTGAAATTGACGGGAGCCGCCGCAGGCAGGCTGGAGGCACAGCTCAGCCACAAGAAAAGGACGGGCAGGCAGCGGAATGCAGGCCCCCTCTGAAAGGGGAACAGCCGGGGAAGAGCAGACATCGCGGCGATCATTCCGGAGTGAATTCGTCCAGACGGAGGTCGGAGGCACAGACAGACTGGCCGACCAGTTGAGTTTCCAATCCCGATTGTATCGCGGGAGCGCCGCAGAGGGGACTGCCGGATCAGAATCCCCACCGCTGTCATCTGAGCGGAAGTTCGGGATCGACTCTCTTCGCAGCCGGAATTCCCATTGCACACGACACGGTAACATGAGCCGTGAGTTCGCTCGGCCCCGCGCAATTGCGAAAACGAGCCCTCTCGCCACATCCTCCCGCGATCCGCCTCATTGCAGACCACCGCCGGTATTGCCTCCCCCACCACCTCCCGGGTTTCCGCCTGTCCCGCCCCCCCCGGAACTCAGGAAGGAGAAGGTGAAGACGTCGTTGATGGCTGAGAACAGCGGTGCCATCGAAAGCCGCACGTAGCGCCGATCGGCCGAGACGATGCCAAACACGGTGTTCGAGATCCCCTCGGGCAGGATGGTGATGACGGGCTGATAGCCCGCCTGACCCGCGGCAAACCGGCGATTGCGGGCATTGAGGCGATCGCGGGCGGCCCGCTCTTCGCGTCCCTGACCGCGGGCCTCACCCGCGGCCGCCTGCGGACGTTCCTCACGTCGCATCAGGGGGACCCAGCCCAGTTCGTTGAGACGTCCCCGGTTGAGGGAGACCCGCACCACCTGGTCCTCCGCAGTCAGTTCGATGGTCTGCCGGTCTTCCACTTCGCGGGGGGTTCCCTGGTAACGCACGATCCGCAGGACGGCCCGTTTGCCCACGACCGTTCCCGAGTTGAACCGCACGAAGATGCGGTAATCTCCCGGAAGACCCCGGGGGCAAACGTAGCGGTCGAGACAATCCGCGGGGACAGCACCATGGCCATCGGCCGCCAGAATGCCCCCGCCCACGGTCTGGGGTTGATCGAACCAGCAGATCGTGCCGCCCGGTTCCTGCACGATGAGGTCGAGATCGGCACGGCCGTTCCAGGTGAGTTCGACAAACAGATCCCGGCTGCGGGCCAGCCGTACCGCCCTGGCGAGCCGCTCGGCCTCTTCTGTCTTGCCGTCTGCTCGCAGCCGGGCTTCGAGCGCATCGGTCGTGGCGAGGGCGTCCTGGTGGAGTTTCTCGTACCCTTTGTCCCAGGCCCGCTGCAGAATGCCCGTGATGGCCCAGATGGCACCATCGACGTTGCTGGTCTCACCAGCCAGCTTGATCCCCATCTTGAACGGTTCCGTCCGGGTGGGATCGGAGAGGGCAGCCTGACGGTAGAGTTCGAGGGCTTTGTCCTTCGCCCCGTAGCGGGTGAGAAACGCCGCCGTCAGCATCAGGTTGGCCGGGTCGCTCTGACTGTCGATCATCGAGAGCAGGACCCGGCGGACGTCGGCTTCCGGTCGCCCCAGTTGCTCCATTTCGAGCGCCAGCACCGTGTACATCCAGGGCTGTCCGTACCCGTTCCGGAGCGCGGCTTCCAGGCAGGCCACCAGCCCCTCGGTCTGGCGGGCCTTCTGCAGTTTCAGGACAACGTCAGCCACTTCCCCGGCGGTTGGGGAGTGATTGCTGAAGTATTCCTCCCAGGCGTCCGCGGGAGACAACTGGTCGTTGGGATTCAGCGGAATCGCAGTCGACTTGCGGGTCGCCCGGGGACGTGCCTCGGCCTGGGGGGGGGCGGCCGGTTCCTCCGGGGCAGGGCCCGGTTCGGCCTGATCCTGGGGAAGAAAAACAGCCACGGCGAAGTGATTCCCGAGAGAATCGCTTCGCCGTGGCAAACTTGTGGTGAGGGAATCGAGGCAGATTGCCGATTTCCCGCAGCTTTCCTGGTTTACCGGTTGGTCAGCGGTTTTTTTTTCAGGGGGAGGGGGCTGAGCTCTCCGGCGGGGAGGACGGAGTCGACGGAGAACATGCCCCCGCCCATACCGCCACCCATGCCGCCCATGCCGCCACCCATTCCACCGCCGCCCATCCCACCACCCATACCGCCACCCATGCCGCCGCCACCCATGCCGCCGCCGATGCCACCCATGCCACCGCCGAAGCCGCCGCCGCCAGAGCTTTGGAGCATCATCGGGGGAATGACCAGGTCACCGACGGGATAGACGCGGGGCTTGATGCTCCCCTCGTCTTCGGCCGCTGCGGTCGTGGTGATCTTCATCACCTCATCTTCAATCAGCCAGGTCAGATCTTTCCCATTGAGCAGCAGCTTGAGGATGCTGCGGAGGGTGACCCCGTTGAGCTGCAGGGTGATGTTCTCTTCGTTGAGGTCAGCGCTGCTGCCCCCCTCGTCGATCGCATTCTGATCGATCACGATGTCGATCCCCCGCGCCTTGGAGAGGTAATCGATGCAGTCTTTCAGAGACTGGTCGGTGAAGTTCACATCGGTGGGCTGGTTGAGAGCCTCACGCAGCTTTTCTTCCTTGGGGCTGTACTTCGTGAGATCCACCGACGCCCACTTCTTCCGACGCTGGGTCAGAGCCTGCCAGACTTCCGGGGGAGGATAGAGCAGGGGGGGTTCATCGGGGAACGGCACATGGGCCTTTTCCACGAGATACAGTGCTTCGAGGAACTTGTCACTGCGGAGCAGCCGCAGCCGCATGATCCGGTCAAGCTGGTTGGCCGCCTCCGTCACGAAGATCGACTGCCACGACACCCCGTTGTAGGGAGCGACTTCAATCGTGGTTCGGGCGACCAATTCGGCCTGTTCAAACGCCTGCTCGTTGCCGGCATTTCCTTCGTTCATCAGGGCCCGCACCTTCTCGATCAGGCTGGTGAGGCGTTCGTCACGCAGCACCAACTGGTCGGCGGTCAAACGCTGGGCTTCGAGCTGCGCCTGGCGTTCGAGGGCATTGATCCGCTGCAGTTCGACCTTCTGCTGGAGGGTGGTCAGCTCATCAATCTTCTGCTGCACCCGCAACCGGTTCGATTCGCGGTCATTCGCGTCGATGTCGGTCGACGAGTTGATCGAGGTCAACAGCCGCTTCAGGTTCTTGAGACCATCTTCCGGATTCGCCTTCTTCGTCCGGTCGATTTCCTTGATGGAATTCTTGACCAGAGTGTTGAGCTGCTGTCCGCGAATTCGCTTCGCTTCGACCTCTTCGTCGACGAGGTCCCCCTCACGGGCCGTTCCCTCGACCACCCCACCCCCGATCGAACCCTGGGGGTACTCGATCGGCAGTCCCGGCACGAAGCCGTTGGAGGTCGGACCCGAGATGACGCCGCCCGAAGGAAGGGGCGGAGGATTGTTCCGGATCTGTCCAGGGACCGGTGGAGCAACGCTGCCCGGCACGGGGGGCAGATTGGTTCCGGCAGGCAACGGAGGATTGACGCCAGCCGGGGGAGGAGGCACCACAGTGCCGGTTCCCGGAGCCGGGGGAGCAAACTGCACTGTCTTGATCTTCGCCCGCAGTTTCTGCGACGCATCGATCAGATGATCGGCCTGGGTGTTCTCGGGATCGGCCTGACGGATCGCCCAGGCGATCTCTTCGGCCTGATTGAGATTCCGGGTCTGGATCGCCCGCTGCCCCGCGGCGGTCAGGACCGCAACGTCGCGTTCAAACTCCTCCAGCGCCTGGTGGAGCAGTTCGGTTCCCGCGACTGCGACGGACAGCCCCTCATCGCTTTCGGCGACCGCCCACAGTCGGCTGAGGTAGGTGTTGCCCCGCTGACTGGCGGAGGGCTGGACCGTCCATTCCAGCGTGCGTCCGCCGACCGTTGCGGTGACCTTGACGACGTCGGCAGTCTCTCCCCGACCCAACAGAATCGAATCGCGGTCAGGCCGCAACGGAGGACACTCGACCGGCAGCAACCGGTCCACCGCCGGGGTCACTGTGAGTGACTCGGGATACAACACGGGCGCGGAGGCGGCCTTGGCCAGCCGTCCCCCCAGTTCGGCGGGACTGACCCGCGTATCGTCAATCAATTCGTCCAGCATCAGCACGCCACCGGTGTGCTGCGCCAAGACCCCCAGCAGGCGATGGTCGATGCGGGGACCCACCGCATACGAGTGGACGGGAACCTGACGGTCCCGCAACCGGGCCACCAGTTCCCGCATCTCTTCCGTCTGCAGAATGCCGGCGGTGCTCATGCCATCGCCGACATAGATGATCGAGCCCGCCCGTTCCTGCCCGAGGGTCTCGAGCGACGCCTCGAGTGCCGGGCGGAGATCCGAGGCACCCAGCGGAACCCGCTTCGAGAGCTTCGTCAGGGCCAGTTCGACTTCGGAAGACTGCGGCTTCGAGAAGGAGTCCTGCAGGGCTTCCAGAGTGCTGTCAACCGCGTACAGACGGACGCGATCCGACTCGGGAAGGGCCGACAGCAATTCCCGCACGACCGCCAGGGCCTGCCGCCGGTGCTGTCCCACCTGGGAGGCCGAAGTGTCGATCAGCAGCACGTGGTCTCGCGCCGGTCCAGCCTGCAGACCTTCCGGGCGGATCGCGAGGGCGAAGAAACTCTCACCCCCGGGTTGCTGATAGCGAAACAGTTGGGCGGCGTGCTCCCCGACGGGCCGCACCCGTTCGGCGGCGACGGTCCAGACCGAAAGACCTCCCAGCGCGACGACGGCCGCCGTTTGCACGGCTTTCCTGGCACGGGTCAGCATGCGACAACTCCAGAAAGAAGGTTCGAAAGCAGGCAATCTCACGCCGGAGCAGACGCTCGCAGGGACAGGGGGCGCAGAGATTTCCAGCCTACAGAGAGTTTACAAAGTGGTTCGACCCGGGATGAAGCAAAATCTTTCTAAAAATCGGCGAATTCCCTCACCTGCCGCAATCCTCCGTTCGCCGTTCCGATTGCACGCCCTGTCGGGGAATTTCGGGGGTGTGGCGATCGGGGCCCGGCACGCTCGGAGGGGCTCCCTCGACCGTGTCCCGAGAGCCTCCGACCCCCCTCCCGCCGTCCGCGGGAAGTTCCCCTCACACCCCGTAAAACCGGTCTTGTGAGTCGCTTCCTCCCCGGGATATAAGCCGCCGTCCCGGGGTGCCCCTCCGGGGGGCCGTGTCGGCTCCGATCGGATTGCTTTCCTCCGCAGGCCGGCGACCGGTGATCCCCTTCTTCGGAACAGCGTCATGACAAGCCAACCCCAGCCCGAGATGCGACCGAGGGAAGCGACAGGGGGGGGGAAAGCAGCCCACCGTTGGCTGGTGGGGATCGTCATGCTGCTGCTGGCAATGGAGGTGCTGTCGAGCCGTCCGTGCCGGGCGGAAGAGCCGCCGGAAACTCCCCCCCCGTCCAATCCCCAGATTCTGCTGCTGCGGAATGGAGCAGTTTTGCGGGGCAAAATCCTCGCGCGGGGGGAAGACTTTCTCATGCAGGCCCCCCATGGTCAGGTGGTGGTCCCTGGAACACTGGTTCGGGCGGCGTGCCGGGATCTGCAAGAGGCTTACGAATACATGCAGCAGCGGGCGGCCGCCCAGAGTGAAGGTTCCGCCTACGTCACCCTCGCGAAGTGGTGTCAATCTGTGCAGATGTTCGATGAGGCCCGGGCCAGTCTCGAATTGGCGCTCAATCTCGATGCCAATCTCGACGAAGCGCGGCACCTGTTGACCCTGAATTCCGAATTGCAGAGCGAACATCGCCAGTCTCAGCGGCCTCGCGAGACCGCTGCCGAGGCCCCTCCTTCGCGTCGAGATCCCGACGCGCATCTGGGAGGCCTTCCGAAGTCGCTTGCCAAACAGTTCGCCACCCGGATTCAGCCGATTCTGACGAACAATTGCTCGACAGCCAGTTGCCATGGGCCCCGCTCCGAAACCGGGTTTCGATTGGAGCGGGTTCCCGTGGGACAGCGTTCGGAACGGGGAGCTGTCGAGCGCAACCTGCTGGCGGTCAGCGAGTATCTCGATTTTCGGCAACCTTCCCGCAGTCCGCTGATTGCCCGGGCCAAAGAGGCCCATGGCAAGCCGGTCCGACCGCTGTGGGCCGGTCCCTCGGGAAAACAGCAGCTCGCCGAACTCCAGGCCTGGGTCCGGGAGGCTGCTCCCTTCCTGCAGGGGACGCCGCCCCCTGCGCCAGAACTCGTCCAGACTCCACCGAGCTCGGGGCCGCCGGCCGCTGGTTCTCCCGCCGATCCAGACGTGATCCTCGCCGCGGCTGAGCAGCTTCGTGAGGCTGAGTCGGGCGATCGCGAATCAGAACACTCTGGAGTGAACGATACGGAACAAGTCCCCGCGAAGTCTCCCCCGGCCCGCCTGTCTCCCCGGGAGGGGAAGGCCAACGCGGCGAGTGGAGCATCCCGCGCTCGCCCGGCCAACCCGCGAGCGGCGTCGCGTGCCGACGTTGATGGCCCCCCCGCGCGGCTCAAACCGCTCCCCGGTGAGTCTGTGGCCGGCCCCCAGAAATCTCCCGCCCGAACGGCAACTTCTGGAACCGCACCGACCGCGCCCCCCGGACGCGACCTGTTTGATCCCGAGGAATTCAATCGCACCCGGAAAACCCGGGCCGAGTGAACTTCACCGCCACCCGCGTTCGTCCGGGCTTTCGCCCGTCGAGATTTGCCGAATTCCCGGGGAGCTTCACCCTTCCAGGGGGGGCTTCATGCGGCAGGACTGTTCCCACAGGGGTTGGCCCAGTGGATTACTCGCACAATTCCTGAATCACACGGCGATAGAGTTCGGTCCCCCGCTGCAGTTGATCGAGCTCGATGAACTCATCCCAGGTGTGGGCCTGGGCGATGTCTCCCGGGCCGAGCACCAACATCTGCTTCATCGCACCGAACATGACTCCATCGGTGCCATAGGAAACCGTCCGGGAGGCTTTTTTGCCCGCAATCCGCAGCATGGTTTGGACATAGGGGGACTGCGGGTCGACAAACAGGGCCTTCCCGATGGGGTAGGAAATGAATTCCAGGCCGCAGCGCTGGGCGGCCGCCGCGGCCCGATCGACCAGTTGCTGCGCGTTCTGGCCCGGCATGGGGCGCGAGTAGACCGTGCAGATGCTCTGGGGGGGAGTGATGTTGACGGCGGGGGTGTGGTCGTTGATTCCGATGTTCCAGCTGATGATGGGGGGATCGAACCGGTCGTCGCGCCAGGCGGGATCGTGGGTCACTTCGTCGTGAATTGCCTTCATTTCCGCCAGGAACGGGATCATCGCGAGATTGGCGTTCAGGCCATGGCTGGTGCTGGAATGGGCCGCCTTGCCATGCGAGATCGCCCGGAATCCACAGGTCCCCTTATGGGCATGAACCACCTCCAGGCCGGTTGGTTCCCCGATGATTCCGTGGGCGTCGCCAGCCACCATCTCGGCGTACAGCCGCGACTGGGCAGCCACCAGTCGCGCGCCAGCGAAGCCAATCTCCTCATCGGCCGTGCAAACGATGTAAACGGGCCGCTTCAACTGCCCGGTCGCGACCTCCCCCGCAGCCGCCAGCATGCAGGCGATCGAACCCTTCATGTCGCAACTGCCCCGGCCGTACAGCCGGCCCTGCTTCACGGTGGGCTGAAACGGCCCGTGTGCAGTTGTGAACCATGGGTCGGCGGGGACCACATCGGTGTGCGAGAAATAGGCCACTCCCCCAGTGCCCGACCCCTTTTTGCCCACCACACACGATTTGGGAATGCCCTGGTCATCGACATAGTCGAGGCGTTCCGTCGCGAAGTCCCGTTCGGTCAGCAACTGCTCGACGCAGGAGGTGACTTCACAGTTGGAAGTACGGCTGACGGAGGGAAACGCGATCAGGCGTTGGGCCAGCGAAAGGGCAGTCATGGGGAAAACACGGGAACCTGGAGGATCGGGGAGGAATCGCGAGGTTACCCCAGCCAGGCGGACTGGTTCAACCAATGATCACAGCAGGCACATCCGTTGCCGAGCGGAAGTTGGGGAAAATCCCTACATTTTCACTTCCGGGGCGGTTTTGTGGGAAGTCATTCGGTCCCGGCAACCGATAAGGGTGTTACAGCGTGACTTTCCGCTACAACCAGACCGCCTGCCATTTCCCGGGCGGGGTCGTGATGCGTCCTTTCCGCCTGCCCAACAGAACAAGAGGACCGGGACAATGAACCCACTTCGTCGATTCGCTCTCGCCGTGGCGTTTGGAGCGTGCTCTCTCGGCGTGGCGGATGCCCAGGCGCAGATGCCCGGACCGGCCGGCATGCCGCCGATGCCCGCCGGGATGGCACCGCCCCCGACCGGGGCGTATGCCGAACCGATGGTTTACGACGGCCCCCCCTTGGGCTACGGCGACCCGGGATTCAGTGCCTACCGCTCTCCGCAGCCGCTGGAAGGGGTGCAACGCCCCATGTCGGGCTGGGATGTGGAAGTTCCCGACGACGGCACGATGGTGGGACATCCCCGCCTGTTCGCGGGCACCGGCTTCGTTCGGGTGGAGTACCTCAACTACAACATCCGCGAGCCGGGTGATGTGCTGATGGGGGCCCCCCTCGCCGACAACGACTATCCGACCGATCCGTTTGTGATCTTCGCCCCCGGGACCGCTTCGCCGACCTACTACGGCATCGTTCCCAGCGCGAAGATGTTCGACCTGCGGGACAACAGCGGAATCAAGACCACCCTGGGTTTCGATCTGGCCCATGGCGATTCGGTGGAATTGAGCGCATTCTTCCTGGCCCAGAAGAAAAGCGGCTATATCAACAACAACCTGGGTACCAGCCTCGTCGACATTGGCGGGTTCCTGTTTGAGCTGCCCAACGTCTATGCCACCAGCATGCTGCTGAATGGGCAGGTGGGAGACACGCTCTACGTCTACAACGACGGGTACGCGGCGTTCTACCAGTCTCAGGTCTGGGGGGCTGAAGCCAACTACCTGCACGACCTCGACACCTACGGGGCCTTGCACTTCCGCCCGATGATTGGTGCCCGGTTCCTGAACATCAACGAGCGAATGAGCCAGTACGGCCGGTTCCAGCAACTGGCCCCTGTCCCCTCCTTCGAGACCTCGATTGAGTCGGATACGCAGAACTACCTCGGTGGCGGCCAGATTGGAGCGCGGGTCGAGATGGTGACCCACCTGTTCGACTTCGGAGCCGAGGCGAAGTGGCTCATGTTGGCGAACTCGATGTACGCCGACGTCGCGACGAACAATCTCCGGTTCAACGGCGATCCGTACGTGCTGACCAGCGACAATACGACCGCCGTCTCAACCGGTTTCGATCTGACGGGCTGGGCGGTGCTGCACCTCGGTCCCAAATTCGACCTGCGGATTGGGTACAACTTCCTGTGGCTGACCGGAATCACCCGTCCCGAAGACAACATCTACTACAACGAGAACGGCATTACCCAGCCGGCCGGGGTGGTGCTCGACATGAAGAAGCATGACTGGAGCATGAGCGGCCTCCAGTTGGGCGGCACCCTCAAGTGGTAGATTCCTGAGGTGGCTGCGTGAGGTAGTCCAGCCCACCGAATGCAGTTGGCCTGAGAGACGCCATGAAAACCACAAGCCCCGCCATTCCGAACCGGAATGGCGGGGCTTTTCTATTGATAGGGACGAGGCGAATGCGGTTTTGAACCGCCTGTCGCTTCAGTCCGAAATCTACTTGGCCTGGGCGTGCTCTTCTTTCTTGCCGGTCCCCTTCTCACGGACCAGGGTCTTCACCTGGGCCACAATCTGCCGGGCCGCGATGATTTCATCACGCGAGAAGAAATAAACGGGAGGCAAGCCGCCGACGGCCCGGCGGGAGGACTTTTTCGCGAGATCGTCCCAGCTCATTTTGTCGGTCAGGTGCCAGGCAGCGGCCTGCAGCGACTTCTTGTCGAACTTGCCGCTGGCAACCAGCAGCAGCAATTCCCGCAATTCGGGATCGACGGTGTATTCTTCTGCCTTGACAAGCTTGTAGTGCATCCGGGGATTGGGATCCGCCTTGCCATGTTCCAGGCACACGGTGTTCAGCGGCACCTGGGCGACCTTTTCGGGAGGAATCGAGAAGAAGCCTCCGCCCCCTCCCATGCCACCCATGCCACCGCCACCCATTCCGCCGCCGCCCATGCCACCCATGCCGCCACCCATTCCACCACCGCCC
>Ga0315903_10007236_pt1 | contig 13928 bp, 9 predicted proteins | sample LakEriMetagenome_7_FD_203524 | JGI IMG/M metagenome (GOLD analysis project Ga0315903, IMG submission 203524) | Freshwater fungal communities from buoy surface, Lake Erie, Ohio, United States - Buoy 2 MA119 | ecosystem: Environmental > Aquatic > Freshwater > Lake | place: USA: Lake Erie, Ohio...
AATGCCTGAGTTTGAAAATTTTGAGATTAACGGTTCCGGTGAAATCGAGTTTGATGATACGGTAACCGGGGATTATATCGATTTCTCTGTTACAGGCTCGGGGTCAGTGAATGCCCGGCTTGATGTCAGGAAGGTAACCACTGTTGTGACCGGAAGCGGTACTGTAAGGTTCAGTGGTCAGGCTGATGATTTGAAAGGAGAAGTGCTTGGTTCAGGGGTAATCGACGCGTCTTCGCTGATCGCAGAAAACGGTCAGTTTAAATTATCCGGCAGCGGAGAAGTTAGAACTCAAGTTACCGGCCGTCTCAATGCCTCTGTAACCGGTAGCGGCATACTTTATTACACGGGCAATCCTGAACTTCAAAAGTCGGTAACGGGCAGCGGTAAAGTTATCCCCATTCGCTAGGGCACTTCATAAACTATTTGATCAGAACATTATGTATTGATAATCAGTTGTATATGATGTTTTTTTGATCAATTTTCTTAATGGATTTTGATTCGGAATGTCGAAAACTGATGGTTCATAAAGTAAACGGAATGTATAACTTCGTAGCTTCCCGTAAGGTATGAAGATCGCGATAGCAGGAACCAGAGGAATCCCCAATAATTATGGTGGCTTTGAACAATGTGCCGAGTATTTATCGGTGCTGCTCGCCGATAAGGGACATGATGTAACTGTTTACAGTACACATTATCACCCTTTCAGTCAGAAAGAATACAAAGGAGTCCGAATCAAGCATGTCTTCAATCCTGAGAACAGTATAGGCACAGCAGGTAATTTTGTTTATGATTACCTCTGTATGAGGGACGCTGTAAAAGAAAAAGCTGAAATACTGCTGGTGCTTGGGTATACTACTGCATCTGTTTTTTTTCCACTGATGAATTTCCGCAATTCTGTTCTGATTACCAATATGGACGGACTGGAGTGGAAGCGCGACAAGTGGAACAGTCTGGTGAAGAAACTTGCTAAATGGTTTGAGCGACTTGGAGCCCGCCATTCCCATTATCTGGTTTCTGATAATGAGAAAATCAGAGAGTATCTTTTGAATACCTATGGGCGCGACTCCTCATTCATTGCCTACGGTTGTGAGCCGTTCACCGATCCTGATGTTGAGGTTTTGTCGCGTTACGATGTTGAAAAATGTGCTTACGGAATACTGGTGGCACGAATGGAAGCGGAAAATAACATTGATATGATTCTTGATGGTTTCACCGCTTCAAAAGAGACAGGTAAACTGCTGGTGGTCGGGAATCTGGTAACAGCTTATGCAACCAGAATGGTTGAGAAATATGGTTCAGATCAAAGAATTGTTTTCAAAGGCGGAATTTACGACCAGAATCATCTGAATAACCTGAGGCATTTTGCAAGGTTTTATTTTCATGGTCATTCGGTGGGCGGTACGAATCCTTCTCTGCTGGAAGCCATGGCCTCCGGGTCATTTATAATCGCTCATGGAAATGAATTCAATAAAGCGATTCTTGGTGATGATGCATTGTACTTCAAAGATGCATCGGGATTATCGGAGGTAATCAATCAGTTTTCAGCTTATAAAAATCGCGATCAGTCAGTAAAAAATAATCTGGATAAGGTTATTCATACCTATAACTGGAACAGCATCTGCAACCAGTATGAAGACCTGTTTAACAAAGTGCTTCAGAAATAATTTGATTTACCTGATGCAACTGTCATTCCGGAAAAATCTCATCATCGATCATGACTTACCAAATTAAATCATTCATTAAAGCCGGGTGCCTGTGTCTTCTGCTTTTGTCCGGCCTGCAACCTGTACTTGCTCAGCATTACTATATGCCATTAAACAGTGATTTGTACAACCGGTATGATTCACTGATCAATAAGGTAGGAGTACCTGTTCATACTTCAGTAAAACCCTATATCAGTAATGAAATAGAACCTTACGGAGCTATCGATACGATTGAAAGTTTCAGGCTGAAGGATAACAAATTTCGGTCTACCTGGACAGGCAGAAAAATTTTCAAAGAACATCTTCTGGAAGTTAAAGAGGATGATTTTTTTCTGTACGGTGATATTAATTTCGAGTTAAACGGCGGAGTATCTGCGGAAAGTGATACAACCAAGAATACATTCGTAAATTCAAGGGGAGTTTCTGTTGGAGGCACTTTCGGTAAACGTTTTTCTTTCGCTTCCTCTTTCGTTGAATCACAGGCGTCTTTCCCTACTTATGTCGATTCTCTTATTGAGGACACCAGGGTAGTGCCCGGTGGAAGCAGAATAAAAGAATTCAGAGATAAGTTTGATTACGGAACTGCTTCCGGAACGATTTCCTATTCCCTTAAAAAGTATTTCAGTTTTCAGTTTGGGCACGATAAAAATTTTATCGGTGATGGATATCGGTCTTTATTGCTTTCTGATCATGCTTACAACTATCCTTTTCTTAAAATCAATGCCAATTTCTGGAAAGTGAAGTATATGGTGTTGTATGCGCTCATGCAGGACGGACCTTATCCTACCATAAATGATGAAAGCTTCAGGAGAAAATACGCTACGTTTCATTATCTTGATGTAAACATCGGAAAGCGACTCTCGGTAGGTATATTGGAAAGTATCATCTGGAGATATGATTCCACTCGCGCATTTGATATTAACTATCTGAATCCTGTAATTTTCTACAGACCGGTTGAGTTTTCAATTGGTTCTCCCGATAATGCATTGATGGGACTCAACGTAAAGTATAAGGTCAATAGCAGAAACTATTTATTTGGACAGCTGATGCTGGATGAATTCAAAATTGATGAAGTGCGTTCCGGTGACGGCTGGTGGGGCAACAAGCAGGGCTTTCAGCTCGGATGGCGTGCTTTCAGTCTGTTTAAAATCAAAAACCTGGATTTCAGTACTGAGGTTAATTATGTCAGACCTTACACCTATCAGCACCGGAGTTCAAGGACCTCCTATTCACATTACAATACCCCGCTTGCTCATCCCCTTGGAGCCAATTTTACGGAATCGGTAACTACGATCGGATACAGGTGGAAAAGATGGCACCTTCATGCCAGAGCATCAGTAGCCATGATTGGTTATGATGTCGACAGTGCCGGAAATCCGGTAAATTATGGTAACAATGTGTTACTTAGTTATGAAACCCGACCTGATGAATACAACAATGAAACCGGCCAGGGTCTTGAAACAACACTTATAATTGGTGAAATGAGATTGTGGTACCTGTTAAATCCTGCCTCTAACCTGGTAATTGAGGGCGGAGCCAGATTCAGAAGATCAGATAATGTTTCCCGGGTTCATCAGACGGCATTTGTTTACTTCGGTATCAGAACCGCATTGACCAACAGGTATTTTGATTTTTAGATTACCTTTAACAAATTGATAACCTGATCGGCGGGCAGCAATAACAATGGGTTCGGACATTTACAATCCGAACTTCGATGAAAAGGGATTTTACCCGATAACAGCTAAAGACTACCTTATAAAATAGGTGTTTCACCCTATTTAAATGATTATTGATAAAATTAATTGGAACAGAACTGAAGGCACTTCATATTTTTGATTCCGAACCAGCTTAAATGGAGATCAGCATTGCACTTGCCTGTTTAACGGCTTTTGTCATTACCTTTTTTGCGATTCCGTCTATCATCCGGGTGGCGATCATCAAAAATCTGTTTGATGAACCCGGTGAACGGAAGTCTCATAAATCGAGTATTCCGACATTAGGCGGACTGGCTATTTTTGCCGGTGTTGTATTTTCATACACTTTCTGGTCGGCCGGTCTTGATTATGAATCAACCCAGTACATTCTTGCTGCCATAGTGGTTTTGTTCTTTATCGGAATTAAAGATGATATCATTGAGTTGACGGCAGGCAAGAAATTCTATGGTCAACTGGTTGCTGCAGTGATTATTGTGATCTTCGGTAACATACGGGTGACTAATCTTTTCGGGGTTTTCGGGATTTATGAGATTCATTACGGAATCAGCATCATCTTCAGTTTGTTCGTAATTCTTACCATCATCAATGCCTTCAATCTGATTGACGGGGTAGATGGGCTTGCTGCTGGAATTGGTGCAATTGCCTCTTTTGCATTTGGATTTTGGTTCTATAATTACAACCAGATAGCCCTGTGCATTCTTTCTTTTTCATTGTTCAGTTCACTTTGCGCATTTCTGGTGTATAATTTTTCACCTGCCAATATTTTCATGGGGGATACCGGTTCATTGATTATTGGACTGATTCTTTCTGTTCTGGCCATTAATTTCATTCAACTCAGTTTCGCATCGCCTCCTTATGCGTTTCCGTTCAGGTCAAGTCCCGCCATGGCAATCGCCATTTTGATTATTCCACTGGTCGACACACTCCGGGTTTTCATTATCAGGATTTTAAAAGGGAAATCACCTTTCCTGGCCGATCGGAATCACCTGCATCACTTCTTGCTGGACATGGGGCTTTCGCACCGTTATGTTTCCCTGACTCTTTACACTACCAATATCGTATTCATTGTTACTGCATTGATTCTCAGAGACATATCCAGTCTTGTGCTTTTGTTGATTTTATTGATCATGGCATTGCTTATCAGTGTTTTGCCATTTATCATGAAGACTTATGTCAAGCCCAGTCAGATCAATATCCACATCAGATGATTTTTTAATCACCGTCGCATTGTAAGACCGGCAGGCATCTTATGGCATTTTTCGCTACTTTTGGACTACTTTTAAGTCTAACCAGCTTTAACAGTGAGATTTCCAATGAAATTCAAAAACAACTTGGCAACCGTTTTCATGGCGGTTTCGGTGATGCTGACTGCCTTCCAGTTTCGCGCTGTTGGTCAGGATCAGCCATCAGGTTCATTAGAATTTAACGACCCCATCGTTGAAGCTCTTGATAGCCTGGTAACCCTAAATAACGTTATCCGATATGCGAATGTGAATGGCAACGGCGCCGACGGAGTTACTTCAAGGCACGATTATCCGCGTTACAGCGATGCTATTTATGCTCAGCGAATGAGCGCCATCTCTTCTCCGATCCCCTTGACTTTTAACAATGAGGTCAAACGTTATATCGAAATGTACGCCTACCAGAAACGAGGACTCACCAGTCGCGTTATGGGATTGTCGGAGCTTTATTTTCCACTATTCGAAGAAGTGCTGGACAAGGAAGGACTTCCGCTGGAGTTTAAGTATCTTGCAATAGTTGAATCCGCTCTCAACCCAATCGCTGTTTCACGAATGGGAGCAACCGGTTTGTGGCAGTTTATGTACAATACCGGCAAGATGTATGATTTAAAAATCGACTCATACATTGATGAAAGAAGAGATCCCGTGAGTGCAACGTATGCAGCCTGCCGTTATTTCAAAGACATGTATGCTATTTACGGCGACTGGCTACTGGTGATAGCATCCTATAACTGCGGTCCCGGAAACGTTAATAAAGCCATTCGCAGATCAGGCGGCAAAACCAACTTCTGGGAAATTGCACGATATCTTCCTGCCGAAACCCGGGGCTATGTTCCTGCTTTCATCGCTGTTACTTACGTTATGAATTATGCCAATGAGCATGGGATTTTTGCTGTCAAACCCGCGTTTAATTATTTTGAAGTCGATACTATTGCTGTAGACAGAAAAGTTTCATTAAAGAAAATTGCTGATGCCGTCGGTTTACCAATGGATGTCATTTCATACCTGAATCCGGTCTACAAGCGTGGTATCATTCCTGAATCGAATCAACCATCTGTTTTACGATTGCCGGTCGCTAATATTGGTGCTTATCTGGCTGCCGAGCAATCCAGCTTTGAAGACGCTCCTCAGCCTTCTTCCACTGAAGTTCCGGTGCGACTGGCAAGCATGAATCAAAAGAATGAGCCCGCATTGGAGACTTCCGGTGCATTCAAAATGGAATCCAGGAGAGTGAAGAAGGTTTACACGGTTAAGTCCGGTGACAACCTGTCAACGATCGCCCGCAGGTTCAATTGTTCGGTAACAGAATTGAAAAAATGGAATAAACTGAGTACCGTTCATATCCGGAAAGGTCAGCGTCTCAGTTATTTTGCCAATGTTCAGGTCAAGGTTCCCGTTCCTGCTGAAGAAAAAACTACTATCGCCGCTACTGAAACGGAAAATTTGCAGCCGGAAGAAGCCAAATCAAATCAGTCGGTCACTAAAAATGAACCCGGAACTGCTAACCCGGAGTTTATATATCATCTCGTTCAAAAAGGAGATACTCTTTGGAATATCGCCAAGCGTTATGAAGGCACTACTGTTGAACAATTGATGGAGATCAATAAGATCACCAATATTAACAGTCTGGTACCCGGCACCAAAATCAAGGTGAAAGTAAATGGTTGAAATGTTTTTGAGATTTCCCCTTGTTTATCTTTCATTCATTTTTGTTTTATTCTCCTCGTGTGACCAGTCCTCAGTAAAACCTTCCGCATCAGGTAAAACCGGCGAACTGTTGATTGTCTGCGATTCTTTAATTCGTAAAAGCGACGCAATGCAGAGGCTGAATGATTCGCTGACTTTTTCTTTTCCCGGCATACCACAGCATGAACCCTATTTCAGAACAGTCAACATTGATCCTTCCGGTTTTCGTAACATTCTGCAGCATCACCGAAATGTTCTGATCGTAGAAAAAGGTCCTTTGCCCGATGGGAAGAAATTTTCACTTACTTTTAAAAATGATCTGTATGCCAAACCACAACTGGTGATGCATCTCAGGGCTGTTGACGATTCCGCACTTGATTCTGCAGTATCGGTGATGAGTGCTGCAGTCATAGATAAACTGAGCAGGGAGGAACTGAAACGCACCGTTTCAGCTTACACGGGAATGCGTGAAATGAAAGTCACCCGCGAGCTTAGCGAACTAACCGGTATCACCATACCACTTACTGATGACTATTTTATTGCAAGTAAGGAAGCTGATTATACATGGGTTCGCAGGGAAACAGTTCATATGAGTCAGGGATTTCAAATTTACCGTTTCCCCTATGTTTCAGATACTGTCTTCAGTGCACAGTCGGTAATCGGATTACGCGACAGTTTATCACAAAAGCATATTCCCGGACCAAGTGTAAACAGTTACATGACTACCGACAAAGTTTATCCGGTCAGTTACAGAAATACAACGATTAACGGTCAGTATGCTGTTGAAGTGAGGGGATTGTGGAGAACGGAAGGTGATTTTATGGGTGGACCGTTCATCACTTACCTGATTCATGATCAAGCAAAGGGGGCACTTATTTTTATCGATGCTTTCATATATGCCCCCCGGTTTAAAAAGAGAGAGTACGTGAAACAAATGGAAGCAATGGTGCACGCTTCAGTATTTTGATAATAACCGGTTTTCTGCTACATATCTTTTTTTTGCTCCCGAAGCATTTCCGGGAATCCCATTTTTCTTGATAGCGCATTTATTGCCATTGCTATCCTTTTTTCTTTTGTGGCATCTGTTTTAGCATTGTCGATCCACTTTGAAAAATAATTCCGGTGGGAGGGAGTTAAGCTGTAAAAATGCCCGCCTGCATCTGGATCATCTTCCAGACATGCGATCAGATCGGTGTTCAGCGGATATTCAGAATGATCCACTTCAAGTCGAAGCTGCACTTCATCACCAGTTTGCTTTTGGATGGCTTTTCGGATCTGTTGATTCAGTGGCATAATAAATTTACCGCTGCCATCGGGTAAGAGCGCTGTTATTAGGATGGGATGCCGGCTGACAGATCCTTTAACCCGGTAACTTTTTCTTCGTTCCGGGAAAAGCTGTTCTGAAAATTTGGAAGGAATCAATACATAATACCATCCGGATTTTTCTCCCATTTCAGTTCCGAACTTTTCAATCACGCATTTGAACTGAACAGCTTTCATTGATCCAATGATGATTTTACTTTCAGATATACAGAAGGCTACCGTCCATATTTTTTCGCAGCCTTTTTGAATGCCGCTGTCAGAGTGTGGTTATTCTGGAGCATGATGGTATGGCGTATTTCATCCTGGCCTTTCTCCTTCATCATCTCAGCTGTTGCCAGTACTTCATTTCGGTTCATCCCATCGAGGCATTGGGTCATGGCTATTAACGGAGCGAGAGATCTGAAAGAGTCCTTTTGGCTTTTGTTACAAGTTTTGTAAAATAAAGGGGGTAATTTGCCAAGTATGTATGATTCACTGTACTTCTGGGCACGGTTGTGATCACCGTTAAATTCAGAAGTAATCCATCTGGAAATGCATATTCCCAATTCAGCCGGTTCGGTAATGCTGTAATTCCTGTCAACATGGAAGTAAAGCGGGGCTTCCGTAAATTTCAGTAAGGTTTTTTCTGCTGATTTATAGCCCGGTTTGTTTTTCATTTTCAAAGCCTCCTTTTCGGCTAATGCTGCGATGTCCTGATCGGCCGATCTGAATCCCAGTTTGTAATAGAACCAGTATGCTCCGGTTTTAATTCCTTCTTCGTTGTCTTCTCCAAACTGATAAGGCGCCACAGTAAATTTTTTGACATTGAAAACGGCTTTATAAGCCTTCATGATTCCGGAAAAAAGCAGGTAATTCTCGCCGCCGCGGAAGGATTCAAATATGTTTACCCCGATTTCACATCTGAATCCAAAGATCCAACCACCTCCATAGCCAACAGGAACTCCGTTTTTATAGGCTACAAATCCTGTGTAATTTTCCAGCGGTAATCGTCTTTCCGGTTTCATGGTGAAAAGAAAAACCGAAAGACCTCTTCCTATCATCACTTCCGTGACTTTTTGTGCATAGGTCACAGGATCTGTTTCCCGCCCTCTTGCCAATAAAGCAGCCTTACCGGATCTGATGATTTTGGCTGATGTTTTATGATCCGGATGAATGAGCGAATAATTCTTATCATTAATATAATCCTGAACCTGTATGCTCCTGATAAGAAGAGAATTTTGCAGGAAAGGTTTTTCCGATTCTATAAAGTTCAGTGTCCTTGACAAGGTCGGTTGGCTGAGATTCACCTTCACACTAATTGATAGTTGCTCCCAGAACTGATCCTGTTGCTGCAAATCGGTGAAAACGGATTTTACTGATTGAGTAATCCATTTCAAAACCAGATGAGGTTGCTTGTTTTTTTCATCACCCGATTTGATCCTCATCCAGTCCAATGCATCGAATCTGTTATTGGTCAGTCCATCCATCTCAGAGCGAATGGCAAACAGAGAAAGTTGAGGGCCGATTTTTTCGATGGTTTCTGCATCCCACACCGGAGAGACATCTTTGCCTGCAGATTCAATGATCCATTGAGCTCCCGAAAGCGATGGCGGTACAGTTACAGTAGTATGGGCCATTCCGGTATCGTCAGTCTGATGACCGGAATGGCTTTGTCGGGCAATTGTTTTTAAAAGAATAGAAACTCTTCTGAGTTCATCAATAGCGGTCTTATAAATTTCCTTTGAATCAGGATAAGCCATCATGAATAACAACAATTCATGATAGGGAATCAGGTCCTTCAAAGACGCCGGCCGGAGTTTAGAGGCAGTTGATAGAAGTGAACTCTTTATTTCTTGAAACTCTGGACCAAATGAATTGCGAACTGAGATCAGTTCCCTGAGAATTCCTTTGAAGTTTTTTGCGGGCATCGTACCGGAATTTACATTCCGCAAAGTAGGATTGATTTCAATTGATCGTAATGATTATTATCAGGCATAAGCGCAAATAATGCCGCCCATCAGCGCGAGGCAGACAGTCCAGAATCCTGTGTTAATGGCAACGTAAACAAATCCTTTTCTTTCAAAAAGTCCATTGACGGCAATGACAGGCAAGATCAAAAACAAACCGCCAATAACACCATGAAGTACCCCATGTCCGAAGGTTCGGAAATTAGTTCCGTATTTCGACATGAATTCTTCGATATAAAGCATGATTTCAGATCCGTTTTCACCGAAACCCGGTTCATTCATCATTACCGAGTAAATACTGTACTGATGAATGACCATGGATTGCAGGATCAGTCCGGCCATAAAGGAAAAAATATACGTCAGAATAAACACTTTGGCCATATTGAATTCCTTGAGAGATTCCTCCTTTAGACCAGCAGCCTTCATCCAGACGTTACCGAACGTTTTCGGGTTGTACCAGATAAAGCCCAGCACCGGTGGAACCAGTGCTGCGATTGCGATAATCATAAAGTTTAATTCCATGGCAGTGATTTTTTTTAGTGTTAATATGATGGTGAATTAGAATACTTCCGACGCGATTTTACTGATGATGTCTGAATTCCCCATGGTGTAATAATGAAGACAGGGTATTTTTTGATTCACCAGTTCCTTTGATTGCTGTATGCACCATTCTATTCCGACCTCTTTGACCTGTTCGTCACTGCTGCATTTTTCAACTTCTTTCACCAGCTCATCAGGAAGATCGATATGGAATGTTTTTGGGAGCAGGTTCAGATGTTTAACAGTAGTGAGTGGTTTTAAGCCGGGTATGATAGGTACTGTAATACCGGCCTCCCTGCATTTATCGACAAATTGAAAAAATTTCTTATTATCGAAAAACATCTGAGTCACAATATAATCAGCACCTGCATCAATTTTATCTTTCAGTCTTCTGATATCTGTTGACGGACTCGGAGCTTCAAAATGTTTTTCTGGATACCCGGCTACTCCGATACAAAATCTGGTAGGGTCCACATCTTTCAGATCATCATCCAGAAATTGACCTTTGTTCATACTGGCTACTTGCTGAACCAGTTCAATGGCATAATGGTGGCCTCCTTGTTCAGGGGTGAAATGGGTCTCGGTTTTGATTGGATCGCCTCTGAGCAATAGTACATTGTCGATGCCGAGATAGTTGAGCTCTATCAGTGCATTTTCGGTTTCCTCTCTTGTAAATCCGCCGCAAATGATATGCGGCACAGCATCCGTCTGGTAACGGTTGATTATGGCACTGCATATACCTACGGTGCCCGGCCTTTTTCGAATGGCGATTTTTTCCAGATACCCGCCTTCCCGCTTTTTATAAATGTATTCTTCTCTGTGGTAGGTTACGTCCACAAAAGGGGGCTTGAACTCCATTAACGGATCTATTAACTTATAAATGGATTGTATACTCTTGCCCTTTAATGGAGGGAGTATCTCAATGGAGAAAAGTGGTTTGGTTGCTTTTTTGAGGTGATCGGTGACTTTCATAGCTGTAAAAATAAACAAAAAAAAGCCCACCGTTACCGGCGGGCTTTTTGCTACTAGATAATATAAAAGAGGGGTTATTTCTGGCGGATCAGCTGGAGAGTTCCTTTGTAATCCTTTCCTGTTTGTACTACTACTACGTAGAAATAGGTACCGTGAGGAAGATCACCACCATCCCAGTTATTCTGATAATTGCTGCTTGAATATACTTCACGTCCCCAGCGATTCAGGATCTGAACTCTTGTATTCGGATTTGAGTCGAGATTTTTAATGACGAAGAAATCGTTGTTGCCGTCACCATTTCCGGGTGTGAACACGTTTGGAATCTCGATTTCACAAGGCTTCTCTGAAAGGGTGACCTCATCTGTGGTTTCACAGTTGTTGCCATCTACGACCAATACAGTGTAAGTTCCAAAACCAGGAGCCTGAAGAGTTGCAGCAGAACCGGCACTGTTACCATTTAATGTCCAGCTATAGGTTGCATTAGGATCGTTGATGTCGGCATTGAGTACCGGAAGCACATCCTGAGAACAGAAAGTTAAATCATCACCGAGATTGATCTGCGGAAGCGGGTTAACCGTGAGCACAAAGTCATCAGTTCCTGTACAACCATTGGCATCAGTTACCAGAACAGTATAGGTGCCCGCATCTGTTACTGAAATAGTTTGACCGGTTTGACCTGAGAGGGTATTTCCGTCTAAAGACCAAACATAGGTGGCACCGGGATTTCCGGCATCAACAGGTTGTGTAGCGGTACCGTCGCACACGGTAACATCATTACCCAGACTTACTACCACAGGAGCATTAAATGCAAATGTGGCTTGTGAAGTTGAAGTACAGCTCAGTCCTAAAGCGCCGTTGATAACAGTTACAACATAAGTACCCGGAGCATTAGGGTTAATCGTTTGAGTGGTTTCGCCGGTACTCCACTGATATTGCATTCCGGGGTTGCCGGCATCCAGAACTGGGAAGTTGCTACCGGGACAAACGTTTGAGTTGCTGAGGCTGACAACAGGTACGTCGACAACACCAACTGTGAAAATATCATCAGCAGTACAGTTACCGACACTTACTGTGACAATATAGTTACCTGCTTGAGTAGGCTGGTAGGTCTGGTTGTTTCCTACAACAGTTCCGTTGAGTGTCCAGGAATAATTCACACCGGTAACACCTGCATCGAGCACAGGGAACTGATCGTTTGAACAAATGGCAACGTCAGCGACAGTCACGCTAAGCTGCTGAATGATGGTAACATTGATGTCACCTGTTGCGGAGCATTGACCGCCGGTATTGACCTGAACACTGTAGTTTCCGGTCTGAGAAGGCTGGTAAGTTTGTGAAGTGGCACCGGCAATGGCGTTACCGCTTTCAAACCACTGGTAAGAGGTTGCTCCGGCATTTCCGGCATCCAGTACAATCACATCAGGCAGACACAGTGTAGTATCAGAACCCAGATTGATCACAGGTGCCTGAATCACGTTCAATGTCAGGTTATCATTTCCTGAACAGTTGGTGACGGAATTAACCTGAACCGTGTAAACACCAGGGTTGGTAGTTTGAATAGTCTGTGTTGTTACTCCTGTTGATACGCCATCAATGAACCACTCGTAAGTGGCATTTGGAATACCTGCATCAAGTACAGGCAGCGGGTCATAAGAGCAGATGGTAATATCAGGACCGATATTGACAACCAGATTGGGTTGAACAGTGATTTCTGCAAGCGTATCTCCTGGCAGAATGAAGGTCAGACAGCGGTTGGTGAAAGTATTCTGATCGGATCCGTTTTGTACCATCAGGTAAACCGGTGATGCCGGAGTAATGGTGGAGCCCACTGTGAAAGTGAGGGTATTGGTATAGCTGCTACCGCCGGGAGGGCAGTTTGTTGAAGTGATCGGGTAGGTAACTCCGTTCGCATCAACAAGCATGAATTCGCCGCCTGAAATAGAGTTACACATGATTTCGTAATCGAAGGTAACGGTTACTTCATCAAAGGCACAGCTTACATCAACTGTTTCCAGATCGAAAACTCCCGGATCAATTACATTGTAGGGAATCGAATCAAATTCAGGCATGGCAACACCACACTCAGTGAGGAATGTATTATTGTCAAAACCAACCTTTGTGTAAACATAAGTAATACCGGCTGTAAGCGGAGTGAACACAGTAACCAGGATACTGTCGGTAAGACCGTTCTGGCAGTTCCAGGGTTGAACGTTCATCACAGGATTCGGTGCATTTTGAGGTGTCAACACTCTGATATCTGTGTTTACTACAGAACCGCACTGTACGGGTTGATTGAGTACTACGAAGAACTGGGTGTCACCGCAGTTAGCGTAGTTGTATGGAGAAGGATTACCGTTAGGATCAACAGGAGGAGCATAAGTTGGAGCGGTACCGATGCAGGTACTTACTACGTTCATCTGCATGTCTCGTTTGATCTGACCGATCTTGACACCGTTACGGTACTCTTCAACTACAACGGCCAGTACACCAACCTGAACCAAAGAAGGGGTGAAGGTGATTGTTCCTGTTTGAGGGTCAATGGTCACTGGAGTAGAAGAAGCCAGCGGATACAGTGGTCCGTAAGGAGCTGCATAAGTCACAGGAGTGTTGGCATTGGTTTCTGACGGAGCAAGAGAAAATACGAGCGAGTCACCGTCAATGTCGGTAGCCAGCTGACTATAGTAGAAAGTGTTGTTCACACAAAACTGAGTTACCGGAATGTTGGCAAACTGAGGTGAACTGTTTGTGGGGAAATTAAAGTTGTCAAGCGTGGTGGCTACATACAGGTTGAATGTTGCAGGG
>Ga0315903_10007238_pt1 | contig 13927 bp, 12 predicted proteins | sample LakEriMetagenome_7_FD_203524 | JGI IMG/M metagenome (GOLD analysis project Ga0315903, IMG submission 203524) | Freshwater fungal communities from buoy surface, Lake Erie, Ohio, United States - Buoy 2 MA119 | ecosystem: Environmental > Aquatic > Freshwater > Lake | place: USA: Lake Erie, Ohio...
CTCGCGCCCTACGGCGCCAGCCGCGGGGGCGTGAAGCAGCTCACGATGAGCCTGGCCGACGACTGGGGGCGCCATGGCGTCACGGTCAATTGCCTCGCCCCGGGCTGGTTCAAGACCGCCCAGAACGCCGTACTCTACGAGCAGAAGGAGTGGGTCGAGTACCTGTGCGACCGCATCCCGCTCAAGCGGCCCGGCGCGGCGGGGGATCTCGCCGGCCCGGTGGTCTTCCTCGCCTCCGAAGAGAGCCGTTACGTGACCGGTCAGACCCTGCTCGTCGACGGCGGCATCAGCACCGGCGCCACCCGCGCCACGGTCGCCCCGCCCAAGGCCTGATTCGCCCCCATGCTCTTCGCCCTCCTCGCCATCGCCGTCCTGGTCGGGCTCGTCACCTGGCTGAAGCTCAACCCGTTCATCGCCCTGCTGATCAGCTCGCTGACCCTCGGGGCGATGGTCGTGGCCAGCTCCGGGGCGATCACCATGGCCGAGGTCCTCAAGGCCTTCCAGACGGGTTTCGGCAATACCTTGGCCGGGACCGGCGCCATCATCGTGCTGGGCGTCGTCTTCGGCAAACTCTTGGCCGAATCCGGCGGTGCCGGGGTGCTCGCCAAGGAGTTCATCCGCGTGCTCGGCCCCGGGCGCATCGGCCTGTGCATCATCCTGCTCGCGCTCTGCGTCGGCATGACGACCTGGTTCGCGGTCGGCCTGCTGCTCATCCTGCCGATCGTGATCACCTTGGCGAAGGAGACCGGTCGGCCGTTCCTCCTGCTGGTCCTCCCGATGCTATCCTTCCTTTCGGTGATGCATGGCCTGATGCCCCCGCATCCCGGCCCCGTCATCGCGATCGAGGCCCTGCGCGCCGACATGGGCAAGGTGATCCTCTGGGCCTTGGTGCTGGGCATCCCCGTCGCCGCGATCGCCGGACCGTTCTTCGCCCGGCTCGCCGTCAAGCGGGTCGCGGTCGCCACGCCGGACTTCACCCCTTCGGTTTCCGCCCAGCAGGTCCTCCCGACCTTCGGGCTCACGCTCTTCACCGTGCTCCTGCCGGTGATGCTCCTCCTGGCGGGCACCATCGTCGAACTGCTCCACGCCAAGGAAACCCTCTGGGGCAAGGTCGGCCTGTTCGCGGGCCATCCCGTCATCGCCCTGCTGGCGTCGGTGCTCTTCGCGATGTGGGCCTTTGGCCGCCGGTGCGGCCGGTCCGCCGGCGAACTTCTGAAATTCTCCGAGCAGAGCGTCGCCGGCATCGGCATGACGCTCATCCTGGTCGGGGCCGGCGGTGGCTTCGCCCTCGTGATGCGTACGGCCGGCGTCGACAAGCAACTTGCGGAGCTGGCCGCCTCGGCCGGCTTGCCCCTGCTGGTCTACGGCTGGCTCGTGTCGGCCTTCATCCGCGTGGCCACAGGCTCGGCGACCGTCGCGATCACGGTCGCCTCGGGTTTCATCGCCCCGGTCATGGCGGCCCACCCCGGCACCAGCCCTGAGCTCATGGTGATTTCGGTCGGCTGCGGTTCGCTCTTCCTCTCCCACCTCAACGACAGCGGCTTCTGGATGGTCAAGGAATGCCTCGGCCTCACCGTGGGCCAGACGCTGCGGACCTGGACCATCACCGAGACCCTCATCGGCCTGTCCGGTTTGGGCATGGCACTGCTGGCCGAGCAGGTGCTCCGCTTCCTCGGCTGATGCGTCGCCTGCTCGCGCTCTTCGCCGCGACCCTGGCGGGCGTCGCGGCTTCCCCGCCGCCCCCGCGCATCATGCCGGTCGGCGATTCGATCACGCAAGGCGGGGGCGCGACCTACGCGACCTACCGCGTGGCCCTGGCGGCCAAGCTTCGCGCCGCCGGGGTCCGCTTCGAATTCGTCGGCTCCCAAGTCACGCCGACCCCGCAGGGCCCCCTCCGCCATGAAGGTTATGGCGGCAAGAACGCCGAGTTCCTCGCGGGCATCCTCGATGCCAAATTGGCCGCGGCCCCGGCGGACATCCTGATGATCCAGGCGGGCCACAATCACTTCGCGGAGGAGAAGCCCATCCCCGGCATCCTCGCCGCAACCCGCGCGATGGTCGCGACCGCCCGGGCGCGCAACCCCCACGTCGTCGTCGTGGTCGCGCAGGTCATCCCCGCCGGAAAGCTGCCGAAGTACGCCTACCTCCCGGAATTGAACGTCGCCCTCGCGGCCTTGGCCAAGGAGCTCGACCGACCCGGCCAACGCGTCTTGACGGTCGATCTGGCGACCGGCTTCGACGTGGCCGCGGACACCATCGCCGACCGCGTCCACCCGAACGACCGCGGGGCGGAGAAGATCGCGCAGCGCTGGGCGGAGGTCCTGATCCCGCTGCTGAAGTAGGTCGGATTACTTTCCGGAGCGCGACGACTTCCACACTTCGCCCGTGGGGCTGACGAGCCAGACCGCGAGGCCTTCCTGCTCGGCGAGGCGCTTGGCCTCGTCCCAGCCGACGGCGAGGAGGGCGGTGGCCCAGCCATCGGCCCGCAGGCCGATTCGATCCCAGACGCAGCAGAGCTCGATGGTGGGCTCGACGGGTCGGCCGGTCTTGGGCGAGAGGATGTGCGAGACCGGCTTGCCGGCTTCCTGTCGCTTGGCGCGATAGAGCCCCGAAGGGGAGAGGCAGGTATCCGTGAGCGTCAGCTTGGCCAGCAGCTTGCGCGGGTTGAGGGGATCCTCGAGGCCGACTGGCCAGCGGCCGGCCGCCAGGAGTTCGCCGCCGATTTCGATCAGGAAGTCCTGCTGACCCTGCCGGCGCAGGATTTCCGCCACCTTGTCCAGGGCGTAGCCTTGGAGGACGGACCCGAGGTCGATCGCCAGTTTCGGGTGCGACTTGCTCAGCATGGCCCGGTCGACGTCCAAGGTCAGCTTCTCCCAGCCGACCTGCCGGAGCAGGGCCGTCAATTCGGCGTCCGTCGGCGCAGCTCGCCGGCCGGCGGGGCCGTAGCTCCAGGCGGCGGTCAGCGGTGCGACGGTGACGTCATAGGCGCCGCGGGTCTTGGCGCTGAGCGAGCGGGCGAAGCCCAGCACCTCCAGCAGTTCGGGCGTCACCCCGACCGGCGCGGTCGTGTCGGCCCGGTTGAATTCGCCCGTCGCGGAAGACTCGCGCCAGTGCGAAAGCGAGAACTCGATCCGGTTCAGCTCCGCCTCGATCTCCCGGTTGAGGAGGTCGCGGTCGATGCTCGCCCCGCGGACCTTGACCGTCCACGTCGTCCCGAAGGCCCCGCCGTGGATCTCGGTGATCGGGGCCTCCGAGGCGGTCGCCAGATGGATGTTCTCGGCGGGGAAGGCGACGGTGAGCGCGGCGCCCAGCGCCAGCACCACGGCGGCGCCGGTGTCCCGGCCCGACCAGCGGTCGCTTTCGCTCTGGGTCCGGACGAGTTTGAAGAGCGCCCCGGTCGGGCAGGCGTACTTGCAGAAGCCCTGCGGCACGAAGGGGGCCGCCGCCAGGCTGAGGGCCGCGAGCGTCAACGGGATCGCGGTGGCGGCGCCGAGCGCCCACGCGTCGAACGGCTCCCAGCGTCCGAGGTTCATGCCGGGCCAGAGCAGCGCGGCGAGGAAGGCGGCGGCGAGGACGACGTAGGGGACGTACGCGAGTCGCGCGTGCCAGGTCGCGGAGACCGTGACGTGCAGGCGGCGGAACCGTCCGAGCAGTTCCTGCGCCGCCCCATGCGGGCAAAGCTGGTGGCAATACGGTTGCCGGCGGGCGCCCCACGGCACGAGCAAGGCGACGGCCCCGAGGGCGACCAGGCCGGCCGCATGGCTCCAGCCGAGGCCGTGGCGAGCCCACCCGGCGAAGAGCGCGAGCGACAGCAGTTGACCGAGCCATAGGCCGAGCCCGCCGACCAAGAGGAGTTGCCAGGCGAGCCGGAGACCCGGCCGGCCATGCAGGGGAGAGAAGGTCATGACCAGCCCGCCAAGCAGGAAGAGCCAGAGCCCGGCGGTCTGGGTCCATTCCGCCCGGCGGCGCGCCTCCGCGCCCGCCTTCTGGGCGTCGTCGGCGAAGCGTCGCTTGATGCCCTCGGCCATGGCGAAACTCGAGAGGGTGGCGCCGGCGACGCCCTCGAGCCGCTCCTTGCCGAAGTCCAGCGTGGCCCATTCGCGCGTCGTCCACTTCGTCAGCAGCTTCAGGTACTCGTCGTCGGCCCGCACCCGGTCCACGTAGTCGGTCGTGTCGTAGGTCTCGCGGATCAGCACCTTGCGCAGCGTCAGTCCGTCGGGCGCCAACGCGATCAAGGTGTCGGTCGGGCCGGCGTAGCCGTTGACCTCGTCGCCCGACGGGGACGAGCGCACCACGTAGCCGAGGGCCGCGTCCCCGGGACCGCGGACGAGGTTCCAGCCAAGGCGCGGGGTGTTGGGCTCGAACCCGCGGGCTTCGGGGAAGCCGATCTCCTTGATTTCCTCGAGCTTGAGCGGGGTCGGGAAACGCAGCGAGGCGTAGTTACCGGAGAGGCGCTTCTGGATCGACTCCTCGATGGCGAGGGCCGTCAGGGTCGATCCCGCGTATCCCTCGAGCTTCGGCGCGGGCTGGGAGGTCGGCCGCCAGTCCTTGAAGCCGCGCTCGAACGCCGCGTTGCCGCGGAGCTGGTCGACGTGGTCGGGGGTGTCGTCGCTCGCGAGGATGCGGGTGCCGACGATGCGCTCCTGGTTGTCGAGCGCGACCAGCACGTTCGTCGGTCCGGAATAGCCCAGGATGGCGTCCGCATCCGGGGAGGTGGTGAGCAGCCGCCCGACCCGGTTGCCGTACTCGTCCTGCGCGAGCAGGGTCTCCTGCGGCCCCGGCTTGAACTGCCGGGCCTGCGGGAAGAAGGCCTGGACGTCCGCCAGAGTGAGTCGCGTCAGCGCCGTCTCGCGCGGGGGCGTGGCCCGTTGGAGCAGGAGCGCGGCGAGTCCCAGCGCGAGCAAACGCCAGGCGCGGAGCAGCCAGGTCTGCGCGCGCGGCGACATCGCTTACTTCGCGGGCACCAGCTGGATGGCGTCGGCGTGGACGTTGCCGTTGGCGTTCTTGGCGCCCAGGGTCACGATGCGGCGCCCTTCGGTGAATTCGTAGGTGCCGACCGCGTGGAAGCCGCCCTCGGGCGTCTTCTTCTGGTCGAGGGTCACGGTCACGGCCTTGTCGCCGGTCGGGTTCAGCGTCGCCGTCGCGTTGCTGGCGCGGTTCTCGTGGCCGGCCCAGTAGATGCGGACCTCGTAGCGGCCGGTCTTGGGGATGTCGAAGGCGTACTCGGCCTCGCTGTCGCCCTTCGGCGCGAAGTGGTAGCCGGCGCCGAGGTGCGGGATGCCGGAGCCCGCCGTCCAGCGGCCCTTCAGCTTGGCCTCGGTGTCGTCGACGACCAGGCCGGGCAGCTTCGTGAGTTCGGCCTTCTCCTCGGTGGAAAGTTTGGTCGTCGCGCCCGCGGCCCGCCCGAGGTCGGCGTTCATGCGGCCGACGGGCAGCAGCTTGTAGTCGGCGATCGACTCGTCCAGCTGCAGCGGGGCGCGGAGGTCGGCGCGGCGCATGCGGCCGGGTTGTTCCATCAGCTGGATGAGTTCGGGCAGGTGCTTCGCGTAGACGCCGCGGGGGTCGGTGTTCTCGCGCACGGCCAGGTAGGCGGCCTTGCCGACGACCTCGCCCATCATGCCGATGGTGCGCATCACGCGGACGGTGCCGAGGGCCTCGTGCGTCACGGAGATGTGGCGGCCGGCCATGAAGAGGTTCGCGATGTTCTTCGAATAGAAGAGGCGGTAGGGCAGGGGGTAGCCGTTGCGGCGGTCGACGGCGGCGACGTGCTTGCCGCTGGCGTCGACGTAGCCGAAGGCCGCGCGGGAGATGAACGGGTTGTCCGGGAACTTCTTGGCGTACTGCTCGCGGGCGTAGTGGAGGTCGATGTCCCAGGTCGTCGGCACGCAGCCGTCCGGGAAGTCCTTGCGGGCGACGATGTCGTCCTTGGTCAGGATGATGTCGCCGGTGAGCAGGCGGGATTCGCGCGGGCCGCCCACGTGCGACGCCCACTTCAGCTCCATCTGGCTGTACTTGGCGTGCTCGGGACCGTTCTTGAGGGCCGAGAAGGCGCCGTAGATCGCGCGGAAGTTCCAGTCGCGGATGTACTCGAGGTCCTTGATCGGGTCCTTGTCGAAGCCCGATTCCCAGAACCATTCCGCCTTCATGAAGGGCTTGTCGTCGAGGACCGACTTGGACTTCTGCAGGGGCGGGAAGTCGCCCAGCGCCAGCGGCAGGGCCCAAGGGGTCGCGGGCCAGGTCGAGGGCTGGCCCGCGTCCTGGTAGAACCACATGTTGGACATGCCCATGCGCTTGTCCGGCTCCTGGCGGAACTCGGCGCCGGCGTAGGCGCCGACCCATCCGTGGCCCGTGGTGTCCGCCACGAACTTGGCGCGGAAGACGCGCTCGCGGCCCGTGCGGACGTCGATCGCCTTGACCGCGGCGATGCGGTTGCCGTCCATGACGACGCCGGTCGCGAAGTGGCCGAGGAAGAGGCGGATGTTCTTCTCGGCGCGGACGACCTTCTCCTTGAGTTCGTCGCCGAAGCTGTCGACGCGGCCCGGGCTGTCGGGGGAGCGGTCCGCGATCTCCTCGATGATCTCGCCGAGGTGGGGATACTTGCCGCGGGTGGTGCCGCCCATGGCCCAGACGCCGATTTCGGAGCTGCCGTTGCCGCCGAGGACGAAGCGGTCCTGGATGAACGCGACCTTCAGGGATTGGCGGGCGCCGGACAGGGCCGCGCCGAGGCCGCCGTAGCCGCCGCCCACGACGACGAGGTCGAATTCGCCCTGGTCTTCCGGGCCCTGCGGGCTGTTCCACTTCGAACGGGCGGCGACCAGCGCCTCGCCCTCGGGCGGGGTGAAGGCGGCGTCCTTGCTGAAGAGGATGGCGTCGGCGCGACCGGCGAAGCCGGTGAGGTCACGGAGGGCGAGCTTCACTTCGCCCGCCGGGAGGGTGACCTTACCGCCGGCCTGCCAATGCCATTCCGCCCCTTGGTTGCCGAACTCGGCGGCGACCGGTTGGCCGTTGACGATCAGCTGGAAGCGACCCGGGGTGCCCGGCGCCTTCCAGTGGGCGACCCAATCCTTGGTGCGGACCCAGACGCGGTACTCGCCGGCGGCGGGGATGCGGACGGTGCCCGTGGCGTCGCCGACGGGTTTGCCGAGGCCGTGGGCGAGGAGGTAGGGCGAGCCGACGATGTTGGTGAACGCGGTGTCGAGTTTCCAGCCGCCGTGGCTTGCGAGGGACTCGGCCTCGAGGAAGACGGTGTCGGCGGTCTCGGCGCGGCCGGCGAGGGCGGCGAAGCCGGTGAGTCCGAGGAGGGGGAGCAGGCGGAGGGACATGGGTTTTAGATTTATCCTAAGACCGACGACTTCCAGCCGAAAGCGGTCCCGCCGCCCTTATTTCCCCTCAAATCCCCGGTCGGGATGGGGTTGCCCCGGGTCGGGATGCGGCTAATTTCCGGGGATGCGACTTCTTCTGTTCGTCCTCGCCCTCGCGGGCGCCCGCTTGTCGGCGCAGGCCTGGCCCGCGCCGCTCACCGAAGGATTGCGGGTCGATCTCGACGCCACCCGCGGCGTGACCTTGGATGCGCAGGGTCGGGTGGCGAAGTGGACCAACCAAGCCGGTCCGGCGGAGGTCCGTGAGTTCGTCGGCCAGGACAAAGGCCGCAAGGTGCCCGGTTCGGGGTTGCCGGCCATGGGCGAGGGGGCGCTCGTCTTCCGGGCCCAGGAACTGCTCTGTCACGACGAGAAGGCCTTCGATGGCCTGATCAAGGGCGACGGTTGCACGTGGGTCGCCGTGCTCAAGCCCTACGCCCAGGCCAAGGGCGGGCTCAAGGACGTGAACTCCTTCTTCGGCAACCTGCGCAACGGCGGCAAGTACGAGGGTGTCTGGGGCTGCCTGGACGACGACAATACGCTCTGGTGGGGCGCCCGCAACGGGCTGACGTTCGGCCGCTTCGACGTGAACAACCCGAAGGTCGCGGGGCCCAAACTCGAGTTCGGTCGGCGTTACGTCATCGCCGGTCGGTTGGGGGCGGGCACGGGCAGCGTCGCGATCGAGCTTTTCGTCGACGAGCCCAAGGCCGTGGCCGCCGGTCGCTTCCCCGTCAATCCCGCGGCCGACGCCTCCAAGCTGTCGATCGGGCAGGAGCGCGATGCCGTGCAGCACCCCGGCTACGAGTCCTTCGATGGTGAGCTCGGACGTTTCCTGCTCTGGTCGCGGCCGCTCAAGGACGAGGAACTCGCCACGGTGATGGCCGGTTTGCGCGCGCCGGCCGCGGCGCCCGCCAAGTAGTCGCCGGCGCACGAAAAAGCCCCGGCGGGCCGGGGCTTCGCGGGGCGAGCCGGGTCGCTTACTTGGCGGCGGGCGCGGCCGCGGGCTTCTTCTCTTCGGTCTTCGCCTTGTCGCCGAAGGGGAAGGGCTTGGCCGGCGTCTTGGCGTCGGCCCCTTTCTTGCCGGCGCCGGCTTCCTTGGCCTTCTCCTTCAGCTTGTCCTCCATCGCATCGGTGATCTTCTCGATGGTCTCCTTGGAGAGGGAAGGTTCGGCCTTCGCGATGGCGGCGCGGAGCGCCTTGCGGACATCGTCGGCCAGGGCCTCGAGTTCGGCGCGGGCGTCCTTCTTCTCGGCGGCGGTGGCGAATTCCATGCTCTTGCGCTTCTCGAGCTGCTTCTCGCGGGCGGCCTTGACGGCCTCGTCCGACTGGGCCTTGGCGAAGGCGGTGCGGAACTTGGCCATGTCCTCCTTGGCCACGCCATCGATGTCGGGCACGAGCGCGGCGCGGCCGGCCTTGGCGGGCTTGCCCGGCTTGGCTTCGGGGGCGTCGGCGGCGGGCAGCGCGACGGTGGCGGCGAGGAGGAAGAGGAGGGTGGCTTTCATGGTCACCGGGAAGAACCCCTCGGCGCGGCGGAAGTTGCGGCTCAGCGCGCCGTCGGCCGCATGCGCGCCTCGACGACCTCGCTGATCTTCGCGATGACCTCGGCGCTCAGGCTTGGTTCGGCCTTGGCGACCGCCGCGCGACTGGCCGCGCGGACCTTGCCCGCGGCGGCCTCGAACTCCTCGCTCATGTCGGCCTTCTCCTTGCCGGAGAGGAAGCGCGTCCGGGCGGCCAATTCCTTGAGCTTTTCGCGGGCCGCGACGACCTCCGGGTCGCGGAACGACTTGAGCGCGGCGACGCGGAACTTGGCCATGTCCTCCTGGCTCACGCCTTCGACGTCCGCCAGCAGGACGGAGAGGTCGGGCTGGGCGGGTCGCTTGGGCTCCGCGCCTTGGGGGGTCGGCTTGGTTTCCGTCTTCTTGGCGTCTTCCCCGAGCGGAAAGGGCTTGGCGGGGGTCGCGGCGGCCTTGGCCTCCTTGGCGGCGGCCTCCTTCAGGCGGGCCCGGGCCTTGTCCTCGAAAGCCTCGATGACCTTGTCGATCGTCTCCTTGGAGAGGGTGGGGTCCACCTTGGCGTAGGCCGCGCGCAGGGCGCTGCGGTTGAGGTCGGCCAGGCCCTCGAATTGGCCGCGCATCTCGCGACGCTCTTCCGCGCCGGCGAATTCGGCCTGTTGGCGAAGCTCGGCCATCTTGGCCTTGGCCGCCACCACGGCGGGGTCCTGCTGGGCCTTGGGGGAGGCGGCGCGGAACTTGGCCATCTCCTCCTTGCTGACGCCTTCGACGTCGGGGATCAGCTTCTCCAGCATCGCGCGGGCCGCCGGCGTGCGCGTGGCTTCGGTTTTGGGCGCATCGGCGGCGATCGCGGCGGCGGCGACCCACAGGAGGGCAAGGCTAAAGCAATTCATGTCTATTCAGTAACACCGCCGCGGGCCGGAAGTTCGGCGCCGTCGGGGCTTGGCGCAAAAAAAGACCCCGGCGAACCGGGGTCTGTCTCTGGGCCAGTGATCCGAGGATTACTTGGCTTCCGGCTTGGCCTCGGGCTTGCCTTCCGGCTTGCCCTTGCCTTCGCCACCCTTGCCGCCCTTACCGCCCTTGGCGCGGGCAGCCATGGCTTCCTGCGCCTTCTTGGCGACTTCGGCGAGCTCGGGGTGGGCCTTGACGATGGCGGCGTTGACGGCTTCGTTCAGGGCCTTGTAGGCCTTGGCGCCTTCTTCGCGCGCGGCCTTCTTGGCGTCTTCGTCCTTGGCTTCCGCACCCTTGGCGCGGGCGGCGGCGGCGGCCTCGGCGAGCTTCTTGATTTCCGGGTCTTCCATGGCGGCCTTGCGGGCGTCGCCGAGCTTCTTCATGTCCTCAGGGGACACGCCGGGGATCTGGAAGCCGCCTTTGCCTTCGCCCTTGCCCTTGCCTTCGCCCTTCGGGGCGTCGGGCTTCTTGGCTTCGCCGCCGGCGGGGGCGTCGGCCGCGATGAGGCCGGCCGTGGTGATCAGGGCCAGCAGGAGGGGGAACTTGAGTTTCATGGGTATGATGGGATTAGGGTTCTCTGATGAAACCCCCGTGGAATGGGAAGGTTTCGCCGGAGTTCATCGATTTTATGACACTCCCCGCCAATGACTTGCGGGCCCGGGCGGGTAGACTCGGCGGCATGTCCCCCTTGATCCTGCATGTCCCGCACGCTTCCGACCTGATACCGGCCGCCGACCGGGAGGATTTCCTCCTGGGCGACGCGGAACTCGCCCGGGAGGGTCGGCGGCTGGTCGATGCGCACACCGATGCGCTCTTCGGGGCGGAGTTCTGGCCGGGCGCGGTACTGGCGGCGAAGGTCTCCCGCTTGGTCGTCGACGTGGAGCGGTTCGCGGACGACGCGAAGGAGCCCTGCGCCCGCGTCGGCATGGGCGCGACCTACGTGCGCACGAGCGATGGCCGACCGCTGCGCGACATGTCGGCGGCCCGCCGCGCGGCGTTATTGGAAAGTTATTACGTTCCGCATCATGCGGCCGCCGACCGGCTCGCGCGGGAGCGGCTGGCGGCCCGGGGGCGCTGCCTGGTGCTCGATGCGCATAGCTACCCGTCGGGCCCGCTGCCGACGGAGGTGGCCGCCGGGCGGCCGGAGATCGGGCTGGGGACCGACGCCGTGCATACCTGCCCCGAACTGCGGGAACTCCTCGCCGGCTTCTTCCGCACGCGGGGTTACGGGGTCGCCGTGGATACGCCGTTCGCCGGCGCTTTCGTCCCGAATGCCTGCTTCGGCGTGGACGCCCGTTGCCAGGCGATCATGGTCGAGGTGCGCCGCGACCTCTACATGGACGAGTCCACGGGCGAGCGACACGGCGGTTTTGCCCGCGTGTGCGCCGATCTGGTCGCGCTGCAGCCGCTGCTGGCGGACTTCGCCGGCCGCGCGGCCTGGCCTACCTAGCCTCGGGCAGGGTGGTGGGGTGCCCGGCGGCGGTCAGCTCGGCGGCGAGTTCCGCCATGCCCTCCCGCCACATCGCCTCGATGCGCGGAAGCTGCGCGGCGCGCTGATCCTCGCTGCGCTCTGGCCACGCCCGCTCGAGCGCCTTCCACTCCTCGAGCAGCTCCTTCACCCGCGGCCGCGCCAGCCAACGCTGGGCCGCCGGGTCGAACGCCACCGCGCCGATCCTAGCCTTCTGGGCCTCGATGAATTTCCCCCAGCCTTTGACCACCGCGTCCTTCTGCTCCTTCGCGGTCCGGTGGTCGGGCAATTCGTTCGCCCCCGGGTCGAGCCGGAGGCCGGCGGTGCTGCGGACGGCTGCGCCAGGTGGGACGGCCCGCCCGGTCGTGGGCGCGGTCGTCTTCCCGGTTTCGGGGCCGCGCGCGGTTTCGCCCGAGGGTGGGACGCGCCGCATCAGCCAAGCTCCGGCCGCGAGCAGGGCGAGGACGAGCAGCAGTAGGATGAGCCGGCGGCGGGCGGGGGGCGGCATGGGGGCGAGGGCCGAAAGCGTCCGTCCGGTTCACATGATGATGACCGGGGCGGGCGCCGGCGCGGCGGCGGGCGCGGTCGGGGTCGGCACAGGTTGATTGGGGGTGACCAAGGTCGCCCCGCCCAAAGTCTGCACCTGGACGTTGCCCTGGCCATTGGCTCCGCTCGCCTGGCGCACCGCCTCGGCCCGCACCATGGCGAGGCCTTGGGTGCGGATGCTTTCCATCTGGGCCATGATCGCGGCCTTCTCGTCGTCGGTCGCCTTCGGCCACTTCGCCTCGAGTTCACGCGACTGCTGGAACATGCCGCGGAATTCCTCCTTCTGGAAGAGCGCGCGCATCACGAGGCCCGTGCGCTCGCGGTCCCCCTGGAAAATCTCCTCGAACTGCTTGCGTCCGTCGTCGCGCCAATTCCGGAATTTGGATTCGAGCGCCTCCTTGGCCGTCAGGTCGCGCGAGCGCGCCTCCTTGTCCAGGTCGGGGATGACGTTGCTGCTCTTGTCCAGCTTGAGCGCCTTGGCGCTCCGGACGACGGAGCCCGGTTTGGGGTCGCCGCCGCCACCAACGGACTTCGGGGCACCGGGCACGGCCGCGGTTCGGTCGGCCGTGGTCGGAGGGGTCGAGAAGAACCGCGCGACCAAGGCAACGACGCCGATGGCGCAGAGGAAGTAGAGCACGAGGGTGGTCTTGGAGGTCTTCATGTCGGAGGATTACGCTCATTTAACTCCGGGGAGAAGGGGGAAGTTGGGGGAACCTCCCGCCGTCACCCTCCACCTTGGGCTTATCCCTCGACTTTGGTCGTTTTTATTAACCAATAGGAACCCATGGCCACCGCCCAATCCATGCGCGCCGGACCGGTCCGGGTCATCGACTCCCACACGGGCGGCGAGCCTACCCGCGTCGTCGTGGCCGGGGGACCCGATCTCGGGGGTGGTACGGTACGCGAACAGCTGGAGCGCTTTCGCCGCGACCACGACCGTTTCCGCTCCGCGGTCGTCAACGAACCGCGCGGCTCCGACGTGATGGTCGGGGCTTTGCTCGTCCCTCCGCACGATCCCTCCTGCCGCTTCGGGGTCATCTTCTTCAACAATGTCGATACCCTCTGGATGTGCGGCCACGGCACCATCGGACTCGTCGCGACCCTCGCCCACCTCGGCCTGATCGGCCCGGGGGAAGTCCGCCTCGACACCGCCGTGGGCCTCGTGGCGGCGACCCTGCACCCCGATGGCACCGTCACCCTCGCGAATGTTCCCTCCTACCGCCATGCCAAGCAGGTCGCGGTCGAGGTGCCGGGCTTGGGTGTCGTCCGCGGCGACATCGCCTGGGGCGGCAATTGGTTCTTCCTCGTCGAGCAACATGGCCTGACCGTCGCCTTGGAGCACGTCGAGGCGCTGACCGACTTCGCGTGGAAGGTCCGCCAGGCCCTCGGCGCGCAGGGAATCGTCGGCGCGGACGGCGGTGAAATCGATCACATCGAGCTCTTCGCCCCGACCCCGACGGCGGATAGCCGGAACTTCGTGCTTTGCCCCGGCAAGGCCTACGATCGTTCGCCCTGCGGCACCGGCACCAGCGCGAAGGTCGCTTGCCTCGCCGCGGACGGCAAACTGGCCGAAGGGGCGACCTGGAAGCAGGAGAGCGTCATCGGCAGCCATTTCCTCGCGTCCTACCGCCGGCTCCCGGACGGCAAGGTGCAGCCTTTGGTGACCGGCCGCGCCTTCGTGCAGGCCGACGCCACCCTCGTGTTCCAGCCCGGCGATCCCTTCGCCTGGGGCATCCGCGCCGAATGAGCGGACCCGTCGTCATCGTCGGCGGCGGCATCGTCGGCCTGAGCGCCGCCTACGAGCTCCTACGTCGCGGGCGTTCCGTCGTGCTGCTGGAGAAGGGCGCCGCGGACCATGATTCCTGCTCGCTCGGCAACGCGGGGATGATCGTCCCCAGCCACTTCGTCCCGCTCGCCGCGCCCGGCATGGTGGCGCTCGGCCTCAAGTGGATGTTCGACCGCGAGAGCCCGTTCTGGGTCCGTCCGCGCCTCGATGCGGACCTGTTCTCCTGGGGTTGGAAGTTCTGGCGCGCCTCGACCTCGGCCCACGTCGAACGCTGCACGCCCGTGCTCCGCGACCTGAACCTGCGCAG
>Ga0315903_10007240_pt1 | contig 13925 bp, 14 predicted proteins | sample LakEriMetagenome_7_FD_203524 | JGI IMG/M metagenome (GOLD analysis project Ga0315903, IMG submission 203524) | Freshwater fungal communities from buoy surface, Lake Erie, Ohio, United States - Buoy 2 MA119 | ecosystem: Environmental > Aquatic > Freshwater > Lake | place: USA: Lake Erie, Ohio...
AAAAAAATTATTGATGCATGGTAAAGATCACAAAAGCAGGGGCAATTCATGAATTGCCCCTGCTTTTGTGATCTTTATATGTTTTTAAGTGGGGGTAAAGGGACTTGAACCCTTACGACCTTACGATCAACGGATTTTAAGTCCGTAGCGTCTACCATTCCGCCATACCCCCAAAGGGCTTTGCTATTCTAACGCGAAATGGGTAAATTTACGATCAAAAATTTTAAAATTATAGCGATCGCCCCAAAATAATAGTCAGCGACTAGTCGCTGACTATTATTTTTAGACTATTTAGATTTAGACTTCTTCGTCGTCGTCCCATTTTTCTTGGGTATAGCCAAGCTGGGTTGCCGCTGATTGTTCCTCACTGGTGAGGTCTTCCCAGAGTTTTTCTGCGGATTCTGGGATGTCATCTTCTCCCTCCCAGCTAGCTTGGCTCCAACCAAGGATACCCCACAGTTTTTTGTCTTCATCGGACAAATCATCCCATTCAGGAAAATCGTCCTCCTCTTCCCATGTTTCCTCACTCCAACCTAATTGTGACCAGAGTGCTTGCTCAGCACTAGTCATATCTGACCAGCTTATTTCACTCCAAAAATCATTCGGATCGCCAGTTACTTCACGGATAGTAGTCATAGAAGTTTTCTCGTAAATTTGAGTTCACCTAGATCTCATCATAGGTTTTGCTAGCCAAGGGAAGCAACAGTTAAAACTTAACCTTTCAAGAAATAAAAAAGGGCACGGTACTTTGACATTGTTATTTTCAAGCTAATTGTGACCATCTAATTGTGACCATCGTTTTTTGCATGATTTCAAGAATTCAAGACTCAAAAATAGACCTATAAATAGATGCATGTGTCTCACGTTTAGACCAAAAAAGAGGGTTAAAACACTTAGCTGTACAACCTTCTTTTTTGGTCTAAAAGATTTTTTGAATTTATGGTTGTTTTTTACGGATAAGGGTTGTGTTAATCCATCAATCTTTAAATCAGCCCCAAGCTTACGAATTTGCTTGGTAAGCCTATTTAAACGTCTAGCTTGCGATAATGGCTATTTACGCAAGCTATAAGATAAACCTTAAATTCGTAAGCATATTTTGGTTTTCGATGGTAATGGGAAGATTCAATCGATTGATGCAACTACAAAGGGGCGAATTTGTATTGCTGATAATATTCGTCTTTATCAGGTAGTTGTAGTAGCTCCTTCAGACAAATTCTCGCAAGCCGATGCCGATCGCTTTATTGAATCATTTAAAATCAAAAAATGATGAAGGCAAAAAATCCTAGAGTTGCTAAGCAACTCTAGGATTTTTTGCCCAGAGGCGTTTGACTGAGGCTTGATTGCCCAGGAACAAGCTTGTCAATGACAGTTTGGGTAGGCAATGGTGTATCAAAGCTTCGCAATAATTCACTGGTTTTAGAAATTTCTTTCCACTCTTTGAGCGTCAACCGACGAACAACAGGAGGTTTTGTGGAGTTAGGAATCACAATTATTTCTTCACCAGTTAACAAAGTAATTTCTTTTGACTGATTTGCTAACTTAACTACCACCGTCCCTTCCCAAGAGAAAAACCTAATACCCTTGTTGATGTCTTTAGGGATTTCAACAAAGGCTGTAGTCCCTCTAATTGCGGCTGTAGCATAGGCTGTAGATATCTCAGTTGGAACTTTTAAACCTGGTTTCACCCAAGTGATCATCCTGCCCTCAGTAAGATTAAGTTGATTGTTGGGTTTAATCTGTACAATTGAATCGCCTCCAATCCGAAATCCTATGCCATTATCAAACTCAATTTGAGTTTTTCCTTTTCCTTGTGTACGCACTGTATCAGCTACATATAAACCCATCCCAACTTTAGCATCGGTTTCTTTTGCGTCTTTATTTGATATTACTGACACAGGCTTTTCTTCAACCAATGATACTTTAGCGATCGCTTGTTCTTGAACTACTATGGGCTTAGGCTTAGCATTAGTTACTGGAGCAGTAGGTGCAGGAGTTGGTTGAGATTCGCAACTAAATAGTGCGATCGCCGCCGCAGTCAGTAACAAAAAATGTTTCATCACAATATCCCAATCAAAGTCTAGACTCTACTCTTGATAGATACTTGCATAGTCATAACAAGTACACAAGAGTATTTTATGCTTAAAATCAAATCTCGATTTTGCTCTCATCGATGGTTTTGCCTGAGCCATTACAAAACGAGCAATTTTCTTCGCGTTGAATTTCACCAGAGCAATCACGGATAGATATATAGCCTACGCCTTCACAATGGTGACATGGTTTAGTTGTTTTTAGAGGAGGGCGATCGCTTTCTGTATTTACTTGCATATTTATTTGCGCAATTTTCGGCATATTTAGAAATTCAAGCTAAAAAGGCTCTCTGCAATATTGATAGTGCTCTGGTACGGGTCGAATAGTTATCTTTGCTCCTAGTTTGCTTGGAGCGCAAGGGTTATGGTTTGGCTCACAGCTAGTCAACCAATACACATTATAAATCTCAAGTCCTTCATTTCCATCTTTTATCCAAGCCTGCAATAATGCGCCCCCAAGGTATTCGTTAGAAAGATGCGATCGCAATATTGAGCAAGCTTCAGGATCATTGAGGGTTATAGATTGGTCATCCTCCCAATTATAAAGTCTCGCTCCATCAGCATCTAGCCATAACAACCCCGAAAGTAAAAATACGTCGTTAGTCTTTACATTTAGATTTTTACGATTAATAAAGTTGCTTGCTGATAATACTATTGTCACTGCTTTTTACATTTGAGGTCGATTGTCATAATTTGAATTGCGACTATTCGATACATAAGCAACTATTAAATACAGAAGCCCCAATAACCCAGCACCAAAAATTAATCCTTGAGACAATGGGGAGTTAAAGGTATATAGCGGGTGATTTTCTAGCCTCTTATGTAATCCAGCATGAACAATCAAGAATATCGCAAATACAATTCTTGACCATTCTCTAATCCTAGTGGTTTCATTAAATCCTAACCAGAAAATAATTGCGAAGAATGGAACATGGATCGCCACAAAAGAAGTTGCAGCAATATGCTCTGGCAAACTGTTCAAAATATAGAGTAAATGCCACTCTGACTGGGTAACGGCATCTAGCTCATGGGTAGCTAGAGTCGCTAAGCCTAAATTAAAAAGCAAATTTTGTATTCTGTATGTCATCGATAAGCGATTACGAATAATCAATGGAATGGAAATAGAACTCGATTATCACTTGTTAAAAATACAAGACTTTATACATTGGCTGGCTCACGGACGGAATGAAGAAACTCAATTAGTTCTTGTATGGTTGGAAAATCGCGCAGATTATTAATATTTTCTTCAGCTAATTGATTAATGATTTCAGAGCGATTTCGCACTTTATCTGATTTAGCTAATAATTGTGCTAACACCTTGCGTGGTCGAGAAGCCGCCAAACTAAGCTCATCTTGAGACGGAGCATACCCCAGTAATTTTGAAAGCAATTGAAGATCTTGGAAAAAAATAGCTTCTAACTCAGGTACAAAAAGCATCACTTTTACAGGAGTGTTGACTGAAACGCTCTCAATTATCTCAGTCGTCTCTCTAATCCGCATTTGGACTAATTCTGGCACTGTTGAATCTGAATCAACAACTATTGCAACAGGTGTTTGCCTACGAACAACTAGAGAACGTGCGATCGATTTCACAGAAGATATTCCGCCACCAACAACGATTTCTACTTGATTTAGAGATATTTCTGGTAGAACAGCTTTAAGTAGTTGTTTGTCGTCAATCCCTTCACAGATAATATATGCAATCATGTAATATTCCTCGTTGTAACGTTGTAATCAGGTAGTCCATCTTCTATACATATTGCATCAATTTAATTATACTTTCGTATTCTGCTGATGTAGTCAATTTTAGACCTCTTTTAAGATGTACTTATTCCAAGTCAACTAAACTCAACCTTGAGGTTTGTTCTTTCTTGCCTAGAGAAACTTCTAGCTTTTTCAAAAGCTCGACTGTGACCTCAGCAAAGGCTTTTGCACCGCCAGAATTGGGATTAGCTAAGGATGCAGGGATGAAATTGTCTACAGCTTTGGCGATGTTTACATCATTGGGAATCTTTGTTTTAAAAATCTTGGCACTGCTAAAATCCGCAGCTACTCGATCCATTACTTTTTGGTAATATCTGCTTAGAGTAAATCCTGCGGACATACTAAACACAATCCCTAATAGTTGGATATTAACTGAGTTATCTTCTCGATATACTTCACGCAATCTCTCAATCCGCCTTTCTAATAGCTGAATACCGACGACTGATAAAGGTTCAGGTCTTGCTGGCATTAGGTAATAATCACTTGCCACAATACTACTGCGAGTAATCAAGTTATACCCAGGGGCGCAATCGAGAATGATGAAGTCATAGGTTTTAAGAGCTGGAGCAAGAATACCTTTAATTAAGGTTTGCTCGAACTTACTCCAAGTCTGCTGAAAGGTTTGTTTTTCGTCGTATAGCAGCGATCGGTTATAGAGCATTTCGGAAACTAGAAATTCATCGTATAGATCGATATCGCCAACTAGTAGATCTAACCCCTGCACTTTGCAAACATGGGGAATTACGAGATCTTTGATTTGGTAGACTTTTTCTTCTGGATCGTTAACCTGTACTCCATAACGTGCGATCGCTTGACTAACTAAATAACGCAAAGTGCGGTTTTCTTTGCGGCACTTTGCAAACTCGGCTGGAGAAATCATGCTGAGCGTAGCGCTAATTTGGGTATCTAAATCTACAACTAAGACCTTTTTGCGATGGATTTTAGCCAAGCAGGTGGCAATATTTACTGTTAGGGTAGTTTTACCGACTCCACCCTTCATATTTACCGTTGCTATTACTTGTCCCATTATTTCAATACCCGCAAAATACAGTTTTAAGACGATGAGTTTTAAGCCGATAATCGTAAATCATTTTTAGTGAGTTAACAATACACCATTGGAATGCTAAGTCATCGGTAAAAAATCACTACATCTAGCCTTATGCCAAGATTTTTCTCTAAGTTGGTTTCTAGTTTAAATTTGGGTTAACAACATGACCTCTAGTGGGGTCAGGAATAAATAAGCCAAGACGCAGCGATCGCAATAATACTTCCCAGACTTCGAGCATTTGTTCTTCGCCCTCTGTCCAGTAGTCAAATGTAAATAGGACTTGGACATTGCCACCGATGCCAATCAGAATGCGTGAAGTTGCTTCTCTCTTCTCCGTAGCATCTATATAGCGCAGATCTGTCCATACGAGTTTCATGCCATCTCGGTTAGCGCTGGTAACTTTACCTTTTGCAAGAATTTCGCGATCGTCATCATCTAGGATTTGTTGCAGAGTTTTTTTGAGGGGAAATGTATTCCAATCGTGGGGAGGTAAACGATTAAAGGACATTTCTAATGCGCCTGTATCGTCGGTTGGCTCAAAATCGTGAAAGCTAACGGACTTTTCTTTAAACTTAACGATCCAATCCTTAGGAAAATCAAACCGTACCGCGCCACGATCGGCTACAAATATCTTGTACCCTTCTTCCGACTCCCAGCCATGATCGCTGCGTAAAGTTAGATCTTTTTTTCGCATATTTTTAAATTAGGGTAATACTATAAATTATTTTAGTAGTAGATAAGGTGGGCAATGCCCACCTTATCTACTACTGCGGTGATAAGGCTGGTAAAACAAAGGCGATCGCAATGCCACCTATAACTAGTATTTCAAAAATGAGTAGAGTTTTGCTGGAAGGATTCAGCTTAAAGCCTTTGAACCAAGACTTGGGCATGTCTTCAGAGCGAACTTTCCAATTATAGATAGATATTAATAGTGGAAATCCACCTACCTTTGCGCTCATCAATAGATGCATTGCGATCGCAAGAATCATTAATACCCATGAAACCAGATGTCCGATATACCAAACATGATTTAATTCTTTGCTAGGTAACCATTCTTCCTTCATCATCCGCCCTGTAATTACAGCAAAGGTAGCGGATAGAAGCATGATCGTATTTGTGAGCCGCTGTAGAGATACCCACCAAATCGGTTTATTAAACTCTTTAAGCTGAACAAGGGATTGGGACTGAACTAATCGCCTTGAGCCTATATGAAAGCAATATAAAGCGAACAGTGGTAAGAGAAGCAAAAATGTTAAAGCGATCGTGTCGTGAATACCCTGAGTATTTGGAACTATTGGCAAGTTAAGAGTGCCAAACCGCTTGTCAAAACGGTCATAGACCATAAAGCCTGTAATCAATGCAGCAAAGACAAGTAAAGCGATCGCACTATGCAGTAACCGTAGTAAAACAGGCTGGTATGGAGTAGTTTGCGACATAATCTTTTTGTTATGATTGCGGATGAATATCAGATAAAATAAAAATGAGTAAAAGCCTAATAAGCAAAGTTATAGCAATCGGTGCTACTCACCTTATATTCAATGTTACGATGTTTTTCACTGGCAATCCTATTGCCCGTGCCTCAGCCATATCACAAGCACTCAAATGGTTAAGTTTTGATACTCACCAGCAATATTGAGTTTGGACTCTGATTAGTATTGCATTTATGGTTAATTCATTTTTAAAAAGGATTCTTTAGGGGATAGAACAATGATTAAATTCGCAATGTATTTCGTTATGTTTGTTGGTGCAATCGCGATCGCGGCTTGGGTATCTCGTGAGGCTAGCTACTTCTTTAATAGTCTCTTCTATTACGTTCGATATCATTGGCTACCATTTTTGGGAGGTGTCGCGTTAATTGCGATTATCTACAAAGTCCTTAGTAGTAAATCATGAGCCAACATGATAGATCTAGGAATAAATAGTTTAGAGCGAATTCTCACTGCTTGCGATCGCAACACATTGGCAGGTCAGCGCGATTATGTAATTTTGCGTTTATTAATGGAGAATTCGCTAAAGCGGCAACAGGTTACAGCGATTAGTATTTGCGATTTTGACTTTAAGTTGCGATCGCTAATGATTCAACAACCCTATAAGCGTCAAGATCAGCTAAATCAGCCAGAAATTATTAGTCTCAGCTTGGACACAGCCACCGCATTACAAGACTGGCTGAATTTGATTCATATCAGCAATGAGAATGGGTTAGAAGATTCTCAATCGCCATTATTTATATCGCTAGATCGCGCTAATTATGGACATAGGCTGACGGGAACGGCTATCTATGGGCTTGTCAAACGCGCAGCGATTAATGCAGGTGTTAATAGTGCGATCGCCCCCGAACAGTTGCGATTTAGCCAAGAAAAATACGCATTATCTCAAGATTATGAGACGCAAAATAGGACTATGCTTGAGACTTGTGATTCTCGATTGAGACTTACTGATGTATCTGAATTAGAATACAAGAATCAAAACGAGACTCATTTAGAGATTGGTAAGTCTCAAATAAGAGTAGATGATCAATTAACAAATTCCAGCAATACTCCCTACGCACTTGCAGAATTTAACCCCGATATATTAACTGCTCTCCTTTCTGACAAACGGAGTCTTAATACTAGACGTGCTTATGAAAAAGACTTGCGATATTTTTTCCTTGCAGCCTATGGGCAGAAGCCCACTGAGACTGTAATTGCTCAATTCCTGCAATTGAATAGATTTGAGGCGATCGCGATCGCGCTGAGATACAAATCAGACCTAATTGCTAGAGGCTTAAAGGAATCAACTATAAATCGGCGGCTATCAGCGCTTAAGTCCCTAGTAAACTTCGCGGCAAAATTAGGAAAATGCAATTGGAATCTTGATGATGTCCAAACTGAGACAGTCCAAACCTATCGTGATACTACGGGGATTAAGCCTGAAGGTATTCGCACCATGTTATTAAGCATCAAACGTGACACGATGAAAGGAAAACGTGATTTTGCGATTTTAAGACTACTTTGGGACAATGCCCTGCGTCGCAATGAAGTAGTTAGCGCTAATATCGGTGATTTTGATTATGAAGGGCGATCGCTACAAATTTTAGGCAAAGGACGTGGCTCTCAAAAGAGTCTCATTAGTCTTAATACGGGAACAATTGGCGCGATTCAAGACTGGCTATCTTGTATTGAGACAAAGGATTTAAGTCAGCCATTATTCCATTCCCTAGATCTAGCTAATCGCGGACATAGACTGACTGGGACAGCTATTTACCAAATTGTTAACCAGATTGCTCAAGCATCAGGAATCTCTAAACATATGTCCCCGCATCGCATTCGCCATTCTGCAATTACAGCCGCTCTAGATGCGACTAATGGCAATGTACGTAAAGTCCAGAAATTATCACGACACAAAAAGCTTGATACCCTTATGCTATATGACGACAATCGCACCAATATGCAAGGTGAAGTATCGAGTTTGTTAGGAGATTTGATATAAACCCAAAAGCGAGTTGCAGCGCTAAGCGCCGCAACTCGCTTTTGGATTTTCTAAAGCTATACCTTGAGGCTCTCATTCGCACGATATAAAATGGCGGCTATCGGAATCACATTGTATTAATGCTATCTGTATCAACTCCCAAAAACAAAGTAATATTACATACGGTCTTCGTCTAGAGATGTATAAATATGATGCGAATACTGGCCTTGGTTCCAGGTGGAACTGGCGATCAGTTACTATTTTTCCCGACACTGGATACGCTTAAACAAAGTTATCCCAATGCCGAGATTGATGTGGTAGTCGAACCACGGGCAATGGCAGCTTATCGCGTTTGCCAATCTGTGAACCGAGTCCTCAAGTTTGATTTCGGCGATCGCAACTCGTTGGCAGATTTTGGTAACTTACTCGGAACCATTCGCGATCGCGAATATGATGCAGCGATCGTTACACAGCCTAGTTTTTCGATTAATAGCTTGTTATGGTTAAGCGGTATTCCCAAGCGGATATCCTTTGCTGGACAGGGTGACTTTTTGCTGACTGATATTATTACTGCCGATCCTCAAGAATATGCCGCAGTCCAAAAACATAACTTGCTGATGGCGATCAATATCCAGAAGTTATGTCCACCGATTAAGGTTACGCTCCCAAAAAATGATTTGGATTGGGCTGCGAATGAGCAGAAGCGTCTTGGTATTCAGAAAAGTGGTTTTATCCTACTGAATTGTGGTGCTTACGCTAACTATCCTGCTGAGAGCTGGGCAACAATTGCGATCGGTATTCAAGCTAAACTCCCCGATTTACCAATTGTGGCAATCGATAGCGTCAATAATGCTGATTTGCTAAAGCAATTAACCGCTAAAGTCCCCAATCTCATAATTACTAGTCCGACTGATATTAGTAAGCTAACCGCATTCATTGCCTCTGCAAATCTATTTATTTGTGCTGAAGGTGATGCAATGCAATTGGGGGTTGCTGTTGGCACGGCAATAGTGGCGATTTTAGGCGCTAATACTCCTGCTGGATATTTGCTACCGCTTGTTGAAAAGCGGATCAAATATGTGCAAGCGATCGCAGGTCAATCTCTTAAAGCGATTGACCCGCAGATAGTCCTATCCAAAATCTGGGAAGGATAGATATTTTTGGAGTTTTCGCAGATACTGAAAACTCCAAAATGGGTTTTAATACACAGAAGGCTCGCTTTGCGAGCCTTTTGTGTATTAACTTTTTACAGTTGGCTCAGTTCTATAGCAATGTAAGCTTTGCTTAGGACATAAAACCCAAAAGATGGCAGAGCTTCGCTCTGCCATCTTTTGGGTTTTGAATTGTCCTATCTATCTCTTACGTTGCTATAAATTCAGTGATGTGATGTTCTTAAAAATTTAGTGGACTAGACTCAAGTTATACTTTTGGAAATCTTTGAGAAACTGTTTTTTAAAATCTAGACACAACACAAGCATTCTAGGTTTAGCACTCGTTACTCAAATTATTTCTATCTCTAGGGCTGCCCGTCTGTACCTGCTGAGCGTAATGACTGAACAAACAATCGAACAAGCATTGATCGAAAAATTGGGGGATCTCAAATACATTTATCGTGCTGATATCCACGATCGCACGACACTAGAGAAAAACTTTCGCGAGAAGTTCGAGTCGCTTAACCGTGTGCATCTCACGGATGGGGAATTCTCTCGATTGTTGGAGCAGATTATTACGCCTGATGTCTTTGCCGCCGCCCGACACCTGCGCGATCGCAACAGCTTTGAGCGTGACGACGGCACACCGCTTTATTACACCCTCGTTAATATTAAAGATTGGTGTAAAAACACTTTTGAGGTGATCAATCAGCTTCGTATCAATACTGCTAGTAGTCATCACCGCTATGATGTGCTGCTGCTGATCAATGGTGTACCAGTGGTACAAATAGAGCTAAAAAATCTGGACATTACCCCACGCCGCGCCATACAGCAGATTGTTGATTACAAAAACGATATTGGCAATGGTTACACCAAAACTCTGCTTTGCTTTCTGCAATTGTTCATCGTCAGCAACCGCAGCGATACTTGGTACTTTGCCAACAACAACAGCCGTCATTTTAGTTTTGATGCGGGAGAGCGCTTTTTGCCGATCTATCAGTTCGCTGGGGAAGACAACAGAAAAATTACCCACTTGGATAGCTTCGCTGAGAAGTTTCTGGCTAAATGTACACTAGGGCAGATGATCAGCCGATACATGGTGCTGGTGGCTGGTGAGCAAAAGCTGATGATGATGCGTCCCTATCAGATTTATGCTGTTAAGTCGATTGTGGAGTCCATCCACCAGAATTGTGGCAATGGCTATATTTGGCATACTACGGGTAGTGGCAAGACGCTTACATCTTTTAAGGCATCGACACTGCTCAAGGATAATCCAGATATTGAGAAATGCCTGTTTGTAGTCGATCGCAAGGATCTCGATCGCCAAACGCGGGAAGAATTTAATAAGTTTCAGGAAGGTTGTGTTGAAGAAAATACCAACACGGAATCCCTAGTGCAGCGTTTGCTATCTGATGACTATGCCGATAAGGTGATTGTTACCACGATCCAGAAGCTTAGTTTAGCTTTGGATGACACAAGCAAAAATGGCAAAAAACGCAACTATAAGCAACGGCTGGAGTCGATTCGCCATAAGCGTATTGTTTTTATTTTTGATGAATGTCATAGATCGCAATTTGGCGAGAACCATAGGGCGATCGTAGAATTTTTCCCAAATGCGCAACTATTTGGCTTTACGGGTACGCCCATCTTCGATCGAAACTCTACCTATCAGCAGATCGAGGGGAAAGAAGCCTCCTATAAAACTACGGCAGATATCTTTCAGCATCAACTGCACTCCTACACTATTACTGACGCGATTGAAGACCGCAATGTCCTGCGCTTTCATATTGACTATTACAAGCCTGAGGAACCACCCCGTCCCTGCGGGACACCCCTCCAGAGGAGGGGAATGGGGGAGCCTTTGGCTAAACGGGCGGTTGTTGAGGCGATTTTGATGAAGCATGATGCGGCTACGGCGGGGCGTAAGTTTAATGCGATTCTGGCTACAAGCTCGATTAATGATGCGATCGCCTATCATGACTTGTTTAAAGAAATTCAGGCGGAAAAACATGCGGAAGATAGTGACTTCCAGCTTTTGAACATTGCCTGTGTATTTTCACCTCCTGCTATAGGTAAGGCTGAAGGCAATGAGGACGTGAGACAACTCCAAGAAGACTTACCCACCGAAAAGGCGGATAACCAAGTTGAACCAGAGGTAAAGAAGGCGGCTCTAAAAGCGATCATGTCTGATTACAATGCTCGCTATGGCACAAATCACGATATCAACACCTTCGATTTGTACTATCAGAATGTGCAGGATCGGATCAAGGATCATCAATACACTAACCAAGATTTGCCCCATGCCCAAAAGATCGACATTACGATCGTTGTGGATATGCTGCTGACAGGCTTCGATTCCAAATATTTAAATACGCTCTATGTCGATAAAAATTTGAAATATCACGGGCTAATTCAGGCATTTTCGCGCACCAATCGCGTGCTGAATGACACCAAGCCCTATGGCAATATTCTCGATTTTCGCCAACAGCAAAGCGCTGTTGATGAAGCGATCAAGCTATTCTCTGGTGAAGATAAAGACCGAGCTAAAGAAATTTGGTTAGTCGATCCTGCTCCTGTGGCGATCGCTAAACTCGAAGTGGCGGTTAAAAAACTCGATGAGTTTATGCAATCACAAGGTTTAGCCTATGCTCCTGAATCAGTACCGAATCTCAAGGGCGATGCGGCGCGGGGGCAGTTTGTCAATCTCTTTAAGGAGGTGCAACGTCTCAAGACGCAACTCGACCAATACACTGACCTGACGACAGAAAATACCACCGCGATCGCGCAAGTGATTCCCCAAGAGCAGTTACAAGCTTTTCGGGGTGTATATCTTGAGACTGCCCAACGGCTCAAGGTGCAGCAGGGCAAGAGCAACACCAGTCCAGAAGTGGAACAACTAGATTTTGAATTTGTGTTGTTTGCTTCGGCGGTGATTGACTATGACTACATCATGGGGTTGATTGCTAATTTTAAGCAGGACGCACCGAGTAAGGAGAAGATGACCCGTGAGCAGTTGATTGGCTTGATCAAGTCCGATGCTAAGCTTTTGGACGATCACGAGAATATGATTGCTTACATTGATACACTGCCAGCAGGGAAAGGCTTAGACGAAAGGGCGATCCGTCAGGGGTATGAACGCTTCAAAGCTGAGAAAAATGCGCGTGAGTTGGCGGCGATCGCTAATAAACATGGGCTAGAAGCTGCGGCGCTACAAACTTTTGTGGATGGTATTTTGCGGCGGATGATTTTTGATGGTGAGCAACTCGGTGATTTGTTGGCTCCTTTAGAGTTGGGTTGGAAGGCTCGCACCAAGAAGGAGTTGGCTTTGATGGAGGATTTAATTCCGTTGTTGCACAAGCTGGCACAGGGGCGAGAAATTACGGGGTTGAAGGCTTATGAGTAGTAAAGAGACCACCCCGTCCCTTCAGGACACCCCTCCAAGGGAGGGGAATTTGACCACCCCTGCCCCTCCAGAGGAGGGGGGGAATTTGACCACCCCTGCCCCTCCAGAGGAGGGGGGGGAATTTGACCACCCCTGCCCCTCCAGAGGAGGGGAATGAATGCACTCTTAATTCCCCTCCTCTGGAGGGGTGGCAGGCGAAGCCTGACGGGGTGGTAAAACTTACAAACGAAGCCAATTAATTTTGCTATGCGCGACACCAAAAACTATATGTCTCTCCCCTATAACCCAGCCCTAAAAGAACGGGCGCGGGAGTTGCGGCGTGCTGGAAATTTGGCTGAGGTTTTGCTATGGAATCAACTCAAAAGAAAGCAGTTTTTGGGGCTAGATTTCGATCGCCAGAAAATCATCGGTAACTATATTGTTGATTTTTATTGTGCGGAAAAGTCCGTGGTGATTGAGGTAGATGGTAGTAGTCATGATGACAAGGTGGAATATGATGCAATTCGGGATGCTTTTTTGATGGGGTTGGATTTGACGGTGATTCATTTGCGCGATCTCGATGTGAAAAATAATATGGCGGGTGTTATGGATTTTTTACGGGGGCATGTAGTTTTTACCACCCCGTCCCTGTGGGACACCCCTCCAGAGGAGGGGAATTTTGGACTGTCTAATTCCCCTCCTCTGGAGGGGGCAGGGGGTGGTTCTAAATGCGAGTCACAGCCTGACGGGGTAATGTATAGAGGTGAGCTATGAGTGAAATTGAGCTAGAAAAAAGCTATTCATCTCTTGTTGATGCGATCGCTGCAACCGTTGCGGAGGGAAGAAAATTTCTATGCAAACAACTCTATTTGCGAGTCCCAAAAATCCAGACACTGTCTGGAAAATTGAGTTGGAGCTACTATTGCGAAATCCTAAAAGCGTATAAGGATCAAATTCTGATGGAGTACGCTACCCAAAATATCTCTAATCAGTTATTTGTGAGCCGTTATCAACTTTATTTACCTGACCGAAAACAGCTAGAGCAG
>Ga0315903_10007241_pt1 | contig 13924 bp, 27 predicted proteins | sample LakEriMetagenome_7_FD_203524 | JGI IMG/M metagenome (GOLD analysis project Ga0315903, IMG submission 203524) | Freshwater fungal communities from buoy surface, Lake Erie, Ohio, United States - Buoy 2 MA119 | ecosystem: Environmental > Aquatic > Freshwater > Lake | place: USA: Lake Erie, Ohio...
GGGGGCGAGGACTAGCAAAGTTATGTATGTATACACACATACATACACTCGCACGCGTTTTAAAAACCCTGGGGTGCTTTACAGCACCTCACACTGCTACTTGCAACACTGCACGGCACTGCTTGGCAGGCTGCACTGCACTGCATTGCAAGAACTAGCAGGGCAGGCGGTTACAACTGCACAATCTCGTGCGCTGTATAAATCGCCCGCGCCCCGCCCCGCATTGTTTAAACACTCAAGCACTGCAGCGCTCACTGGCTAATTGTTGAAAGTTCAACCAATCACGGGCAGCGCTGCAATCTGCTGCCAATCGGTAACATGCAAAAAACCCAATAAAATCACAAGCAATCTCACAACCGCGTTTTACCAAATCTCACAAAACCATTGTTTTACACTGCTTTTTTGCTTGTTACTCACTTTCCAATTTCATGGCGTGAGAGGTTGCAGCGTGGCACGGCGTGAGCATCGTTTAAACCGTTTTACCAAAACACGCAAAAAACCAGTGTTTTACGCTGTTTTTTAGGTGCTTGTAATTGTTTAAACTTTCCTTCATACTTGTGCCACTGGCGCAACACGGCGCCGATTGACTGGAAAGGCTCAAAACATGGCACGCCATGCAGCACAAGAAAACGCGGTGAAGCAGACAACCCGCCTCCGCAAAGTTCTTTGCGAGGTTGACGGTTACATCGCTCGTATCTCTCGCTCAACCCTTATCACCTACGGCAGCCCAATCTGCCCTGCTTGCAATCAACCAATGCGGGAGGCTCGCTAACCATGACAACTACTTTTGGAATGGAGTTTGAAATCCAAGGTCTAAACCCTGACCGCGCTGCTCGTTGTTTAAACGCTGCAGGCATCGCCTGCGAAACCCCACGCTCAACTCATGAAACCGCCGACAACTGGAAAGCCGTTTATGACGGCAGCGTTTCCAACGGCGCAGAGGTTGTTAGCCCAATCCTCAACCCTGCCCGCCTCAACGAGGCTCACAAGGTCACCAAGGCGCTCAAAAACGCGGGCGCTCGCGTTGACCGTGCTACGGGTTTTCATGTTCATATTGGCGTTAATGCCTTTGGCGAATGGGGAAACGGTGGCGAGGATAATCTTGCCCGCTTTGTTCTCAACTGGTACGCAGTACATGGCGCAATCGCTGCACTGGTAGCGCCAAGCCGTTTAAACAATCGTTACTGCTCAATTCTTGACCGCCGATACGCGGAGGCTCAAGCCAATTTCACCGCCAATCAAAACCGTGGCGCAATGAATGGAAACCGCTATACCTCGCTCAACCTTGAATCCATGCACCGCCACGGCACCGTTGAAATACGCCTACACCAAGGCACGCTCAACGGCGTGAAAGCCATCGCGTGGGCGCAATTCGTGGCGAGCATGATAAACGCCAGCGTAAACGGCTCAGACCTAACAACGATTAACGAACTCAATCCATGGTCTGTTGGCACACTGCCACAGGTTGAAACCTGCAAAACCCTGTTAGATGCGCTCGTTGTGACTGGCAACCTCAACGCCTCAACGGGTGACTGGCTCAAGAACCGCGCCACCAGTTTAAACGGGTAGCAGGTAGCCCGCCCCTAGTGGGCACGCGTAGGTGCAATCCCTACGGCGGGCACGAACACGGCGGAAAGCCCGCCCGTGTTTAAACGAAAGGACTGGCAGACATGACCGATTACATGATTGAAGCGGTGGCATGGCTTGAGCGTAACGCTTGGGCATTGGCAATCGTTGCAGGCGGTATCATCGGCGTACTAGTTTACGCGTAACGGTGACGGGTTGACGGGTTAGCCGTTGACTAGGTGCAATCCCTAGCAACCCACGAACGCCACGGAAAGCCCGTTGCGTTTAAACAGAAAAGGACTGGAAACCATGTACGAACAACCAACAGCACGCGAGCAGTTCGCCCGCGATTGCATGCTTGTATTAGAAAACACACGCCCCGCATACGAACACATCATGAAGAAAGCCAAGCGTTTAAACGCTAACGGCGAACCAGCGAACACGAACACGCACGCGTTGGCTGAATTTATCCGCGACTATGTGGAGTTTTCTATCGGCTTTTCTGTTGATGCCAAGCAGAAAGAGGCGGGAACCGTGGGCGCGTTATTGATTGCGCAACTCTGCACGGGTTGGGGAATTAATCCCTTTTATGACATGGCGCAAGACTTCATGAAAGCAGCAGCAGAAAGTGCAGGTGTTTAAACATGAATCTAAAACAACACCGCGAAATGCTGGAACGCCACGCAGACCGAGCCGAACGGGAACTTGGCGAACTTAAGAACCTGCTCGCCAAGGCGTGCCATGTAAACGCGCTTAACGAACAGGAACTTGAGAACCTTGTGGAACTTGTGCGCGAGTACGAGGGAACTAAATCACTCTACGAAGGACTAACCGAACAACTAGAAAGTGCAGGTGTTTAAACATGTTTACTTGGCAACGCACTGAGAACGGCGAAACCTCCGCAATCTGCACAACCTGCGGGCGTATCTACAGCATGAGCAGCGAATGGGACAGGGCTAACCTTGACTGGCACGAACACGAAAGGGCGGGTGTTTAAACATGTATACGAACGCTCTCCCTTGGTGGCTGCAATGGATAGACGGCAGCGCCCTGCTACTGATTGCGCTGCTCATGTGGGCACTGTACAAGGTGCGCAACTCATGAGCGCCACAAAGTACAACGACAAAAACCAGTGTTTAAACTGTGGCGAATCATTCTATGACCCACACCAGCCAACCTGCGTGTGGTCAGATGACTACCGTTTAAACATGATTACATGTGGCGACTGCCTGCGCTCTGATTGCGCTGGCTGCACCATGTGATACACTTCACCCATTAACCAACCAACAACAGACTGGAGATACAAAATATGTGCGGAATCGCAGGCTATTGCCTAGACCCCAAGCATTACTCACGCATTACCACGAGCGACCTCGCAGGGCAGATGCTCTACGACATTGAACACCGTGGACAACACGCAACAGGCGCTGCATGGATTAACCCACGCAACGGCAGGCGTGTCATTAGCAAAGCGCCAACCAGCGCCACAAAGTTCGTGCCCAAAGCAGGCTCACGCCTATGTGACGGCGCAACCACTGCAATCTTGCACACACGATGGGCAACTCAAGGCTCACCGAGTATCGCAAGCAACAACCACCCAATCCCACGCGGTAAAATCGTACTCACACACAACGGACACATCAGCAACGACACCGAATTGTTTAAACAACTAGGTGTTCCTCGCGTTGGTCAGGTTGACAGTGAGGCTGCTGCTGCACTGATTGCCTTCTCCGATGGCAAGCCTTGGGAAATCCTGCCCGAACTCTATGGCACGGCAGCGCTCGCATGGATTACACAACACGACCCACGAACGCTACACCTAGCCCGTGTCAATTCCTCCCCGCTATGGCTCGCGCAAGCAAACACAGGCTCGTTGTTCTACGGCTCAACACAGGAAACTGTAGAGAACGCTGCAATCATGGCAGACTGCGAGATTGATTGGCTACATGAAGCAGCAGAGGGCGAGTACTTCAAGGTGCGTGACGGTCATGTGACCGAGTATCAAACCTTCACGCCTCGCACATACGAACGCACAAACTGGTGGAGCAGTTACAGCCAGCCTGCCTACGCAACCGAACTTGATTACTTGGGCAGATACAACCAACGCAAGGCGGAAAAGTACGCTCGTTGGTGGGAGGACAAAGAGGACCTAGCCTTCTAATAGTTTAAACAAGAGAACCCTCGCTGCGGCGGGGGTTTTTTTGTGCGCACAAATTGTAGCCAGATTATCTCTACTGTTTAAACAGTTCACTCACCGCCGCCTGGAACCAGGTGTTCCATTACCTAGTGTTTAAACAAATCAAAAATTATTTTTTATTTTTGCCTGGAACTTCCTTGACTTTTGTTTTACATGTGCGCAATACTTACACCATGACAGAACAACAAAGAACACAGCAAGATATAAACACACTTCGCGCTAAGTTATTTAACAAAGCCGAACACATACTGAGAGAACTCTATCGTGAGGACTTTCAGGTTATCTACGCCGAACTCTGCAAAGAGGCAGGCATTACTTGCCCACGCAATGACAAAGATGCAGTGCGTGCAAGATACCACCAACTAATCAAAGACATGAAACGACAGGAGAAATAAACAAATGTACCTAGCGACTGGAGAAATGGTAGGAATCATCATCGCATTAATCAGCGCACTAACCGTGCTTGGTTTTGCCATGAAAGACAACGCCCGTTTAAACAAGTACAACACATACCTACGCAAGCGTAACTTAGAACTGCTCAAGAAACTTGAGAACTCAGTAGAAAGACCGTTTTGAAATGAGTACCTGCGGAGTCTGCGGTGGCACCATATCAAACACGCTGGTACCACACGGAGCAATCTGTGATGACGACATAAAAGCACCAAGCATCAACGACCTAATGAAATCACTAGACGAAGAAGAAATGGAGGGAGAACATGAGTAAACAAAGACCAGTCAAAGGTGTAGTAATACGCCCCGATGGAACGCATGAGGAGAAGTTGTTTAAACAATTACCTGACTACCAAACAGGTGTTGATGGAACGATTGATGCCGTGCGTTTATACGATTACAACGGCATGGAAGTAGCCAACCTCTATGTGAATGATGATGGACTACTGATTGGCTTGCCACTGAATCCAATGGCGAGCGCTCTATCTTTCCTATTCGGCAACACGCCCCACCTTGTGGGCAATGTAGTTGCAGTAGGCAAGGCTGATGATGAAGGCTACGACACAGACCTTCCTGAATACTTACTCACACTGATACGAAACATCAGTGCCAAACAGGAACAGGAAGCATAATGTTTAAACGATTAGTCGCCATCTTCCTCATCGTCACTGCATCGGTGGCGATAGACGACAGGTTTTTTGACAAATCACATGTGCCTCTCACACCATCGGTTAATGATGGCAAGGTGGCAGGCACAGTGGTCGCCTTCTATGAGAACGAATACCAGCGTTATGCAGTGGACATGCTCATACAAATGAACAAGTTAGAACAATGGACATGCCTCTACACACTATGGACACGAGAGAGTAACTGGAATCCACGCTCTCTCAATCGCAAGTCAGGCGCGTATGGAATCGCACAGTTCATGCCAGCAACATGGAAACTTGTAGGGTTTAAACGCACTGATGATGGGTTCGTACAAGTGGAGGCAGGACTTGCATACATACAGCGCAAGTACGGAGGAAATATCTGTAAGGCACTTGGCTCAAATCTATCAAGAGGGTGGTACTAATGACCGAATATGAAGAACTAACAAAGGGATTGCGCAAGCATCTTATACTCAGTGGCTTGACCTACAACGCAGAGGTACCCACCGAGCCAGTAATCACTAGACCAGTACGCGTTGAGATACTGGTAGCCTCAGTTATGGAGTATTTAAATGCAACAGGCTACGCCAACACAACCAAAATTTCATAGAGTTCGCAAGGCTCTGCGTTTAAATGACCGTGTGTATTACACGCTGTCGTACAACGCACGCAACTTTGAAGGTGCCAAATGCTTTGGAGTACCGACCGAAGTTTTCTATCCACTAACGGATAAGTTCACACCTGAGGAGGAGCGTTACATAAGGGAGCGAGTATGCGGTGGCTGCCCAGTCATTGAAGCCTGCGCCGAGTGGGGATTAGCCCACGAACGCTACGGTATATGGGGTGGAATGACACCAGTGATGCGTGATAGGGAGCGCAGACGGCGCAAGTGGGGACTAACCGACCCTGCCTTGAGCAATAATCAAAGATAGGTTAGACTAGAACAGCAAGCACCGCCTAGGTACCAGTCCCGAAAGCGGTGCTTGTTTATTTATGAAGCAGATTTATCACCAGTAATAATACGAATAGCCCAATCAAGACCAGTGTTTAAACCTTTAGACCATTCATCTTTCTCTGTAATCTTTGAGTACTCAATTTTCTGTACAAACTTTTGTACGAACGCATTGTGTAGAAGGTTAAATCTTTCAAAGAATTCATCTTCCGTCATAGTTTAAACACATTGTGCATGAGCATAAATATCTCATCAGATAAATCATCAAGAGTTCCATCGTTGTAGATGGCGCGTTTAAACATGTGATTATCTAAAGCGTGTTCACTGATATGGTCATTGACTGCAGCATGGTTGTGTCTGTTGATGCGCCACACTTCCCCGCCTTGGCTCTCAATCATGCGTGCTTCGTTAGGAAAGCGCACATCAGGAATGACAATGCGTTCCCCTTCTGCAATCTCATTGAACAAACGCCACACCCACACATCTTCATGGATTAACTTACGCCCGACTTCAGTGCCCATGACTTGTAGCAAACGGCGCACTTCATCTTTAGCCTTGGCTATCTCCCACCCATACATCTGGACTATCTCGTTTAAACGGTAACCATCGTGAAGAATGGGGTTCAACGCAAGCAACGCCTGTCTTATTCCATCTGCAAATGCCATTCGTTTAAACCCATAGTTAAGTACGAGCAACTCAGCAACTGTATCCTTACCACTGCGAGCATATCCACTCAGTCCGATAATCATTCCTGCTCCTTCTTGTATGGGTCATTCAACTGTTCTTTGTTGCAAGTCATACACCAGTAGTACTCAACTGGGTCGTCAATGCCATCACCTGCTAGTGTGCCAATCCAAAAATGGACACCAAACAGACACTTTAATCTGTTGTAATAATGCCAAAGATAAATCATTCTTGTTCCTCTTGGTTTCTAATCTCTGCTCTTGCTTCTGCGTTACTGCGAACACGCCTACGCCCACGCCACTGCGGTGCTTCGCCACCCAACCTGTCTTGCAACTTGGTTAGCGCACGCTTGACACGCTTACGCATCGCTTCTTCGGTGGCACCGTATGATTCAGCAAGCGCACCAAACTCCATACCACCATCGGCATAGCGCATACGCAGCAAGTTCCTATCGTTCTCGTTTAAACGCTCCAGTCCTGCTGCTACATCTGACAGTAGCGCCACACGATTGCCACCTTCTGAAGGTTTAGCACTGCGTGAAATGTATTCACTACTCATGTCAGGCGTATCAGTCCACCCCTCATGAGTCCACACATCACGCAACAGTTCATGCAACACCTCATGTGTATAGTAGAAACTGTCATTCATTGGTGAGCGTGACAAATGCGAGCGCTCTTTGGCAACATACTTTTGCGCTTCGTTATAGAAAGTCTTACGCAGTTTAAACTTCAGGCTTTCTTCTGCTGTCCACTGCTCCACCTTGTGCCAGTGTTCAAGCGCCCACAAAGACAAGTGCTGGTACACATCGTCAGTGGTTACAATCCCACGGTGCATGCGGTTAGCACGGGTTGCCACTTGACGGGCAACGCCGTAAATAGTTTCCCAAACTTTGTCTTGGCTATCCATCTTTTTGTTCTGCTTTCTCGTTCTTTAACTTACGCATCGCCATAAGTAAATCATCTACGGTTATGAGATAACCCTTGCTCTTATTCGGTGGAATCTCGCAGGTAATCTCACGACCAAACTCTTTAATTGCATACAGCACATGCGAGGTAGGCACCATAAGTACGCCCTGCTCCAACACAAATGCCCAGTAGTCAGCCTCAGTTACCATCACACCTGATGGTTCCCATGACTGCGACTTCATGTACCAACATTCAACTTCAACATAAAGATTGTTAGTGACCCACCACTTGCGGTCACGCTTGACTTCAACCTTCTTGCCTTGGGTTAGCAACTCCTCAACAAGTTGTTCACCCTTACGACCATAGCCAAAGTCCAAATCAAATGAGGAGTTCTTTGCCAAGTTTAAACACCTACTCGTTTGCGTAATCCCTCTGCTCCTTCAGCAAGGAACACATCGTTTACATCTTGGTTATCGGGCATGAACACGGGGAATACATTGTCCAATTCACGGGTGATTGTCTTAGCCATCTCTTTGCCTGCGTTATCACCATCGCAGAACAACATAATCTTTTCCCAGTCAGCAAGGACACGGGAGTAAAAAGGTTTCCAGTTGTTAGCACCAGGCAATCCCACTGCAGAAAAACCCACTTGCGTAGCGATGATGGTGTCTAATTCACCTTCGCAAATCACAAGGAAATCTGTATCATCATTGAGCGCCTGAACATTGTAAATGTGGGTGCTGGCTCCTGGTCTTGATAGATACTTCGGTCCACTGTCGTTGTTTAAACTACGGAAACGAATGTCAATCACACCTGATGGAGTCAAGTAAGGGATAGCCAACTTACCAAGGTAAGGTTCATGCCCTGCTTCAGGATTCGCCACGAAGCCGAGGCGGAACATACGAGCCGTTGCCTCTGCTATACCGCGACTCGCTAGATACGGTAGCGCTTCGCCTAGGCTTCCTTCGTAGTTCTCCGTTGCTTTCGCCAGTAATTCTCTCTGCGATTTTGAGAGCCTCGCCATAGGTAACTCCTTCTCGTTTCATAATGAGTGAATACACATCGCCTGCCATGTCGCAAGCAAAACATCTAAAGCCACCGTTGTCTATGTTTAAACGAGCCGACTTTACATGGTCATTGTGGAAGGCGCAACGCACTGATTGCCACCCGCCACGATTAGTAGAGATTACAAATCCGTAGTGTTCTAATACTTTTACAATGTCATGCTTAGAGGTTGGCGAGGACATCACTGAGTTTCTGAACGACATACGCTTCACCAACTCCCTTGTTGCTCGCCTTGATAATCACCAGTGGGGTAGGTGCAACGGCTAGTCGTTTAGCAACTCGGTAGTTCTCTGCCTCAATCTCTGCCTCACGAATCCAACCCGATAAATCAATGCGACCATCACGGCGTGGAGCCTTGGCTTCAACAACATAGGCACCGTTAACTCCTGGAACAAACACATCACCAACATCGTTGCGACCTGCACGAGGTAAGCGTTGTGCGTTTAAACCTTGCTCCATAAACCAGTCAGTAAGGTCAATCTCCCACGCTGCGCCTCTACGCTTGTTGCTCTTTTGTAGACTCACGCTCTCTCCTCTCTGCTGCTTCAACTGCTGCCCAGTACAGGTTGTAGTAGGCATCATCAAATGCAAACCGTTTCATGTGCTTGGCAATCACACCAGTGTGGGCATGTACGGGTATGCCCGCAGCCTTAACCTTTCGGAAGAAGGAAATGTCCTCACCAATAAACTTCTCGCCACGCTCGTTGTTCTCACCAAACCAAAACTGATTTGGGAACTTCTCGTTTAAACTTTTGAGTACGCTCTTGTGCATCATCACTAGACCCATACCCGCATTATCAACCTTTACTACTTGGTTCTTAGGTAAAGGGTGGAGATAACTAATCTCATACTCGTTGCCTGTTTCATTAAAGACACATGGCATTGGCTGCATGAGCGAGCCTTCCATATTCTTGCTAATGAAGTAGACACCACTAACTACGGGGCGTGCAACTTTGTCAGCCGTATCCCATAGAGTCTTGAGCATCTCTTTGGTTAGCACAATGTCAGAGTCAACCCACAGTGCCCAGTCAGTGTTGACCTGTTGCCACATCTCTATGGCAGCCTGTCGCTGGCGTGCAATCTGATTACCTTGAACACGGATAGCGTTATTAACTGGCACACCAACGCTTGCTGCGTGAATCAATGTGTAGACCAAGCCTTCAGTAAACTTGCCATCGGTTGTGCCGTTGTCGCACCACACGATAGATAACATCTCTTTGTTGCTATGAGCCATGGTTATGAATCCTCTTTTCAGACTTATCAATAACTGTCATTGCGTTCTCGGCTAACTCTTTAAAGTTCTCCGACATAAGAATTAGTTTTTCTGTGACTTCTTTTCTGCATCCTTCGTCACATTCTTCCCTGAGATGAGAAGCAAGTTGTTCCACATAGTCAGCAAACTGGAGTGACTCAAGCCAGATGGCAGAGGGGTTGAAGATTTTGTTTGTTGCTTCATCAACATATTCCACAAAGTTTGGAAGTTCATTCAGCAGAGTTTCCTTCAGTTCCTGTGGAATGTTCGCCTGCTGTATCGCTTCCTCCACCATCTCTGGTGTAATTGACTGTTCCGTTTTCCAAAAACTCTTTGAACTCATCTTCCGTAAGGTCCTTGCATTGACCCGTTTTCTCATCCCGCCAAACATACGCTCTCCATCCTACGGTCCAGTTAAACTCTTTTGGTATAAACATTAGTTGTGCTTTTATATCTGTAACCAGTGTCTTGGTTGGCACCGTCACAACATCTGAACTAAGTGAGCCACGCATCTGACCTTCGTTGCCTACCTCTGTCAGTGTCCATTTAGAAGTCGTCATAATCATCCTCATATTCAGGTTCGTCAAAATCAATTACAATGTCTATCACTGCCATAACAATGATTAGTGCTACGCCAACAAGTATTCCGAAGGCTGCAAGGATTGCAAGCAAAGTTTTCACGGTGCCACCAAGTCCTTAATCTGCATACTGGCAGGGTCATAGGCAAGCCATACTGGTGTAGCACCATTGGCATCGGCTGGTCCATATCGGTTCTTCACAGCACACACACCCATTGATGCAAGTTGTCCGTGTACTGTAAGGATTAACGAAGGAGTCTGCGCAATTTTGCCATGCAACGCAGAGCGTGGCGGGCAAGGATTACCATTAACACCTTCACTTGTATGGTGACACACAACGACAGCAGCGCCAGTATCTCTAGCCCACCACTTGAGTTCTCTCATAAGTGTGCGTAATCCGCCCCACTCATCTTGTCCATCAAGGGTTACATCTACTGCGTTATCAAGCACAATGAGTTCAACATCTTTACCAAGGCGCTCACGAGAAGCAAGGATTGCATCCTCAACATCTTTAAGCGTAGGTGCTGAATCAAACTCCCACATAATGTGGTCAGCAGGCTTGAGCATTTGTGCTGCCCATTCCCTGTCTGCTTCCATCATTGGTTCTACTTCTGCCTGTGTCCTACCAGTTAACATCGCAAGTAAACGCAGGCTCATAGTATGAGAGTGCGTATCTGCTGAGATGTATAGCGTTGGTACTTGCACATGCACTGCAAGTGACAGAGCAAGTGTTGATTTACCAGCCCCTGGAGGACCAGCAATCATGCTTACTTCGCCCCGTCTAAACGCTATCTGCTGCTCAAGCAGCGAGCGCCACACTGTTGGAAGCGTGGCACCCCCTGCTGATGCAGTCCTGATTGCGCGAGAAAGGAGGCGCATGAACTATACGGTTACCTTGTTTTGGCAAGCCTGACCCTGTGGCTTAGGGCAAGCGTAGAACGCCTTGTATGGGCGACCAGTAGCCTTAGCAATACCTGCTGGTACAAAACGCATTGGTCCTGAACCGCAAGCGCAGTCAGGTGCGCCTGCTGCTGGTGCTGGTTGTACTGGGCGTGGTGCTGCGGTTGTGCCGTGTACTGGCACAGCATTTGGAAACGCATCCTTGACAACTGCCATACCTTCAACAGTTTTCTCAAGGTCAACAAGCGCAGCAAGGCGCTGTGTTAGTTGGTCAAGCAACAAGTCAAGTTCAGCACCATCTTGGGCACGAAGGTTAATCAACATGCCATCCTTCTTGGTCTTGAAGTTGATTTGGATTGGTGAGTTTTCACTCATCTGTATCTTCTCCTAGTTCGGGGTATTTGTGTGATTCGGAACCATTTACTGCATAGCATGCGTGATTGACTGAACATGTACCGCACATAAAGCCTGGTTGTGGGATGAAGATGTTGTTGTCTACCGCAGTCTTAAAGCCTTTAACCTGTGAGGCTAAACGCCGTTCAGTGTAGTGAGATAAATCTACTGGCTCGGTTAACTCACCAGTACGAGCCATGAAGTAGGCACCCTTAACAGGGCGGATACCCATAGCCTTCTCGCACATAATCGCGTATGTACCTAATTGGGTGTAGGTAACAGGTGGCTTGCTTGAAGTCTTGAGGTCAACGACTACAAGTTCCCCATCGGGAGAAACCATAAGTCGGTCAAGAAATCCTTTCATCAAGACTCCACCGATTTCTACATTGAGTTCAGTTTCAATGGCTGCTTCACCACCTGACAGCAGGTATGGCTGGTACCCACTATCCTGTCTAAACTGAATCCAAAAATCCACCATCTTGGGTCCATTGTCCAACCACCACTGCGCATCCTCTTTGTTGGGATATGCCTTGGTAGCCCTGCCACCAGCACGGAACGGCATGCCGTTGTCAGCAAGACGATAGTTCTCCTCCCATCGTGCAGCAAATACTGCAGTAGGGTTGAAGTCCCCTTGAAGGGGTGGGATTGTGTCGTATATTTCTGTTGCCTCATGTAGAGATTTGCCACCTACTAGCCAGTAGGATGGGTTCTCAGGCACTTTCTGTATGCGGGTAAGGTAGAATGACCAGCCACAGTTAAGCCATGTACTCATGGCGCTGTGGGAGATGTATCCCTTCCCTGTTTTTTCTTCTAGTGTCATAGCAATAGAGGAGTTTACATGCACCTCGCTCCTCTATCCTGCGACACGCCGAGGGAACTACAAGGCTGTAATTCAAAAATCGCTATACTCCTGTTCGTGCAGAACGGGTTAAGTGTATGTGTCTGCTGAAGCGTAAGCGAAAGCAGAGCGTAGTTAAGCACAGTTATCGCGGTATTCCAACTCATGCCTGTCCCTGTGGTTCAAAAGTTTTGAAAGTCGCGTGCATCTTTGAAGATGGGGAAATCATCCTTTGGTTTACAGAAGCGGAATGTGCGCTATGTGGCGCTGAGTTGACAGCACCTACTCCACTTGATAATGTCGGCACGCCTTGAAGTAATAGGGGAAGTTATTTCAGGGTACTTTCTACTAACGGACAAATAAAAAAAGCCCCCGCTATCAAGATTTCTCTTGACGGCGGGGGTCTTTTTGTTTAAACAGTATTAAGTTATTTTGCTCTGCCGAATTCGCTCGCGGAAGGGTCCAACCACTTCAACACTGGACCGAGGAAGCCTGCAAGGGCAGCCATGCCTAGTGTTTTGAAATCGGTTTCGCCAGCGAGGTAGAGCGCGATTGCAGCCGATGCTGCAGCACGGAACCATGTGAGCGATACTTGCTTTAGTGTTTCCATTATTTGCCTTTCTTGTTAGCCAAACCATGAACCTTGCAGCAGGTGCATACTTCAGATACAACCTTTGCAGGCTTTTTCTTAGGTGATGAACCGATGGCTTCTGCCACTATCTGCTTGGCTAGGCTTGGTTGATTTTTCCACCAGAACCAAGGGCTTGTATCGTTGGCAAACTCTGGCTTGATGGAACAGTGCAGGTGTTTGTTATGCGGATTACTACCCGTATACTTTCGGTCACCCTGCTTGGCGTATTTCCGTGACCAAATCTTTCCGTTGAAGATGAGATAGTCCACTCGGTTATCTTCTTTGAGTTTCTGAAATATCTCGTGACAGTCAATTCCGTTTGCGGGGTCATGGGTTAAGTCTACCGCAAGCCCCGTATTATGGTCTGAGTTAGGACTTAGTTTTAAATGTGCAGTGGAAGGGAGTAACCCGTCTGAGGCTTTCTTGCGTAGGGGTGCAAGGGCAGTCGCCTGGCGTAGCATGGACATTGCAGCAGGGCTGGCAGACTTGGCAACCTTGGGTTTGTTCATCGGTCACTTCCTCAAAACTTCTTTGACTAGTTCGGTTAATAGGTCAACTTTGTGTTCAAGGCTATTAACCTTGTCTTTAAGACTTGACCCGCCATTGGGTTTGAGTTCCGACAAGTAGTGTTTAGTTAGATGCTTAACACCCATGGCTAGAGCGCCAATGAGGGTGGTTACGGACACGGCTATAGTAGCCCAATCAGCAGGAGTCATGTTTCTATCCTTAAGTGTTTATACGACAGTGCGTGCGGTTATCATTAAAATTCCACCATAGCCTGAGAAGTTTCCAGATGGTGGGGTTGTGCGGGTGAAAGACACCTGCTCAATCACTGCTTCAATAGGTTCTCCATCAGCAGTGAAATC
>Ga0315903_10007251_pt1 | contig 13904 bp, 25 predicted proteins | sample LakEriMetagenome_7_FD_203524 | JGI IMG/M metagenome (GOLD analysis project Ga0315903, IMG submission 203524) | Freshwater fungal communities from buoy surface, Lake Erie, Ohio, United States - Buoy 2 MA119 | ecosystem: Environmental > Aquatic > Freshwater > Lake | place: USA: Lake Erie, Ohio...
AGGAGTAGGCTCCTTGGAGTCGCTGAGGCCGAGGCTTCGGCGGTTGGCTAGGTTCGCCCATGAACATCTACCCGAATGCAGACTACGACGACGACGAATGGCAAGACACTGTCTACATCGGTGGCTGGGAAGACGTGCCGACCATTCCGTGTCCCCACTGCCGGCGAGACATCCTCGAGGATGCGCTGAGGTGCCGCCATTGCGAGCGGTATATCACAGAGGAAGACCATGCCGCACCCCGAGAACGCCCTTGGGTGATCCTGACGGCCCTGGTGTTCCTCGGGGCCGTGATCTGGTGGTTGTTCTTGGTGTTCTGATTTCGCCTTACGATCACGTTGCTTTTAGATTGCACGCTTCGCAAGCTAAAACTGAAGGATCATTCGTGCCCGTCCTTGCTATCTCCAGCCCATGCCCACCATCACCCTCCTCGTCGCCTACCCCAAAGAACTCATCCGTGCGGGCTTACGGTCGATGCTGGCTGGCTCCCGCATCAAGATCGTCGGGGAAGCCGTCGACACCCCCAGCACCCTATCGCTCGCCAAGAAGCACAAGCCGGCCGTCGTGCTTCTGGACGCGGCGATTCCGGGAGGCGACGCGTTTGAACTGACACGGACACTCTCGAAACCCCTTCCGGCGACCAAGTTCGTATTCGTGACTGAGATCGACAATCCGACCTACATGGCCCGCGCCCGCGCTGTAGGGGCTGCAGACTGCCTACTCATGGGATTCAGCCCCAAGGAACTCATCACGGCCATCGAGAACGCCACCGCAGGAAAGCCTCCGCCAGCGTCAGCCCGGTTCGCCAAGATCGCAGCCTCAATGGAACCGCGAGACACCCGGGCTGCTCGCGATTCCGGCCTGACGCCCCGGGAATCGCAGGTCCTATCCCACGTCGCCTTTGGCCTGTCCAACGACGAAATAGCTCGCTCGCTCCGGATCAGCGTCGAGACCGTGAAGGAACACGTCCAGAACCTACTGCGAAAGCTGGCCGCGAAAGACCGCACTCAGGCGGCTGTTTGGGCGGTGCAGTCGGGGTTGGTGTAGGTCTCTTGCCCGCTGCCGCTCAACGCCGCCGCTTGATCTCCGCCACGCGGGCGACCAGATAGCCCAGCTCGTCTCCGTCCAGTTCCGCGACTGGAGCGAGGCCGTGAATGTTTCGTAGCAGGTCGTCCACGCTGCCAAGGAACCCGCGAAACTCCGGCTCGCCCCCGCGGCGGCCGAGCAGCATGCCGTCGGAGGTTGCCACAAGCTCCGCCAGCACCGGAGTCGTCCAGCCCTTCTCGCCGACTAGGCACGCCAGGATCGCCGTGAACTGGTCGCTCACTTGGATCGCCCGCACCTTCCGCGAGACGTCCAGCCGAATCTGCTCGGCACTGCGTCGCTTCTTCATCAGAGAACCCTTTCCAGCCCCTGTCGAGGCACGAGGATTCTCTCACAAGACCTGGCTCAGGATTTGGGGAGGGGGTCAGGCAGGACGGTTGGGATTTGCCCCGGCGACTGCCTCGAAATCCACGCCCACACGAAGCACCGAGTAGCCTGGACGACGCCGGACGAGCCCACGATCTGGCTGGCGGTGTATTACAGCAGTGCGGAATAGCAGGGCGGAGAGGCGGACATATTTCCAGCCGTGAAAATGCGTCTGACGATGGGGCCAAGTGTGTTTCCGAAGGCAGAACTCGGAAACTCCCCGGCAGAATGCCACAATGTCGGAGTCCCGTCTCCGATAGGTAAGGGCCTACCGCAAGGTTTTTTGTCATCGGGCCGAAGGTGATTCTTCCAGTGGGAGCTGCAGGCCATGGGAAGAAAGAACGCCCGCAGCCAACCAAGCCGGAGGAGCCCTTCTAGGCAGAGTTCGCTCGCCGCCCAGAAGAAAGACATTCTGGAATCACCAGGCTGGGTCGACAATGGTCTTGACTTCTGCATCACCCATGGACCGTGGTCCGAGTGGGAGCAACGAATGCTGAAGGAGTTGTGGCTTGGGTCGCCGTGCCACTTTCGTGCAGCTCTGAACTATTCCCTTAAGGTCATTGACGGACCTTGGCTGGGACTGGAAAACTGGCTGTTGGCCAACATGCAAGGGTGCGATCTAGTTGAACCCGACTCTTTTTTTCGTCTAGCGTTCGTCAGGTACACGCGATCCCACGAGGGATCCCCGACACTCCAGGACATGATCCTTACGCAGTGCTTACCTGCTGCCGCCTTTGCTTACGCCGCATATGGCACACGCCGTCGCTTTCAAGCCGCCGAGTCGTTGATCCTTAGCGGAGACACAACGGCACGTCCCGCGTTGTGCCCGGGCGTATGCTGTTTTCTTGATTCGCTTCAGTGGGCATCCCCATGGGAGTCACAGGCGGTTACGTATGCCCGACTATTTCTGAACAGCGGTTGGCCGGAGCTTGAAGACAAGATGGCTCAAGGCAAATGCCACCCACAAGTCGCCTACGAGTATGCGGTGAACGTGCTGAAGAGGCCGCTGTCCCCGCCAATCGAGAACTGGTTGACGCTCGAATCCTTCGATGCCAAAGGCAACGAGTACCGGAGGAAGTACTCGGCGTTCGTTGCGTCCATGCAGGCCCAATCCTTCCAGAGCAACGCCGCCCCCTCACCCCCTACTTAGTCGCCCCAGCCACTCTCCCGAATCGCCGGTCGAATGTCCTCTGCTGCAGAGCAAACAGCCCCTCGATCCGATTGGCCAGTTCCGGATCATTGCCGGCCCACATGCGGATCGCGTCCTTCAGCTGCATAACCGCTCGCTTGACCTTGTACGCGCTTTCAAGGCCCGGACTCCCCACGAGGTCTTTGGTCTCGCCGCCACCTTCAAGTCGGTGATCCAGCACACGGACCACGGCTTCTCCGAACCTCATCCGCAGGAAGTTGCGGAACTCATCGACGATATCCGCGTCTGCACGCGGTGCCGCGGCAACGTCATCCGGTAGATCCGACTGCCGTCTCCGCCTCTTCGCAGCCCGGCTCTGAAGGCTGCTGATCGCATTTCTGACGGCCACTTTGAACCGGGCGACCAGGCTCTGCCCCGTCCAACCCCTGAAGAAGCTTCCCAGCAGGAGCTTGCTGCACAGGTCAGAAACGAGCGGATCTCTTTCGCCTTCGTGAAACCCCGCTCGTCTCAATGCGCTATCAAGGTAGCCGGGCACATCGAGTTGCCCGAAGTCCTCGAGGTGCTGCAGAAGGGCCGGGTCCGTGGTCTTTTCCCGAAGCCGGGCCACCTCGCGGTCAAACAGATCCTGGATTCCTCGCTTGGGAAAGAGCTCCGAGATCTCCCTCAACAGGAGGCTGGTGGGCATCCGTAGCCAGACGAATTCGTGAAAGGTCTTCATGGAGATATGTAGTCGCAGGCGTCTCTTTTTGATCGGCCTCCTACACGGCCAACGAGGTCTGACTTGGGGCAGGAAGACGACCAACAGATAAGGCCGCAGGCGCCTTCGTATCTCCCCGTAGACCGCCTCCTCGAACCGAACCACGGAGCATCACGATGAAAGAGATCAATGACGTCGCACCAAGTTCCCTTTCCCACGTCGCGTGCGAGAGCAACCGCGGCGTCATTGAGCAGTGCCGTGTCGCCATCGATGCGGCGTTCGAAGATGACCGTCGCCTCGACGACATTTTGCTAACGGGGCCGCCGGGCGTCGGGAAATCGAGTTTGAGCTATGTGCTGTCGCAGGAGATGGCAGTGCCCTTCCACGAAATTTTGGGCCAGAATCTGAGGACTCCTGCGGATCTCAACAATTTGCTCCTCTCATGTGAGCCCAAGAGCATCTGCCTCCTCGATGAAATTCATGAAGCCCCCCCGGTAATTCAAACCGCTCTCTACCTTGCTTTGGACAAGCGGCAGATCATGGTGCGGGGCGGATCCAGCATTCAGGCTCTTCCCATCGCCGACTTCACCTTGGTGGCTGCGACCACAGAGCCGTATCAAATTCTCGAGCCGCTTCGACAGAGGGCTAAGCTACATCTTGAGCTGTCCTTCCTGAGCGAGAAGGATCTCATCCTTGTGGTCGAGCGTCGTTGCCGCGGCCTGTCGTGGGACATTGAGCCACAGGTGCTTCCGGAGATCGCCAAGAGGGCGAGGGGCGTCCCCAGGCTGGCCCTCAGGCTCACCGCATCAGCAAGACGGGTCGCACGGGCCGACGGCAGGTCTTTGATCACCATCGCCGACCTCCAGAAGGCATGCCATCTGGAGCAGCTGGACACCCTTGGCCTTGGCCCGCTGGAGCAGAGGTACCTGCGGCTTCTCGTTGCTGGCCCAAGGCGAGTGAATCTCATCGCTTCAGCGCTGGGAGTACCCGCAAAGACCCTCACCAGCGTCACGGAACCCTTCCTGATTCGTGCGGGTCTCGTGGACAAGGACGACGCTTCTCGTCGCGTTCTCACCCCTGAAGGTCACCGCCATCTGCTCGGGAATGGCGACGAAATCGTGCCGCCGCCGCCTTCGGATGGCACTTGAGTGGTCTTCCTTCGTGACACGACCCGTACCTCATCCGAGCGAAAGGCAGCACGAACCGATGACAAAACCGTCCCAGAATCGTTTCGTCACGGTGACGGAACTCTGTGCCCTGATAGGGCTCTCGAAGAATCGCTTCTACGCCCTGCAAAAGGCCGGGATCTTTCCCGCTCCTTTGCGGAATCCAAGCAATAACCGTCCCGTTTTTGATTCCGCACTGGTCGAGCAGTGCCTCGGAATCGTGCGGAATCGGATCGGTGCAAACGGGGCACCGTATGTCCCCAACCGCAAACGGGCGGCGGCCACGCCGGATTCCCGCAAGAAGCCCTCTGGACGCCACCAGGGGCTGATTGAAGCGCTGGCGTCACTGGGACTGACGGCGACGGCGGCCCAGGTGGAGGAGGCGCTGGGAAGACTGCCCGAAGGTGGGGCGGGATTGGAGGAACCCGAGGTCATCCGCCGGGTCTTCCTCGAACTACGGAAGAAGGCCTGAAAAGCCGCGCCTTCAGCATTTCCAACCTTGGAAATAGTGAAAGCCAGACGCTGACGAGGATCCCCGTCAGGCCCGAAACGGGAGGGCGAATCCGGAGGTTCCCGTCGCTATTTCCGTGGAATAAGTTCCGAAGAAGTGCGTTTCCTCCTTGTTTTCCAGCGGTAAAAGCCGCTTTCAACCCGCCACGAAGAAGATGAAATCCAAGGCGCCCCTCAAGGCCGTCAGCTACCTCCGATGCAGCGGCCTCGGGCAGGTGGACGGGGATACCTGGGACCGCCAGACCGCGGCCATCACCAAGTACGCGAAGCATCATGGCCTCGAGGTCGTCGACGAGTTCCGCGACGCCGGCGTGAGCGGCACCAAGGATCTCGACAATCGGCCGGGCCTGGCGGCCCTGCTTGATCGCGTCGAATCCAACGGAGTGAAGATCGTCCTTGTAGAAAACGCCACAAGGCTGGCTCGCGATCTCATGGTGGGCGAGGTCATTCTCCAGCAGCTGACCAGCGCTGGCTGCAAGGTGATCGCCACGGACTCAGGGACAGATCTCTCGGCCGATTCGGACGACCCCACCCGTCGCCTGATTCGCCAGGTACTCGGTGCCGTGGCCGAGTTCGATCGCCGCGTCACGGTGATGAAGCTGCGTGCCGCGAGGGAGAGACGCCGGGCTCGAGGGGAGAGATGCGAAGGCCGCAAGCCCTTCGGCACCCTGCCCGGTGAGGCCGAGACGCTGGCAAGGATCCGCGAGCTGAGAAGAAAACCGCCACATGGACACCGGCGGTCCCTTCAGCAGGTCTGTGACGCGTTAAACGCGGAGGGGCGGCCGTCGCGGACGGGAAAGCCGTGGACGAAGGGAGTGGTAAACAGGATCCTGGGGAGAGGGTAGGGACGCATTTCCAAGGTTGGAAATGTGTCCGGGCGGCCGGACGAATCGCCCGGATCTGGGCGGACCGTTGGGGCCGCGGCCCCCTTCCCACGAATTGGACCGGCCGGCCATTCCGAGCGCCGAGAACCGCACGCCAGCACCGATCACGACGGCACCGCGTCTGTCACGCGCTTCGTGACACCCTCGGGGAGGCTCCGCTTCCCACCGTTGCCCTAGGGATGCGGCTCGTTCTCAGCTCCACCGGGCTTCTTGAACAGAGGATTTGAGGTTCGGCTTCGCGAACTCAAATCCTTAGAAGGTTATGCGTTGCCGCAAGCAAGCCGCCACGCCGCTTCGTAGCGATCCTCGCCAACCCACCTGCTGAAATACTCCTTGCTCGCCTGCAACTCCTCTCGCGACATCAACTTGGGTACGAGCGGCAGAAGTTTGTCGTACCCGAACAACTTCTCCCGAAAGGCGACGGTTTCGATGGTCAAGATATCATCAGCTGCCGTCTGCCCGCGAGGCTGTTGCATGCACCAGCGATCAAAGGCTATGACGCGTTCAATCGTTGCTGAGTCGAGCTCCACCGACAACAACCATTCCACGATGTAGCCGACAACAACGTATGGGAGATCCTCGTCACCCTCATTCACTTGGTCGGCGACTTCCGGGAAGCGTTGGAGGACTTCGTCAAGAAACGCTTTCATGCCCTAATCCGCAAAACGGCAAAGCTGATCAGCGGCGGACTACGGGCTCAGCCACACCGCTGGATTCTATCCGCCGTCTGATCCAGCGTGTGGTTAGGCCATTTACGCCCGGCTACCTGCGATCAGCTTCTCCACCACCTCGGCCCCGCCAACGATGTCTTCGCTGCCCGTAAAGCGGGACACCTCCATATGGCCGTCCTCGAAGACGTCGATGTCGACTCGCTCACCGACCAGCGTGAGCGTCACGAGCAATGAGTCGCTCCGATTACGCGATAGTGTGAACGGGATCTTGGCATCCTCCAATCGCAGCAACAGATCGTAGAGCGGATGCGACATGAAACTGGCCTAACGGTGGCAATCAGCGGCGGACCCACGATCCTCCGCACCGCTGGATTCTATCCGCCGTCTGATCCAGCGTCTGGTTATCTGCCGTGCTACTCCATGAGAAGCGACACCACTTTGCCGTCATCGCCAAAGCCCACCCACAGTTGATCGCGAGAAAAAGCAAGTCGCCAATGCGCTACTCGAGAGATCGCATCGCGATTCTCCATCTTTGAAAGCGTGGCATCAACATTGGCGTATTCGCCGGGACGGCAATCGTCATAAAACGCCCCGAGTAGGCCGACGACTTCGGGGCGGTCCATTCCAGTCCGGATAGCGGCCGCTGCTTCACGACGCGCGTGGAGCCGCTCCTGCACCCATAGCCCAGCGCACAGGGGAACTGCGACAAGCGCAAACGCCAAAACGATCCGGAGTTTGGGGCGGCCCACCGTGCGACACCTGTGACATCGAAGATAACGGCCGCGATCAGCAGATCGCGGCCTTGGGATTATCCATCACGCTGGACACTGCCCGCGAGACCATTGCATCGGGTGGTTAGATGGGCTTTCTGTTTTGCCAAAGCCACGCGGCCCCTGTGGCGGCTGCAGCCAAGGAGATCACGGCGATGATTTTGAGACGCATCGGCAGAGACGCCGCTTGCTCCACTGACATGCCATCGTCCCTGATAGGTGCATAAGCCCCTGAGCCAAGCGACAAGAGCATCAGGGTTGCGACACCGCAACAGCCGACTCCCAGCAAGGTCGCAGCTATCGCGATTAGGTGGGCAGCTTTTCGTGGCACAGCGGGCACACCTAACGACGAAGCTGATCAGCGGCGGACCATCGATCATCCATTCCGCTGGATTCTATCCGCCGTCTGATCCAGCGTGTGGTTCGCTGTTTTTCGATATGCGCCGCATCCACAACTCGTAGATCATCACGGCGTTTGGTGGGACTTTGTCAGGAACGCCCGCGTCGCGATACGCGAGATGGGGGCCGATCCTGACTTTGCGATATCCTCCAGCCCGCATGCCGAGCAAAGCTTGCTCCACCCCAGCGATTACCTGTCGCTTCCCAAGTCGCGTTGACATAGTTAGCCGTTCCTGAGCGGGATCGCCTCGACTCAGAAAGGCTTGCGACTCAAACTCGACGGTGTCACCCTTCACGGCCGCATCGCCATGCCCGTCGGTCTCGGCGAGGACTGTGATGCCCGGTGTCATCTCTATTCAGCGAACGGTCCCGATCAGTGGCTCGCGGCCCTCGGGTCAGCAATCACCCACGACGATGCCCGCGAGTCCTTTGCATCGAGTGGATCGCAACTCTTCATCACTCAACCAATCGGCGGGCTACAGCCTTCCCGAATCTAGACACCAGCACCGGCAGGAGCACGGTCGCCGCGATTCCCCAGACCGTGGCGATACAGACGACATAGCACCGCCAGCCTCCGCCGAACGTGGGCATGGTTGACTGATCCATCACCCAGCCGAAGATCACGCCCAAACCAGTAGCCGCAGCCACGCCCAGAGCACCCGCGACGATACCGTTATGGCGAATCATGGCGCCACCTGTGGATGTTGCGAACGGTCCCGAACAGTGGCTCGCGGCTTCTGGATTATCCACGCCGCAGGGCTTCATGGCGAGTCCATTGCATCGGGTGGTTCCGCATAGGGTCGCTAGCCCAGAAACAGTCCGCAGTGCTTACACGTCGAAGTCGGCCAACTGCTGAAGCATGCCAGGGCGAATCGCTTGCCACATCGCGGGCACCGAAACCGCAGTATTGCGGACCAAGCCGCGACTGCACTGCCCCAGCACCAAAGGAACCCCACACCAAGCACCATGGCCAGTACGCCGCTGACGACCGGATAGTGACGCTGCCCGAAAATGAAGAGCAACGGTCCGATGATCGCGAATAGAGCGAAGCCGCCCAGGAAGCCTCGCCAGTAACGCCGCACGAGGTCGGTATAATCCTCGGGGTTGCCCAAAGCGATCACGCCCTTCATGTGATTTGCGGAACGACTGGGCTGATCAGCGGCGGACCACGGACTCTGCGTCACCTCTGGACTCAATCCGCCGTCTGATCCAGCGACTCGTTAGGCCATGCCTTCACCCAAACTCGGCTCCCCCCATCACAAGCTGACAAAAAAAGTTAGGGACTGTGCTGAACATGCGGTCGTGCTCCTCCTGCGATACCGCCGCCATCTGCTCCAGCGTAAGGCCGCGGGCGTTCCATGCCTTGCAGATATGGCGGATGACATGGCACAGCGAACCCGCAAGTTCCGTCGTGTCGTCGGGGCCCATTCGCCCATCGTCCAACTCCGCAACGATCCGCTGGAGATCGGCGAGCGCTTCGCTGAGCTGGAAGTGAACCGTGTCAGTGTGCATGGGATTCAAGTGGCCTAACGGCTCCGATCAATGGCTCGCGCCGACAAGATTATCCATGCCGCTGGGCCTCATCGCGAGTCCATTGCATCGGATGGTTCGTCGCTCGCACGATCACGACGTGTGCCGCGAGGACCAACCGCCACAATGACAGTGCAGATCGCGGAAACCGCGAACACGATTGCGGAATACTGACTCCAGCACGCCACGGCATCTGGGAAGCTCGATAGCCGCACGATTTCCGGAATCGTCAAGACGGCCCACACCGCGCCCACGGCTACAGCCAACAGTTTCTGCCACGCGGTGCAGGGCCCGCGATGCCGGAAGTAGCGCATCGCTAGCGGTGGGACGGTCGCGACAGCCGCCAAGAGCAGCATCACTGCAAGCGAACTTGCAGGGAAGTACGGCGGCGGCATCGCGAACAAGGGGACGAAGGACATGATTTGAGGACACCGGCCATTCGACGAACGGCCGCCTTCAGCAGATCGCAGCCAATAGATTCTCAACTCCGCAGGACGTCGTCGCGATTCTGCTGCAAGGCTTTGTTCGCCCTCTCCCCTCTCATCGCTCAATCGTCAAAGGGATATGGACGTTTGCGGACACTTTCGAAATGGTGGCGGCGACAAAAAACACTGAGCGGTACAACGCCGCGACCACACCCCTCGAAACGACAGGGCTTCGTGGATTGCTCCGCCCCCAGTTTATCGCTGAATTCGCGATCAAGGCGGCGAAGTATCTCATCCCTTGACGGGGGATCAGGAGCATTGATCGCATCAGGCCACGCATCGAAACGAATGTAGTATCGAACGATGCAAGCGGCTGCAGCGTCGTCAGCTTTTCCGGACAGGCGATCCGCCCAAGCGATTGAGTCCTCAAGGGCAGCGATGTCAATCGTTGAATGAAACCCTCGGCCCGACAATTCAGGCGGCTCGCGCTCCTCATCTGCGCCCTCATCGAACACGGGGCAGCCCAAGGCCGCCTCGCTGCCCAGCGTGAGGTCTTTGGCATCGCAAGCGATATAGAGCCAGTCATCTTGCGAGGTCTGCTGGCTCCGCACCTGCTTGATCACGTCACGTAGAGTGCTCATAGACTGCCTGGCCTATCTGTGGGCGAACGCTCGCGATCAATGGCCCGCGGCACACGGGATCGCCACCACGCATGACGATGACCGCGCGTCCATTGCATCGCGTTGTTCCGGGCCAGCATCTATTTGGAGACCAGCCCGCCACCCCGCGACCGACTGATCCTACCAACACTCGGGGGTTGCAGGCCACACAGGCTCGCTCGCCGCCCCAAGCCTGAATCATCGGGCGACTCCCAGCCGTGGAATCGAACCACCGCTGGAAGGACAGCGCCTCAACGACTCGGGTGGCTGGACATGGCATCAAGTCCTTCGAGCCCACGCCGCCGGACTCGGCCTTGTAGAGCCCACGACGTTTGGGCCCGCGACGCTCCACCTTCACCTACTTCGAGGACACGCTGGAGATGGCGCCGACTGCATAACAACCCGGCCTTTATTCATGCCGCAAGCGACAGAGAAGGCTCGGAACGGCCGCGATGAGCAGATCGCGACCATGGATTCTCAACTCCGCAGGACGCTACCGCGATTCTGCTCCATCGCTTGGTTCGGCAATGCACAGCTTCCCATTATTGTCGGCACAGGCCGGCGGAACAGCCATAGGGCGGTAGCGCCTCCATATAACCACACCAAAGAGGATTGCGGCAATCAGGCCAGCAGCGATCGCCAGCAACGACCACCACACAAGTGGAAGAACCTCAAGCCCGCAAAACCAATACCGCCCGAAGACAATCGATTTGTGGCCCGCCCACGCAGGTGATCCTTCGGCCACCTGAACCGTGACAGCCTGTGCTGACTCAGGCGAGCACTGGGTCATGCACAGAAAGAAGCCGTTGTCATTCCTCTGATGATTCTCGAATGCGTCGGACAGCGAAATCGAGTACGACGCACCATTCGGTCCATCAACGCGAATCTCACCGCGCGGGAGCGGCGAAGGCAGATCCTCACATCTCGGGTCAAGGTAAACAATACAGCCGTGAGGGCCGTTTGGCTGTGTGCTCGGCAATGCGATTCGCACTTCCCCGACTTGGGAAAAGTCGACCGGGGTGACGGCGCATCTCTCTGTGCGGTAACTGTCAAGCTGTTTCGCAAGGTTGGAATACCTGTGGAAGGCGTACGCGCCAACCGCCGTGCAGGTGACCGCAAGCAGGAGAAGGAGTCGGTCCGTGCGGCGGTTGAAATGACTCATCGATCTTCACGCTGAACGCTCTTTCCACCTGCCGAACGACCGCGATGAGCAGATCGCGACCATGGATTCTCAACTCCGCAGGACGCTACCGCGATTCTGCTCCATCGCTTGGTTCGGATGCCTCATCGACCACCGCGATGCGACGCTGCCGAGATGCGCAAATCGCTTGGGCGATCAAGTACGCATGGGGAAAAAACGTCGCCACAAGCGAGACAAGTATGAGGCTTATCACGCCAGCGTTTCCGAATTCTCTCTGCACGGGAGGAGCCAAGAGTCCCAAGGGAGCAATAAGGCAGATGGCAACATAGCCAAGGACAACGCCAAGACTCGCCGCAACCGGAATCGAGTACTGCTTCCGGTATCTGAAATAGGCGAAGAAGAAGAGCGGCCAACCGGCAGCCGCCGCCCCATATAGAGCTATGTTTAGCAACCACCGCACTTCCACCGCCCGGCCTCCAGTCGGCGTCATCCCGGATCCACCGCGTGCCCACAAGCCATCCGAACGTCCCCGATCAATGGCTCGCGACCACGGGGCTATCCATCACGCACCACGATGCCCGCGAGTCCATTGCATCGGGTGGTTCGCCCTTTACGCGGCAGACAGCCTAGCCAGTGCCCGACACCATTCCCATCCAAACGCTGCAAAAACAATCACGTTCAAGACCGCGGCCCACCAAAACGTCTTGCCTCGGATGGCCGCCAATCCCTGCGACAACGCAAACACGCCAGCAGGCAGCAGAAAGTGCGAAAACGGCATGCCCAGTCGTGGGTGCCAGTTGAGAGGAGGCAGAAGCAAGCCAAGAGCGCACGCGAACAGTAGAACTTCAAGCAGCTGCAATGCGATGGCTTTCGCGTTGCTTGTCATGATTCCCGCTGGGCGAACGGGGAAGCTGATCAGCGGCGGACTCTGGACTCAACTACTCCGCTGGACAAGATCCGCCGTCTGATCCAGCGACTGGTTAGCCCTATCACAGGTCAATCCACTAGCAGCGCAGGCGACAGCAGGAGAACCAAGTAGTAGCAGATGATCACTATGATCGCGATCTCCTCGACTCTGGATACACGACAGAAAAAGAAAACTGCACCGAGCGAGCCGACGGCAAGAAAGGCGACACCCGAGAGCGCAAAGCCGCATTGCATACATAGATACGCAACGAGCGGACATGAATACGCCACCACACGTATGAGTGTTGGCGCCCATTGGCTCAATCCATATCGCGGAGCCGAGTTCGCCGGTGCCGGGGAGTCGCTACCGAGCACTTCAGAAATCCCTTCGGGGCTAACGGCAAAGCTGATCAGCGGCGGACCAAACGCCAAGCTACACCGCTGGACGTAAGCCGCCGTCTGATCCAGCGCATGGTTCGGCGTACTTGGTGCGACCGCCGACGCCGACACACTGTCCGGCCCAGCAAGCCAACCAGACGGCAGGAGCCCAGAGGCAAAAGGTGCGCACTAGGTACGGCGACCATGGAATGGAACCGGAGGGGAACTGCGCCCAGCTGACGGCAAGATTCAGGAGGAGGAACATTGACGCACATGCCAGTGGCCACACACGGCGACGCCCCGACCGCCACCCGTCCCACCCACCAATGCCACCGCTCAGCAAGCCAAGGCCGCTCATCATCGCTAGCAGTGGCGCTATGCGGGTAAGCGGGGGCCATTCCGCGTTGAAGAAAAACACGAGGGAGGCCGCGAACACAATCGGGCCGAGTGCGCCCGCGACCAAGCCAGCGACTGCGGCCGTCACGATCACAACTGCCTGCTTCATCGCTCTACCTCCCAAGCCGAACGGCCCCGATCAATGGCTCGCGCCTACAGGATTATCCACGCCGCTGGGCTTCATCGCGAGTCCATTGCATCGGGTGGTTCGGTGTTGGCTGCGTCGGAGAACCAAAACATCAGACCGGTAGCAAAAGCGATAAGTATGTTGGCGACGACCCAGCACACTAGAAGAAGATCTTGCTCCCAATCGAACCGTTGGCTTATTGAACAAAACAACGCTAGCCACGCCGAGTGGTGCAGGAACGACACCGCCTGAACCAACACCCCTGAATTGGGGTAAAAACGGCCGAGGGCCGAATACGACAGCCAGTTCAGCCAGATAAAACAGCCCGACACTGCTAAGCCGACGACTAGTCCAGAAAAGAGGACATCGCGATAGGTGTAGTCGCTATACGGCGGTAAGAGGCACATCGCCGCCAAGCCGATTGCGCAAAGGCCGTAAAAGCACCCAGCAATAGCCAGACAGCCATAAAGAGCTCTAAGGTTCTTCATTCGTGAGCCGTCCACCGAACGGCCGCGATGAGCAGATCGCGGCATTGGATTCTCAACTCCGCAGGACGTCATCGCGATTCTGCTCCATCGCTTGGTTCGGTGTCGAGTGATTGGCTTGGACGCTATTTGGTGGTCTCGGC
>Ga0315903_10007252_pt1 | contig 13903 bp, 9 predicted proteins | sample LakEriMetagenome_7_FD_203524 | JGI IMG/M metagenome (GOLD analysis project Ga0315903, IMG submission 203524) | Freshwater fungal communities from buoy surface, Lake Erie, Ohio, United States - Buoy 2 MA119 | ecosystem: Environmental > Aquatic > Freshwater > Lake | place: USA: Lake Erie, Ohio...
TTTTTCAGAAAATTATGTCCAATTTAGGTAATAGTAAAACCAAAGGGGACAAGGTAGAAAATCAAACAAAAACAAGATTAGAAAAAGAATTCGGAAAAGAAAACGTTGATATCAAAAGTGGGTTTGGCGCTGAAAGTGACAACCAAGGATTAGATGGTCAAATTATAAAAAATGAAAAAATAAACACTTTCCAAATTAAACCTCTTACAAGTTACAAAATAGAAGATGATTTAGTTTACGTAGAAACAACTGGTAAAATTTTACCATACGAACAAGATTGGATGATTTTCACAAATAAGTTTGAAACCGTAATTTTAGAAAATAATGCCACAACCTTTGGCAGTAACGTTTACATATTCCCCGTGAGTAGTTTGATTTATACCTTAGTATGATATTTATATAATAAAACTTGTCTATGTCAGTAATTCCTGAACCAGAAAGAAGTAGAATATATACAAGAATCAAACATCAATTAGGGGCACCTTTAAGAAGTGTTGAATTGACGGATGAAATGTTAGATTCTTTAATGGAATTATCTATTGGAGATTATGAAGAGTATGTTCTTCAATGGTTGATTGATAGTCAATGGGTAAACCTTGTAAATCTGAACATGAATGAGAAATCAGTGGCAAGGGCTTTGGTGACAAGAACGATGGATTTTGAACAACAATTCGCATATTCATACTCAAAGATAGTTGGTCTACAAACTATGGGACCTTGGGTCCTGAAGAAAGATTATTTTGTTTTAGAGAGAAACAAACAAAACTATGAAATCCCTGCCGGTAGAGAAGTGAATGAACTTTTATGGTTTTCCAATCAACCGTGGACAGCATTCGGATTAGGTGGTATAGGTGGATTTGGTTTCGGTGGAATTGGTTTGGGCGCAAATGAAGCAGGATACGCACAGATGGGATATCAAGGTTCTTACTTTATGATGAGTGGGTTTGATTATCTCATTAGAATGCAAGAAGCCAACATCCTGAATAGAATTTTGGGAGGTTCCCTAACATACAGAATCACAGGTTTACCTGATGGAAAGAAAAATATATTCCTTTATAATACCCCTGGAGGTCGTTTTAATTGGAATAACTACAGCTTGTATGAAGGTAAAGCCGTATGGTATTGGTATTATGACGTTGGTCCTGATGACAGAGCTAATTGTTTGAAAGCTAATCCCGATATTATAAAATTACCAACAGATGTTCCTATTTCTGAATTGAGTTGGGAAGAACTGAATGTACCTGGCCAACAATGGGTTAGAAGATGGTTTACAGCATATGCAAAAGAAACTTTATCGAGAGTTAGAGGTAAGTATAGCGGAAACCTGAAAACTCCTGATTCAGAATTGACGATGGACTATCAAATACTTCAAACAGAAGCTAAAGATGAGAAAACAAAGCTATTAGAAGAATTGATTGGTGCAGAGGGATGGCTTACGAGATTGAGACCCGAAAAGGTAATGGAAAGGGAAGCTCAAATTGCTGAAAATTTAAATAAACAAATGAAATTCAGAGCAATGCCTCGTCAAATATACGTAATCTAATGGCAATAGTTAAAAATATACCATCAAAAAGAATAATAAATGGGTTTGCAATAGAGACCTCAGACAGCGCTGTCGTTACTGAAAAAGACTACAAAGTAAACGGAGAAGCGGTGATTGTTGTGAGAGGTGTACCAAACGCAACTTTGACTTTGGACTCTATGACCTCAGACCACGTTGTTGTTAAATCGATGACAAATCTCAAAGTGAAACCTGATATCAATAGGATTGATGAAGAATACGATGAGGTTGATTTAGATAAGTTCGCCTGTGTTGAATTTAAATTTATAAGAGATACTTGGTATATTCTTTCATCAGACGGACTCAAGAACTCCTAATTTAATTTTCCAATCTTCTTCCGCTAATTCGTAAATATATTCTGAACTAAGACCTCTTCTACCCCAATAGTTTAATTCCTGTTCAGTAATATCCAAAACATCCTCTTTAAGTTTGTCTTGGTCGCCCTCTTCAAATGGCATCCCGTTTATCAATTCACATTGAGCGGTTGTAAATATACCTCTTTGTTCAGGGTCGGTCACTAACAAATTGTCACGAACCTCTTGTTGGAATACCACTAACAAAGGTTCAATTCTTTTATTGAAAGTAACGATTGCCCTCGGAACATTATACTCACCTGTCAGATTGGGGTTGTTTTCCAAAATATCTGCCTTCAACATATAACAATTCACAATTACTCCATCTTGTACTGGTTTCGAATTTGGGTTTTGGACTTTGTTATATTCATTTAAATCTTTGATTTGTTTAGCGGTCATTTTTTGTACGTCACCTTGAGACGCCTTTTTACCGTTATTGACATACATTATAACATCACCAAGGTTTACATTCAAACCCTCCTGTATTGCCAATTCCATGTGTGCCATACGAGACATACTATTACCGGCCTTGGTTTTTTGTGTCAACCTTTTTTTATACTCGTCCAAGGTCAATTTTACTTTGGCTCTCTGAGCAATTTGGGATAAAGGAATTTTTTGGTCAAAAATTATTTTTAGATACTCATAGTAGTACTCGATAAAATCTTTACCTCTACCTTCTAATAGGAGTTTAATTCCTTTGTCCAAAAAGGTTTCGATATACAAGGGAAGTTTTTTTGACTTGATTGAATTACCTGTCAATTTGATTTTACCTCTTGCATCCATAACTGCGTAGTTTTTTCTTGCCAAATTGATACACGAAGGCCAAACTCCGTCAGTATCCAAAGCCATTTCACCCCTCATGAAAATATCGTTATATTCAGCAACATCCGCATCAGGTCCTGTATATTCTTTACCAACTTTGACCTTCCAATTTAAACCACGACCAATATATTTGTGTTTGTCGACATCATCAGGACTTGAGAAGTTTACACCGTCAGTATCCATAACCAAGGGAGTATAACCTCGAGACATAAAGAATTTAATCATCTGTCTCAGATACTGACGACCCGTACAAGTAATCTGTTCACCCATGTACATATCACCCCAAGCAAAAACCTGAGGGGCGGACAAAGCACCGAACATTGAGTTGATGAAGATTTTGATGGGTAATTGTTTGTTAGAATAAGATGCTGATTTTTGAGGGTCAGTTTTCTCAAACTCTTCGGCAAGTTGTTTGTAACGGATACGAGTATCACGAAAATACTTTAACATTCCTTTCATCGCACCTGTAACATCACAGTCGGGGAAAACATCGTGTACGAGCTGAATAGAGGGGTATAGAGAGGAGAAGTCTAGCTTTAGGACATTCTTACTGTACCCGACTTTTAATAGTCGAGAAAGACCTCCTACGAAGTCTGTCTTTGATTGTTTCTCAGGGATTGCCAAACCGTGTTTATAAGACCACGCAAGCATTAGCATTTTCCAAAGGGTTGCCGTTCCCATAGTAGAAACCCTCTCATATGTGGTGGGAATCATTGAAGCTAGTAAGAATGAGGCTTGATTGAACTCTTGGTCTACGGCTAAGGTTTCTTCCAAGTCATCATCCAAATATCTCTCAACCAAATTATCTCCTGTTGTTACAATATACACATCAGGTCTTTTTTTACAAGCCGTATCGATTTTCTCATCCAATCCGACCTTTTTGTAATTTCCATTCTGAATGTTCAACCAATACTCTTCTTTGGCCGCATACATTTTACCAATATCAGTGTGTTCAATATAGACACGGTCAGTTGCTTCTTTACCGATAAACTTGGTAATATATTTCAAACCAGCAGCTTTAATGTTCGAGTTGATTGCTTGTGCTCTACGCACCGCATGAATGATATCAATGACATTATAACCCCAAATTGAAGTTTGTAGATAATCTTCTACCTCGTTTGCTAACTTTAGGATAGATTCCTTTCTTGTATAAGAATGTTGGGGATGTAAGGATTTGATAGACTTTCTTAAATCTATTCCTAGTTTTTGACTTCTTTCAAATATCCAGTGCCAATCGAAGTTCGCCGAATTATAACCACCGATAATACTTGGTTTAATTTCATCAATTACTTTGAAGAATTCTAAGATTGCATCTTTCTCATCCTTTTCATCAAGACATTCAATTACCCTGTGGTAACCCTTATTTGTTTTGATTCCAATCATGAATATACGACCGTCTTTTGGGTCCAAAGCGTTTGTCTCCAAGTCAAATACAAGTCGCGTCACTTGATTATAATCATCAAAACCTTTGAACAATCTTTTTTCTTTGGATATCAGATATTGTTCAACAGGAGGTAAAACCATAATTTTGTCCTTGGTTTTTTCACCCCACGGGTCACAACCACCGTCACGGAAGAACTGAATTAGTTCACGATAACCTTTAAGGGACTTGACCATGAAAGTCAAACCATTCTCAAGACGTTCATTATCTTTCGTTTCTAATTTTTGAATTACAATCCCATATTTTGACATCGCTTCTTTCTGAGCAATTTTGGAATTGTTATAGAAATTTATACCACGGAGGTCTCCAACCCAAGCGAATGGTATAAATGTATCCTTACGAATCTCTTTACCCTTATTGGGTATTTCTTTGATTTTGAAAATGGAGTTTGAAACATAATCAAACTCAATAGCTACAATAAATTCTTCGGGGTCGTTACCATGTAAGAACGACTCAATTTCTTGAGGGTCAATCATATATTTTTCGAGTGGTTTATTGGCTTTCACACTATTGTGAAATTTACCTTACTCATTCAGCCATAAATATACGAAGAATATCTGTAATATCAAAATCAACAACAACCTGTTTCAGAAATAAAACTGTCTTGTACGTTGATATATAACTCCTCTCTTATCGGTAGAATTAAATTACCCTCGTCGTTTTTGATGAGAAATTGACCTTGATATCTACCCACGGTATTTGTGTCTCTTGATGTAAATCTGAAATAAACATAATACTCAGGGGTTGCACCTAAGGGAAGGGTTATAGAAGTTATGTAACAGGGGGCGGATACTATTTTGGGAATACCAGTTTCAACATTTATCATCGTGAAATAGATTGTTGAAATGGGTAATGCCTCCATAAGCTCCAAATATCCGGCCCTACCATCTTTTACAACTTGCATTTTCAAGAGTGGTAAAGTAGCATTTTTCTTGATAAAAAATTCCATAACAATAAATATACTGTTATGACTCTTTACGTAACTTCCTATCGTAATGGTCGAACCTATTATGTTCGGTTGGTGTCATAAGAAGTAACCCTGGTTTGAGTTTGCCCGCAACAGTCTGCTGATACATATGACTCATCCACGTTTGTTCAAATGGGTGAGCCCAAGTTGTTTCTAAAAACATCTTTTTATTACCGGGCCTTGAGACTATTTGTGGCCAATTACAATAGTATATTTCACCTGTTGCATATGGTATACCTTTGTGGGAATCTATTTTGGTGAATTTTGTTTTTGGGGCATTTGGGTCTAATCCCATATTTGGGAGACGAGGTTTCTCAGGCCAAAACTTTAATCTTACATCTTGAGGAACATTATACCAAGACCATTGAGTACTATTATCACCAAAGAACTCTGAAAAATTTAATTTTAAAAAATCAAAATTTTCTTTTTTAACAATTTCTAAAGATTTCGAATAGAGATTATCTGTGAATCTGTTGAAACCATTTTTACAAACCTCTTGATTCGGATAGAAGAACATATCGTCCTCAAAGAAAAGGTAATAATCTAAATCCGTTTCTGTGTCAAAATGTTCTGCAATCCACTGTCTTCCACCGCAGATACCTAAATTATCCTTTTTTATTTCTTCGAAACCATAATCATCACATAATTGACTATAAGTTAAATCTGTTGTCCTGTCTGTAGAATTATTTAAAAGAAATTTTTTAGTTTTTAATAAAAAATCTTTATCATAAGAATTCATCGATTGTATCAGAGTTTCAAATTGTTCTGGACTGTTAAATGTTATAACATATAAACCAACTTTATTTGTATCTAACATTTCCTGTGAGACAAATCCGCTCTCAGATTTTACTTCTAAATTGTTATTTTTCAAACCCTCAAAAAATTTACCTATGAGACCGTTACCTTCTATCTCAAAATAATTTATTAAATCTGAGTGTTTATAACACATTATACTAAAAATAGATTCTTCGGTACCCATCAACCCTTGGTCTAATGTAGATTTCAATAAACCATAATAAATTGAATTTATTTCTGGTATAGTATACTTTGGTCCACCAAAGAATCCTCCTCTTGCAACTTTGTCTACTTTAGTACCGGCAATCTCATTTAATCTTGAATACTCAAATCCATGAATTTCATTATTTGCCTCATATGGAAAACAAATAAAAGAAAACTTTGAGATGTATTTAGGAAGATTATTTAAAACCTTGTCGTGTGTGAAATATCCGGAGTGCACGGTGTTTGTAATACCTCCGTCAATCCAAAACATATATTCCGAATTAAATTGGTCCATAATCTTGGCATCATGAAGTAGAAAAACTTTGGACATGACTAAAGGATTATAGTTTTCTAATTTCGATTGAGTTGAGTCTCTAAGCCACCCCGCAAGATTTTTCCAATCTTCATTGTTTCTTATCAGTTGTATTTTTTCAAAAAACTCATTTTCTCTGAACCAAGATATTGGTCTTCTAATAAATTGAGTATTCTCCTTATTCCTTTTTCTAAAAACAAATTCTTCTAAAGACTCATCCCCGAAAATAATCATATTTTCAGACGCATCCAAAAGAGAATCAAATTTTTCCAAATAATGTTCATAGGGTCGTTTCCAACCCTCATTTAATTCAGACCTCCCGATGTCCCAAATACCCGTTACTAAAGTAATGTTATTCATATATTCTATTAAATTCCTCTAAGATTTTATAAAAACTTTTATTTTTCAGAAATAGTTCTTCACTAGTCCCTTGTGGTGCGTTATCCCTACACCACCAAATATCAAAATGTTTCCTAACAAACAAATCGTTGTGGTTATAAAACATTAAAGTCATTATTTGTTCTTCATGAGGTAAAAACTTACAAGAATCATCCGACAAGATTTTTACAACATAATCTTCGAATGTACTAACCATGTTATCCCATCTATCTCTATGACCACCGAACAAACCACCAATAATATGAATTTGTCTTATATAGTTGGTATACCATTTTTGGTCCACGGTTCCAGACCAATAATTCCTTTCATTCTCTTTCCCTAATATTAAAAATTTATCACTTGTGTCGATTATTAAATTTTCTGAAAAAGAATTGTTAAACAACGTACTCTCATAAAATCTTCTCATACCATGAGGAAAATTCAAATACTTCAATGGTATCAAACCACAATGTGATAATCCGGCGTCTATCCAATAATAATAATCGTATGATTTATCTTCGTTCCACCACCAAGAAAATTTAGAGTATTGAATTTCAATACATCTATCACCTCTCTTTATGTCCTCCACATTTTTTCTAAGATTTATTAAATCTTTGAATTTGGAATTAGTCAAATCAAATATTTCAAATTTTAATTTGTTTTCTGATATATTGTTTTCTTTATAAAAAAACTCTTTCAAAGATTCTATCTCTCTTTCAGAAGTATAACACAGAAAATCTGCATTAGTCATTTTTAAAAGAGATAGAAGACTGAACCTATAGTGAGTACCTCTGGCAGGCCTACCCCCCAACTCTGTTCCATTCAAATCACTATAAATTGCTGTTATAAATTTAATTCTCATTATAATGGAAGTGTTTTTTTTCTTCTTTGAATTTATTATTCGTATCTTGATTCAAAAATTTGTGATGTATTTTTACTGGTGAGTATTGATTCCAATTATATGTTTGAGTATAAAAATTATTATACATCCCATGAGATACATCAGAATATGAATTTTTCTGTGGTGCTATTGGTAAAATTGGAGTGTAAGATTGGAATTTAGGGTATACGTTTTTAACCAAATGTTCGTCTATTGGAAGAACATAATCACCGCTTTGAAATGCATAATCTTTTATTGTTCTGACAGCATCTAACACCTTTAAATCGTAAATCAAAATATTTGTTGCAAATATTTCTGTCAGTCTATCGTTTGGTTTAGGTGGAAGATTAGTTATATCCAACAATAAATCATATTTTGAACTTTTGTTTACTGGTCTATTCAATGTTGGTGCCAAATTCATTACACCGAACTCGATGTCCGATATTTGTGATTCCAAGTCCTGAATTAAAGATTTACAATAAGGCATGAATTGACAATCATCTTCGATAATCATAACCCTTTGGTATCCTCTCTCTTCAGATATTCTCAGAATTTCTAAATGAGAAAGAGTACATCCCATGTAACTATTTCTATTTATCGCGTTGAATAATTCAAAATCCCAACCAACATATTCTAATTCAAATTTTATGTCTTCTAACCTATCGGGACGAGATTCCAAATTTATTACAAACTTAGGTAATTCTTGGAATTTCATTAGCTTACATGGTTATGAGATAATTGTCCCGTCAATCTATCGCACCATCCCTTTGATTCTGAATGGGGCCATACAACCCAATACTTAGGTAATACATCAGTTTGAAACTCCCTCCAAATTTTACAATATTTGTCAGGGTCATTCATTAGTCTTGTAATCTCAGATTTATCTGCATCTTTTCTATACAGGGTTTCGTCATTAGGTCCATGGAATGCGACAACCCAAAAATCATAGTCTTTTTCAGGAACAGAGGAGTAACCAACATCAATACAGTGTTTATAAACAGTACAGAAAGACTTTTTCCAATCTTCTTCAGTTTCTATTGCAGGACTTGGCGGATAGTTTTTATCTAAACACCACTTATCTACAGCTCTTTTTTCGAATAAGAGACCCGAATACTTTTCATAGTCCCTTAGTGTTCTAACAGGTCCAAAACCATAAAGTCCATCATGTCCCTCTTGGTTTTCACCATCCATACCAAACAGTTTTCTGTTTGTAAGATGTGAATGTTTATTTCTATCTCCCCAAGTTTTGTCATCATCCCATTGTTTAGTTCTACCCTTGCGAGTATACTCGTGATAAATTACTGGAATATGTGGATGAAATAAATCATAACCCCAAGTATAAGCTCTTGCAGCAATAGAGATTTCTTCACCGTGAAAATAATATTCAGGATTGTGTTGAACCTCTTTTGCGAATGAACCTAAGGTAAAACAAAAATGTGCAGAATAAAATCTTGCTGGTACAGGTTTTGTCATTTCCCTCCAACCAGGAATTGTTTCAGGTAAAAAGAAAACTGCACCTTCAGGAATAAATCTATCAAACACCATTCTCCAAGCATCTTGTGCTCTTCCTGCAGGGTCGTTATCAGGGTCAAAGGAGGGTACATAACCCGTAAGTAGAGGTTTCTTATACCCATCCTTTTGAAGACCCTTTATCATGTTGATTAGGATTTCATCCCAATCTTTGACAAATCTCATGTGTGAGTCTATCTGTAAAGTATATTTTTCACCAGAGTATAATTGTTGAACTAAATTTCTTGCCCAACAAACCCCCTTAGCTTCTTGATAGGGAATGTCTAATATTCTAAAACGTTCATCATCTTTGTATTCGTCTAAATTGTCAAATTTATCTGACTCAGAAAATTGTCTTGCAATACCAATAACCAAATTTTTTGGTTTTTTTGCATTTGCTAACATATCTTTTATGGTTAAAACTAATTGTGGGTCACGATAACTAGCAATCTGAATAAAAATTTTGCTCATTGAAAATGGTTTTTTTTAAAAATAAAAAACCCTCAACAAAAGTAGAGGGTTTGATAATAAGATTTATTGTAAAAATTAGACGTTCAATACCGCCGATACATAAACAGTGTCACCTGTGACCCATGTCGTTGTTGCAGATTGTATCAGTACTGCATTTCCTGAGGGTTCTGGTATCGGAGGTACCCCTATACCTGTACCAAACACAAATCCTGTATCTCCTGAAGTTGACCAAAATTTGAAAGAATCTGTGTCTCCTGAATATATTGCAGAGTCACCATTCTGAGTAAATGTAATTGTTATAGTTTGTCCTGTAAAAGCTGAATAATAAGATGTTCTATCAGTTAAACTTGTGTCTATAGAGTTGAAATAAAAACCTCGTGATGAAAGACCCAATAAGTTTATTTCGGTACTTCCGAAATTATTAGGTTCGTTATTCATAATTGCATTTCCATCGGATGGCAAGTTATATGGTAAAGCAATCAAATTGTAAGAGAATCCTGAAACAGGTAGTGGACTTTCAGAGGGTGAAGGTGTAATTGTTGGTGTTGGAGTCACCTCTTCGGTCGGTGTTGGTGTAGGTGTTACTTCTGCTGTTGGTGTTGGTGTCGGGGTTTCTGGAGGTGCGGTACATGAACCATCCTCAGCCAATACTGTGATTGGTGTTGTACAATTCAAAGTCACACCTAAGAAATCATAATTAGATGGTCCAGTTCCAGTTATATCATAACACTGAACATTACCTAAACTGTCTGTTAAAGTAATCTTCTGAGCCGCAACTGAATTTAACACCGAGATTCTTATATCAACAACGCCCACGATTGTCGAACACAAAATCGTTCCATTACCAGGAGTATTTGGTAATGCTTGACCAGAAACGTAAGTTGCTGAACTACCATTTACTGTCAAATCAGTTATGTTCACATCAACTGAAGAATTGGTCAAAATTGTAATTTGACAACAAGTCTGTGTTGAAGTTGGTGTTAAAGTTGGTGTACAAGAAGGTGTAGGAGTTGGTGTCTCAGATTCTGTTGGTGTGCAAGTTGGAGTGACATCTGGTGTAGGAGTTGGTGTCTCAGATTCTGTTGGTGTGCAAGTTGGAGTGACATCTGGTGTAGGAGTTGGTGTCTCAGATTCTGTTGGTGTACAAGTTGGAGTGACATCTGGTGTAGGAGTTGGTGTCTCAGATTCTGTTGGTGTACAAGTTGGACTCACTTGAGGAGTTGAGGTTTGCGATGGGGTAGGTGTAGGAGTTACTAACTCTTCACAACAAGGATTGAAATAATTTAATGAATAAGGAGTTGAACCCGAAACAACCGTATATGAATTACCTGAGAAACAATCTACCTCAAGACCTGGTCCTAACAAAAATGTTGCAGGATACGTTTCTGCGGAATATACCTGACCTGAGCTAGTGCCAGGACAATATACCCAATCAATTTCAGAGTAACCTGATATAGTAAATTCAACGTAGTGATAACAATCTCCATACGGACAAGTTGGTGTTGGAGTTGGTGTTATCTCTTCAGTTGGTGTAGGTGTTGGAGTTATACCCTCCGTAGCGGTTGGTGTGGGAGTTTCTGTGTTCGTTGGTGTAGGTGTAGGAGTTACCAATTCATCACAACAAGGGTTAAAATAATTTAAAGAAACAGGTGTTGAACCCGTCAAAATTGTATACGAATTACCTGAAAAACAATCCGATTCGATTGTTGGACCTTCTATGAAAGTCGCCGGATAAGTATCGGCAGAATAAATAATAGCAGAGGTCGAGCCAGGACATAGTCCCCATTCTATAACTGTAAAGCCTGAAACAGTAATCTCAACATAGTGATAACAATCTCCATACGGACAAGTAGGTGTAGGTGTTGGTGTCTCAATTACTGAAGTAGCAGTTGGAGTAGGAGTTTCTGTATTTGTTGGTGTAGGTGTTGGTGTCTCAATTACTGAAGTAGCAGTTTCGGTAGGTGTAGGTGTTGGTGTCTCAATTACTGAAGTAGCGGTTTCGGTAGGTGTAGGTGTTGGTGTCTCAATTACTGAAGTAGCAGTTGGAGTAGGAGTTTCTGTATTTGTTGGAGTTGGTGTTTGAGTCACAGTAGGTGTACAGGTTGGTGTCTCTAATATTGAAGTTTCCGTTGGTGTTGGTGTCGGAGTACCCTCAGGAGTAGAAGTATTAGTTGGAGTTGGTGTTGGGGTGACCTCACAATTACAAGCACCACTATATTGAATGTTCAAAACGTGCTGACCTGTAATCGAGTCATTTTGAATACAAATACCACTCAAAGTATATCCTGTTCCTATTGAATAAGGACCGGCATAGTTGCAATCTCCACAACAATCAATGTATTCTATCACAGCATTATTACAATCAATATCAAAAGTCACATTTGAATAACAAACTTGCGATGTTGGTGTAGGAGTCGGTGTCAGACCGATTGTTTCAGTTGCTGTTGGTGTTGTTCCTGTAAATGTTGTAGGTGTGACAGTTGGTGTTGTTGTGGATGTAGGAGTAGGTGTTGGAGTTTCTGAACCAATTAAAAACGCAGTATTACATTTAATTGTTGAAGAAGCGCCACCCGCTCCTTGTAATGACGTTCTGACACCACCGTATGGTGCAGTCTTATCCATTTTGTACACATAAACACCATAGATGTATATTTCGTTGTTGAATATTGCTATACCTCCTGTTGCAGAATAATTATTTATGGCAACTGTTTTACTTTCGAACTCAAAAGAACCTGTATTATAATCAAATTGATATAACGCAATATATGGAACCCCTCCGACTTCTGTATCTGAGGCAACCAACAATTTGTTATTTACAGTTACTAAAAAGTCTCCACCGACAAAATAACCTGAAGGTAGCTGATATTTTAAAGTTGCAGTCATTACTGTTGCAGGTGCTACAGGAACGGTCAGCTCCCAAACATTTTGTTCAAAATCGATAAAAACTAAATTACCATTAGGTGCTTGGCAAAGTCCAGGGCTTGCAGGAGCAGGTATCACAACATTTGAAGGGAAAGTTAAATCTCTATAAGTTGATGATACCAAATATGGAGGATTTCCAGTGAGACCCCATTCTCTTATCACATAAGTGAAAGGGAGAGGATTGTATAGTTTCCACAATTTTTCCTCAGAGTGAGCAACATCCAATGATTGTACGATATCATTTGGTATAACCATTTGAGGAGACCTAACATCCGTTGATGGATTATAATAAAAAGTTCCTTGTCCAAAAATATTTACCAAGGTCGAACACTCGGAAATTGTTTCTAATATTTCTTCTACTGAAGTAGTATTACTGAAAAAATTTGGGATGTTCAAAGTATCTTTTATTGCCCAAATAATTTTATTTTGATTAGGTGCGAGTTTAACCTGAAGTTCTAATTCCGCGTTATCACATCTTTGATAGTTAAAAGTTACTACGGTATCGCCCGTATTTTTGAGATTATATTTTATACAATTCATTTTCTTATTTTTTAAGGATTTGGCAAAATGTTGAAATATCCAGTATCATAATCTCCTGTGATATAAATTAGATGATTTACTCTATTTATTGAAATTTCTCCGTTTTCAGAATAAGGTAATAAAGTATCACCTGAGTAAAATCTCGTGACACCTGTGAAGAAATCAGTATTTGTAATAGTTTGAGTATAAGTAAATGCAGATAATATTTGTTTATTATATAGTCCACTAACACCGTCACTTGCTAAGTAATAATCACCAACAGGTGAAGCCGATAATATCAAAGTAAATGTGGACCCTGTGCCCAAGTATGAGATTGTACCACCTGTGAAAGCAACTTGTTTATTCGATTCAACATGTCCCTCTTTTGTCATCATCACACCATTAGCAAAGATGTTACCTGTGATACCTGAAATTGTACTCGAGTCATCTGCAGCATAATAATAAACACCAATTCCATCAATTTTATAATATGGAGTTGTTGATGGTGTAGGAGTAACTGTTGGTGTTGGTGTCACACTCGGAGTTTTACTTGGTGTTGGTGTAGGTGGAAATGCAGTTTGGGCGATAATAATTTGAGAACTAAAAGCACAAGAAAAAGTATCGGTTATAAACCAAATATTTTTTGTTTCATTAGGGTTGAGCTCAACCTGATACTCCCATTCAGAACTATCGCATTCTTGATAATTGAAGGTAACAACTGTTGTACCAGTGTTAGTCAAAGTAAGTTTACTACAACCCATTTTTTTT
>Ga0315903_10007255_pt1 | contig 13898 bp, 11 predicted proteins | sample LakEriMetagenome_7_FD_203524 | JGI IMG/M metagenome (GOLD analysis project Ga0315903, IMG submission 203524) | Freshwater fungal communities from buoy surface, Lake Erie, Ohio, United States - Buoy 2 MA119 | ecosystem: Environmental > Aquatic > Freshwater > Lake | place: USA: Lake Erie, Ohio...
GAAAAAGCGTGCCGAGCAGACCGCCAACTACATCACCTACTACCTCCAACCAGACAACCGCATCGTGGTCGGTTTCCAATACAACCAGTGGTGGTACAGTTGCCACGCCGGCGTGGTTCTTTATCTGATCGATTTTGTGGAAAAAGGTGAGGACGACTAAAAATAAAACTGATTCTGATAAACCAAAATTTTTCAATACATCAAAAGAAAATAAGAAATCAAATTTTAACAGTGACCCTGATCTTGAGTATGTATCTGTTTACAGGGTTAAGTCTAACTGCTGGCGAAAAATTTATCTTAACCGCAAACTTCTCGAAGCCGGCGGGAAAAATCAGGCCGCTCAATGGGGTCAACAATGGACCGTTTGTGGACGGCAATCATACGGCTGTCATGAACACCCGCCACAAGGAGGCGGCATTTCCCAGCGTGTAGTATCTGAAGTGGTCTCCTTTATGTTGCCAGTAAATTGTCAGATTTATTAATGTCCTTGTCTGGTCTTCGGGAGTCTTTGTTATTGTTTTGGTTTCTTAGCGGGTGAGGTGGAATGGAGAGGCTGGAGCGTAGCGGAAGACTCGTAATGGAGCCTCACCCGCTAAGTCGCCGCCCCGGTCATGCGGCCTGGCAGACTGGCGCATTGTAAATCGACCAAGGCGTGATGTAGCCGTGCGTTTGATGCTTCCGACGATGATTGTAAAACGTAAGCGTAGTCCAAAGCACCTTTGTTCTGCTGTTGCAGTGAGGTTGTCGTTGTCGTCATAGGTATGGAATCTATGACGACAACGAACTCAGATTCCGAACTGATCAAAATGGACTACATCGGCAAGCGTGCGCCTGCACGACTGCCATTGGCCCAATCCGAATGTGGTGGACATCCCGTCCATCTTCCCACTGTTCCATGCCGATGCGGATGATCCTGCGAATTATGTCTTCGGGCCGACCGACCAATACCTGGCCCCGATCGCGGAGCGCGGGGCGGAGATCGTTTTTCGGTTAGGTGTCAGCATCGAACACAAAACCCTGCACCATACGCAACCACCTGCCGATTTCGGGAAATGGGCGAAGATCTGCGTCAATATCATCAGGCACTACGACGAAGGCTGGGCTGGCGGAAAACAGTATGGCATCAAATACTTCGAAATCTGGAACGAGCCTGACATCGGGCCCATGATGTAGACCGGAACCTAGGAACAATATTTCGAGCTGTACCGTGTCCCAGAAACCGCCATCAAGGCCTACAATCCGGATCTGAAAACCGGTGGCCAGGTCGCCTTGGTCAAGGGAAGCTATACGCGGCCTTTCCTTGCTTATTGCCGCGACCGGAAGCTGCCGCTGGATTTCTTTTCCTGGCACCGATATTCAGACAATCCGACGCACCTGATCCAGGATGCCAGAGAGGTGCGCGCACTGCTGGATGAGCATGGATTCAAGCAAGTGGAAAGCATGTGCACCGAGTGGCGTACCATGATTGATGGGTTCAACAAGGTGACCTGGAAGCAGGGCACGCCGGCAGGAAGTGTCCGTTCGGCTTTTGCAAGGAATAGGAATCATGAGGCAGCCGCGTTTGCCGCCTCGGCCTTGATGCAGATGCAGGATGTGCCTTTGGAACAGGCGCACTACTACACTGCGGATGACTCGCCGTGGAGCATGTTCGATGAATTCGGCGAACCCGGCAAAGTGTTCTTTGCGTTCAAGGTATTCCATAGGTTCCTTCAGACTCCCAACCGCGTGGCCGTGACAGGCGCACCGGGCAGCGATGGAGTGACGGCCTGCTGCGGTCTGGCCGACGATGGTCAATCCGCAGGGCTTCTGCTGAGTAATTACAGAGGCAAGCCTGCCGACCTGAAAATCTCACTCAAGGACTTCCCCCTTGCCGGAAATATCAAGGTGGAGCGATTCGTCGTGGATGAGACCCGTGACTGTTCGCCCCTTGAACCGTTTTCGCTAACAGACATAAACAGGAACATCAGCATCAGCCTGCCTCCGGCAACCGTGATGCGATTGCGATTGATCCACACGAAATAAAACTTATCAGCCTCTAATTCTGAGGGTAATGGCATTGCGAAACAGGGAATTCCTTGGTGCCAGCTGCTATCGAGCTGGGCTTGGCGGTTGCAAACCGCCGCCACGGTGTTGGAACGCGTAGATCGTGACGTGCTTTTGCACCTTGCCGGGATCAGTGAGGATGCTGCCGAAATCATCCGTGTCGCAGGCGTTGGGATAGCCTTCGGTTTCAAGGCAAACACCGGAATACGCTTGATGGGAGCGTCCCGATTTACCCGGAACATTTCCGTTCATGTCCATGGCGCTGTAGGCCTGCAGGCAGTCATGGGTGGAAAAAACATCCATTTGGATCCCGCTTTCCGGGCTGAATAGCCGTGCCATGTGCTTGGATTCACCCGCGTCTCCAAACCAGTAGAAATCCAAGTGTTGATTGGCGACTTGAAAAACCATGTCACGGATCCTTTTTGGATTCCTCAAATCGGACGCAGTGCCTGCCACTGGAATCTTAGAATCTGATAGCGTATGGTTTTCATTGGTGGGAATAATCTTGTCAGAAAAAATGCCGAGAATGTGATCCCGCGTGTCTTCCTGTAAACGGCCTGCAAGATTGAAATAACTGTGCTGGGTAATACTGACTGGAGTCGAATCGAGTGATACCGCTTCGGTGGTAAAGATCATTTCGTCATTATCGGTCAACGTGTAGGTGACCGCCACGATCACATCCCCGGGATAATTCTGTTCGCCATGGGGGCTCAAATGGACAAGACGTATGGAAACAAGGCCTGATCCCTCGATTACCTCGCCACGCCAAAGTTTCCGGTTGAAGGAATCCGGACCGCCGTGCAAATGGTTCGGCGGTTGATTGAGGGGAAGTTGATGAGTGACGCCGTTGAGTGTGAAACGTCCGCCGCTGATGCGACCTGCTACACGCCCGGCCACAGCACCAATCCATGCGGAATCCTGAAGATAACCATCAATATCATCGAAACCCAGCACGACATCGACCGCATCGCCGTCCGGGTGGGGAAAGGAAATCCTGCGAACAATCGCTCCATAGTTAAGTATCTCAACCTCCATCCCATTTTGATTGCGCATGGTCCACGACGTAACTTGAGAACCATCAGGAAGCTTGCCGAACAACTTATTAGAAGAACGAATCATCATGATGGTTCTTTGATGGGGTTTCTGTCGAGTGCATCGCGCAGGATGCGTGCGGGATGAAGGGCGGTGCGGGCAGTCGCATCATGGATCTGATGACGGCAGCTTGTGCCTGCAGCGGCGACAAGAGCACCTGCTGGGAGTTTCGAAAGATATGGCAGCAAGACAAGCGAAGCAACCTGTATCGAGACGGTGTGGTGCTCGTCTTCGTACCCAAAAGAGCCGGCCATGCCACAGCAGCCGGAGGAGATTTCACAGACGCTGTAGTTTTCCGGCAGCGATAACATGCGGAGCGTCGGAGCGACCGAGGCGAGCGCCTTTTGATGGCAGTGTCCGTGAACATGGATTTCGCGCGTTTCACGGGTGAAGCAAGCCGCATTAATACGCCCGGCATCGGCCTCGCGGGCGATGAATTCGTCAAGCAGCAAGCAGTGGTGCGCGAGAGAGCGCGCGGTTTCACGAAGCGATGGATCAACCAAGGAAGGATACTCGTCGCGAAAACCGAGGATCGCTGAAGGCTCGATGCCGATGAGCGGCTCGTCCCGCGAGACAAGCGGAGCCAGGTTTTTCACGTTGGTCTCGGCGAAGCCTTTGGCGCGCCGGATAAGACCCTTGGAAAGCGACGCACGCCCGCTCTCGGCATGATCGGGCAGGTTCACCGCGTAACCTAACAGCTCCAGCAATTCCACGGTGGCGATCCCGGCGTCGAGATCGTTGTGGTCGGTAAACTCGTCGCAGAAAAGATGAACGCGGCCAAGAAGCTGACTGCGCAGTGGGGCGAGCGGTGTGCGGCGGGCGAACCAGCGGCGTAGGGTCACGCGGTTGAGACGCGGGATGCTGCGGTCGGGGTGGAAGCCGATCACGCGGTTCGCGATCCGGCGCAGTGCGGGGGTCTGAAAAAACGCGTTGTAGAGCCACGGCGCGAACGAGGCGAGACGCGCGCTTGCGGCGAAGCCCGCGATCAGGCGTGAGCGCAGCGGCACGCCGTGGGCGTCGTGGTAATGCTGGAGGAACTCGGCCTTGAGTTTGGTGATGTCGACGCTTGAAGGGCACTCCGACTTGCAGGCCTTGCAGGAAAGGCAGAGATCCATGACCTCCTTGATCTCCGCGCTGTCGAACGGGTTTTCGGGGTTCTGCGGGTCGGTGAGGATCTGGCGCAGGATGTTGGCGCGGGCGCGGGTCGTGTGCTTTTCCTCGCGGGTGGCCATGTAGCTCGGGCACATCGTTCCGCCCGCAAGCGGTCCCTTGCGGCAATCCCCCGAGCCATTGCACTTCTCGGCGGCGCGCACGATGCCGAGGGTGTCGCTGAAATCGAACACGGTTTCGTATTCGGGGGTGGCGTGCCCCGGCGCGTACCGCAGCGATGTATCCATCGGCGGGGTATCGACGATCTTCCCCGGATTGAAGATGTGCTCGGGATCGAAAAGGTCCTTCACTTCCCGCATGAGCCGGTAGCAATGGTCGCCGACCATGAACGGGATGAACTCGCCGCGCAGCCTTCCATCTCCATGCTCGCCGCTGAGCGAACCGCGGTATTTTTTCACCAGGTGGGCGATGTCAGTGGCGACATCACGAAACATTTTCAAACCTTCCGGTGTCTTGAGGTCGAATAGCGGACGGGTATGCAGCTCGCCCGATCCGGCATGGGCGTAGTAAACGCAGTCGATGCCGTATTTCACGCGCAACAGTTCATCGAATTCGTCGATGTAGTTTGGCAGATCGCTGACATCGACGGCGGTATCCTCGACATTCTCGCGCGGTTTCTTGTCGCCAACCACGTTGCTCATCAGTCCTTGTCCGGCGCGCCGCAGCTCCCATACTTTGTGACCCTCCTCGTTCCATAATACGGGTGCGGCATAACCATAACCCGCAGCACACCAGGATTCAGTCAGGGACTTCACCTCGGCTTCGGCCATCTCGCGCGTGTCGCGGCGGATTTCCACCACCAGCACCGCGCCGGGATCGCCGACCACGAAGTCCCGGTTGCGCCGCTGGGAGAGGTTCGATTTGGTGCATTCGAGGATGTGGCGGTCGATGAGCTCACTGGCATGAGGAGCGTGCGCCAGCGTGAGCAGGTTGGCCTTCAGAGCTTCGTTGACTGAGGTGAAATGCCCGCACACAAGGGCCGCTTGGGGCGGTGGCAGCGGCGAGCAGTCGAGCTCGATCTCGGTGGCGAAAAACAGCGTGCCTTCCGAACCTGCGATGAGTTTGCAGAGATTGAGGGATTTTTCGGATGCGGGGTCGAAGACATCTGCGTCCATCAGCAGGTCGAGCGCATAGCCGGTGTTGCGGCGCGGGATTGATGCAAGCGGGAAATTATCGGTGATGGCGCGGCGGTTTTCCGGATCGGAAAGCATCGCCCGCAACTTTTGATAGATATGTGTTTCGAGCGAGTCAGGTCCCGAACATTTCGCCTCGAATTCCTCGCGGCTCATTGCTGCGAACGTCACCGCGCTCCCGTCGGCAAGGAAGCCCTTCACTGAAACCAAATGATCGCGCGTGCTGCCGTAAGCCATCGAGTTCGAGCCGCACGAATTGTTGCCGACCATACCGCCCATCATCGCGCGGTTGGCGGTGGACGTTTCCGGACCAAAAAACATGCCGTGCGGGGCGAGCGTGTGGTTCAGCTCGTTGCGCACCACGCCGGGCTGGACGCGGACGCGGCGCGTGCTTGCATCCACCGCGAGGATGCGGGTGAAATGGCGGGAGACATCGACCACCAACCCATTGCCGACGCACTGGCCGGCGAGCGAGGTGCCGGCGGTGCGCGGGATCAACCCGAGACGATTGCGCCGGGCGAACCGGATGATTTCGCGAAGGTCGTCCTCGTTTTCCGGAAACACCACTCCTAAGGGTAACTCCTGATACTCCGAAGCGTCAGTGGCGTAGAGGCGGCGCAGGGTCTCGCCAGTGTCGAGCTGGCCGGAGATGCGGGAGGTGAGTTGTCCGAAGGGAATCATGTAATGTGCTTCACCGGCGGGTGATTATCACGGAATCGATGCCGATGGGAACTGCGGTTTCCGCGATGAGCGTGACAAGGATCTTGCCTTCGCTGGGGATCTCACCGCCGATTTCCACGCGGGCGACGACATGGCCTGCGTCGGCGGCACGTTGTTCCGGAGGGAAAATCCCGTTTTCCTTGCGCGCGACGCGGAAGCCTTCCCCGGAAGGTTCGCGCCATCCGATGTTGACCGGCTTGCCATCGACCTCCGCGCGGAAAGCGCCGTAGTCCGCGCCGCGCGTGACGACGAGCGCGATGTCGTAGCTTCCCGGCTTTTCGGTGGGCAGTGAGAAGGTGATGCGGTCGCCCGCCTGTTCGGGGCGGAACAGCAGTTCGCCGGTGCCGGTCCAGAGATTAAAATCCTTGAGCGTGCCGCGCGGGCGGATCTCGGTGGTGCCGCCCTCGACGCTGAACGCCGCGCGCTCGGCCTCGATGACCTCGCTGCGGCTGCCGAAAATCGCGGTAGCGGTGCAGAGGCCGACGATGGTGGCGAACATCAGCCCCCACCAAAGCGTGAGGCTCTGCCACGCGGGACGTTTCACGCCGCCCACCTCCGAACTGCGCAGAGCGTCGCGCGTCCACACCACGCCGCGCAGTTCGTCGGCGGATTTGCGTTTCGTGAAAAACGATACGGCCACCAGCGTGAAGACCGAGAGCAGCATCACCGCGAAGGTGTGGTGCATGAAGTTATCATAGGGCACGAGCCACGGGATTTTCGGAAACAGCACGAAGCGGGAAAGCGGGGTGAAAACCGCGAAGCCCGCGACCATGGTGGTGACTGCGGCGGCGGCGGTGGCTCCGCGCCAAAGGATGCCGACGAGGAAACACGCGGCGATTGGCGCGGCCATGTAAAAGAAGGTCTGCTGAATCAAGCCGAAGACCGTGATACCCGGCAGCGCGGCGATCAGCAGCCCCACGCCCACGCCTATCAGAAGGACCGCCACCGCGCTCAGGCGGCCAACGCGGTGCAGCTCGTGATCGGATGCAAAGGGCCGCAGCAAGGGGCGGTAGAGGTCGAGTGTGAAAATTGTCGAGGAGGAGGTTGTGATCGCGCTGAGCGTCGAAAGGATCGCGCTGGCAAGACCGGCGAGGACGAGACCGGTGATTCCCGCTGGCAGGTATTCGCGGACCATGAAGGGCCATGCCTGGTCGCCGTCGCTCAGGCGGTCGCTGAAGAGATGGAAGGCGATGATGCCAGGCACCGCGATGATGAAAGGCAGGAACGCTTTGCTGAAACCTGCCATCACGATCCCCATCCTCGCGTCCCACTCGCTGCGCGCGCCGAGGCATCGCTGGATCATGAACTGATTCGCGCAATTATACCAGATACCCACCGAAAGCAAACCGGTGGCAAGGCCGCTCCATGGAATGGCCTCATGCGTGGACGGATAAAAGACGATGAATTTTTCCGGCAGGGCGCGCATCAACTCGCCGAGGCCACCGCAGTAATGGAGGCCGATGACGGTCACCGCGAGGCCGCCGACCATGAGCAGGACGTATTGCAGCACATCCGCCCACACCGCCGAGAGCAGGCCGCCATAGACGGTGTAAATCCCCGCCGTCAGGGCAAGCAGCAGGATACCAACCTCCATTGGAATTTCAGGAAAAAAAATGTTCAGCGCCTTGGCACCCGCGAACATCACGCCGCCCAGCATAGCGATCACGAGACCGACGAGCATCACCGAAGCGTAGATTGTCCGGCATGCGGAATTGAAGCGGCGCGCGAGGAACTCCGGCATCGTGGAGACATTTCCGCGCATATAGAAGGGCAGGAAAATCCAGATCAGCGCGGTAAAGGTGAGCGCGTTCGCCCAGTCCCAGTTTGCCACTGCCATGCCATAAAGGAAGCCCCAGCCGACCGTACCTATGAAATGCTCGGTAGATACGTTCGACGCGATGAACGATGCTCCGACCGCATACCAAGGCAGTTTTTTCGATGCCAGGAAGTAATCGGACGAACTGCCTCGCGTCCTACTCCGCATCGCCACGATCACCGCGAAGGCGACGACGCCGAAAAAGTAGCTCAGAAAGATGATGATATCGAGAGGCGCGAGTTGCATGATGGCGGGGGTCAGGGGTCAGGGGTCAGGGGTCAGGGGTCAGGGGTCGGGGGTCGGGGGTCAGGAGTCAGGAGTCAGGAGTCAGGAGTCAGGAGTCAGGGGTCAGGGGTCAGGGGTCAGGGGTCAGGGGGCAGGAGGCAGGAGTCGGGGGTCAGGAGTCGGGGGTCAGGGGTCGGGGGTCAGGGGTCGGGGGTCAGGAGTCGGGGGTCAGGAGTCGGGGGTCAGGAGTCGGGGGTCAGGAGTCGGGGGTCAGGAGTCGGGGGTCAGGAGTCGGGGGTCAGGAGTCAGGAGTCAGGAGGCAGGAGTCAGGAGGCAGGAGGCAGGAGGCAGGAGGCAGGAGGCAGGGGTCAGGGATTTCTGCGCTAGATCCGTGACGGCCTCCAGGGAACCCTCGGCGTAGGGTGTTTGCCAGACGGTGTAGAGCGAGGGGCCGCGATAGAGCGAGGCGGGCGGCAAGTAGCCGAGGTGGCCGTTGGCGATGTTGAGCACGAGGAGGTGCGGGCACTCGGCGCGAAGTTCGCGCTGGAAGATCGAGTATGCCTCGAAGGGCACGCCGACCAACCCGCCCGCGCCCAGTTTCCAAACCCAGATGCGCTCGGCGGAGGTTGCGCCGTCGCCGACCGATTCGCGGACGCGGAGCTGGCGGACGAGGCGCTCGTAGCCGAACCCGGAGGACGACTTCGCCATCCTTGCGCGGATTTCGTCGAGGCCGGGGAGATCCGGTTTCACAGGCAGCTCCACGGCGGGCGCTTGGGCGGAAAGGGTTCGCGGCAGCTCACCGGCGGCGGGGCTCCACAGGGCGAGCGGCGCTCCGGATTCCAGCGCGCCCGAGTAAACCGTTTCCGCGTTTCCGGGTGCGAGCATTTCCAGCAGCCCCATCGCCGCGTGGCCGAGCGCGCGCCCATGGCGATCCGCCGTGGCCGTATCGCCGACGTATTGCTCGCAGGGCGCGAGCTCGCCGGAAGCGCCTTGCAGGAACAGGCACGGAGCTTCGGTGCATCCCTCGACCATTTCCCGCATCGCGCCGGGGAAATCGGGCGAAACAAGGTCGTTGTCCCAAGCCAGCGTCGTGGGATGGCAGGCGTAGTTGACGAGGGTCGCGAGGGTGCGGTTGGCGTCATCGAAGACGCGGGCCACGACCAGCCTGTCGTCGGCTGCGGCGTCCGGATGGAAGCCTGTTAGGAACCGCTGCGGATCGCCGGGGTCGGGAAAATCGCGTGGCGTCGCCAGCCCGCACGCGCCGGTGTGAAATAGCAGGGTGGACTCCCGCAGGTCATCGAGCGCGGCCTTTGCACCCGCGATGCAGGCCGCTCGCAACTCATCCAGATAGGCGGCGGTCGCCTGCGGGTTCGCCTCCGGCGGCGGGGCGGAATCGAGCATCGGCCCCGCGTGCGTGTGGGTGAGGTGGACGATCAGGTTTTCCTCCGGCAGCGACAGGGCATCGCACAGCGCGAGCCGCAGCCGATCGGCGTCCGCGCGGGCGCGCCACCAGCCGAGGTCGAGGGAAAGGAGGAGAAGCGGCGGAGCGGAGCCGTCGGCGATGGCCAGTGCGGTGCCGGTGAGCGGGCGGTGGATGCCGCGCGCGAACCAGCGGTCGCTGGCTCCCCAGTTTTTCGCGCAGACATCCAGGCTGGGCGTGATGTCCCAGCGTGATACCCCGAACCGCGCGCGAAGGCCTGGGAAACGGGTGTGGCGGATCACGGGGCGGCGGGGTTCCGGGGTTTCAATACACGGCGCGGCCGCCCGAGAGATCGAAGGTGAAGCCGGTGTTGAAACTCGCTTCCGGCGATACGATCCAACAGGCCATCGCGGCCAGCTCGTCGAGCGTACCGCAGCGTTTCATCGGGATCTTGTCGGTCATGTATTTCACCTGTTCCGGATCCATCTTGTCCACCAGCGCGGTGCGGATCACGGCGGGGGCGAGGCCGTTGACGGTGATGCCGGTCTCCGCGTATTCCTTGCCCACGGATTTCACCATCCCGATCACACCGGCCTTGCTGGTGGAGTAACAGGTCATGCCCGCATTGCCGTCCTTGCCCGCGATCGAGGCGATAAGCAGCACCCGCCCGTAGTCGCGCGGCAGCATGTGGCGCACGGCCTCGCGGCAGGTCAGGAACGATCCGCGCACGTTCACCGCCTGCACCTGCTCGAAGCCCGACAAGGGCACATCGACGATCTTTAGCCCGTTAGGGCCTACGATTCCCGCGCAGTTCACCATCACATCGAGGCGTCCGGCAGCCGCAATGATTTTTCCGAAAGCCATGGACACCGAGGATTCGTCTGCCACGTCAATTGGTTCGAATTCGCAGCCGATCCGTTTCGCGGCAGCGACGCCGAGTTCCTCATCGCGATCCACGATCCAAACTCGCGCGCCCTCCTTGGATAGGCGTGTCGCGATATGCAAGCCGAGCCCATCGGCTCCGCCCGTGATGATAGCTGTCTGATCCTTGAAGCGTTCGTTGGTCATATCAGTTTTTCTGTTAGATCTGATCAGCGGCGCGCACAACCTGACGCTGCGAGCCGAGGCCGTCAATGCCCAGCTCGACCACATCGCCGGCCTGCAGGAACTGTGGCGGCTTGAAACCCATGCCGACCCCGGGCGGCGTGCCCGTGGTGATCACATCGCCGGGCATGAGCGTCATGAAGCGGCTGATGTAGCTAACGAGAAACGGGACCTTGAAGGCCATGTTCGCCGTCGAGCTATCCTGTTTTTTCACGCCGTTCACGGTGAGCCACATACCAAGCCGATCGTGGTCAGCGATCTCGTCGCGTGTGGCCAGCCACGGCCCGAGTGGGGCGAAAGTGTCGCAGCTTTTACCCTTCACCCATTGTCCGCAGCGCTCCAGCTGGAACGCGCGCTCGGAGTAATCGTTATGCAAACAAAAACCCGCGACGTGATCCATCGCGTCGGCCTCATCGACGTATCTCGCGGTGCGCCCGATCAGGAAAGCCAGCTCGACCTCCCAATCGGTTTTCTCACCGCCGCGCGGTAGGAGTAGGCCATCGTTGGGGCCGCAGAGGGCGGAGGTCGCCTTAAAAAAAAGCACTGGCTCGACCGGTAGATCCATGCCCGCCTCGGCGGCGTGATCGATATAGTTCAGGCCGATACAGATGATCTTGCCGATGCGCGCGACGGGCGGCCCGAGCCGTGCCGTCTGGGGCACTTCCGGCGGTGCGGTTTTCTGCAAGGCGAGCCAATCAATAAGGCGGGCAATACCATCGCTCTCAAAGAAATCCCCCGTGTAGTCGGGGGTGAAAGCCGAGACGTCGCGCCGCGTTCCGTCATCAGCGATAATGCCGGGTTTTTCCTGTCCTGGGTTTCCGAAGCGTATCAATTTCATGGGTATGGGTCGGGTTGGATTATTTGAGGTCTTGCGGGCCGCGTATGAGCGAGATGCCGCCGTCGAGAATGAGAGTTGTGCCGATCAGGTTCGGATTCGAAGAGTCTGTTAGGAAAACCGCCGCCCGTGCGACCTCGGTGACAGTGACCAGCTTGCGGCAGGGCACGGCTTGGCGCGCCCGCTCGGCGAAATCGCCGTTTTCCTCGAAAATCTTCCCGCTCAGCCCCGCGTCGACATAACCCGGCGCGACCTCGTTGACGCGGATGCCGCGGGGTGCGAGTTCGAGCGCCATCGACTTCACCAGCGAATGCACGCCGGCCTTCGAGGCGCAGTAGGCGGCGAGGTTCGCGGTCGGATGCTGGCCGACCCAACTGCCGATGAAAAGGATATCGCCGGTTCCGCCCGCCGCAAGCAGCCGCAGGGCGCCCTCGCGCGCGGTGAGCCATGCACCTGTTAGATTCACGCCGATGGTGCGAGTCCATTCCGCGAAGCCGGTTTCGAGGCAGCCGCCATGGCCGTTGGTGCAATGCACGCCGGCGTTGACGACCACCAGCGTGGGCGGCTGGCCGAATTCCTTTTCCATGGCGTCAAACCACGCGCGCACGGATTCCTCGCCCTGGATATCCGCCGGGAAATAGTGCCAGGGAAAGCCGTCTGGCGCGCTGTCCGCCAGATCGCAGACGGCGACCTGATCGCCCTTCGCGGCATAGGCCTCGCCGATCGCGCGGCCGATGTCCCCCAAGCCCCCCGTGATGGCCACCAGCGGTTTCATGACGGCTGACCTTTTCCGCAGGCTTCGCAAAGCAGGCCGAACAGGCGGAAGGCCTCGCGCTCGGTTTCCGGATCGAGGGTGAAGCCGACCGGGCCGCGCACGATACGGTTCGGGAAAACGCCTTGGCGGTGCAGCAGCGCTTTTTCCACGCTGAGGAAACCGTCGAGTCCCTGCTGGAGGAAGATCAGCGGGGCGATGAGGCCTTGCAGCTCCGTGGCGCGGCGGATGTCTCCGGCCTCGAGGGCGTCCCACTCGGCGCGGATCGCCCAGACGATCTCCGTGCCCGGCATCGTGCCGCAAATCCCGCGCTGATGGGAATCGAGCAGGGCGATGCCGCCGCTGCCCTCGAACACGCGCAGGCCTTCGCCGCCCTCGTCGCGCAGGCGGCTGAGGTTGGGGCCGAGCGGCTGGGCCTCGGGCTTGAAAAGCACGCGCTCGCCGAAGCGGCGGTGAAGATCCGCCTGGGTGCCGACCGGCAGGGGCTCGCCGACGTAGCCGCTGGCGTCCTGCACGATCACCGGCAGATCCGTGGCCGCGATGATGGCCTCGTAGTAACGGATTTTTTCGGAAAGCAGCGCGCGGGTGGCGGTGGGCGGGATGGCCATCAGCGCATCGACCCCGGCGGCGGTCGCGTGGCGGACGTGGCGCAGCGCCTGCACGGTGCTTTCGTCGCCCACGCTCATTACCACCGGGCCGCGACCCGCGTTGAAGCCGACGAGGCGGTGCGTGAGCTCGTCGCGCTCGGAATCGGTGAGGCGCAGGATCTCGGTGACCATTGCGGCGACGATGCCGTGTGCGCCGTTTTCATACGCCCAGTCGATCTCGCGGGCGAGCGTCGCCCAGTCGATCGACTCGTCTGTATGATAGGGTAGTTGCAGGACCGGCAACACGCCGGCGAGTGAATGTTGTGTTTTCATGATCGTTTCACCAGTCGCCTACCGCGCCGTCAGAGTAGAAGACGCGCTGAAGCTGTTCTTGTTGGAAGGGATGTTTCGCGATCTCCCTCTCATTGAGCTCGACGCCTAAGCCGGGCATGGAGTTGGGGCGTACGGTGCGGGTTTTCGGATCGACTTGGAAACTCTCCTGCACCACATCAGCGCGCCACGGCACGTCATTGTGGACGCTTTCGCAAATCACATACGAGGGGGTGGCGAAGCCGAGTTCGATGGAAGCGGCGGTGCTCACCGGCCCCTGCGGGTTGTGCGGTGCGAGTGCGACGCGGTAGGCCTCCGCCATCGCCGCGATGCGGCGCGCCTCGGAAAGCCCGCCGCAATGGGTGATGTCCGGTTGCAGGACCGAGCACGCACGTTTCTCCAAAACCTCGCGGAAGGCGTGCTGCGTGACGAGCCGCTCGCCGGTGGCGATGGGGGTTTTCACCGCGTCCTGGATGCGGGCGATGTCGTCGATGGATTCCGGCCAGCACGGCTCTTCGAAAAAGTAGAGATCGTAGGGTTCGAGCGCCTTGGCGAAAAGCATACCCATGCGGGGTGAGGGTCTCGCATGGCAATCGACCATGATGTCGATGTCCGGCCCCACGGCGTCGCGCATCGCCGCCACGCAGGCCT
>Ga0315903_10007258_pt1 | contig 13894 bp, 12 predicted proteins | sample LakEriMetagenome_7_FD_203524 | JGI IMG/M metagenome (GOLD analysis project Ga0315903, IMG submission 203524) | Freshwater fungal communities from buoy surface, Lake Erie, Ohio, United States - Buoy 2 MA119 | ecosystem: Environmental > Aquatic > Freshwater > Lake | place: USA: Lake Erie, Ohio...
AGGTTCTGGTGCAACTTGCTCGGCTAGGGACCAAGAACATTGTTTATGTTGCCTGCGATCCAGTGGCTGCGGCGAGGGACCTGTTTGAGCTGACGGGCCTTGGCTACCGGCTAGTTGACCTAACTGCGATGGACTTATTCCCTCAGACCCACCATTTCGAAACCATCCTGTCGCTGCAGCTGGCTAACCTATAGTCATGGGGTTCCGAGTTGCCATCGTTGACGACCACGAGGCCATCAGGCTCGGTTTTAGTAACTACTGCGTGCAACAAAATGTTGATTTAGTGGGATCTGCAGCAACTGTCGATGAATTGCTGACGCAAATCGAAGGAAAAGACTGCGCCGTAGTGGTTACTGACTTGAGTCTCTCCGATGGCTCCACGGTCACCGAGAATGTTTCTCGATTGGTAGCGGCTGGGCCAGCTGTTCTAATTTTTTCAATCGCTGATAAGCCCTCTCTGATGCGGGCAGCAGTTCGAGCAGGTGCGACGGCAATCGTGCCAAAGAGTCAACCAATGGAATTTCTATTCCAAGCAATCGAATTGGCGAGTCAAGGTGCCATTATCAATAACGCCGAGACGAGCGCCACGATTGATTCTGACGCTTCGTTCAAGGAAGCCTCTTTGTCTGCTCGCGAAAGGGAAGTGCTATCGCTTTATGCCTCTGGGATGAGTCTGAAGCAGGTCGCCTACCAACTTCAAATCAAGCAAAGCTCGGCCAAGGAACACATTGATCGAGTGAGAGTGAAGTACGCCAAGCTTGGGCGTCAAGCCGCTACTAAGGTCGATTTGTTCAAGCGGGCGGTGGAAGACGGGATTATCTCGGGGGACCTGCTCTAGTGCAGCTTGCATCTATTGCCTCAAATCGCCTGGAAGCGCTAATTCGCAGAATTAGTGGATTTGTCCATTTATTGGTCGCAGTTGAAGTAGTTGTAAATGGATTTGGTCAAGTGCAGGCAGTCAATGGCCTAAATACATTCTTGTTTGTTGCATACGTTGGAATTGCTTTTATGACTCTTTTGTCGCTTTGGTTTGGAAGCGGAAGAGCAATTCCGTTAATTTATGGCTTAGCCGTTCTTTTAATGACTATTTGTATGCCTTTGACAGAGATTGCAAAATTCAATTTCACTGCCGATGGCCGGCCTTGGATATGGTGGGCAATTGGTTTTGCGGCAATTTTGGTCGCAGTGTTTACCAAAACTTGGCAGTGGACTGTTTATGTTGTGGCAATAAGCGTTATTTGGTTTACGGGGCAGGTCTATTTATTTGGTGAGGAGCGAGTGCTGCAGGCGAGTCTCGACTCGGCTTTCTTTATCGTCTATTGCTTTGCAGTAATGGCACTCGTTTCGCTGGTTCGCGAAGGCGCTGCTGAAGTAGACATGGCCAACGGAGAAGCAATTCAAAGCTCCTTGCAGCAAGCAAAAACTGAGGCAATAGAAAGGGAGCGACAGCGAGTCGATGCTTTAGTGCACGATCAGGTTCTGCACACCCTGCTTCTAGCTGCTAGGGCGCAACGTCCAGATGAAATTCGCGCTGCTGGAGTGTCTGCGGCCACTGCCATTCGTTCGCTTGAGCAAGCGCAATCAGACCAAGATAAGAGTGAACTGGTTACAACGGCCGGTCTTTTTAGAGCGCTAGAAAATGCCGCGGCGAAACTCGATCCCCGCGTGAAGGTTGAAATCTCTGGCAGCAACTTGGATACCTTGGCGCCTGAAGTGGCACAGGCAATCACCGAAGCGACTCTGCAAGCGCTCGATAACTCCATCCAGCACTCAAAGGCCCAGGCGATTTCTCTCCTGTTGGCATCAGATGGCAGGGGAGTCAAATTTGTCGTAAGAGATGATGGTGTTGGATTCCGAGCTGACCGAGTCTCTAAAGATCGAATAGGAATAAGCACGTCAATTTTGTTTCGAATGGATTCTGTTCGCGGTGTGGCAGAAATTGAAAGCGCCCCTGGCAAGGGAACGACCGTGACTCTGAGGTGGCCGAATGATTAGGCTTAACCGCTCCTCATTGGCAATTATCGCTGTGGTTTTCGGCTTCTATCACGGCCTTCTTGGAATGTTTAGTCTTCCTGAGTATGAGAATCAGACTTTTGCTGTCGCAGGCATTGCAATTTACTTTTTTACCCTGGTAGTGCTGAAACTCGACAAGCGTGGTATTCGCATGCACGTTGCATCGGCTGTATTGGCTGTCATATCAACCATTGCTGTTTCACAATTGATTTATGCCGCTTTGGATGGGGTTCGAGAAGGCAGCTATACGACTTGGCACGTTGGGGCTCTCAGCACGCTGCTTGCAATCGTTGCCATTAGGCAGTTTCCAGTAATTGCTTGGATTGGATTTCTAGCCCTTACAGTCCAGCTTTTTGCTTGGGGCGGTTTTCAGGTTGCATTCAATACAGGCTTAATTGGTGGTCTCGTCTTAGTTGCGGTTGCCCAAGCCGCCTACTGGGCAATAGTTTCAAGTGCCAATGCGGCGGTTGAATTTAGAATTCGAGCTGTCCAAACCGACTCTGCGGTTGCCGCAGCATCAGCAGCACGAGCTGAAAAGGTGAAGCGTCTTCAGGAAACGCTGAACACTGCACTGCCGCTACTGGAAAAAATCAAAGAGCAGGGTGGGGAGCTGAGTAGCAACGATCGCACAGAGGCAGCGTTGCTCGAGGCACAACTTAGAGATCAAATTCGAGGTCGCGCTCTTCTTTCACCCGCTGTGGTTCGTGCCACCCGAGCGGCCCGCGCACGAGGTGTTGAAGTTCAGCTACTGGATGATGGTGGCTTGGATGAGTTGGCAGAATCAGAGAGAGAAAAATACCTAGCTGAAGTCAGCGAGCGACTCGATCAGGTCACAGCTGGCAAGGTGGTGATTCGCGCATCAATTGGGGATGGCTGGCGAGTGACGATGGCGGCTATCCAAAAAGATTCGGACCGTCCAGACCTGTTTATTCGTTTATAAAAAAAGGCGACCGAAGTCGCCTTATTTCCCCGAAAGATTCCGCAACCCTTCTTCGCGTTTCGAATCTCACTCATAGCCAAGCACTTTCAAGGACTTTCTGTGACCAACGGTTGCGATTTTTTGGTGGCACTTTGGGGGACAACTAGCGGCGTAGCTCGCCTTCCCACTCGGTCCCAAGTTGGCCGCGAAGACCAACCCGACCTCGCTGCCAAGCAGACTTCTTCTGGCTTGTGGCACGCTCTTCGCTGTTGAGAAGTGAGTGGATCACGGCAATTGCTGCGGCTTCTTCATCTGGCGCAGCCCCATGCACCTTGACCAGTTTTGCCAGTTCCTCTGTAGTGAGCTTTTTCATTACAGCGGAATGTTTCCGTGCTTTTTAGGGGGCAGGCTGGCCCGCTTGGACTTAAGTGCTCTTAGGGACTTGGCGATCGCTGATCGAGTAGCGGCCGGTTCGATGATTCCATCAAGTTCTCCGCGCTCTGCAGCGAGGAAAGGACTTGCCACGTTATAGGTGTATTCCTTTGCCAGTCGGTCTCGCACCTTGGCAATGTCTTCGCCCTTTTCTTCCGCCTGTTTGATTTGGTCGCGGAACAAAATATTCACGGCTCCCTGGCCACCCATCACTGCAATCTCAGCGGTTGGCCAAGCCAGGTTTATGTCAGCTCCAAGCTGCTTTGACCCCATAACGATGTAAGCGCCGCCGTAGGCCTTGCGAGTGATGACTGTAATTAGAGGGACAGTGGCTTCGGCATACGCATACAACAGCTTGGCACCGCGTCTAATTACTCCTGCCCACTCCTGATCCGTGCCAGGCAGGTAGCCAGGAACATCGACCAGGGTAATGATTGGTATTGAAAATGCATCGCAGAACCTAACGAACCTGGCAGCTTTCTCTCCAGCGTCAATGTTGAGGGTTCCAGCCATCTGCAGTGGTTGGCTTGCCACGACGCCAACCGATTGACCATCGATTCTCGCAAAGCCAATGATGATGTTTGGCGCGAAGAGCGGCTGAATTTCTAAGAATTCCCCGTCATCAACCACTGCCTCAATGACTGTGTGCATGTCATAGGGCTGATTTGGGCTGTCCGGAATCAGGGTATTTAGCTTGAGCTCTGACTCAGTGATTTCCATCTCAGTATCAGATTGGAAGCGAATTGGATCGGAAAGATTGTTCTCTGGAAGGTAGCCAACCAAAGCCTGCACAAAATCAATCGCATCTTCTTCGTCAGAAGCGAGGTAGTGCGCCACTCCAGAAGTCTCATTGTGAGCTCGCGCTCCACCGAGTTCTTCCATTCCAACATCTTCGCCAGTCACAGTTTTGATGACGTCTGGCCCAGTGACAAACATGTTGGATGTCTTATCAACCATGATGACAAAATCTGTGAGTGCGGGGGAGTAGACCGCTCCACCAGCAGCTGGCCCCATGATGATTGAGATTTGCGGGATTACACCTGATGCGTGGGTATTGAGACGGAAAATTTCACCGTACTTACCAAGCGCAATAACACCCTCTTGAATACGAGCGCCACCTGAGTCAAGAATTCCAATTAGGGGAACACCGTTTTTGATTGCGTGTTCCATGATTTTGATTATCTTGTTGCCGGCTGCCTCACCAAGTGAGCCACCAAATATTGTGAAGTCTTGCGAGTAGACGGCAACTTGCCGACCATGAATTGTGCCAAAACCGGTTACAACTGAATCTCCGTAGGGGCGCTTAGCATCCATGCCAAATGCATTGGAGCGATGTCTAACAAACTCATCGATTTCTACGAAGGAACCAGAATCGAGCAGCATGTCGATGCGCTCGCGAGCAGTCTTCTTGCCTTTGGCGTGCTGTTTCTCAATTGCTGCCTCACCGGCTGCATGAACTGCTTCGTGATAGCGGTGCTTGAGATCCTCGAGTTTGCCGGCAGTAGTGCTTAGATCTGGTTTGTCGCTCATGGTCTCCTCACTCGCCCTCCTACTTTATTGGGACTGAATGGCAAGAAATTGCAGAGTTGCCACAAAGAGAATGGAAAATCGTTGCGGAAATCTACAACTGGGCCTTTTCCAATAGGGTTTTGCCATGGAACTTCCCAAAGCTAGAGCGGTTTTGCCGCAGCTGCGCTTTGTTGAATCAATTGACTCCACCAACCTCAGTCTCCAGCGCGATTATGCAGGTCTGCCCGATTTATCGGCGCTCGCGGCTGCCGAACAAACCGCTGGTCAAGGAAGAGCGGGTAGAGACTGGGTTTCAGAACCGGGAGCTTCTATTTCACTGTCGGTTCTCTTGCGACCCAGCAGACCGGATATTTCTTCGCTCATAACACTGCTGATGGCAAGCAGCGCTCGGCGGGCAATCTCTGAGTTATACCCGGAGTTGGCAGTGTCCATTAAGTGGCCAAATGATTTATTGATTGGGGATCGAAAACTGGCAGGCATTCTGGCAGCCGTAAATCCGGATCAGAGCGTGGTGGTTGGAATCGGTATCAATCTTGCTAAGCAGTCAGCTCCCGAAACGGCAGTCGCATTGGGGGAGTTTGTCTCGGCAGACTTTGATGAAGTCCTAGCTGCTGTTCTAAAGAAACTGCTCGACAATTGGCAACTTCTTCAGTCCACCACTCCAAACGATTGGCTTATTGAAGATCTGAGAGCAAATTGCTCAACCCTTGGGGCAGAGGTTAGGGCGGAGCTAGTGACAGGTGAGAGTATTGTCGGGCGGGCGAAAGACATCACAGCGGATGGTCGATTAATTATCGAATCAGACCAAGAATATGTTTTGTCAGCAGCAGATGTCTGGCATGTTCGTAGGTAGGGCAGGAAAATGAGAATTGGCGTGATTGGCGGCGGCCAACTTGCTCGCATGATGCAGCCTGCCGCAATCGCGCTTGGACTGGAAATAAAGGTCCTAGCCGAAGCAGAAAATTCTTCGGCTCGTCAAGCCACCAGCATGGTTGGTGACTACACCGATTATGAAACTCTCCAAAAATTTGCCAAGAGCGTTGACGTCATTACCTTTGATCATGAACATGTCCCGGTTGAACATCTGCGGAAACTTGAAGACGCCGGCATTGCATTGAGACCTGGCAGTGCTGCGCTAATCCACGCTCAAAACAAGCTCACAATGCGCAAAGCGATGCAGACTCTCGGCCTCCCACAACCCGCCTGGCGCGAGATTAAGTCAGCAGAACACCTCACCGAGTTCATTGAAGAGCATGGCCCTGCGGTAGTGAAGACCCCGATTGGTGGCTATGACGGCAAAGGGGTGCAGGTTGCTAGCAGCGCGTCTGATGTCACACAGTGGCTTGATTCATTGGACCGCTTTGGCGGCAGTTTGCTAGCCGAGCAAAAAGTTGATTTCAAGCGCGAACTATCTCAACTCAGCGCCAGAAATCAATCAGGTGATTTTGTTGCTTGGCCACTGGTGCAGACAATTCAGCGCAATGGTGTTTGCTCGGAAGTGATTGCACCTGCGCCAGATTCGCAAGGTCATTCAAGTGCAGCAGCAATCGCTAAGTCCGTGGCTGAGGGCTTGGGCGTTACAGGAGTCATGGCGGTTGAGCTGTTTGAAGATCAGGCAGGAAATCTACTTATTAATGAATTGGCAATGCGACCTCATAACTCCGGCCATTTCTCAATTGAAGGTTCCGTAACATCGCAATTTGAACAGCACCTAAGGGCGGTGGCAGATCTTCCGCTGGGTTCGACCGAGATGAAGAGCGATTATGCGGTAATGGTTAATCTGCTGGGAGTGAATGACACCAATACTTTTGTGGAGCACTACACCGCCGCCATGCTGAAATTTCCAGACGTCAAGTTTCACTCCTATGAAAAATCGGCGAGATCTGGCAGAAAGATGGGCCATCTCACCGCAACGGGCCCAAACTGGCAAGAACTACTTCAGCAAGCAAATGCAGCCAGAGAAGTGCTCTATCGGGGAGGTGTCTAGACTTACATCATGGCTAGCATTGCGATTGTGATGGGTTCAGACTCTGACTGGAAAGTCATGCAGCAAGCCCAACAAGTTCTAAGCGAATTCGGTGTGGAATCAGAAGTTGAAGTTCTTAGCGCGCATCGCACTCCTGAAAAAATGATCAGCTGGGGCAAAGAGGCCGCATCAAAAGGAGTAAAAGTAATCATTGCTGGTGCGGGTGGTGCAGCTCATTTGCCAGGCATGCTTGCCTCCGTAAGCTCTTTGCCGGTAATTGGAGTTCCGGTTTCATTGAACAAGCTGGACGGAATGGATTCACTGCTTTCAATTGTGCAGATGCCGGCCGGTGTGCCAGTTGCAACCGTCTCGATTGACGGTGCCAAAAATGCAGGCTTACTTGCTTTGAAGATTCTTGGCATCTCGGATAGTTCCATTCAGAAAAAACTCGACAATTACCGAGAAGACCTTCAGAAATTAGTTGAAGAGAAAAATCAGAATCTTAAATCCAGCCTCTAAGGCGCTCTAAATCTTCAAAACCAGCCATCTCATCAGGGATTTTTAAGAATCTCAACTTAGGGTTGAAGGTAGCTGGAGGTGAGCCATGCCTAGATTTCGCACTATTTTGACCGCTGGAATCACGCTTACCCTGCTCACCGGCTGCTCGGTCTTCTATCCCAATTGGGGTGCTGAAGGACTACCTGAAGAGGATTTGATCACCGAGAGCCCAACTGCGGAAGAGACTCCCACCGAGACTCAATCCGCTGAACCAACTGAGACCGCCACCGAGACTGCTAAACCAAAAATTAAAGCAACCGTTGATGTTTTGATGGCCGTGGTGGACGAGGATTTGGGTGTACTCACGGTAGTTGCCCAGATTCCAAGAATCAGTGAGAGCGACGGCACTTGCACGGTTCGCTTTTTAGGTGGCAGCGTTGAAAAAACTCTAGAGGTCGCTGCGGAACCATCATCTGATTACACCCAGTGTTATCCAATTGAACTTCCCCTGTCCGATTTGCCAAGTGGCAATGGGGTGGTGACAGTAACTTACGAGTCTGAAAGACACATCGGTGAATCAGTAGCGACCTCGGTGGTTATTCCCTGATGAAAAAGTTTCTAACAACTTTGGTGTCAACCGCGCTCATCGGTAGTGCTTTGACCCTGATGCCCCAGCCAGCACAAGCGGCTCCGCCAGGCAGTGCCTTTGATCCGGGTCTCATTATTAGTGACAGTGTGTTTTTTGATTTTGGAACGATGACCGTAGATGAAATTCAAAGATTTCTTGATTCCCGAGTAAGCGATTGCCGTGCAACAGACCCTGCTATTGACTGCTTGAAAAATGCAAAATTCGAAATCCCGGAGACTCCGGCTACTGCACCAAACGATGTTGGTCCCTGTTCCGCTATCCCGGCTAATCCTCAAGCATCCGCCGCCCAGGTAATTCATGCCATCGCAACCGCGTGCGGCATCAATCCAAGGGTTTTGATTGTTACTCTGCAAAAAGAGCAGGGATTAGTTACCTCTACCAAGCCCACCGACTACATGTATCGCGCAGCAATGGGCTTCGGTTGTCCCGATTCAGACCCTGCAATTTGTGGAAAGGTCTATGTCGGGCTCTTTAACCAGATGTATCGAGCAGCCAAGCAGTTCCGCTGGTACGGCAACCCAGCAGGATCCTTTACCTACTGGAAGCCTGGTCGAGTCATCAGCATGCGCTTTAACCCGAAGGCATCCTGCGGCAGCAAGAGCTTTTTACTAAAGAACCAGGCAACTGCCAACCTCTACTACTACACCCCCTACACCCCAAATGACGCTGCTTTGCGAAACCTGTATGGAACAGGCGATAGCTGCTCGGCTTATGGAAATCGCAACTTCTGGCGCTTCTATCACGACTGGTTTGGTTCGCCAATTGGTGGCGGTTACCTTCTCAAGTCAGAGAGTTCCGCTAACTACCTGATTGTTAACAATCAGCGCTACCAGGTGAATGATCCAAAACTATTGGCTTCACTAGCCCCGCTGGGACCACTGGGGGAGATCTCGCAGGCCTACCTCGATAGTTTCCAAGAAGTCGGAACCATGAGCCACATGGTTATCGACAACACCAGCAACAAGCGGTTTGTTCTGGCAGGTTCTAAGAAGTATGAAGTAAGCGAATGCGCAATTGCCGCGGAATATGGTCTTGATTGCAATGCGGCCATACCTCTTCTTACTCTGCAGCTGGACAACTTCCCATCCGGCGGTCAACTTTCTCGGTTGACTTCCGTTGGTGGCGCCCAGTACTGGGTCGAGGATGGTAAGTATCGACTGGTAGTTGATCCGCTGGCGCTAAACACTGTGGGCGGACAGTCCGCACCTCAAATTGATCTGAACGTTGAGCAGGTAGCCACGCTCGCACCAGGCGCACCGTTGGCCTCAGAGCTTGCCACCTTCGCACTCGCTGGTTCAAAGGATCTGCTGGTAGCTAGCGGTGGAAAGACCTATCGCTTTGTCGCTTCCCTTGCCAGTGCCACGAATCTGCAGCGCTGGTTTACGGCAACCGGCGCCACGGTTGAGCCAGCAGTAATAGCTCCGAGCCTGCACCCAGAGCTGATTCGAGGTTTTGTTGCATCCTCCTCTGGTAGTGCTTTTGTGATTACCTCCGATGGCAAGATTGCCATTTCTGACTCTGCCAACTGGACCAGCTCCTTTGTAGTGGTGCCGGACAGCTTGCTAGCAGCAATTCCTTCGGTTTCCGGAACGCTTTCAACCCCAGTCATGGTTAGTTCACCCGGCAACAAACTGAGCTATTTCATAAACGGCTCTGCTAGAAGAACTTCCACCAGTGCGGATATGAACAGCAGATTCCTGAGTGTTTTGAAGCAGGACAAGGTAATTCAGATTCCGCAGACCGCAATCAACAGTTTGCTTGATGCGGGGGTTGCAATTGCCCCAGGCTCAATTGTCAAACAAGGAACTGCTCACTTCTTAGCGGATGGGATTGGTAATTTGGTGCGGCTCGAATCGCTCGCGCAGGCCCAAAGCGTTTCCAGCTCGAAGGTGTTTACATTCAAGTCCTCCGACCTTGCCAGCTTCCAGGTCCGTAGTCGCCTGAATTCTCTGAAGGTTCAATGTGATTCCGGAGCATACTTGGTTGATAAGGGAACCCTCTATCGCATTTCAGATGTTGCCATCGCCGAGTTCCCAGGCACCCCATATCCGCTTTCCAGTAGTACGTGTAGCGCTCTCAAGCTCTCAGATCGAGTGGTTGGACCCTTTATTAGGGACAACAGAGGAGCAATTTTCTACATCGAAGACGGCAAGAAGCGAAGAGTCTCCAACTGGGATCACCTAGCAAAATTGCGCGGTGATGGACCTGGCCACATCGAGGTCTCTGCTTACTTTGCCAGCAAGATCCCGGCAGGCGCTACCGCTCCGCAATCAGCGCAGGTTCCAACGGGGGGAACGGTTCCTTCGGGAGAGTTTGGTCAGTTAGTTTTTGGTGGCACCGTTCCAACACCATCTCCGAGTCCAAGTCCAACTCCTAGCCCAACGCCAACCCCCACTCAGAGCGCTACGCCAACACCAACCCCGACGCAAAGCGCAAACCCAAGTACTTATCGGGTTGTCTCTGGCGACACGTTATCTGGCATTGCAAGAAGATTTGGAGTCAGCGTCAGCAGCATCCAACAGCTGAATAACATGGGCAGCTCAACCACTATCCGGGTAGGTCAGGTTCTGAAGATTCCAACTGGTGCAACTGCATCACCTTCACCGTCGCCCAGCCCAACGCCTTCCCCTACGCCATCACCGACTCCAACTCCAAGTCCGACATCAACTACCACCACATACACGGTGAAGTCAGGAGACACACTGCTCAGGATTGCATCGTCATTCGGTGTGAGCGTTAGCAGTATTCAGCAGCTAAATAACCTCGGCAGCTCAACCACTATCCGGGTAGGTCAGGTTCTTAGAATTCCGAGCGCAACTGGTTCCGCTAGTCCGTCGCCAAGTCCTAGCCCAACTCCGACGCAGCGAACCTACACAGTAAAGTCCGGCGACACACTTATTTTAATTGCTCGCAGGTTTAGCGTGACTACGACTGCTATTGCCCAGCTAAATAACATCACCAATGCCAACAGCATTCGGGTGGGGCAGGTTCTAAAGATTCCAGGCTGATTCAACTATGTCGCGCAGTGAATGGCTAGTTGAAATTCCAAGCACTTGCTTCATTCGTGACACGTCGGCTACCAATCGAGGGGGATCGCCAGCTCGGCGCTCGCTAATTTTGTATTGGAAGTCGATTCCGCTAACAGCCTTGAGCTCATCCAGCACCTCAATCACGGATGCCCCTTGGCCGGAGCCGATATTGAAGACGTCATACGGACGGTTTTCTTTGGCCAGGTAGTCAACTGCTGCGATGTGGGCATTTGCCAAATCAGAGACGTGAAGATAGTCGCGAATACAGCTGCCGTCTGGAGTTGGGTAGTCATTTCCAAAAACGATTGGCGCTTCGCCTCTGCGAAGCTGGGCGATGGCTATCGGAATTAGATTCAAGGCTGCAGTGTCAGCTAGTCCTGCTTTGCCGGTGCCGGCGACATTGAAATATCGAAGACTCACTGGCTTCAAGCCCCATTGCTTGGCATTGGCAACCATCCACTCACCAACCAGCTTTGTTTGACCATAAGGGTTGATCGGTTTGGCTTCATCCTCTTCAGAGACGCTCTCCTGATCAGGCATTCCGTAGGTGGCAGCTGAGGAAGAAAAAACAAGTTTGTGATGAGAAGTGTTTCGCATCGCAATCAAAAGATTGGCTAGTCCACCAATGTTGTCTTTGAAGTAAAGCTCGGGTTTTTCAACAGACTCGCCCACCTGCTTTCGAGCAGCCAGGTGGATGACGGCGTCAAATCCTCTTGCCAAGAGCTGTTCGAGTTGGCCCGCAGCCGACTCTGCAGCCAGATCAATTTGGGCAACTTCGCAGTCCACTCTGGAGGGGACGCCGGTTGACAGGTTGTCAATTGCCACGCACTTATGACCGGCCTGCTGGGCTTGCCAGACGATGTGAGAGCCGATGTAGCCTGCCCCGCCAGTGATCAGGAGTTTCATGGCTAAAGGCTACCTTGAGCCTTTCCTCACAGTTTGGTAACTGGCGGCTAAAACTCAACTTGACAAGGACATACTTACACCGCTGTAATTACAACAGCGTTATTCAACTGGAGGGAAGCGGCGTGGAGAAAAACCAAGTGCCTGCTAATTGGTTCGTAGATGTCCTGAAGCTGGGGGTTGCGAAGGCTTACGGCAGTGAGATTGATGGCGATCCACTGGCTTGGCAAGAAGATGCACTTTGTGCTCAAACTGACCCAGAAGCATTTTTTCCTGAAAAGGGTGGCTCCACTCGCGATGCGAAAAGAATTTGTGCGCAGTGCACAGTGCGAGCTGAGTGTTTGGAATATGCACTGAAGAATGATGAGCGCTTTGGAATCTGGGGCGGTCTATCCGAACGTGAGCGTCGTCGACTGCGCCGCCGCGCATAACCAATCGTGACCGTCTCGGTAGCGGCAGTAGTCGTAGCAAATTCAGCTGACGTTTACCTTTCCGAAACCCTAGGGCAACTTTCTAAACAGCTTTACCCAATTCAGCAGGTGATCGTTGTTGACACCGCAACCAGTAATGAAACCGCGCAAGTCGTTTCTAGGTATGGATATTCACTAATCCAACCCGGAGATCTTCGATTAGGTGCGGCAATACAGGCGGGCCTGCAGGCTCTTGATAAAAAGCCACAGTGGCTCTGGATTTTGCATGATGACTCAGCTCCAGAACCTAATGCGCTAACCCAACTAGCAAAAACTGCTGAAGTCTCAGAATCAGTTGCCGTGGTGGGACCCAAATTGCTGCGCTGGGATTTACCAATTGAAATTCAACAACTCGGTTTGACGATTACTCCTAGCGGAAAACCATTTCTGTTAGTTGAAAGCGAATATGACCAGGGTCAATTCGATGTCAGAAGCGACACATTGGCTGTTTCAACTGCTGGCATGTTGGTTGGCTTTGAGGTTTGGGAGCAATTGGGTGGTTTCGATGACAAATCACCAGTGCTCGCACAGGACATTGAATTTTCTTTGAAAGCTAGAGCGGCTGGTTTTCGAGTAGTGGTTGAGCCCTCCGCCAAAGTTCTGCACGCAGGACTGGCAATGACTGGTCAGCGCAGTCGCCGTTGGCTAGGCGGCGGCTATCGAACCGCAATTGCTAAGGCGCATCTGCATCTATTTGGTCTAATAGCTCCGCGCGGAGTTTTGCCTTTTCTATATCTTCTGCTTCCGCTGATTGCTGTCCTATCAATTCCCTATGGACTTTTCATCAAACGACCTGGCCGAATCAGTGGTGCTTTCACAGCCTGGTTCTGGGGCTGGTCAACACTTCCAACCCGCTTTGGCGCTCACCGCAGAATTCGTCAGTTTGGCTCGATTGCGGCAGCGAAAGGCCTGGTTGCTTCCAGAAAGCAAATTAGACAAAAACAATCCAAGCAAATGGAGTTTCCGCCAGAACAAGCAAAGTTCGGCAAGAAAGGATTTTTCTCGTCAGGAGCTTTCTATCTGACCTTGCTCTTGCCGCTGCTTGCGCTGGGTAGTTTTCCACTGGCTGCCTTGTCGAGTGTTGGATCTCCAATTGGTCGAAGCTTTGAGAGTGTCTGGGCGGCGACCGCAGTGGATGCGGTTCAGTATTTAGACGGCGTTTCCTTCCCTGCCGATCCCTTTAACTGGTTTTATGCGCTGATTGCCTCCGTGCCCACCTCGCCATCGCTCACGCTTAATTGGTTTGTTTTTCTTTCTTCGTCGCTTGCTTTCGTAGCTGCCTGGCTGCTACTGGGGCAGTTCACGCAGCGGCCCTGGCTGCGCAATCTTGCAGCAATCAGTTATGCCCTCAGTCCAGCTTTGCTGACTCTGCAGGGCGCAGCAGCGGTGGTAGAACTGGTGGTTGCAATCTTTACTCCGCTAAGTGTTTATTTCCTTCTGAAGACCAAGAGCGCATTTAATTCAGCCAGGAGCTTGCGCTGGGGA
>Ga0315903_10007262_pt1 | contig 13887 bp, 30 predicted proteins | sample LakEriMetagenome_7_FD_203524 | JGI IMG/M metagenome (GOLD analysis project Ga0315903, IMG submission 203524) | Freshwater fungal communities from buoy surface, Lake Erie, Ohio, United States - Buoy 2 MA119 | ecosystem: Environmental > Aquatic > Freshwater > Lake | place: USA: Lake Erie, Ohio...
ACTGACCAACGTCCAGCGACGCCAGAGCCTCGATCAGAACCTCCTGCGAGCCACGGACGCGCGGCGCAGGCATCTCAACATCGCTCTCAATCTTGAACTTGAACTTCTTCGACATGGTAGTCCTCTCGCAATAGGCGACGGGCCTTCGCTTCAAACGAAGCCCTCGCGCGGTTGGCCGCAGCAGCCGTTGTGGTGCTGCGATACTCGCGATCTATCGCATCATGTAGAGCGTAGTCAAGCCCCAACTTCACAACACTTCGCAGAGCGTCAACCTGCCTGCGTAGCTTCACAACGTCATCGAGCAGTAGATCGCGGTCCGTCCGCATCGCTCTTCCCCCGCGCGAACTTGACTCGCCTAGACGAAATGCAACTTCCCTCGACAACCAGATAGGCCCCGGTGATGTGGAAGGGATCAGACGAGTAGGTGATCGATCCGCATGGCATCTCATACGCATAACGTCGAGGATTGTGGCTATCAAGCTCAACACGCCTCAACCAGCCGAACTCCCAATGCCAGCCGTGCTTGATGGTCACGCATCGTCTCCATCAACCGCGCGCTTTACGCTCAGCAGAGCCTGCTTCAGAGCCTCTCGCGCATCAGGATCGAGGCTCCTCGCATTGATCGTTAGCTCGCGCTTTTCGACGATTTCCCCAGCAATCTCGGTCTGTTTGCGCTCGACGTACTCGTCACGGAATCGAGCAGACATGCTTCTAACCCATATGCCTGTATTGAACTTGTCTGAAACCATACCGACCATGCCCATGTCTTCCCACCAGCACTTGCATGCTTCAGTAGCCATAGCCATTGCGGTGTTAAATTCAGGATGTACTTCAGCCCATGAGAGCAGCGTAGCTTTGTCGAGTCCTAGCTTGACGGCACATTGCGTGAGGCTGTTGCCATTCTCTGCGAGCCTGATGAGCCTCTCGCAGTAGGAGGGATCATAGAGCGTAGGTCTTCCGACTGGACGGCGCTCTGGGCGCTTGAACAGGTCCATGTCCGGGAGAGCGGCTACGCGAGCTATGTCATCCTGTGTGATGCCGAGAAGGTTTTGGGCTGGCTCTGTGTAAGGCCTTCGTCCGCCTGTGTGGCGACGCTTCCCCGCGCCAGCAGAATCCGCACCAGCCTCACGATCCACACTAGCGCGTGTCAGCTTCTGGCGCGGCTTGCTGATGCGAGGAGCTTGAGGCTCAAGTGGCTTGGTCCGGGCGTCACGGCTTGTCCCGGCTCGCGCAGGCATTGCGACGTTCGCTGGCCCTCCTGCCGTCTCAACACCAGCAGGCAGCGACGTATCCCGCTCGTCAGCAGCAGCCATCAGATCCCCCTGTCCTGCTGCTCTGCTCTGTCGCGCAGGATGATCCATGCCGCCTGCCACAGGAGAGGAGCCAGAGGCAAGCACAATGCGATCAGGAGCAGCGTCAGAGCCATGATCGCTACCTACAGCGAGAGCCTGACCTTGCCAAGGGTTTCCGCGAGAAATCTTCTAACCCATTGATTTTGGCTGCATCTTTCCTGTTGACCTGCCCAGCGGGCATAGGCATCATCCTCTCAGTTTCAACCCGATCAATGGAGATTGATATGACCAACATCGCTTCCTTCCGCGCTTCCTACACCGCCAAGCGCACCGCTGAGATCAACGCGCAGGCCGACGCCATCTCCGCGCTCCAGCCGGGCGACGGCATCACCGTGTCGCTCTGGACCGACGCCGAAGCGTACACGGTCCTGAAGGTTACCCCGACCCGCATCACGGCTCGCATGGATGCCGCAAAGCTCTCGGAGGGCTGGAAGCCGGAGTTCATCGTCGGCGGCTTCGCGGGCCATTGCGTGAACCAGAGCGAGCAGACCTATGACTACCAGCCCGATGCCAATGGCGCGCTCGTCACGGTCACCCTGCGCCGCTGGAAGGACGAAGATGGCAATGAGCGCCGCATGTGGAAGCAGGCCGGGACCGGGACGCGCGCGCAAGGCGGCAGCGTCCGCGCCGGTCGGCACAAGTTCCACGACTACAATTTCTGAGGCTCACGCGCGGGCGGGGATGGTCCTCGCCCGCTCCACCTGATGGAGATCGACATGGAATTCACCCTCTCGTCCTACATCGCGCGCGTCGGCTGCGACCCCGAGATGGCCGACATGTCCAACCCGCGCGGCGAGATCTACGCGGAGCGATGGGTCGTGTGGGCTGAGAAGCTCTGTGGGCGTCGCTGGCAGCATGAGCGGTCCTTCGTCGCGCAGCACGAAGCTCAGAGGCTGCTCGACCGGATCGAGGCCGAGCACCGTGGCGGCAGGCACCTCAATCTGGACCATTGGTCCGAGATCGATCCGGCCTATGGCTCGGACGCCTATGTTTCTCAGGGGATCGAGGGCCAGCGGGCAGCGGAGGAGCGGCGAGAAGCCGGGCTGGCGTACTGAGCCTCTCAGGCCCCGCCAGAGCGATCCGGCGGGGTCTTCTTTTGCCCCTTGACCTGCCCCGAGGGCATGGGCATACTGGCTTCACTACCTCATTGATGGAGATCGACATGACCACTCGCACCGACGCACACCGCCCCTCCGCGATCCGCCCCGAGGACTATGAATTCGTCGCCATCTTCCAGCACGACCTCGATGCGGTCGAGGCGGGCTGGTTGCAGGCGCAGGCGCAGGCTGACTTCAACAGCCATATGTCCTGCCATCCCGGCGCGCAGTTCAGCCAGCACTCGCACGGGGGCGTCTGCATGGTTTGCGGCAATGCGAACGCACTCACGACTGCGATCTTCTATCACGCCGACACGAACAGCTACGTCCGCATGGGGCAGGACTGCGCGGCCAAGGTCGAGATGGGGGTCGATAGCCTCTTCCGCCGCGCGCGTACCGAGGCCGAGGCTCTCCGTCTCGCGCGCGCGGGCAAGCTCAAGGCGCAGAGCATCCTGCGCGAGGCTGGGCTGGAGCAGGCTTGGAACATCGCGCAGGAGACCGACGAGCAGGTCCGTCACGGCTACAAGTACGAGGAGGCGACCATCTGCGATATCGTCAGCAAGCTGGTTCGCTACGGCTCGATCAGCGAGGCCCAGACCAACTTCGTTCGTAAGCTGCTCGGCCAGATCGACGCGCGCGCGCAGCGGCAGGCCGACTACATGGCGCGGCATGGCGGAAGCCAGCATGTCGGCGTCATCGGGGATCGCCACTCGTTCAACGTCACGATCCGCTTCGTGAAGGGCTTTGAGAGCGCCTTTGGGATGCTGTTCATCCATGTGATGGACGACAATGCTGGCAACGTCGTCGTCTACAAGGGGTCGAAGGAGCTTGGCGAGAAGGGCCAGAGCCTCTCGCTGGTCGCGACGGTCGCGGAGCATGGCGAGCGCGAGGGCATCAAGCAGACGATCATCAAGCGGCCCAAGGTCGCTTGACCTGCCCGGCGGGCAGAAGCATCATCCTGCCCGTCATCACTTCATTCAGAAGAGGAGACTTGATATGTCGATCAATAACTTCAAAGCTGCCCGGACGATCAACATCTACGAAGTCGCGAGGCGCGAACATTTCCGCCTTGGCGTCGCGGACTATCGGGCTGGCGCGGGCTGGCGCGAGATAACCAACTCCCAAGCGTCGCTCGACTATGAGCGGGGCAGGCAATTCGCGGCCTATTATTCGGGGCGCGTCTATCGCGGTGGCGGAATGGATTGGCACGCAAAATACTACCTCAAAAAGGCGAGGAAAGAACAAAGCATCATCTGAAGGAGCGGGGGGCCGAAAGGCCCCCTTAGCTTTTCTGGGCCAGCAGAACATCGTTGAAATCCGTCCCCGGCGCGTCAGGCACGAATACCGTCGCCTTCCTGCCGCTCGCCACGACACGCTGCGCCAGCCGATACCCAGCAGCCTGACCGGCATAGCTGCGGTCATTATCCGCGAATATCGCAATCTCCTGCGCTTCCGCAGGCGGCTCCCATTTCGCCAACATCGCCGCCGACAGGCAGGCCCAGACTGGCATTTTGTAGATGATCGCTGCGGACATGGCGGTCTCGATACCTTCCGCAACGCCCATTACAGGTCTCGCAGGCCACAAGCGCACAGCCGATCCATCGGGGATCTTGCCTGCCGCTAGCCGCCGGGCAGGCTCGACCGGAGCCTTACCCCCGCCAGCAGGGTCGAGGTAGGTCATATGCAGGCTCGCGGCCTGACCGTTAGGTGAACTAACCATAGCCACCATCGCAGGGTATGCCCGGTCGGCATCCGGGTGATGGAGGGACGGATGGTGCCGGATCGCTTGGGAGGGCCAGAAGCGCCCCAGACGGGTCGAGAGGTAGGTGGAGGTGGGCGAGCCTGCTTCCGGCGCTGTAGACCCCCTCCAGACGCGATTAAGAGCATGTCTGTCGGGAGTGGTCACCCTGCCGGTCGTCTGGGAGGGGGGAGGGGCGTCCCGGAGAAGGCCCCGGACCTCCTTTGCGAGGGTTGCAAAGTCCTTGCCCGTTACACCCTGCGCGAGCATGAACCCGTCGCCTGCCCCGCAGGCCGAGCAGATGTAACCTCCGGTTGAGTTCTGGTCATCCCAGCGGTAGCGGTCGGTCCCGCCCCGGCAGAGCGGGCAGGGACCGTGCTTGCGGTTGAGGGCTTCGACCGGGACGCCCAGCCGGGGCAGCAGGTAGGACCAATGCCCGCGCGCCATTTCTTTAATCGGCACTTCATCCGACATTTCTATTCTCCCGGTTCTCGCGGTTCTTGCGCTTGGACCTCACGATATTCCGGTGCCTGATCCACGACTCCGTCTCAGCCGAAATGCTCTGAGCTTGTATTTTCGCGAGCGAGCGATCCGGCCAGACGCCGAGCCGATCCTTGTACGTCCACGACGCCCAGCCCGGCTTGTAGCCGCGCAAATTGCTGTGCAGCAGTAGCTCCGAAAAGAATGCCTGCTTCTGGCCCATCGTCCATTGTGCCGCCTTCACGGTCCTGCGCGGCGTAAGCTCGACCAGATCACCAGAAACCTCCTCGACGCCGCTCAAAGCTTTGCGCTCATGCCCGCACGACGGACAGACCTTCGTGCGAGGCGGCATCAGGAACGTGCATTTCGGACATTCCTTCGGGAGCGGCACCGCATCGCGAGGCTTCGCTGTTTTGTTCGCGACCCCATCATCGAGAACGTCGTGGCGGATATCCGTCACGAAGCCCAGCCGCACGGTCGTGTCGGAATGGTCGAGGATCAGGCAATGGTCTTTGCCCTCGGCAGTTCGCAGCCCTCGACCGATCATTTGGACGTAGAGCATTTCGCTCTTGGTCGGGCGAGCGAGGATGATGCAGCGAACGTCAGCGTCGAAGCCTGTCGTGAGAACACCGACGTTGCAGAGGATCTTCGTCTCCCCGCCAGAGAAGCGCCGGATAATCTGGTTGCGCTCCTCCATCGGAGTGAACGCATCCATGTATTCCGCCGCGATCTTCGATTCGACAAAGCGGTCGCAGATATTCTTCGCATGCAGCCGATCCACCGCGAAGCACACAGTCGGTCGATCCTCGCCCCGCTGCATCCATGTCGAAACAATATCCGCGACTAGAGCGCCACGCTGCATCGCCTCGCTCAAACCCTTCAAATCGAAATCACCGGCAACGGTCTTGACTCCGCTGAGATCGGGATGCGCGGGCGCGTAGCAGCGAAACGGCGACAGGTGACCGATGCGGATCAGTTCCTCCGTCGTCGTGGCAATGATCAAATCATCCCAGACCTTGCCCATTCCGCGCGCCCAAGGCGTCGCAGACAATCCGACGAACGGGATGCTCTTCCATTCCTCGCGCCCCATCCACTCGATCAGGAATTTGAATTGAACGTGGCACTCATCCACGATCACGATATCGACATCCGGCACCTTTCGGCGCGCTAGCGTCTGGATCGAGCAAACCTGCACCGGCATATTCGGGTCGGTCATTTCGTGCATCGCCTGCATGACGCCGATCTCCCAAATGCCATTCGATTCAAATCGAGCGACGGTCTGGTCGATCAGGGTCAGCGACGGCACGACAAAAGCAACACGCCGATTCTTTTCCCGAGCCATGCGGATAATCGAGGCTGCGATCACGGTCTTGCCCGCGCCAGTCGGAAGCGCAACAACAGGACGCTTGTGTCCTGTGGCTAGACTACTCCGCAAACTTTCGATCGCGCTAATCTGGTAATCACGCAATTGCATAGTTAGCTCCGTAGGATTTAGTAACAGCCCGTCTATAACCTGTACCTGTAGTAACAAGTACATACATCAACAGGTGATAGATCCTTCCTTGGCGGGGAATAACAATCAAGAACCTCACCCCCCTTCCCCCATCCTCCCCCTATAGTCCCCCTCCTTCCCCCTTCCCCCCTCTCCACCAGCCTTCCCGATTGTGCGCTGCACAACAGGCTCCTGCTGCGGTGCAACAGGAGCAGATTGCTGCATTGCAGCATGACGCTTCTGGAGGATCATCATGTCCAGCAGGCGCACCGCCGAGATCGGGATGCGACGCTCTCCAGCGAGCCACTTGTACAACGTCCGGTCGTGGACCCCGAGCGCCTGAGCAGCCTCCCGGTCGAGCAGGTCGAGGGCGAAAAGGCGCGCGCGGAATTCCTCCCGCGCGGCCTGTCCAGAGAGGTATGCCATTATCAGACCCTGTCACAGATGGAGAGAATGGAAGGCAGGATCTTTTCGATCTCCTGCGCGATGCGACGACCCTCCGCAGAGTTATCTGACGCGAGGTAATCGCGGGCCTCCGTCAGGAGATCGTACACGGGATTGATGGTATCCGTGACATCGTTCAGGAGTTGCTGATTATCGTGAGCGGTCTGCCGCGCGTCGTGACGATTGAAGTCGAGCAGGTGGACATCGTAGGACATTATTGATTCTCCTCATGCAGGAAATTGATTGCGAGTTGTTTGCTATTGGTCGAGATGCGCTGACCCCGGATCGTGCGAGCCAGATATTCTCCCCGGCGAATTCGCGTAACCCAGCCGATGGGGCGATTGTCGAGGTAGATCGTCGTGATGTCATCCTCCTCCTCGACGCGCGTTGAGGGTTGTATACGTTGCGGTCGCGCGCGCGGCGCGTCAAGGACAACGCCGCACATATCCGCAATGTGACGGGGAAGGTCGGTCATGGCAGCAGCACCTCCGTGAGCAGAAAGCCCCAGCCAACAGCGAGACCGACGATGACGATCCAGAGATCGATGCGCTCGTCGCGGCTCATAGCTCCTGCTCCTGCGCGTTGCGGATCGCGGCAGCGGTGACTCTCACCAGCCGCGAAACCTCGACCTTGAGGAACTGGAGCGGGGCCGCGCCGCCGCCGATGACGACCTCGATCAGAGGATCGCGGCCCAGCCTGCGCCATGCGTGAGCGACACGCGCGGCAGCGTGAGGGTTCTGCGAACGGAACGTGTTGTGGTCGGTCGTGACGTAGATCATCTCAAGTCTCCATTCGTTAGAAGATGCGGGCAGGATCATGGACCCTGCCCGCTGGGCTTGTCAAACGATCACGATGATCGTCTTGACCTCCCGCATGACCGCATCGACGCAGCGGTTGAGAGAAGCCAAAAGCTCCTGCTCGCTCATGTTCTGTTCAGCCTGAAGCTTCTTGAGATCGCGGGCGAAGGCGGGAAACTCGGCTTCGATGCGAGCGAGGATCGGATTGCTGAATTTCATTTCAAGTCTCCTTCTGAAGAGGTAGCGGGCAGGAGCGTACCCCTGCCCGCCGGGCAGGTCAAGCCTCGATGACGATCCGGGGCTTGATCCTGATCGTCTCGACCTGCGAGACGCGGGTGCAGGCCGCGACCTGCTCCTTGGTGAGGTACGCCTGCGCCGCCTTGGCGTCGAAGGACTTCCGCTCCGAGAGCGAGAGCGTGACGATGACATGCGTCCCCTCCAGCACCTCGCAGCCGAGAGCCTTGATCTCGGTCTTGACGAGGTCGAGGGCGGCGAGGGCGGCGTCCGCCTCCTGCTTCAGGATGGCGTAGCGGTCGGCGAGGTTGATCGTGTTCATCTCAAGTCTCCATCTCAATCTCGGTCACCACAACGGTGCCGATGAGGCGTATAGTGCCTATGCCCTCCGGGCAGGTCAACAACTATTTTGCAAAAAAGATTCAGCCTAGATCAATGACTTAGCCAGCAGGGGCCAAGATCACCTCGCAGGATCGACCCTCGCCGCGCCAGCACAGGTGGATCTCCTGCGCGTCGCAGTCATCGGCCAGCACCCTCGCATCCACCAGAGCGTCAGACAACGCTTTGAGCAGGTTGTCGAGATCGCGACGCCTGCGATCAGGTCGCTGGAACGCAACGTCGATGATGTAGCCGCCATCGATGCTGCGCCCGCGCGCCTGAGCCTTGATCGACCACACAGCTTCGTTTCGCCACGCGGAATACTCTGCGCTGCGATACATCCGGCCTCGACCGCTTCGCCACAATCGATTGACCGATGGCGGTAGCGGAAGAGTGAAGCGGATGCTCTCAGGCATACAGGTCCGGGCGCAGCCGCTCGCGCGGGATGCCCGTTAGCTCTGCGATGCGTCGGAGATGGCGCAGAGGTACACGCTGCCAATGGCACACGGCTGCGCGCGAGATATCAAGCTGGCGCGCCAGTTCAGACTGCGAGCCGATGGCTGCGATGGCATCGAGCAGGGCTGCGTCGCGGCGGCGATAGATGCGTTGCTGCGTCATGGTGCGGACCTACCATGCGCGCGGCTCGCGTAAAAGACCGCTTGACAGCACTAAACGCTCAGGCTACACGACGCCCATGCCGCTGCTGTTGCGGCTCTAACGATGGAGATTGAGATGGCTGATCAGTTCGTCTTCCACGCTCATGTCGCAGACGACAGGGGCTGCGCGATTGAGGCGCAGGAGCGCATTGGGACGGTTCGCAAGCGGCTGCGCGAGCAGCTTCGCAAGGGTCTCGCTGAGATCATCGCTGCGACGGAGCGGGGCTGCTCCTGCGGCACGGGCTTGTCGGATGGTGATGCGGTCAGGCTCATCGACTTCTGGGATCACACGTTGTCGGAGGAACTCTCCGACACGCTGGATGATCTTCGCGACCGTGCTGGCGGGGAGGAGTGAGCCATGACGATGCCCATGCCGCACATCCACACGAATGGCACCAGCCGCGCCCGGCTGATCGGCCAGCAGATCAATGCGCTGCATGGCTTACGCGAGGCGCGCCGCTGGCTGGAGGATTGCGAACCGCACGGGCGCGACTATCCGGTCAAAGCCGACTGGCATGCCGCTCGGGAGGCACATATCAACAAGCTCAAGGTCATCGATACGATGATCTCGGAGATCGAACAATACGTCGAGAAGCTAGACAAGGAGGGTTTATGATCCCGTGTCCATCTGATCGAAACCCGTTTGACGACGATGGGATCGTCTTTCATTTTATGATAGACGGGATCTATTATGCATGGGACGAAAACGACAACGTATGGAGGGAAGGGAAACCAGAAAACGATTATGACGATGGATATCGCAAGATCGGAGTCCTCAAGTATGAGGACGAAGACGAAAACAAGATGAAAGAAAAGCTCATCAATTTCGTTCGTTCAATCAAGGAGAATTGAAATGCATTGCACCGCTTCTATTGCTGAACTTGCCGATGCTTTGTCTATCGCGCAGGGGCAGATCGACGCTGCTAGCAAGGGCAGCGTGAATCCGTACTTCAAGTCGAAGTACGCGGACCTGAACGCCCTGCGAGAGGCTATCCGCGAGCCTCTTGCTGCGAACGGACTGTCGATCATGCAGTTCGCCTCGACGCACAATGATTCAGTCTCGGTAGAGACCATGCTGGCCCACAGCAGCGGCGAATACGTCAGCAGCACGTTGAGCCTGCCTGTCGGTCGCAAGTTCGACAAGGACGGGAACATGCTGCCATTGGATGTTCAGTCCATCGGGAGTGCGATCACCTACGCGCGTCGCTATGCCCTGTCTGCGATCCTGTCTCTGGCTGCGGACGATGATGACGGCAACGCTGCGGTCGGATCGGCTCCTCCCCGCCAGCCGAAGAGCAGCCCTACCGCTCTGATGCGCCCCGGTCGCGAGGCGGCTGAGAAGGGTACGGAGGAGCTTCGCAAGTGGTGGGACTCCCTCCACGAAAACGACCGCTCGTCGCTCGCCCCGGAGGATCGCAAGATCTTGAAGGGCATCGCGGCGACGGCAGACTACCATCGCTCAAACCCAGAGGGGGAGGCCGAGTAATGGAACAGAGGACCGCAGAATGGTTCGCGGCGCGCGCGGGGCGGGTGACTGCCTCGCGTGTCGCGGACGTAGTCGCTCGCACGAAGAGCGGCTACTCGGCCAGCAGGGCGAACTACGCCGCTGAACTGGTAGTGGAGCGGCTCACCAACAAGCCTGTTGAAGGCTTTCAGAGTCCTGCGATGCAATGGGGAATCGAGCAGGAGCCGTTCGCGCGCGCCCGGTACGAGGATGAGACCGGGCTGATCGTGGAGGAGGTTGGCTTCGTCCAGCATCCCAAGATCGCGATGTCTGGCGCGTCTCCTGACGGCAGGATCGGCGTCGAGGGACTGGTTGAGATCAAGTGTCCCAACACATCGACGCATATCGAGACGCTCACGACGAGGAATATCCCAGCCAAGCATGTGACGCAGATGCAATGGCAGATGGCTTGCACTACTGCATCATGGTGTGACTACGTCAGCTATGATCCCCGGATGCCAAAGCACATGCAGTACCTCTGCGAGCGTCTCATGCGAGACGATAAGATGATCTCCGATCTTGAGAAGGAGGTCGTGATATTTCTGCGCGAAATCGATGCTCAGATTTCCAAGCTCAATGCAATCTACAAGGAGAACGACGGTGGCATATGAGAAGCGTGATAACAGCGGCACTCTCTTTCGCAACGAGCGGAAGAACAACGAGCGCAGCCCCGACTACACCGGCTCCTGCATGATCGGAGGCAGGGACTACTGGATCAACGGATGGGTCAAGGAGTCCCAGAGCGGGAAGAAGTTCTTCAGCTTTGCCTTCAAGGAGAAGGAGGAGCGCAGGGAACAAAGTAGACCAAAGGTCCAGACCAGCAGCATTGACGACGATATCCCTTTTGATTAAGCTCCAGATGACAGGTCAATCATCTGGAGCGCAAAATGAAGACCAAAACTTGCAAAACTTGTAGCAAAACACAGCCAGAAGAAGAGTATTATGTTCATTCTAAAATGGCAGATGGAAGGTTAAATATATGCAAAAATTGCGTCAAGACACGAGTTAAATTGCACAGAAAAGAAAATGATAGTGTGCGGATGTATGATAGATGGAGGTATAAAAATACACCGCACAGAAAAATCAAACAATCAATTTACAATAAAAGATATAGACAAATGAATCCAGAAAAATATAAAGCGCACACCGCTGTAGGCAATGCAATAAGAGACGGAAAGTTAAAAAAACTTTCATGCAATGTTTGCGGAAACAATAAAGTTCATGCCCATCACAATGACTACTCCAAACCATTGGAGGTGATTTGGCTGTGCTCTCTTCATCATGCGAGAAAACACCATGAGTAGTCAAATTAGCGAGGAGTTTCGCATCATTGCCAAGAAGTGGGTTGAGGCAGACGCTGCTGCGAACATGCTGGAAGAAAGCAAAAGCGCAGTCCTCGCCAAGATGATTTCATCGCAGGGTGACATGCCGGTGAACCGTGCAGAGACCCGAGTGAAGTCCTCGACCGAATGGAGCGACTACATCAAGTCTATGGTGGAGGCTCGCGAGCGGGCCTCCATGCTCAAGGTTCAACTTGAATACATTCGGATGAGGTTCTCCGAATGGCAATCCCATGAAGCCAACCGCAGAGCGGAGATGAAGCTATGAATAAGAAAAATCACGAAGAAACATGCGAAATGATGGCTAATTTGCTTTATGTTGTCACAGACACAGAATCGGAAAGACTCTCTGTTCTTCAAAAGCTAATGAGTGCGGCAATTCTGACCAACTCTAGCTCCAAAGAACACGCAGAGGAGATTATCAAGCTATTGGCAGAATCTCTCTTGAAGCATTGCGAATTTTGGTCGAAGAACGAGAACTGTCATTGGAGGCAGGATGGAGAGACCGTGCAATGAGGAAGCACCTGTCCACCAAGACGCGGACAGCGATCTTCCTGCGCCACAACGGCATCTGTCATCTCTGCCGCGCCAAGGTACAGATCGGGGAGGAATGGGACGTTTCCCATGAAATTCCTCTGGAGATCGGCGGCAAGGATGACGAGTCGAACTGGCTCGTTGCACACCGTAAATGCCATCGTGTACAAACAGCGAAGGTTGACGTTCCGCGCATAGCCAAGGCCAAGCGGCAGCAGTCGAAGCATCTCGGTGCTGCCCGCAGCCGATCCCCTCTTCCGGGGAGCAGGCAATCGAAATGGAAACGTAAACTAGACGGAACAGTTGTTCTTAGAAACGGAGACTAAAATGCGCTTTCTTGTCACTATGAATATGCCCTCCGCTCAGGGCTATTCTGTCCATCAGGTTACTGTCGATCATACGGCACCGAGCCTGAGCGAATTCTGCGACATGCTCAATGATCACGAATTTGTCGTTGTCCGCCTCATCTACAGGATGAAGGGGCCTAACGGCGAGAGCCTGCTTCGTGATCGTGGCGACATGATCCTGAACACCTCGCATATCGGGAAGGTTCAGGAGTTCGTCGTGCATCAGAATACTGATGATGGAGATAAGTCCGATGAAGCTACGGTTACCTATTCTGATCATCGCTCCAATCCTGTCCGCATGCCTGCTCGCAGGCGCGGCTAAGGCATCGGTCCCGGACGAGGAGACCGTCACCACGCTGGTCGCTATGGTGGCTGGAGCCGAGCTAGGACAGGCTTGGGTTCCGACTGCCATAGCGATAGCGAGGAGTGAGTCTAGGATGCGCTGCAATGCCCTTGGCAAGGGGAAACCGGGCCAAGAGGCAGCAGGCGTCTTCCAAGTGCTTCCCATCGCTGCAAGGCATCTGGGCTTCGACTACAGGCGCATCAGGAAGGACTGCATCTACTCGATCTACGCAGGCATAGCCCATATGAAGGCTTGCCTCGCGTCGAACGGGAACAGGATGAACCATCGGCAGATGAAGCTCTGCCATGTTCATGGCATCAATGGATGGAGATTGCGATATGGATGAAGAGACCCTGAGCTTCTCTCAACTGAGGAAGAACTCTTGCCGCTTTGTCCTGAACGACGGCAAGCCATCCTCCTTCCTGTTCTGCTCCGCGCCAATGAAGGCAGGCTCCTCATACTGCGAGGAGCATCACAAGATTTGCTACACGAAAATTGAAAAAACAGGGAACAGATTCGTTCTTAGAAATAAACTTCTATCTACAATACGATAATTTCAAGAAACATCACTAAGTAGAGACGCGGCAATCCTTGTGGATGTTTGAACGTAATAAACAAGAATATCAACTGCATTTCCTGTGGTTGTAAGGGACGGAGCGGCGCCTCCAGAAAACTTCCAGTAGCTTCCAAATGACAGAGTACGTCCACCAGTAGCATCCTGCGTAATAGCGATTGCCCCACTCTGACCAACCGTGATGTTTGTTGGATTTGCCAAAGTGCGATTGCCGCCAATTGCAAGGGAAAAGTTGTTTGATGTTGCAAAGTCGGGAGTGATGGTTGATGCATCAGTCAAAGCAATCACAGCTCCACTTTGACCGGCAGAGAAAGAGTTAGCTGTTGTCAGGCCCGGAACTGAAAGCGAAGACCTAGCGGCAGAAGCCGTGCTGCTTCCCGTTCCACCATTAGCGACGGAAAGAGGAAGGTTGGCGCTCTCAACGTAGTCAACCTTTCTAATATTGGTGCCATCAGAAATGATGATCACGCGATATCCACGGGCAGCAGTCGTACTAGATCCCCCGCCAGCGGAGGCAATCGTGATCGCATGAGGACCGCCAGAAGAGTCCGTCGTGCCGTTGTAGACGATCCATTGG
>Ga0315903_10007264_pt1 | contig 13884 bp, 16 predicted proteins | sample LakEriMetagenome_7_FD_203524 | JGI IMG/M metagenome (GOLD analysis project Ga0315903, IMG submission 203524) | Freshwater fungal communities from buoy surface, Lake Erie, Ohio, United States - Buoy 2 MA119 | ecosystem: Environmental > Aquatic > Freshwater > Lake | place: USA: Lake Erie, Ohio...
AAAACGGACTTTCATGGACACTAAATAAATCCAAGGCAGAATTCTTTGCTAACCGATTTGGCAAAGAAGGAATTATCTTAGAGAGAGAAATTCCAAAGTCAGACATCATCGCGGTCTTAACAGGTCGCGGAGAATCTGAAGTGATATGCGAGGTAAAGAAATGAAATGTTATACCTGCAATAGCGAGTACAGAATCACATTCGTCAAAGGTAAGCCGTATTGCTTTCGATGCGAGGCAGATGCTTCATTGGTCGCATACGGAATCATCAAACTAATCAAGGGAGAGAAAAACCATGTTGGCTAGATACCTAGAAAAGCAAGGTGGTCGCGTTACAGCGCGTGGCTACAAAGTCTCTGAATGGCTGGATGCAGTTGGGCTATTCCTCGCAATCTTCCTCGTATTCGGGGTTGTGGGGTCAATTGAGAGCGGAAAGTGGTTCTGATGTTAATTCCATCGTGGAGCAAGTTCAAAGAGCCTCAGAAGGTCTCTGAAGCCTCTCTAGCCCGCATACGCGCCCGCGAGCGCGAGCGCATACTGTCCGAGGAAGCCGATAAGCGACACGCTCGCCGTAAGGCTCGTCTGGATTTGATTATTAAACCCCAGTAGGGTATCCTTATCTTGTAAGTGAGAGAGAGGAACGGAAATGATAAAAGCAGTCGTCAAGATTGAAAACCAATGGAACAGAGGCGAAATCAACAAAGTGGAAGTTGAGTTCGAGAGCATTGGCGAAATCGAGAACTACTTAGCGTACAACAGGGCTTACATCAAGGAAATCCAGTTCACAGGAAAAATCAAGAAGGAGGAAGAATAAATGTCAGAAACAAATATTCACGCAGAAAGCAATCGCATTATTGGTGCGTATGTTGCTAAGCAAGAAGCAAAGAAGAAGGCGCTAACAAAAACTCAATGCCGAGACATTTATCGTGAAGCATACGAGGCTGGTCTTAACGCTGGCAAAGATGCAGATACTCCAAAGTTTATTGTTGGAGATGCAATCGGTCTTAGCAATGAGATTGACTTCAGTAAGAAAACTTACATCCTTGATGGTCTTTGCGGATTTGCTTGGGTAAACATTTCACCAGCGCGAGGTGCGTTTGTGAATTGGCTCAAGGCTCAAGGAATCGGTAGCAAGGGCTATTACGGTGGCTACGAAATCTGGGTTCGTGAATTCGGACAGAGCGTAGACCGCAAAGCGGCTTTCGCTAGTGCATTTGCTGAAGTGCTTAACAAGTACGGAATCAATGCCTACGGTCAGAGTCGCCTCGACTAAATAAAGTTCACCAACCAGTTTCTTTCTGGGCTACTGGTTGGTGAATTACACCCGCTGGTTGAGCGCCGTTCCGTTCCCAGCGGGTGTTCTATACCCAATTGGTGTACCATTTTTCTCGGGTACCCAAGTTCGGTAGGGTAGATTGCCCGATGCTGTCTGTCCTCTCTCATAGACTGGCATTGTGTTGGCTCCCCTACCGAACACCTTTTTATTTACTACCCCACTTAATTTGTAATCACAGAATAATCTGCTACCTTTGATTCAGGTCGCAAACTACCTACACCTCAAAAGCGAGGTCAGTCCGATACTGACGACAGGGATTCGTTACACCCAGTAACGCCGAATCGTTCGCTCCGAACCATGGAGGAATATGCGTACTTATGGAAAACTTTCGTTAAAACCAATTCACATAGCGCTAATCAGCGCATTACTGATTACAACCAATCCGCTTCAGATGCCAAGAGACCCTTCGGCAAATGCAGTTGAGATAGTTGAACCAGTAGCACCTCCTAAGCCAGTTCTGGTTGAAAGAACACCAGAGGCGGCAAAGGAATACGCCAAAACCCAGTTGGCTTTATTTGGCTGGGATACACCTAAGCAATGGGCTTGTCTCGTTGATTTGTGGACTGGCGAATCAAATTGGAGACCGAACGCGTATAACAAGCAAGCCGTTTACCAAAATGGCGAGCGCTTACACGCGGGTGGAATTCCTCAGATTCTAGGACTTGACCCAGACACTACGGTTGAGCGACAGATTGAAAGAGGATTTCTTTATATCCAATCTCGCTACGACACGCCATGTAACGCCGATAACTTCTGGCACCGAAATTTTTGGTACTAGAGTGGGCGTATGGATGAAGAACAGAAAAAACCTTCCGCGATAGATAATGCTCTTGCTGATATAGCCAGAGTTGCTTTCCTTGACCCAGCCATTTGTACTGGCTGGGTCTTGGTAGCGGAATGGACAGATGGAACCGCCAACGGTTTCTGGACAACTACTTTGGCAGATGACCAGCAACCTGATTGGCGACAAAAAGGATTACTGCATCACGCGATAGACACTTGGGGAGAGGACAACCTTTTTGACGATGACGATGACGGAGAAGGAGAGACTGGAACTTCTCCAGAAACTTCTAGTTGAAAGATACGGCGATTTAGCGACACGCCCAGAGAGCCAAATCACAAACAAATCAAATAACTAACTCTAGTATTTACACCATGAGTTTATTAGAGTTTATAGATAATGCCCCGTGTCGCAATTCAGACCCGTGGCTCTTTGACCAATATCAATTAGACCTTGCCCAACCTGGATTGCAATATTGTCGAAACTGTAAATTCTGGAATGAGTGTGACTCTTTAGTAAAGCCAGAGAGTTCTAATTACGATGGAATTGCTGGTGGCAAGGTATGGCGTAATGGCAATTTATTGGCTAGGTTATCTCCTAATTCCCCGTATCCATTGATAGTGAATGAGGAGAGAGAGGTTTTTATTAGTGTTGAAGCCGTGGCAGTTCGAAGGAGCGACTTGTTGGGGGATTGAAACGGACTTTTATTTTCCAGACGACCATAGGGTTACTGATGAAAATAAAAAAGTAAAGGCACTTTGCAGAAAGTGTATTTGGCAAAAAGAATGTCTGACCTACGCGCTACATTATTCAGTAGTCGGAATCTGGGGTGGAACAAGCCCTAGAGAACGGTCAGCAATGAGAACACAACTAAATATCATCCCGATACCTATAAACGAAGGAAAATGACTAATGACTCAATTAACTATAACGGGAAATGTAGTAGCCGACCCAGAGTTGCGTGTAATCTCTAGCGGAAAAGCAATTGCAACCTTTACAGTCGTATCATCTAAATCAGTTAAACAAGCCGATGGCTCATGGGAAAACACCGATACAACATTTTGGGATATTAAATGTTGGGGTAAAACCGCAGAGAATGTAGCCGATTCGGTTCAAAAGGGAATGTCCGTAATTGTTGTAGGCACCGCAGTTCAAGAGAATTGGGATGATAAGGCAACAGGGGCTAAGCGCTCAAAGATTGCCGTTACCGCTTGGAATGTGGGTATTGACCTCAAGCGCCATACAACCACGGCAAGTGTTGTCCAGCGTACAGATGCCTCATTCAACCCATCTACGCCTGACCCGTGGAGCGCTCCATTCGGTTCGGATGTTGCGCCTTTCTAACCATCGTATAGTATGCTAGGGGTTAATAATTTCCTTACGAAAGGGGAAAATAGTGGCTTGGACTGATTACTTCGTCAGCAACATCGCTGGCTCTAAAGTCGTTGTATCCGAAACTGGCAGACCGTTCGTATCGCATGAGATTGCCCCACGCGAATATATTGAAATTGAATTGACCGAGACGACAAATGAGTTGCCTTACAAGATTTCGTTTCGGTCATTCAATTCACTTGGCGTACAAACAGAACACCGTATGTATGCTCAAGCAGGTACATTAGATATGGCTCGCACCTTTGCAAAAGCGGTTGCGAATCTTCGCTTAAACTCTATGGAATTTGTCCTAGACGGAGAATAAGTACAAAATTCACTTAATGCTAAAATCATTGAGTGAAAGATGACTACTCCGACCTAAATGGCGGTGGAGTCTTGTCCGTTCTCGGAGCCTTCGCGGTGCAAACCCATGAATTATTCACGGAGTTGCAAAGTGCAGGGTTCAACGAAGAACAGGCTATTAAAATTCTTGTCGGACTAGCATCTAAAGAGTAGAGGGAAGCAATGGCAGAAAAGCCAGATTTACAGGAACTCGGCTCTACGGGTTTACGCCGTTCTGGTGGAACGGTTTATGAAGAATTCCTCGTTAATCTCCGTGGACTTCGTGGCGCTCGCGTTTATCGTGAGATGGCAGACAACGACCCGACAATTGGTTCGATGCTTTATGCAATTGAGAAAGTTATTACACGCCTTGAATGGCGTGTAGACCCATATTCAGATAATTCTGAAGATGGCGATGTAAAGCCTGAAGATGAAGAAGTCGCCGCATTTATTGATTCCTGCTTGCACGATATGTCAGATTCTTGGGACCAAACACTTTCTCAAATTCTTTCGATGCTCGTTTACGGATACTCCTATAACGAGATTGTTTACAAAGTCCGTACAGGTCCAGAAGCCAAAGACCCATCTAAGCGTTCTAAGCACACAGATAACAAAATTGGATGGCGCAAGTTACCTATCCGCTCCCAAGAAACTTTATTCCGCTGGCAGATTGACGAGCGCGGTGGAATTCAAGCAATGGAGCAGACCGACCCATCATCGGGCGGAACACACATTATTCCTATCGAGAAGGCTCTGTTGTTCCGTACAACTACAGCCAAAAATAACCCAGAGGGTCGCTCAATTCTTCGTAACGCATATCGCCCTTGGTTCTTCAAGCGCCGTATTGAAGAAATTGAAGCAGTCGGTATTGAGCGCGATTTAGCAGGTTTACCAGTTGCCTATGTACCACCTGAGTACCTATCAAGTGCGGCTACAGCCGAGCAAGCAAATGTTCTGGCGACAGTTCAAAACATCGTTACATCTATCAAGCGTAATGAGCAAGAGGGTGTTGTATTCCCAACGCTTTACGATGATGCAGGACATAAGCAGTTCGACCTAGTTCTCCTATCTTCAGGCGGTTCACGCCAGTTCGATACAGACAAGATTGTTCAGCGATATGACCAGCGTATGTCTATGTCAATCCTTTCAGACTTTATTCTTCTAGGTTCAGACCGAGTTGGCTCTTATGCTCTCGGCTCAACCAAGATGGATTTATGGTCAATGGCAGTTGATTCAATCGCTAAGAATATTGCTGAAGTATTTAACCAATACGCAATTCCACGCCTTCTAAAACTCAATGGTATGGATGCTTCACGATGCCCGTACCTTACCTACGGAGAAGTAAGCCATGTTGATTTGACTGAGATTTCAGACTTTGTAACTAAGTTGGCTACCGCTGGTGTTCTTATGCCAGACCCTAAGTTGGAAGATTACCTTCGTGATTTGGCTGGATTACCACCTGCTGAACACGATGGACAAGAAGCCTATGGCGCTCCAGCGATGCCTGATGCAGAAGGCGCTCAAGCAGGATTTGATGCACCTCCATCTTTGGAAGAAGAACTGGATATTCCAGAAGGACAGGAACCGCTAGACGGCGATTTGGAGTAGAGCATGGCAATTAGGTTCGGCTCTGGCTCAGAAGGTTCCAGAAATCCTCTCACCGCTGAAGAAGCGGCGATGGCTCGGGTTCTTGTTAATGCGATTCGTAATGCCACCGATAAAATTAAGGTGGATGAGTTGGCGAAGATTCTTGGTCGCTTAGATGCAGATACTTTAGACCGATTACTCCGAGCAATCTCTATCAATGGTGATGCACCAAAGATTGAAAGTCAGTTGCTAAGCATTATTGACCTAGGCGGAAAAGATGCTATTAAGGGTCTACGCGATATTGCACCTGCCTTGGCTCTCCCAGCATTTATACCTACCCAAGTTCGAATCGCCAATCCTGAAGCGATGGCTAATATGGATTTCACAAAGATTCCTAACTGGGCAAGAGTTAATCCAGAGCCAATTGCTTTCAGTCTTTCTTTCAATAGGACTAACCCTAATTCCCTAGCCTTCGCATCTCGTAGAGCGGGGCAGTTGGTAACCAGTATTGATGATTTAACCCGTCAGGCAATCCGTAAGATTATTATTGATTCATTTAACGAGCAGATTGATGTTCGCCGTACAGCAGTTCGAATTAAGAATATTATTGGTCTCCATCCTAAGTGGGCTGATGCCGTTCGAAAGTTTGAGATTCGTGAACTAGACCGTTTAATTAAGGCTGGTATCAAAGAGGCTCAAGCAATCGAACGCGCCCAGAAATCTGCTACCGCTTATGCAGACCGTCTCAAAAGCGCTCGCGCTAAGACTATTGCCCGCACAGAGATTCAGATAGCCCAAAATGAAGGGCGAATGGAAGGCTATCGCCAAGCCGATGAAGCGGGATACATTGACCCAGCGACTATGAAGATGTGGATTACAGCCCCAGATGAGCGCACCTGCGACATTTGTGCGCCTTTGAATGGAGAAGTCGTACCTTGGATTGGAACCTTCTCTATCGGGCTAGAGAAGCCCATAGTTCACCCTAATTGCCGTTGCACCTTCGTAATCATTCCTCCAGATAGAGGCACTAAATGAAGGTAATCAAGTTCGCGCCTGGACTTATTCCAGTCCTCAAACACCAAGAACACGACCAATCCAGTCACGGTAATTGGGCTGAAGGTTCTCAAGGAACAACTATTGAATTAACGGATGATGAAATCCGCGATGTTATCTATAACTCAAAGACCGTTAATGAGATGTTTCAAAAGATTGCTAAGCGCCAAGGCAAAAGTATGAAGCCATCAGTAGATAATCTTTCCGAGGATGAAATCACCCATTACCGAGGAGTTACCGATGTGAGCAGGGATGCTCAACGGCTACTTGACGGCAAAATTAAGTTCACAGAATTTCAAACTTGGGGTCAAGGTATCTATCTTGCAGAAGAAAAAGATATAGCCTCTCACTACGGAACATTGATAGGGATGAAATTAGATTCAAGCGCAAAGATTGTCCAAGGGGAAACAACTTGGGATAGCGCTTTTGATGTCAGTTACGACAACCCAAGCGCCAGAACCCGTAATACAACTACATCAAGTTTCATAGATTTATCCAGAATCGAGACACAGATTCGTGCTGGGAAAATGGATAATCTATCCATCTCTGATATGCGTAACATATATTGGGCGGCAAAAGGTTATGATGGATTTACTACATACGGGGAAACTGTTCTATTCAACGGTAGTAAACTAACGGTAAATAAGGCAGATATTGGCGAGGCAGTTCGAAAGCACCAAGAACATGACCAATCCACTCATGGTAACTGGGCATTAAGTGAGAACTATCCAGATTTACTAACCCTAGGCACATTTGATGAAGAATCTGAATACGACTCAGCATTGATGGTTTACAGCGAGCGCTATGGAGTAGACAAAGACGGCAAAATCGTTGGAGTTGAGACCTTTGAGCATGATGCTATAGATAGTTACTCTCAAGAGGGATATAAAAATATAAACGCATTTCTTCGCAACCCAAGAGGTTTTGAAGATTCTTACGAAATAAAATTCCTTCAAGAGAAGGTTGATGGGTTAGATTCTTTGATTGATAAGGCTCCAGATATGTTCGGAGACAAGACCCTTTACAGAATTGTAGATAACTTTGTTTTAGGAGAACTAACTCCAGGAGACACTCTCCGAGATAAAGGTTTCCTATCAACAACACGAATAGATTTGACCAGAGATACGGATGCTAGAGATGCACTTGGCGAAATATATGACACGCCTGACACGGTTGCTGTTATTCTTCCAAGCCCAACTAAAAGTGGCAAAGGAATTGCGGTAGACCTTTATCGAACCTCCGTCAATGATACGAGTTCAGTCTCAGACAGAGAGAAAGAAGTTCTATTACCTCGCAATACGGATTTGCTGTTTTTGGGGTACAAAAGAGGTATAGGGTCTGAAGATAAGGTCGCAGTCTTTCAAAGGGTGGATAAATGAGTAAATTCAAAACCGTTCTTGAAGATATTGAGATTATCGAGTCGGTCAAAAAACACGGCACCCACGACCAGAAAACTCACGGAAACTGGGCTACGGGAGCAACACCGAATTCGATTACTACAACTACTAATGCCATAGGTCAAGAGATTCAAACAATTACTTACGGTGATATTGTGATTGAGCGTAATAAGCCTGGAGAGGTTAGAGATAACAGCGACCAATCTAGGTTTATGTGGACTTATAGGGCTGGAAATGATGCTATGCGTATTGTTGCATCGCGCATCATGGGAACAGAAAACCCAAATATTAGAACTCCTGAATTAAGCGATGCTGAAATAAAATCTTTAGTAGAGGGAAAAGTTTATCCTTCAGGCAGTATGTCTGCTGATGCAATGAAGTCTGGAATAGAGAAAACAATTTCTGCCACATATACATTACTTGAAGATGCAAGAGCATCTGCACCAATGCCAATTCCTTTGTTCAGAGGAATTACCGTAGCAAATGGTTCTCCTGCGACAAGTATTAAAGTTGGCGATTCTTTTACAATGCCTTTATCTGCTACAACAAATCAACAAGAACTAGCGGAAAGATATGCTCGACCTAGAGAAACAGCACAAGAAACACCCATGGTTTTTACCTTCAAAGAGGGAACAAAAGCGACCCCAGTTCGACATAATTCGGATACAACTGGTTCAACAATCTATAGCGAATATGTTACTCAGGGTAAATTTAGAGTAGTATCTGTTGATAAGTCTAGTCTTGTAATGGATGGCAATAATAGAGTAAGCGGATACATAAAAGTTGAAGTTGAGCATACTGAGGTCTACAGCATAGATAAGGGTAATTATGAACCAGTTAAACCTTGACCTTATTGATGCTTTTGGTGGCTTAGTATTTGATGAGCCAATTGCAAAACATGGAGAGCATGACCAAAAAACCCACGGCAACTGGGCTACAGGTGGCACCGTGTACACATCCATCATTGACCGCCTAAGCCAGAAAGATGTAACTGGATTCAGCCTAGATATTTCTAGCCGTAACGCACCTCAGAGCGGATATATGACCTCCGATGCTGGGGCAGAGGAATCAGTTTCCTACGATGATTTCTTCTCTAGCCGTGACCGAAGTAGAGCCATTCTGCTTGAGTACATTGAGAAGAACGCTCAAGCGCTCAGCGACAGGGGTGCCTATTTTGGTATATGGGTTGTAAAAGACCAAGGAACCGTGTACCTTGATGTTTCTAGGCGTTACGACACCAGAGCAGATGCAGTTCGCGCTGGTTTTGCTAACGAACAGCAATCTGTGTACGACATTGAAAATGACGAATATATCTATATGAAAGATGAGGAAGATGACCGAACAAACAAAGCCGTTGATGGTGGAAGTACCAATCCCCGTCAATCAAATGACTCCAGAGGAGAAGAAAGCCTTCGCGGAGGAGATTCTCAACGCAATCGAGAAGAATCGCCCCACATCTGCCTCGGGCGACACCAAGGCGTAGAAAAACACCTAGAGGGTCAGCACGACCAAGCCACTCACGGCAGTTGGGCATCTGGTCGTTTCGGTGAAGATTCAGTTAAGTCTGCAAGAGATGGCGCAAAAGAGTACGCCTTCAAAGCGGGAATCAAGCAAGACGATTCCATTGACTATCAAAAGACAGTTGCGAACAGAGCAAGAGCGGCTCGCATTGCCGATGCTTACGATGAGTTGCCTACCGTGGATGAGGATGCTTTCGAGTCTTACACAGCCCTTGCAACAGAGGTAGAGGCTCAGTTCGAATACATGACAAAGACTCTCGGTATCAAGGTTGAATTTGTAGCCGATGACCCATACAAAACTTCCAGAGAGATGTTCGCAGATGTGAGCAAGGGAGTTCTAAAAGTATTAAGTACAGCCTCAACAGGGTCACACCCATTTCTTTCAGATGAACAGAACGACAAGTTCCGAGCAGTTCACGATTTTTTTGGACACGCGGCGACAGGTCGAGGTTTCGGTCAAGATGGAGAAGAATCGGCTTGGGTTCACCACTCTCAGATGTTTACAGAGACCGCTCGCGGTGCGCTTACAACAGAAACCCGTGGGCAAAACTCTTGGTACAACTCACGCGGTAAAGTCTTTGCTGAGCAGAAAGTGGCTCTCCTGCCTAAAGAATTCTGGGAAGTGCCAGAGACATTTGAGAAGCAATATAGGGTTATTAAATTCCAAGCGGGGTTAATCCCTACCCTTAAACACCTTGAAGGTCAGCACGACCAAGCGAGTCATGGCTCTTGGGCTACCGCTGGCTTCACAGACGAAGAAAAAGCCCGTATCGCTGAATGGGAGAATCGCGGTTTTGCTCTTGAGGATTTAGATGCCCTTTTTGCGCCAGTAAGTGATGATGAGTTGCGCGAAATGCTTTTGAACGATGAAAATAGTTATCCGCTTGTAGAACAGGCTATTGCTAATTATGTTCAGGCTGAGATTGACGATTTTGCCAGCAGAGTAGAAAGGTCTCCTACTCCAGCCGAGATTGAAGGCATAACGGAAAGAGTTACAGAGGAAAGAATCAAGGCGTATATTGAAATTGAGCGGGATGACTATTCTGAAAAAATTAGAGAATCTAGGGGAGCATCAATAGATGCCTTAAAACCATTTTTTGAAGAAGTATTTAATATGGAACACACATATACAGATAAAGAGGGTGTCGAAAGAACTCTTGAGTCAAGAATTACCAGCGCGGGAAAAATGGCAGACGATTACGAGGTATATGTTGAGGGATGGGTATACGATGAAAGCGATACTGCGGTAGGAAAGTTTGAAAGACTTTTCTTCAAAGATGAGACAACAGGAGTATGGGCAGTCGAGCATAAATGGCTTCAGTTAGACGATGACCATAAGGGAACAGGCTTTGGAAAAGCCTTCATTCAACAGACCGAAGATTTCTTTACTCATAGAGGATTTGGCTACATAAAAGTTCTTGCTGGTCTTGAAGATGGCGCTCGCCATTGGGCTAATGCTGGCTATGACTTTAATCCAGACCATATTGAGCAATCAGCGCAAAATATGAAAACCCGATTTGAAAGCGTACTTCGTGGAGCGCCAGAAGGTTTCTTCGCGCAAGCAGACATTGATGAGTTTAATTCTGTCTACGATAGGTTAGTTGATAAATCAACGGGCAAGGTCAGAGATATGAAAGAGCCAGACTTCCCGTTCCCTGCTGAGTTCACCATGCTTGGTTACGACAGGCGCAAAGATTGGCAGGGCAATCCAACTTGGCTTGGTAAAGCAGGTCTATATGGCTTGGCTGTTGAGTATGTAAAGCCTTTAACCGCCGAAGGTCGCAGTCTCCTTTCTGGACCAATTGACCGCGATGGCGATGGTTTAGTTTATGACGGAACAGGGCGAGAAAAACCTGCTCCTGCCCCAGCGAATAACTAAAGGTGGTATGATATGGCTATGAGTAGAGAAGCAAAATTAAAAGAGATTCAGAAGGCGTGGCGTGAGTGGTCTGCCGTTACTGAGTTCACTTCAGATACAGGCTCATCCGAGCAAGACGAGATTGCTCTCACCGATAGAATTCAAACCATACTTAAAAACAATAAACAGTAGTTAAAAATGTATCCGCTACTATGTACCTATGGCGGATATTGCACCAAAACTCATCGGATTAAGCGCAGATAAACTACGCGCTTTACACGAACGCCTTCATAAGTCTGAGGCATCTCCAGAGGTATTAGAAGTCCATCACCTAGCCGTAAATGAGATGTTGCGCCGTGGGCTAGAAGCCCCAGCAAACGATGTCTGGGATGAGTTCGACATCCTCGTAGACACAATGAAAAACGCAAATCTTGAGGGTCTGGTTGGCTCACTTCCAGCCGAGATGATTGAAGATGTTATTAAATCAACAGGCTCATCAGTTGCCAATGTTCAACTTTTCTTAACTACTACTGGGTACGAAATGCGCCTTGAAGAAGTAGAAGAAGTAAATAAAATGATTCGCCGTGAAAACGGAAAATGGACAGTTTATGATGAGGAAGGCAAGCGACCTTTCGGCACATACAATTCGAAGGCTGAGGCAGAACGCCGTCTAGCCCAGATGCACCAGTTCAAGAAGGCTGAAACTTTTACACCGCCGAAGGCAGTCCGTAGCGCGGCTCGCAGAGCGCTTGACTGGATTGGTGAGGGCAAGGCTGGAAGTGGATTTACTGGAGTTGGTCGCGCTCGCGCTAACCAGTTGGCTTCAGGTGAGCAAGTAACAATGGCAACACTTAAGCGGATGAAGTCTTTCTTCTCACGCCACGAAGTTGATAAGGATGCAGTTGGATTTAGCCAAGGAGAAAAGGGCTATCCAAGCGCGGGTCGAGTCGCTTGGGATGCTTGGGGCGGAGATGCTGGTTTTGCTTGGGCTGAGTCAATGGTTTCCGAAAATGACAAGCAAGTTGAAAAGCATAATCAAGGCAAGCACGACCAAAAGACTCACGGCTCTTGGGCAGATGGAATTGCAGATGCAATCAATAACGGTGAGCATCCAATGGTTGAAAAAGAAAATGTTTCTGCTTTCTTAATGAAGGCGGCAAAACGGACAGACCATCCAGACCTGACTGAGTTGAGCGTTGAAGGAACTTTGCTTTACGGTGATGAAGGAATGGGTATTGCCCGTAAGGATATGCCTCAGATTCCTGGAAAGGAACGCGCTCGCTTCCTTGCTGAGATTGAAGAATCTAAGGGAATTACTGCTGAAAAAGAAAAGGTAGACCCAACAACTCTTAAGCCAGTTCAAAAAGAAATTTCTGCCGCTCGCTCTGGTGCTATCTATGAGAAGTTCCGCAAAGACGGAGAAATTCCAAAAGACGAACGAATCCTTATTTCAAGTGATGGATATGTAATTGATGGTCACCACACATGGGGCGCGGCTGTTGCTTTTGCTTTTGATAATCCTGGAACAGAGATACCCGTCTATCGTTTATCAGTAACAGCAAAAGAAGCACTAGAAGTTTCTCTTGAATGGTCTACAGCAAATGGATTTGAAGGTCAGGCTATTGATGCAAAAGAGCCAGCAAAGAAATCTTTAGCGTGGCAACCAATTACTAAGCACGGAGAACACGACCAGAAAACCCACGGGGCATGGGCTAACGGTGAAGATAGTGCTATTCCTGCACTAGCACCTGATAAAGAACCTGATGCAAAATGGTCAGCGGAAGCAGTTGCTCAAGCACGGGCTATACGAGAACGAGCGCTTGCAGTAGAACCAAAAGTTACTGAGTTGATGAAAACAATTCAAGAAAATTCTGGTGGAGAATTTGTTCAATTAGACCAAAGAGTTAAATCAACAGATTCTTTAGCAAGCAAGATTGATAGAGATGCCGTTTCAGAATTTGATGGCGATAGGTCAAGGTCGGCTGATGCTGTCTCTGATGCAGTTCGCTACACCCTCAAGGTTGGCGATGATGGTTATGCCCAATCCCTTGATTCAACGGTCAAGGCTCTTGAGGCATCGGGCTTCAAATTGCGAGTTAAGAATTTCTGGCAGTCTGGTGACCCTTACGATGGAGTCAATATCAAGGCTACAAAAGACGGAATTACAGTTGAAATCCAGTTGCACACACGCAGTTCGTTTGCCCATAAAGAAGGCGAGGGTGGAACACACCCAATTTACAAGGCTTATCAGGTTGAGTTGAACGATTCCAAGCGTGAGAGTATGTGGAATCAAATGATTGAAATTGCTAGAGGCGTATCCCGCCCAGCCAACTACGGGTCAATTCTGGCTACGGGAACCCTTGTCCTACAGCAGTTCCAAACTGCTCAAGAGGCTGGCTTGATTAAATCAACCCCAGTTGGTAATATAACTACCAAGAGAGGAGGACAAGCATGAGATATTTCGTAAAGATGAGTAGAGGCGTACCGTTTAACCTGTATCGCTTCGACATAATCAATGAAGAACGCTGGTATCCGACACAAGGCTGGACACCAACGCGCAACATCTCTGCCTATCTAGTTATGGGCGAAGGCGATTATGAAGAAATTACAGAGTCTCTAGCCAAAGAGACATTCCCTGATG
>Ga0315903_10007265_pt1 | contig 13883 bp, 10 predicted proteins | sample LakEriMetagenome_7_FD_203524 | JGI IMG/M metagenome (GOLD analysis project Ga0315903, IMG submission 203524) | Freshwater fungal communities from buoy surface, Lake Erie, Ohio, United States - Buoy 2 MA119 | ecosystem: Environmental > Aquatic > Freshwater > Lake | place: USA: Lake Erie, Ohio...
ACTGATTCTGAACTCAAGTCATTGTGGGAAGAACATGAAGGATTTAACGATTGGTTCGATATGCAGGTCGCCTTACAAAACCGACTGCTCGATTAACTGTTCGGTCAGTATCCGGACACATAAAAACATCACAGATTATGCCGGCTAATACACTGGGAGAAATATTCAGACTGACCACTTTCGGGGAATCTCACGGCCCTGCTGTCGGCGGTGTCATTGACGGGTGTCCTGCCGGAATTCCCGTGAGTTCTGATGAAGTTCAAAAAATGCTGGCCAGAAGAAGGCCCGGACAGTCTGAAGTTACCACTCCCCGAGCTGAGGATGATGAGGTTGAATTTTTGTCCGGGATCCTGAATGGCATGACCACCGGCACTCCTATCGGATTTTTGATCAGAAATAAAGACGCCAGACCGACCGATTATGATGATCTGAAAAATACTTACAGGCCTTCTCATGCCGATTTCACCTGGGAAGCCAAGTTCGGCATCCGCGACCATCGTGGAGGCGGGCGATCCTCTGCCAGAGAGACCGCCTGCAGGGTGGTGGGTGGTTCCATTGCTCTTCAGGCGCTGAATCAAACAGGCGTCAGTATTAAAGCGTGGGTCTCTTCTGTCGGAGATATTTCCATTCCTGAAAATTCTCTCCTTGATTATGATCAAATCGAAAAGAATATAGTTCGTTGTGCTCATGAAGCAACCGCACAAAAAATGATCAGTTTGATTGAAACAGTCAAGTCAGAAGGCGATTCACTGGGAGGCATCATCAGTTGCAGCATCACCGGAGTCGAAGCAGGATTGGGAGAACCGGTTTTCGATAAACTTCATGCTGTTTTGGGCAAAGCCATGCTGAGCATCAATGCCGTCAAAGGTTTCGAGGTAGGTTCCGGCTTCAGTGCAGCAGGCATGAGAGGAAGCAGCCACAATGATTCTTTCGTTATTAAAGACGGTAAAATAACCACTTCCACGAATCATTCCGGTGGAATCCAAGGGGGTATTTCAAATGGAAATGAGATTTTTTTCAAGGCAGCCTTCAAACCGGTTTCAACCATCCAAAAAATGCAAAATACGGTTAACCGGGAGGGGAATCCGGTCCTACTGGAAAGTAAAGGACGTCATGATCCCTGTGTAGTCCCCAGGGCCGTGCCTATAGTTGAAAGCATGGCAGCCATGGTCATCTTTGATTTCCTGCTCAGAAACAGGAGTTCAAAATTTTAATTCCGTATTTACGTTACATACCAACGAACTCATTTCACTCCATATGATGAAGAAAATATTAAAAATCACCGGTATTTCAGTGCTGGTCCTGTTACTTGTACTAATGGCCATGCCATTCATTTTTAAAGGGAAAATTCTGGAAACGGTCAAATCAGAAATCAACAATAACCTGAATGCCAAAGTTGATTTTGAATCATTCGACCTGACGATACTGCGAAGCTTTCCCAATCTGACGCTGGAACTGGAAGGTCTCCGTGTGGTTGGCCTGGAACCATTCTCCGGTGATACACTGGTTTCTGCTGCTAAAACATCCGTTACCGTAGACATCATGAGTATTATCAGCGGTGATCAGATCAAAGTAAGATCGGTTCAACTGGAACAACCCAGAATTCATTTGCTGGTGCTGGCAGACGGACGTGCCAACTGGGATATTGTAAAGTCAGATACTGACACAGCGGCTGCCGAAACACCTCCTTCGCAGTTCAAAGTCGGATTGAAGTATTATGCCATTCGTGAAGGCTACGTCTATTATGATGATGCGTCTCTCAGTTTTAAGATGGAAATGACTGATCTGAATCATGAAGGATCAGGTGACTTCACACAGGATCTCTTCACCTTGTCAACCAATACCAACATTGGTTTATTCACCATGACATACGAAGGGATACCATATATCAGCAACGCAAAAACAAAAATCGATGCTGATCTTGAAATGGATATGCTGAGATCCAAATACAGTTTTAAAGAAAATGAGATTCAGTTGAATGAGCTTGTCATGGCTATGGACGGATTTGTGGCCATGCCTGCAGATGATATTGACATGGATTTAAAGTTTAATGTCAGGAAAAATGAATTCAAGAATTTCATTTCAATGATTCCCGGAATGTACCGGGAGGGATTTGAAAATGTTAAGAGTTCCGGACAACTTTCGCTGGATGGTTTTCTTAAGGGAACCTACTCGGAAACCACCATGCCGGGTTTCGGCCTTACATTGGTTGTCACCGATGGAATGCTGAAATACCCTGATCTTCCGGAGAGCCTGAACAATGTCAGCATCAATCTGAAAATCACCAATCCCGACGGTGTTCCTGATCATACCATTATCAATCTGTCAAAAATGCACGTGGAGATCGGAAAGGATCCGTTCGATGCCAGACTGATTGTCAAAACACCGGTATCTGATGCCGACATCGATGCTGCCATTTCAGGGAAAGTCAATATGAGCAATGTGAAGAAACTGGTTCCGCTTGAGCCGGGCACTGAATTAAGCGGATTCTTCACCGCCGATCTGCTGATGAAGGGAAGAATGTCGGCCATTGATGAAAAGAGGTATCAGGATTTTAATGCAAGCGGAAATCTTGCACTGAGTAATTTCAATTATAAAAGCGCTGATCTACCGCAACCGGTTTCAATTTCATCCTGTGAACTGATCTTCAACCCTAAAAATGTCACACTGAATAATTTTGAAATGCAAACCGGAAAAACAGATGTGAAAGCAACAGGATGGGTGGATAACTTAATCGGTTATATGTTTAAGGAAAATGAGTTGCTGAAAGGAACCCTCGACATCCGGTCGAATACTATTGACCTGAATGAATGGATGGATTCAGAGCCGACTGCTACTGATACTGCTTCCGCTCCGATGGCGGCAGTTGAAATTCCCGGTAACATCGACTTTTTAATGACAGCCGCCGTTGGAAAAATCATATACGACGACCTTATCTTTGAAAATGCCAAAGGCAATGTGGCCATGAGGGACAAGGCGCTGGGGCTTAACGGATTTTCATTTAATATGGCCGGAGGTACTGTTTCAATGGACGGGCTATATGAATCCAAAGACATCCGGAATCCTTTTATCTTTTTTGATCTGAATTTAACGGGATTGGATATCAAACAGACTTATGATAAGTTTATTGCTGTTCAGAAATTTGCTCCTGTTGCGGAAAAATGTAATGGTCAGTATTCAGCATCCTTATCTGTTAAAGGCAATCTGGATCAAAACATGTCGCCGGTGATGAAATCACTGACCGGAGGTGGAAAATTATCGACCAGGTCGGTGACTTTGGATAACTTCACTCCATTGGTTAAAGTGGCCGATGCATTGAAGATGGATCAATTCAGGAAAATGAACATCAATGATGTAAATCTGTCTTTTAAATTTGAAAATGGCAGGGTTCAGGTGGAACCATTCGACGTCATCCTGGCCGGAGTCAGAACCACCGTGCAGGGATCAAATGGTTTCGACCAGACCATTGATTACACATTGGCCATGAAAATACCAACTGCCATGATGGGAACTGCCGCCACGGGAGTCATCACCGGACTGATGAACAAAGCCAATCAGGCAACAGGAGCCGGCTTGAATGTTGGCAAGGAGGTCACTGTCAACGTAGGTATTGGAGGTACTGTTTCGAACCCGAAAATCACAACCGGACTTAAGGACATAGCTTCCGGAGTTGCCGGTGATGTAAAAACTCAGATTAAAGAAGCATTTGATACCAAAAAGCAGGAACTGGAAGACAAAGCTAAAGCAGAAGCCGACAGACTGAAATCGGAAGCAGAATCAAAAGCAAAAGCTGAAGCAGAAAGGCTGAAGAAAGAAGCTGAAGAAAGGGCCAGATCCGAAGCAGAAAAAGCTAAAAAAGAGGCTGAGGAAAAACTTAAAAAAGAGGCTGAAGACAAATTGAAAAATCTTTTTGGCAAGCCTAAGAAATAACCGTACCCTGCCCTACCCTCCTAATCATATGGGAAAACACATTTGGACCTTTTTCCTGATTGTCTCTGCTTCATCTCTGCTAAGCGATCATTCGCATGCTCAGGGACTGAAGCTTTGTCCTGCTTCCGCATCCAAAAAAGCTGAGAAATATTTCAGTGAAGCAAAAGAAGCCAGGAAGGACAGGAAGGATATTCAGACTATTAAAAATCTGATTCTGAAAGCTGCAGAAGAGGACAGCTCCTGGGCGGAGCCCTGGTTGTTTCTGGGAGATGCAGCCAGAATAAAATCAGATTTCAAAACCATGAAAATGGCTTATGCGAGGCTGATTGAAATTTGTCCCGATGCTGATGCCGCCGCATATTATCATCTCGGCACCTACCTGTACGATACCCGAAATTACGATGAGTCTGTAAAATATCTGAAAGGATTTCTTGATTTTGGTTCCGACAAGGAAGAATGGAACAAAGAATCTGAAACGTTGTTGTTCAGGGCAAAAATGATAGCTTCTCCGGTTCCCTTTAATCCACAACCGCTGAAAGGTGTTTCAACACACGATCCGGAATACCTGGCTGTGATTTCACCCGATCAAGACTTTTGCTTTTTCACCAGACGTTTTGATGAGATCAGGCGAGGTTCGCTTACTCCGCAAAGTGTAGAGAAATTCATGGTATCCAGGAAACAGCCGGACGGGGGTTATGATAAAGGTGAACCCATGCCATCTCCTTTCAATTTGTCAGCCACCAATAACGAAGGTGGAGCTACCGTCAGCAAGGATAACCGGTTCATTTATTTTACCAGAAACGAGAACGGTAATTTCGATATTTTTTATTCTGAAATGATCAAAGGTAAATGGAGCGAAATCACCAGCCTGGGATCTCAGGTAAATGACCCGCGTCAATGGGATTCGCAACCGTCTCTTTCCTCTGATGGTAAAACTCTTTACTTTGCTTCCTACCGGGATTCTGTCAACGGAACCAGCGATATATTCGTAACAAAAAAAGTAAACGGTACTTTTGGCAAACCGGAAAGACTCTCTTTTTGTACCAACGGTAATGAAAAATCACCTTACATCCATCCTGATAATATCACACTGTACTTTTCATCTGACAGTTTACCCGGAATGGGCGGCTTTGATATTTACATGGTTAAAAAGGATGTGAACGGTAAATGGGGTAAACCAGTCAATCTTGGATACCCGATCAATACCGAAGCTGATGAAGTAGGTTTCTTCGTGAGTACCGACGGACAGAAAGGTTTTTTTGCATCCAACAGTATCAAGGGTGCCGGAGGTTATGATATATACTCATTCGATCTCCCGGAAGGAAAGAAGCCGGAGAAAGTGCTTTTTGTCAAAGGACAACTGAAAAATGATCAGGACTCGGTTCCTTTGGCTGCTAAGATTGAATTGCGGAATGTGATTACCAGTGAAATTATTGATGTCGACTATGACACCACCACTGGTAACTATTCTTCGGTTGTACTTTTTGATGCCGACTACATCATGACGGTTAAGAAAGAGGGCTATGCATACAACTCACAGTACTTTTCCGAAGAAGATACTACCATCAAAGGTGTCGTGAGTAACGACATGGAAGTGAGGAAAATTGAAGTGGGTCAGGCTTACAACCTCAATGACATCAGGTTTGAAACGAACTCATCAGCACTCAACAAAGGCTCTAAGGTGGTCATACAGGATTTTGCTGCATTTCTGAAAGAAAACCCCAAAGTTACGGTAGCTATTCACGGTCATACCGATTCAGAAGGCGACCCTGCCATGAACATGAAGCTGAGTGCTGATCGCGCCAAAGCAGTGTATGACCAACTGGTGGCTAACGGGATACTTTCATCCAGACTTCAGCATAAGGGATTCGGGCAAACCAAACCTGTCTCTTCAAACGAAACGTCCGAAGGAAGAGCTAAAAACAGGAGAACTGAGTTTGTGATTAACGGAAAGTAGAACGGAATTCTGGTTACTGACCAAATTGTTTTCTCATCTCTTCCTGAGTCATCACCTTGTAATCGGCAGGAATGGCAAATTTTTCATCACCTACTTTTTGAGGAGTAATTGATTTTGCAGAAAACTTCATTTTGATTCCGCTTTGCTCCACGGCATACTCCATCGGAAAACCTTTTATTTCTTTATACTCACTCACTCCGGCAAGCTTAGAGGTGATTTTATCGGTATAGTAAATATCAAGAGTTCCGCCGTTTTCGCCTGAGACAACAGCCTTTTTACAGGTGTATCCGGCAATAACTTTGGTTTCGGAAGACAAGGTAACTTTTGGAGTACCTGACTTTGATTTATCGGATGCTTTTTTGATTTCTGCCGCACTGATCTTTACCGCAGATTTAGTACCCATCATATCTGTCAGGGCGATCATATCACCTGTTTTACCGTTCATAATGGTGGAACTGTTGATTCCCATTCCCATGCTGAAATCAGTCCTGGTATTCATACCTTTCACAAACACCACCTGTTCAGTAGGCATCATCCCAGCCATCTGATTGTCCATTTCCATATCGGGATAAGTGATCGAGTAGACAATTTTACCTTCCGTAAATGGTTTTTGGGCTATTGAAAGCTCGGGGTTGGTTAGCGATGTAACTGCAATTGCGGCAAGAATGATCAGTTGTTTTTTCATTTTATTTCTGGAGATTATTATTGGGTTTCTTGTTTGCTGGTGAAGTCCGGTCAAAAGAAGCCTTTAAGCTTTGACGGATCCGAGATGATTTCATACCCTTCAGGAATGGTAAAAAGCTGGGGGTCGTGTTTTTCGTTGATAACTTCCTTAGCGGTGAGCTTCATTCTTATATTACCGAATTTTACCGAATATTCCATGAGGACACCTTCAATTTCCCTGAAAGGTGTGTTCCAGTTGGGTTTCTCAACATTCAGCTCTTCGGTAAAGTAAACCGGATAAGTATTGCCGATACTGTCGGTTACCAGAACCTCCTGACAATCGACGCCGGCAATTTGCTTGGCTTTGCCTGTGTATTCCATCTTAAGATCAACCCTGTTGGCAAAGTTCTTCTCAATCTGTTTCTTATCCAGAACCATTGCCATTTTCTTTCCCATGGCAGAAATCATGGTTGTCAGTTTAAAAGCTGATGCATCGCTGATGGTCCTGCTTTCAAACATTCCCATTGGGCCGGCCATTACAAAACAGGTTCTGTTGCTGCCAAAATAGCATATGGCTTCAGAGGGTATCATGGCCTTCATCATCGGATTGATGCTTTCTGACTCTTCTACTTCCACTGAATAAACAATTTTTCCCTCTTCAATACTGTAATAAGGACTTCTGCTACAGCCATAAGGCAATAGAAATGACACAACGAAAAACATCGCCATGAGAAATCCTAAAACCGAACCTTTGGGCACATTCTGCATTTGCAACTTCATTTAACAAATCAACACAAAATTAATCATTTGGTTTCTGAATTGAATTCATCCATAATGCTTTTGAGCACCCCTATATCTATTTGATGCCTGCCATTGAAAACAACTTCACGCACAGAATAGTTCAGGTTCAAAAGCCTTTGGGTTTGCTGGTGATGATTTTCCAGAGAGATATATTCATCTTCATTACCTGATACATTCCACACAAAACACTCACTGTCAATTTTTTGTAATTTCTCCGGTGCAAAAGTGCCGGCCCAGAGAATCAATCCTTTGTGATGGCATTTAGGGGAATGAAACCACCTGGAAGCGGTTGAAGCACCCTGAGAAAATCCCAAAATGAGGGACTTCTTTTGGCCATCAGCGGTTACCAGCTGATAAAGAGCATCCAGATACTCCAAATAATCCCTGATTTCCGTTTCCCGGTCGTCACTGGTCATCCAGGATGCGACTACTTCACCGGAATGTCCCTTTCTGTAAAACCGTGATAAACCTTCAGGCGCCACAATCATCATTCCGGGAGCCAAAACGTGTTCGAACTGCTCTAAAAAGCGGCGAGCCGACATCCCATATCCATGCAGTACGAAGAGCACTCTGGATACTGGCAACTCATTGTTTACCAAACTGTAATACCTGACTGTCCGGGGTGTAAGGAAATAATTTACATTCACGCTTTAAAGGTAATCCTTATTGAGGGGATTGCTAATTTTACGCCGAAAAATAAATTCATATGAAAACCATCCGCTTTGTAATTCTCTTTTTGATTTCATCATCCGTTTCTGTTCAGGCACAAAAGTCTCAGTTGACCCTTGAAGACATTTGGGCCAACCGTCAGTTTTTCGCATCCGGTCTGCCTGAAATCAGGGCTATGAAGGACGGCATGCATTTCACGGAACTGGTCAATACCCCCGCCGGAGCCTACATTGTAAAGAATGAACTGTCTACCGGTAAAACGGTTGATACCTTGTATCGTCCGGAATTTTTAACAGTAAACAGCAAGCCGGTTCCACTTGCCGACTATCAACTCAGCGACGATGAAACCATGATGCTGCTGGTAACAGAAGTGGAATCCATTTACCGTCACTCCACCAAGGCGAATAACTACGTATTTCAAATATCAAACAAAAGCACCAGCGCAGTTTCAGATAAAGGAAAGCAAATGTATGCAACCTTTTCTCCTGATGGCAGAAAAGTTGCTTTTGTAAGAGACAATAATTTATTTGTTAAAGACATTCAGCAAAACACTGAAAAACAAATTACCACTGATGGCAGGAAAAACGAGATCATAAACGGTGCAACAGACTGGGTATATGAGGAAGAATTTTCTTTTGATCAGGGCTATCAATGGTCACCAAACGGAAAGCACATTGCCTATTACCGATTTGATGAATCCAAAGTCAAAGAATTCAACCTGACCTATTATGGTGAATTGTATCCTAAAGAGGAAAAATATAAATACCCGAAAGCCGGGGAAGAAAACTCCAAAGTAGAAATATTCATTTATGATTTGTCTGCAGGTAAATCTGTAAAAGCCGATGTCAACAAAGAGGCAGATCAATACATACCAAGAATCAAATGGACTCATGATGCATCTAAACTTTGCGTGATGCGCATGAACCGACTTCAAAATAAACTGGAACTGTATTTGTGTGATGCAGCAACTGGCACAACCGGTTTGTTTTTTACAGAAGAAAATGCAGCTTACATTGAAGTCAGTAACGACCTGACCTTTTTATCGAATAATAAAGAATTTATCTGGACCAGTACCCGCGATGGTTTCAATCACATTTACCTGTATGATCTGACCGGCAAACTGAAAAGAAAGATCACTTCGGGAAAGTGGGATGTTACCGATTTCTATGGAATCGATGAGAAAAAAGGAACGGTGTATTACCAGGCTGCCATTAAAAGTCCGATGGAAAAAGGCGTCTTCTCCTCCACTCTTTCGGGCAAGCAGCGGGAACTGAATCCTGCTTCTGGTACCAATTCCGCCTTTTTTACCAAAGGATATCTTTATTATTTCATTACCAACTCAAAATTGAACCAGCCTCCTTCCGTTCAACTTTACAATATCGCTGGAAAAAAGATCAGAACCATCAAGGATAATTCATCCGTTACCGAAGCCATGGGCAAGTTCAATCTGTCGACCCCTGAATTTTTCAATTTCCGCACAAGTGAAGATATTTCACTTAACGGATGGATGATTAAACCTGCAGACTTTGATCCTAACAAAAAATATCCAGTGCTTCAGTACATGTACGGGGGACCAAACAGTCAGACAGTGAAAGATGAATGGGCAGGCCCGAATTATTTCTGGTTTCAGCTTTTAGCTCAGAAAGGCTATATCATTGTTTCAGTCGATAACAGAGGAACCGGTGCCAGAGGAGAAGCTTTCAACAAATGTATTTACAAACAACTGGGCCACCTGGAGACTATTGACCAGATTGAAACGGCCAAATGGCTGGGCAAACAGACTTACGTGGATGCAAGCCGCATAGGAGCGTGGGGATGGAGTTACGGTGGATACATGACTTCACTCCTGATGACCAAAGGCGCGGATTTCTTCAAAGCTGCTGTAGCCGTCGCCCCGGTGACCAACTGGAAATATTATGACACCATTTATACGGAAAGGTATCTTCAAACTCCTCAATTGAATCCGAAAGGATATGATGACAATTCACCGATCAATTACACCAACCTGATGAAAGGTAACTACCTGATCATACATGGCACTACCGATGACAATGTTCACATGCAGAATGCCATGGAGATGGTGGACGCTCTTGTTAAGGATAAAAAACAATTTGACTCATTCTTTTACCCGAACAAAGCACACGGAATCGGTGGGGTCAGACTGCATCTTTATCAAATGATGACCGATTGGTTCGTGGCGAACCTGTGACCAAAAAAGGACATCAAATATTGATTTGAAGAAACTATGTCAGGCTATCTGATGCTGCTGCTGATCAATAAGAGTTTTTAAATCCCTGATGGCTTCATCTGAACGATCGAAGCCCGTCAGGTTCCAATTCAGAATGGTCCCGTTTAACTGATGAATGGTCAGCATATCATTTTTGAATGATATCTCTTTTATTGCATCTATACCTAAATCAGTTTGCCTGCGAAAGGTATGAACCTTAACGGACAAAATATTTCCGGTCAGCCAGAAGCCGGCTTTGTTTTTCTCACTGGAAAACATGACTCCCTTGAAAATGATACCTGTTCCAAGCAATAAAAACACATGTGAGATTCCAAGGCCCGGTGAAGGAACAAAAGCGCCTGCAGTCAAGGCAATAATCATGAATCCGGTCAGGTTCCTGAGAGTATCGAGCTGTGGCCACCTAGTTTTTTGAGGATTTCGGTATGCTACCCAAGAATACCATACAACATAAATGCTGAATGGGATGGCAAGTGCCTGGAGGACGACCAACTCCCTTTTCACCAAATACATCCACACAGAAGCAGCAAACAGGATTAGACCGGAAGACATGGTAAAAGCCATTTCGGTAAGTATTTTCTTTCTGCCCGGAATTAAAGGGATAAAAACTGATTCGTTGTGATGTTCCGACATGGTTCTTGTGACTAAAGTTCCTGATTATATCAATCCTTCGCTTTAATTTTGCACAATAATAGTATGGTTTATCCTATTAACCGAATCATTTCAAATAAAATACCTCAAAGCATTGACCTGGATAGAATTAAGCAACAAAACAGAGCTGGAGCATTTTCACAACTCCGTTGGATCTTCTGAGGATCAATTCTCATTGATATTCAAACACAGCACCCGCTGCGGAACCAGTATGATAGCTAAAAAGGAATTCGAAAAACACTGGAAAACAGATTTACCGATTCACCTGGTTAACGTAGTAGAAAGCAGAGAAGTAAGCAACGCAATCGAATCCATGTATCAGGTAAGACATGAATCGCCTCAATTGCTGATCATCAAAAACGGGAAGTGTGTTTACCATGAATCACATCATGGAATAGATGCAAATGAAGCGGGTGAATTTATCCGTCGGACCTAATCATCCTCCGAAGGCTCAGTCAAAAAGAAATCAGGGCAGTTCCAGGATAACAAAACTTTTCTCGAAAGGATCGGAGTTTATTATTACAAAATCAATAAAACTGATGGGGTCACCATTGCAATAAGAAAGTATATTGTCTGTTCTTTCCTGCAGTGACCCTCCGGGCATTAATTGGTCTTTGAGCGACTTTACCTGTCCGACAACTGTTTCGTTTTTCTTTTTTAAGATACGCCTGGCTTTTTCTTCCAGCGTCTTCAAGCTGTTGAGAGCTTTCTGACGTTCGGCATCAACAGAAGGAACGAGTGTTGAATCAAGTTTTGCATAAATACTTCCCAATTCATCATATGCCTTTTGAATGACAATGGTCTGATGTTCTGTTCCAACGTGTAGTTCGGAAGAGTCCTCAAGAACTTTTAAAGTGAGGAAATCAATTGACTTAAACAGATCAGCAGACTGTAATTTCAGCTTATCCATTTTGCGCCTGGCAGAGGCAGGTAAAAGCAGAAAACAATTTCTCAGCATCAATACAGGAAATGGTACATTAAAAGCATCGAATGTCGATGCCAACTGAAGCCAGTAATTGATTTCACCGGGACCACCAATATAAGCCAGATTCGGAAGAATCTTTTCCTGATAAACAGGCCTCAATATCACATTGGGACTGAATCTCTGGGGATGAGTCATTAGCTCTGAAATCAGTCCCTCCCGGTTAAACTTGAGAACAGTATTGTTAACTGTAAACTCTTCTTCCGATTGTCTGATAATTCTTTCACGAATACCATCAGCCATATAGAAAAGGTTGATGTCGCGCGGGGCCACCTGCACTTTATAGTTTTTGGAAAACTCCTGATTGGTCCGTTCCACAGCATGAGATGAAATCATATCCATCAGCTCTGATTTCATTTCCGGAATGAATTCACGTTTCAAATCAGGATCATCACCATCAAGAACCACTAAACCGTAATGACCGAAAAGATCATTGACGAGTTGCCGTGTGGCATCGGCCAATAAGGCATTCGAAGTATAGGCATTAAAGACAAGCTTCGAACCATCCGATTGAATTCCCGGAATTTCGGACACCTGACTGATGACGTCATCCATACCGTCTGTTGAAAATCTTCCAACAGGACCTTTGCTATCAGACTTCCACGTATATGAATTTCCAAAGATCCGAACTGACTTGATCTCATCGAAATCGTGATCTTCGGATGCCATCCAGTACACCGGCACAAAATTGCAATCAGGATGCAGCCGTGTGAGTTCATCGGCAAGCCGGATGGTGGTAGCGATTTTGTAAATGAAATAAAGCGGACCGGACAGAATATTCAGCTGGTGACCGGTGGTCAGGGTAAAAGTGTTACTCAATTTCAGTCTGCTGATATTCTCAGATACGGAGTGATGTATTTCATTCAGATTTTTATACTGATGAGCGATTCGGGAATGAAGTAACTCTCTGTTAACAGATCGATTTCTGCTTTCAGTTAATTTTTGATTCAGTCCCTCAACATCAGGAGAATACCTATAAAATGAATTCAATTCAGACGCGCCTGATAAATAATCATCAATCAGACCGGAAAAGAATCCTGTATCACGTAAAGGAATATATGATTTGCTCATAACTCTGTTTCTATATAGGCATCAGACCGAACTGCCATGCATTTTAGCCAGAAGTGCATGAACCACTTTTGATGTTTGCTTCGAAACCGGCACGGTTTGTTCTGAATCACTAAAAACCAGTCGATAACCCTGCGCATTGCCATTGACACTTTCAACTTTATAAAGATTGGCCAGGTAGCTTCTGTTTACTCTTGTCACATATTCAGATGAGTTGGTCTCTATGAAGCGGTCAATGGTTGCCTGAATCAGAAATCTCTTTAAAATTCCATTTTCAGTGTAAACAATATCCGTGAAATTATCCGCTGATTCCGCAAAGAGAAACTGATCAGGATATATCCGCAACGTATCACTTTCAAATTCGGAGGAAAAAATAAGCGGGTAATCGGTACCTTTTCTGACCAATGGCTTATGAAGATCTTTATTTATTTTATCTGCCAGTGCAACATTTCGTTTTAATCGTAACCACCAGTTTATAAGCGTAAAAAGAAGAACAGGCAAAGAAGCATAAGCAAGAACAGTTGACTGAAACTTCAGCAACGAGCGACCGGAAACCCCTATAAAACCAATTGCATTACTGTAAAACAGGATACCGGTAGATACAAACACCACCAAAAAAATCATCCAGATAATGTTTTTTTTGACGGTCCAGAACTGCCCGTCATAAAATACAGGAAAGGCTGGTTTAATGAGGTAGTCAGCCATTAAAAGCAGGAAAAAAGAGATTGCACCGTAACCTAAAAAAATCGGGATCTGTTTAGCCATCTGAAAAGGCAGCGACTCCAGTCCAAAAGGTTTTAACAGGGACAGAGTTGCCACAACCAGAATACTGATCAGCAAATTAACAATAAGTCTTGCTTTAGGATCTTCCTCCAGAGGATAAGGAGCGTTCAAAATTCGTAAAACCTGATCCATGG